>ULNJ01012987.1_pt1 | contig 44821 bp, 27 predicted proteins | sample 1951891 | NCBI WGS metagenome assembly ULNJ01 (sample SAMEA4835574, study PRJEB28245) | human gut metagenome | biome: gut microbiome; material: fecal sample | place: Denmark | collected 2008 | reverse complement strand
ACGCAGACGCTGCTTCAAGTCGTGGTCGCTGTCGTAGAGCGGCACAAGACCGTAAGGAGTTACGCGGCAATAGATGTCCATAGCTTCATGCAGTTTGAGGGGTTAAGAGCCACCATTGAAAGGCAAGCTCCTCGTACTTCTCCCGGCCACGGTTGTATGTCTCATCGCCACGGTTGATGAACTTCTTGAACACCTTGCAATTCTTCTTCGATATGGCATAGATGAAGTCGCGGTCGCTGTGTGCGATGTCCATGTACCATGCGCGGCTTCTGTCCCAATCGAAGAAATCCACCGCCTCGTCGAACTCCTGTTGCGAACTGGCGAAGGTGGTTTTCAGGTCGCCACCGAAGCCGAAGGCCGTCAGATACCAATCCCACTTGCAGCGAGTATCGAGGTGGAAAGGATATTCGCAGTAGGTGAACTCCTGGCCGTGGTTCACCATGAAGCGTTGCGTGTCCGCCAATTCCAGCACCTTGGCAAGAAACTGGTCGTGGCGTGCCTCCATGCGGAGCGAGCGTTGCATCTCCTTTGCGTGGAGGAACTCGTCGTCGGTGTATTGCACATCATCCACCGTGTAGCGGTAGTAATCGACACGCGCAGGTTCGGTGATGATTGCGTCCACCAGCGTACCGAAGCGGAACGCCGCCTCACGGTCGCCGAACTGTGGGCGCGGATGGAGGATGTCACGCAAGGCCGTGAGGTCGGAGTTCGATACCTCCGTGCGGTTATAGTATTCATCGGGATTGTGATTAGCCATGATTATTTTGCCTTTACTTCGTCCACATATTCCACACTCTCGTCATTCACGAAGATGTCCTCCTTGTTGGCCAGCTTCTCGCAGAACGTGATTTGCTTCTTGAACATCTTGGAAAGTTCCTCAACCGTAAGTGTGCAACCCTCCTTGCTCCACCATAAGGCGATTACAGGCATAATGCCTTCGGGATTGAGCAGGTTAATTTTCTTGGTTACTTTTGTCTTTGTCTGGTAACCGGCCATAGTAGCCTGAGCGTTGAATAGTGAGGACATTTCCGCCGCGCCACGCTCCATTTCGGCCTTGCGCTTTTCCTCGGCCTCGCGTGCGGCACGTTCTTTCTCCATCCGTTCCGCCTCGGCTTTCTGCCGCGCTTCCATTTCGGCCTTGATGCGTGCAGCTTCCTCTGCGTTGGCCTTTGCCATGCGTTCAAGGTTGGCTTTCTTGGAGGGGAGGCGGTCTATGGTGTAGTCCACCGTATCGCCCACTTCGGATAGGTACTGGTCGCAGAACTGCTTGCATAGTTTCTGCTTGATTTCCTTTTCCACGTCGGCCACCTTAATGCCCATCGGTATAAGACGCGAGGTGTGCAGCGTTTCAATCCATGCAGGGACACAATCCTCTGTGGTAGCCTTAATCTGTCGGAGCAAAGCCAATGAGTTGTCGTAGTTTTCGAGCGTCAAGTTGTTGTCAACCTCGGTTATCTTGTTGAGCGTGGAATTTACCAAGTCTTGGAACTTCTGCTTGAAATCGTCCTCCACGTCCATACGGAACTTGCGTGCGGCCTCTTCCGCCTGACGGCGTGCCATTTCTTCGCGCTGCCGTTTTTCCTCCTCGGCACGCTTCTTTGCGGCGTACTGATTGCGCAGTTGCTGGAGCTGGTAGCCGATTGCGCCTGATTTGGCTGGGTCTATTTCGTTCTCTATGACGGTGAATGCCGTGCGTACTTGGTCGAACAGCTTGGTGACAGGCGATCGGCGTTCGTTCATGGCTTTCACCGTGCGCCGTGCCTTTTCGATGAATATTGCCGCCTGACGGTCGAGGTCGTCATTCATGCCCTGTTGCTGTATGGTGTGGAGTATGTTCTGCCCGAAGTTCACGCAGTTGTCGCGCGACTGCCGGTTGAGTTCGTATGACTGAGGAGCGGCTATCATTATCTCTTTCATGTTTTCAGGCCGCATGATTGCCAATTCGTTGTTATTCATATTGCTTTCTTGTTGTTGCGGAGCGCATGGTGCGCTGTCCGCATATTGAATATATCTGTGAAACTTGTCGCAGTACAGCCCGTTGATACCGTAGTGGCTCTTGGGGCAGCTTTTGCATGGCTTAGGAGTCATGGTTTAGAACGTATCATCACTGTTTCCTCCGGATGCCGGGTCTATCGTGACACCTGCCGAGAGGTCGGGTGCAGGGGCGAATGTCTGTTCCGCTTTCGGCACCGGGTTTTCGGCATTGTCCGCCATTCCTCCGTATGGGTCGAAGCCGGTTTCGGGCTGGTTGTCATTGCCAATCACATCACTTTCGAGCTGCGTACCCTTGCCTATGGCTATCTTTGGGTAAGTCTTAAAGGCGTGCTTAATGCACTTGGCTTTCAGGAAGCCCGTGTCTATCTGCCCGCCTGCCGAGGAGTAAAGTTGGTTTGGCCTGTCCACATACCTGTGTGCCTCATTGTCCCAATAGCGGTTGGCCTTGCCGGAGAAATCGGACAGGCGTTTCCAGTCGCCCTCAGTCATCACGGAGTAGTCCACCGAGCCGTCGCAGCGCGTAATCTTCAGGAAACAAGCGATGATGCGGTCGGACTGACGGGGTATGCGGCAACAGTAGTTGACGTACTTGCGCCCGTCTTTCTCGCCGAACGAGAACTCATCGCCCTCGTAGACAATCACAGGGTTGTCGGCATATTGTATCTGCCCGGCCTTGGCACGAAGTACCAGTTCTCCGTAGCCGGAGATTGTAAGGTTGCATCGCGACTCGTAGAGGTTCTGCCCCTGTGCGTTCTTGCCAGTGCAATAGCTTCTCGGCAAGAGGTAGCACAGAGCCTGTGCGCCCGGCTCCAGCGTGAGGCCACGCACGGCAAGGTCGATGAAGGCAAAGAAAACGGACATACCCGTACACTTGCGCAGGTTTTCACTGTCGCGCAGCTGGTTGTTGAAGTACATGGCCTCGCGTTCATACGCTCCCTCGCCCCCTTCTTTCCAAATGGCGTTGTAAACGTTGATGAACTGCTGGCGCACATAGTCATTGCGTATCACGTCAGATGCCTTGAGCGACTGGATGACTTGTGCTTGGTTTAATGTCTCTTGATTGTTCATAATTAGTTAGTTTATGAGGTTTATAAATCAAAATAGTCTTGTTGGATGCGTTGTACTTTCCTCAATTCGGCAACGAAGTATTCAACCTTGCCCGGACGCTTGCAAGGATGTATTTTCCCTTGCCTGCGCCAACGGTCCACATTTCCGCGCCCGAACATGGCGTAGGCCTTGTTTTGGCTAATCATTTCAGGTTCGTCGCGTTGCTCTTTGAGCTGGCGAACAACCTCGGAAGCCACGTCGCGGACAAAGGTTGCGTAGGATACTGACTTATCGGAGAAATCGAGGGTTAGCATGGCTTTATCGAGTTTCGCGCAATTCCTTGTATGAGATGCGTAACAGCACCCATGCAAGTGCAATAAACACAATGCTTACGATGAGGCCGAAAATAGAAGTGATGTGACCCAGCACGATGTGACCTATAACACTGGCGATAACGCAGAGGAAAATCACTGCTGCGATAATCAGTTGAGTAATTGTGAATATCTTATCCATAGTGAAATGATTTAATCGGTTACTGAATTCTTTTCACGATTACGATACGGCGCGTCTTGTCTATCTCTGTGGTGTATTTCCGATTAAATCGGAAACTCAACGTGCTCGCCATCGAACGTGCAGAGGTGCATTTTGCTGCCGGGTATTCTTTGGCTTCCCCGACCTTCATTTGCTCTAATTCGCTTGTAAACGTCTGTTTTTTCGGCATTTTATTCTTGTTTTTGATGTTTAATGTTTAACTTTATAGTGCAAAGATAAGCATTACGCGAATATAAACAAAGCAAAATGCGAATTATTTTATCCTCGAATTGAAATTTTAACATACTCAATATGGAAAAGTCAGAAATGCTTGAATGTATAATTAACTATTATACAGATGGGAACAAAGCTCGTTTTGCAGCGATTATTGGTGTTAAGCCTCAAACGATTAACACGTGGACGGCTCGTAATACTTTTGACGCTGAACTGATATATTCAAAGTGCGAAGGTATATCAGGTGATTGGTTGCTTGGGAACGGAGAAGGTGATATGCTGAAAACAAACAATTCAGCAACGGCAAACGGTGATGGATCTGTTGCTGTAAGTGGCAACAACAATACTTCCGTAGTCAACGGAGCATTAGCGACAGGGAACGGCTCGGTGGCCGTCAACGGTAACAACAACAACCATGTTGTAGGAAATGGGCATGCTGGAACCGAGATACTCGAAGAAAAGATTAGGCTTTTGGAGGAGTTGTTGGCAGAGAAGGAAAGGCTGATACAGGTGTTAATGGAGGGGAGGAAATGAAAACAACCTTAATGTTCTTATCATTAGCAATTATTCTACTTTCGTGCAATTCAGAAAAGAGACAGAACAATGATGTCATAATTGGCAAGTATTTGTATTTGACCAATGATGGCGTATTGCATTGCAAGCAAGACTGTGTAGGAGTAATTTTAGCTAAAGACGAAGACGGTCATAAGGTAACTGGAATGAATTTCATAGACACATTGGAGTTTACAGATGACAAATACATGTCTTATTGCACAAGATGCTTCAACGATGCACGATACGAGCAGGTACAAAGGATGATTAGACGCAACGATAAAGACAGAACTATGCCAGGTGTGGAAACATCTTCCAAGTACGAATTGATTGTTAATGGTAAGACTTATAAAATAAGCAAATCGAATATAGATAAATACGGCTGGAACAAATATTCAGAATTTTATCCCAATGCAACCGTAAGAATGCAGGATGAAAGTAAAGAAGATTATGATATTCCACTTGATAGCATTGAACGTGCAATTTCAGAAGGACTAAATTTTTATATAAGTGAATGAAAGTGAGAAATTTAATTATTTTAGTGTTACTCGTGTTATTATCGTCTTGTTCGAGTGATGAGGCTGAAAGTTTGTATGATGACGTGTTGTCAAATACGAGGTGGCATCAGTTCTACGTTACCCCAACATCATCTATCACTGAAGATACGGTTTATCTCGCGTTGCGGGAAATACTGGACCGCTTACAGTGCGAAACGCGGACGGAGCAGGAAACGGACACGATAAACAAGACAAGCGCAGAAAGCGGAAAGTATTTGCTTTCGTTTGGTTCAGATAATAAATGCCAACTGGAAGACATCCATCACACCGAGGGAACGTATCAGTTGGCAACATACGAGGTTAAGATAAGCCATTATCCTAACCAAACATACCGGGAAGATGTAGGGAATGGATATACTACGGAGATTGTAGTTAAGGACGACAGCCTGACCTTACGCCAATTTTATGGCGACTACGTTGTAAGGCAGGATATTGTGTTCTTAGGAAAGAACAATGAGGTTCGTACTCGTGTGCAGACGTTGGATGTATCCGAGGTGTACGACTATGACAATAACGAAACATCCGAAACGTACCACATGACATACACACGGACAGGGAACAAAGTCGAGCTTACAGGTGACAAGCACCTTATCGGCATAATAAGCGATGACTATTCGGAGATTGATTTTGAGGAACTTGGAAGTTTCGGACGAGAATAACTTAATAAATTGAGCCAATGAAATAAAACTAATTGAATGTTGTCTGATTGTTGTTAGACTTTTCATAAAGCACTGATAAAAAAGCGTTTTTCTCAGCGGCGCAGGCTGCTGTGGAAGATACGCTATAAATAGCTAATTATCAGTGAAATAGGCGGCAATCAGTTGTGTATCAACGCATTGCCGCCTATTGCTTTTTACGAAGTTGCGTGCATTTCTACACGGAAAATGTGCAGATTGAACGCAAATGTTGTACAAAAGTTGGACGGTTTTGACAACGCTGTTGTACGGATGTTGTACAAGCAAATTCAGATAGTTATCAAAGTTTGACGGATTTTAGTAACAAATAATTGGAACACAGATTATGGCAACATTGAAAGCAGTAGTGAGAACTATGAGAGCGGACGGTTTCTATCCCGTTTACATCAGAGTAACGCATCATCGTGCATCAACGTTTATCAAGACAGACAAGATGGTGACCCGTAAGGAGCTAACGAAGTCGAATGAGATTAAGGACCCGTTCGTGCTTCAGTTCTGCACACAGCGTATCTTGGAGTACAACGAGAAGCTGAACAAGATGAACATCGAGCACTGGACGGCAAAGGAGGTGGCGGAGTTCCTGACCAAAGAAAGCGAGGACATCTGTTTCTCGGACTATGCCCGTAAGCACATTGACCGCATGATTGACAAGGGCGAGCAGCGCAACGCAAGGAACTACGAGCTGGCCTTGCAGCACATGGAGCGTTTTGCCGGTACGACAAAGGTGATGTTCTCGCACCTGACATCCAACTTCGTGAACAGGTGGATAGAGAGCATGGAACAGACGCACCGGGCAAAGGAGATGTACCCTATCTGCATGAGGCAGGTGTTCAAGGCGGCTCAGGTGGAGATGAACGACTACGACAACGGAATTATCAGGATAAAGACCAATCCGTGGGTGAAGGTGAAGATACCCAAGGCCGACCGCACGGAGAAGCTGGCGATAACGCCGGAGGCTTGCAGGACGTTCTTCTCGTTCCCCTTGCCGGATAGCAAGATGAAATACCCACTCATGGAGCTTGGGCGCGACGTGGCAATGATGGTGCTATGCCTTGCCGGTATCAACACGGTGGACTTGTTCAACTTGCGAAAGGAGGACTACCACGGCGGCATCATACACTACCAACGCGCCAAGACAAAGAAGTTCAGGGCGGACGGTGCGTACATGGAGATGCGCGTGCCGCCTATCCTGTTGCCGCTGTTCGAGAAGTACGCCAACAAGGACGCAGCCGATGACCACCTGTTTGTGTTCAGCCAAAGGCACACGACGAATGACAGTTTCTGCGCCAACGTGAACGGCGGCATAAGGCAGATATGCCGTGCTATGGGCATGACAAAGGACGAGGACTATTCGGCGTACACGTTCAGGCACACATGGGGAACGGTGGCGCAGAACGACTGCGGAGCTTCCATCAGCGAGGTGGCGTTTGCCATGAACCACAGTAGCGGTCACAAGGTGACGCGCGGCTACATAAAGCTGGACTTCACTCCGGCATGGCTGCTGAACGAGAAAGTGGTTGACTTCATCTTCTTCACTGACAAGCCGTCTGTGCGCGAGCGTCAGGAAGAAGAGCCGCACTTCCGCCTGTCGTTCCGTTACCAAATACACGCTGAGGCTTACTTTCAGGGAAAGAAGCTGGCGGAGCTTACCGACACCGGCTACAACAATGTAGACGAGGTTATCGCCAAACTGGCGTCGCAACTTCCTGACGACATATCGCCACGCTCAATGGTGATGTTCAAGGTCGAGAACATGGACAAGGGACAGACCGTAGTGTACCAGCGAATGAAAGGTAAAGGGTTTTAGTTAGCGATGTTATTTCAAATCGACGTGAAGAAAGCCATGTGCTGTTTTCGTCAACGCCAAGACTTCGGCAAAGGTGAGGTTGTCACCCACAACGAGAGTAAGCGGCGTTTCTGATGACGCGGCGAGCTGTGCGAACATGGACAGTTCGGAAAAACGGAAGTCGTCGGACTTCAACGTGAGGCCGCCGATGCCGGAGCGTAAAAGTGTCATGATGTTCTCAACTGATTTTTTCATGCGAAATTCTTTTTGCCTACAAAAATAATCCGACCGGCGGCGAACCGATGTTTATCTTTTTACGACCTGCAAGGAAACTTTCTTTGCAGGTTTTCTTTTTTTCCGTCGTGTTTGTACGTATGTGCCTAAGCGCGTATGCGCGCGCACGATACACACGCACACGCGCGTGCGCTCTACGACGTAGATGGAGAATGAAATATATATACTTATATATTTCTTCTCTTTTCTTTGTGGTATAAATTCCGAAGAAAAGCCTATTTCTTCGGAAGGAAAGCCTATTTCTTCGGAAGAAATAGCAATAACTTCGGAAGAAATGCCTTTTTCTTCCGAAGAAATAAACCGATTATTTTGTGCGTTTTTCGGCCAAAAACACCCCTTTTTCACCCTGTTTTTTCGTTTATTCGGAATAAAAAGCCTTTTCTTCGGAAAGAATACGCATTTCTTCGGAAGAAATAAGGATAACTTCGGAAGAAATGCCCTTTTCTTACGAAGAAATAGCTATAAATGGGTAAGGAATTACGGTTTTTGCCAATTAAAAAGGCGATGCCCGGAATGTTCAGGCACCGCCCCTGATTATGAGTACAAAATGAAAAAGAAATCCGTGTATGCTACCCTACAATCGTAATGTTCTTTCCTCCCTCCTGTGCGAGCAATTTAAGTTCGTTGTCGGTAAAGATACCGTTCCGGCATTCGACTGTCAGCATCACATCCTTACGTGCCGCTTCTCTTGCTAAAATGCGAAGTTGGTTAAGTGAAAGGTTCTTTGCGCTTACCCACGCATTTGCTCCCTGCTGAAGAATTGTCATCACACTGTTGTATTCCATTGTTATGTGTATTAAGTGAATAATTATTATCTAAAAGTAGACGGAAGTAGATTATTCGTCCTCGCCTGACAGCTGGCGCAGCTTGTCCTCGATGGTGATGCGTGTCGTGATGGTTGCGTCCATGTCAACGGACTTGAGTTCGGGCATGTGGTATTTGAGCAGACGGATTTCTGCGTTCACCCTGTCGGCAGGGTCAAGCAGCCTCAAGTCGCGCTCGAAGTCGCTCACTCCCCCGTCGTTCCTGGGATTGGGCGAGAAATAGTCCATAGAATGTGCCTTTATGATTTCGCGGCCCGGCTTTGGTTTGTTTGGCACGCCCTTTACTCTTCCTCCTGTTTTCTTTCCTTTCATATTACGTGCGTAAAAAGTTAAACTTCAAGTGCAAAGATAACGGTTTAACTTCGCCACAAAATGATAAGTTTTAACAGATATGGGACTAATAGGCAGTGCAATAGGAGCCGTCGGCAGTATCTTCGGCGGCATATCCGCATCAAAGGCGATGAAGAAAGCGAAACAGAACGTACAGCAACAGATACAGAAAAACCAAGACTGGTATGACCGCCGTTACAACGAGGATGCGACACAGCGGGCTGACGCGCAGCGCATACTGACCATGACCGAGGAGAGTATCAAGAACCGCAACCGTCAGGCGGCGGGCACGCAGGCTGTCATGGGCGGTACGGAGGAAAGCACGGCAGCAGCCAAAGCCGCGAATAATCAAGCATTGGCGGACGCTACGGCGCAGATTGCCGTAAACGGAGAACAGCGGAAAGACCAAATCGAACAACAGTACCTGCAAAGGGACGCAGATCTGCAAAACCAGTTGCAGCAGCTCGAAATCGGAAAGGCTAACGCCATATCGGGAGCCGTACAGGGAGTGACGCAGGCAGCGTCGAATATGCCATTCTAACACTCTTATGCCTATGTCAACAACATTGAACAACATATTGGGTGTAAGTGGAAAGCCAACAGCACCCTATACACCACCGGGCATAGATAGTTCATTGCCCGGCGCGGCTGGCACGCAACCCCGGCAAAGCACAACAGACACACCACCGGCCAAGCCTGAAGCACCTACGCCACAAGAGGCAAGCGCAGCTTTGAAAGAGGCAACGCCGCAGGTAACGGACGTTGAAAAAACGCCAATTGAAGTGAAGCCGCAACGGGTAAGCTACGAAGAAATGTTCAGGCTACTCAACCCGTACAAACCACCCACGCAGGAAGAATTGGAGAAAGAACGCAAGAAACAACGCAGGGAGCAGATATTCGCCGCCATAGGAGACGGCATATCGGCACTCTCCAACCTTTTCTTCACGACGCAGTATGCACCGAATATGTACAGACCGACTGAAACGCAGTCGGAGAAAACAAAGAAACGCTGGGACAAGCTGGCCGCAGAGCGCAACGCCAACATGACGGCGTACATCAACGGGCTGATGCGTGCCCGGCAAGCCGATGACACATACAACGACAACGAACGTGCATGGCAACGTCAACTCGGACTTGACAAAATCAAGCAGGAACGCGACAAGGCAGCGGACGCACGTGCCGAAGCTAAGGAAAAACGCGATGCGGAAATGCACGACCTTAACAAACAGCTTCGGAACAATCAGATTACACAGGCTGAATACGAAGCAAAGAAAGCAGAAGTGGAAGCGAGGTATGCACCACAGCTCGTACAGAGCAAGATTAACCGCAACAAGGCAGCCGCAGGAGCTTCGAACGCATCGGCAAGTGCGTCGATGGCACGCGCACGCTACTATGACCGTGGCGGTTCAGGCGGAAGCAAGAGCAAGGACTTGCAGGATGCCTACGACTACTGGATGAGCCTTACTGACGAGCAAAAGAACCAGTACAGGGATTGGAACAAGCGTGTGAAGAAATACAACTCCGTGTACAACAGAGATACGAAGAAGAGAGAACAGATACCTGTGTACATGGATGACGACGACAATTTCATCCAAATGGTATGGAAGCAACGCCAAGGCTGGCTGAATAATCCTAAAAACAGAACCATGCCGGGCGTGAGCGACAACAAAATGCCGGGCGTAAAATAACATAAGAACAGACTGATATGCCAAAAGATAACGAAAGTACAAAATGGCTGTATGAACAGCTAAAAAAGAAAGGATATAATGTAGGCAAGGATGCGGCAGAGTTCGACAACCTCATGCGTACAAACAAGTCTTCACGTGAATGGGCGTACAAGACTGCGAGGTCAAACGGCTTGAATGTTGGAAAAGACCAGTCTGAATTTGATAATCTTGTTGCTCCTAAAACACCTGCAAGCACAGGAAACCATGCGCAGCAAGTAGTCGACGAATACGACGCATCCTCACGGCAGAGCGGCAGCACGACAAAGCCGACACAGAACACACAGAACACACAGGGAGCGAAGCCGCAGAAGCCGTGGAAGCCGACCATGCAGGAAACACTGCGCATGAACGCGAACTTGTACAATATAGGCAGGTCAGCACAGCAGACAATGGACGACTTCAATGAACGCATGGACAACCTGCAAGAGTATGGCAGGAGCTTCGCCGGTGGACACACCGCATCGGGAGGCTTGCGCTTCAATCCACAGAGCAAGAAAATGGAGCGTACCTACCTCACGCCTACGGGCGAACGCACATTCAACAAGGCTGCGGCCGATGCAGTGAGCCGGGAATACCGCGACGCTGTGGACATGACCGTTGGCGGACAGATACGCAGGGCGCAGAACCGATTGCAGGAGCTGAAAGACAAGGCGGCAGCAAGAGTGCAGGAGCTTCACGATAAATGGAAGCAGGACTACGAGAACAATGACGCGCCGCTTGCCGCCGTGCTTGCGGCTGACACCTACGTGCCGTCCATACAGAGCGACCAGACATACAGGGCACTGCAAGCCGCCATACGACAAACCGAGGAACAAATAAAGACCCTCGGCGAGCAGCAAGACCGAGACAACGGTGTGGATGTAGGCTTTTGGCGTGGCTTCGGGCGTGTGGCAGGAGACATCCGCACGTGGGACTTCGGCATTGGCGACATGATGGACGCCATGACCATGATGAATGCAGCCGACCCGAAACGTCCGCAGACGGAACAGGAAAAAGCCGCCAATCAGGAAATGATGCGTGCGATACACGAGAACCAGCAGACTGAGGCCATGTATGGAGGAAACGCCAGCTTTTGGAACAGAGCAGGCATGATGACCGGCTACATGCCCTCGTTCATGCTCGACTTCGCCATGACCGGCGGAGGTTTTGACGCTATCAACGTGGCTACAAAGGCCGCAGGGAAAGCAGCCACCAAAGCGTTGGGCAAGGAAGCTGTGGAGCAAATGGCCCGGCAAGGCTTCAAGACCTACGTCAAGAACAACGGACTGCGAGGACTTGGGCAGGAAGCAGCAAACTGGACAATAAAGGCACTCGGCACGACGGCTGACGAGCTGTTGATACGTGCCCCGCTGATGACTAATACTGTACAGGGCATGGATACCGCCGCCGACATCATAGACCGCAAGCTCGGTGATGTGACGGTGGATGAGAACGGCAACTACGACTTCTCCAATGACAAGACTTGGGGTAGCGCAGTTTGGCAGGGTGAGGCGAACTCAATCGTTGAGAACTACTCCGAGATGTTCGGCACGCACTTGCCTGAATTTGCCTCGACGAAGAATTTGGGCAGACTTGCCAATGTCATAGGCGCAAAGCGTCTTGGCGGAGTGTTGGCTAAGGCCGATGCAGGAGCTTTGGGCGGAATAACCGACGGTACACGCAGGATATTCCAACAGATGGGTGTGAGCGACTATTTGGGTGAGGTTTCCGAGGAATACTACGGCCAGTTGTGGCGCACCATGCTCAACCTTGACGATGCATACCGGCAGAACCCTGACGGCACACGCACCAACCTGTTTGCTACCGGGCAGTTCCACGGCGACATTTGGGGCGGAATGGCGTTGTCAATGGGACTGATGGGTGCAGGAAAGACAACCATGAGTGCAGCGAATTACCTATCCATGAAGCATGATGTGAATAAGGCGGACGCAAGGGCGAGCGAATTACTCACTCCTGAAGTATGGGAGCCTCTGCGCAGCACCATTGACATGGCCACGAATGACAATGTGGGCGATGTGGCGGAAGTGATTGTGAACGACCGGGACATGACGGACGAGGAAAAAGCCGCCGTAATGAACTACATGGAGCGTTCACTGTACCTGCGCGGAGTAAACCTTGCCGAGCTTGTGAAATCACGCGGAGGCGAGCAGGACGAAAATGCACAGCGTGCCAACGACAGCTACATGGACGGCTACAATGCCCGGAGTGATGAAGAAATGCAGGACGCACGAAACATGTACGAACTGCAACGTCAGAAAGCTGAACAGACACTGTCACCCGAACAGCTCGAAGAGATAGACAACGACCCGATAGTCGCATTGCACAGCCTTGGTGGCGATGAAACCGTGAACCGTACCGTGATTGACTACATCAACGCCAAGCAGGTGTACGACGGCATGATACAGCGCGTGCGCGACGACATAGACGGACGTATCGACCAAAGTAACACGATGATTGACAGCCGTGTGAACCGCGCGACGGGCATGATACAGGGAGCTACGCTGAAAGTGCAGGATGACGAGGGCAACGACCGCCGCGTGTACGTGCTGGACGGAAACCTTGCTACCTACGAGGATGGCACAGGCATAGACAAAGAGAAGTCTGACGGCAGCATTATCATCCGTGATGCGGAGACCGGTGCCGTAGAAATGGTGTCGCCCGATGCCATATTCAGCGTTGAGCAGCCTGTCGACCCTGAAACGGAGAAGCAAACGGCAGCGGAAGCCATACGGCAGCAGTTCGCGCAGGAAGTAGCCAACAGGATAGACGGCACAGTGGCATTCCAGCCCGGCGACACCTATACCGTGACGGACGAAAGCGGACAGGCGGCACAAATACAAATTGTGCCCAATGCAGACGGGCTTGTGGATAACGGCGACGGGACGGTTAATGTAAGCTCTGACGGCGGGCAGACCGTTGTACCCATGCGCAAGGAGGATATTCAGGCAATGGTGGACGCTACGAACCGTGCGCGAGTAGCACAGATTGAGCAGCAGCGCGAAGCCATGCAGCAGCCACAGGTGCAAGAACAGCCGACATACAGCCTGAACGATGAAGTCACCCTGTTGGACGAGAACGGGAACGAAGTCCGCGGAAGTATTACGGCAGACGTGAACGAGGACGGACAGTACGAGGTTTACACCGAAAACCCGATAAACGGACGGAAGGTAAACCTTTTCACGGCTGAAGAATTGGACCGTCTGCAAGCCAATCCTGCGGAAAATTCTCGGCAAAACGGCGGAATTTCCACGGAAAATGGCGGAAATCCTGCGGAAAATTCTCGGCATGAGAATGTCGCCATCGTAAACCAAGAGGCCGTGAACAATGCCACTGTGGATGACCTTATGAAAACTAACAGAGGCTATGTTGAAGGGTATTATAATGAGCATCCCGAAAAAGTTGCTGAAGCATTAGCCGCACCTGCACAAGCAACCGCAGACTACATCAACGGAAAACTGACTGACAGAGATTATCTAATTGCACTCAATTATTCTACTGGCGAAAACTCATGGCTCGACGGTTCGACAACCGAAGAGGAAATAGAACGTGAGGCTGCAATGAATAGGGAAAAATACTTGCCTTACGTTTCCATGCCACAAGTTCGGCAGGAGCAACCGGCACAACAGCCGGTACAGACAGAACAGCCCGGGCAAAGTGCAATGGAACGCATACCCAAAGACGAACAGGGGCAACCCGTTTACGAACAGGCAGACCCGGATACGGCTTGGGACGCTATCGTTGAACAGGCAGAGGGCGACGAGTCTATGGCACAGAGCGTGGCTGACAGCATGGTGGCCGACAAGGAAGCCGAGCTGAAAAAAGTAGAGAAAACAAAACCAAAAGGAGGCACGACCATTGCCGAGAAGATTGCAGCCGAGCGTGAACGTAAGAATGCCGTAGAACAGGCGAAAGCCAATCTTGCCTTGTGGCAGAGGATTGCACAAACCTCACAACGCAGACGGCAGGCAGCTATGGCAGAACAGTCGCGGCAAGCAGAGGAAGCTGCACGGTTGCGCCGTGAGCAGGAAGAAAGAGAACGTGTCGATCGTGAGGAAGCCGAGCGCATACGCAGGGAAGCATTAAACGGTGTGCTCGACATCATAGACGATACACCGCAGGACGCACGCGCAAGAGGCTACCGCAGGGTGAATGGTGAAAAGGTTGACCGCCAAGTGCCGTTGGCCGCACGTCAGGGCAAGGAGGTGCAGGTGAAGTTCGACGACAAGAACATCCCCACCGGACACCTGGCATTGATAGAAGCCGGACAGTTGCAGCCGAGCCATATAAACGGACGGAGAAACCCATTCCACTTCATTGACGAGGCGCAGCCCAAGGAACGCAACGACGAGGCAAGCGTAATGTCGGCACGCAAGATTGCCGCAAACATCCGCCCGGAAGAAATCACCTCATCGGTAACGGCCTACACAGGCGCACCTACGGTAAACACACGTGGAGAGGTGATACAGGGCAACAACCGGAGCGCAGCACTTCGCGAGATGTGGACAGGACAGCCCGAACAGGCGGCTGTCTATAAGCAGTACCTGACAGAACACGCCGCAGACTTCGGGCTGGCACCCGAAGATGTGGAGGCCATGCAGCAGCCTGTGCTGGTGAATATGGTAGACGTACCTGACGATGAAGCCATCAGCCTTGGACAGTTCGTTGCGCAGGACACCGAGAGCGGTGGAACAGAGCGCATCAAGCCGAAAAACATCGTTCAGAAAATGGGCGATGATATGAAAGGCTTTGCCGGACGGTTGCTTGCCTCGCCCGATGAGGAAATGACATTCTCTGAATTGGTGGACCGCAATGGCATGGACGTATTGAAGTGGATGCAGGCAAAGAATTACATCACCCCAACACAGTACCGTAGCGCGTTCGACAGCAAAGGCAATCTTACCGGCGAGGCCAAGAATGACCTTAAAGGCATAATGTATCAGAGTATTTTCCAAAATGGAAACACCCATTTGGAGGAAATGTTCGGCGCATTGCCTGCAAAGGCGCAGAAAGCGATACTGGCTACGGCGTACAGGGACTATGACAGCCCGAACTCTGAGCGCATGAACGCCGAACTGCAAGCTTCGATAAACGCATACTACGCCTTGTCGCAAATGCCCGACTTTGCAAATGCCAAGAACTACAAGGAGGCACGCAAGGCGGCAGAGGCATGGAAAAGGCAACTGTCTTTTGACGATGTTACCGGCGAAAGCTATCTTCCTTCAGAAAGATACAGTAACTTTGCGCTGTTGTTGGCCACAATGTACAAAGGGCAGACGCAAGTATTCATACAGAATACACTGAAAAACATCTTTGACCTTGTACAAGGCACGAAAGAGGCTACCCTTTTTGAAGAGCCTGACAACACGCCGCGCACACTGGTGGAAGCCGTGAACGAAACGATGAACGGCCTTAGTGACGAATTATTGTTAAACGAGAATTTTATATACAATGGACAACGGAGAAATAATGTATTGGCTGGCGGTAGTGCAGCAGGCCAACAAGGGAGACAAGGAAGCACACGAGATGATCCGTCAGGAGGACGAACTGAGGGCGGAACAGGGATTGCCGCCGATAATAGAGGAACTGAAGGCGGTGTCGGGAAGGAAGAAGTAGAGCGACGAGAAGCAGAATTGGCCTCTCGTGTGCAGGTAAATGACGATGACTGGCAAGAGGGAAACGGCGAAAGTCCGACCTATAAGCGGAGTATCATCATTGACGGTACACACACTGCCACGCAGATAGATGAGCCTGACGAGAACGGACATTATACCGGCTCCTATTTCGAGTTCGACAACAAACGGTTTGGCGACATTGCCGAGATTGTCGATTACATAGACAACGGTAATACTCTTGCCTCGAAAATTGCACAAGCAGAGGCGGAAACCGACCAAAACCCAACAGAAGCACAGAAAGAAGCCGGGAACTACAAGAAAGGCCATGTGCGCATCGGTCAGTTCAACATCACAGTCGAGAACCCGAAAGGAAGTATGCGTCGCGGCACGGATGCAAACGGCAATCCGTGGGAAACTACCATGCAGAACACCTACGGTTACATCCGTGGTACAGAGGGCGTGGACGGCGACCATATCGACGTGTTCCTGACTAACGACATAGACGGATGGAACGGACGCAGGGTGTATGTGGTGGACCAGTACAACGAAGACGGCACGTTTGACGAACACAAGGTAATGCTCGGCTTCAACGATGAGGACGACGCACGCAATGCCTACTTCGCCAATTACAGCGATGATTGGGCTGACAAGCGTAAGATTGTCATGACCTCCACGAACTTGGAGGACTTCGAGAAGTGGATAGACAGCAGCCACCGGAAGACAAAGCCGTTTGCGGAGTACAGGAGCGTGAATGCGGAACAATCGAAATCCATCAGTCCTGCGGACAGAATAGCCGAGATAGACACTCAAATGGCCGACTTGAAGAAACAGGCGGATGAAGCACACGGGCGCAGCGACCTCTTCGAGGAGGCACGCATTATCAGTGAAAGCAATGAACTGTATGCAGAACGCCGCCGACTGGTGCAGGAAATGCAACTGTCGCAAGCAGAGGAAGAAAGCAATGAACAGCCGCAGGAGCAGACAGATGACCGATACACCGTAGAACAACGCTACCACAAGAAGAAAGACACGTACATCTATGCCGTGAAGTTTACGGAACAAATGCCACGTGAGCAATTCTTGTCGTTGAAAAAGCGCGTCAAGGACTTTGGCGGCTACTATTCCTCATACGGTAAAGGCGGCTTCATCTTTGAGACGGAAGAAGCCGGACGGAAGTTTGCCGAGGCTGTGCTTGACCCCAGCGGCGAGAAGCTGGACGACAACAAGCCATTGTCGCTGTCAGATATGCAGCAGAGCAGTGAGCCGGTGATGCGTCAGGTTGACGTTGAGGGATTGATGCAGGCTATCAGTCAAAACGGAGAAGCCAAGTTGAGCGACCATTTTGTTGTGGGCCGTCCCGGACTTACTGAAAAGGCAACGAGCCGGCAATCAGATAACACGGCGCAGGAAACAGGACAACAGCCCCAACAATCGGACGACAACGGTTACGGAGCGAACAACAAGCTCGTGAGCCGCGACAGGTACGAGGAGCTGAAAAAGCGTATGCGTCAGAAATTAGGCGGTCAGCTCAACATGGGCATTGACCCCGAAATACTGGCAATCGGCACGGAAATGGCAGCGTACCATATTGAGGCCGGTGCCCGTAAGTTTGCCGACTATGCCCGGCACATGATAGACGACCTTGGCGACGCTATCCGTCCCTACCTCAAATCATTCTACAACGGAGTAAGAGACCTTCCCGAAGTGCAGGAAGCCGGATATGTGGACGAGATGACACCCTACGATGAAGTGCGCACGTTTGACGTGGCCAACTTCGACAAGGGACAAGGCAACGCAATGGCTACGGCTGAAATGGTGGTAGCCGAGCAGGAAGCCAACAGGCAGGCCGATGCAGCCAAAGAACAACTGACCAATCAACGTAACGAACAAAGGAGACAAGAAGATGAACAAAGAACAGCAGATACAGAAGCTGTTGCAGACGAAGCAGAGACTACTGCAAGTGAAGCAGAAAGCCGCATCGAAGCTGCAACAGATGAAAAAGAAGTAAACGAAGCCGTCAGAAAGGTTGACGAGCAGTTAGACAAGGTGAACAGGCAGCTCGCCCTGTTAGGCTATTATGAGGCTGAACCGGTGGAGAGCGACTTCAACGAGGCATACGGATACATGCGCAATGCCGAGAAGAAAGCCGTCAAGGACGCGAACAACCTTGCCAACCGCCTTGTCAAAGACATCGGCATTGACCCGAAAACCATCGTTGACAAGACAGGGAAACGTCGCAGGAGCATTGCAACAGCTAACATTGCGCCCATCGGTGGAGACATCAGCATACATCTTCCGCTCGGTGAGAAGCGCGAGTTGTACATCAGCATACAGTTGGATAATCAGGACGGCGACAACTTGAAAGTTACAGGCGGTATGCTGCGCATAGAGAACCCGAACCCTGAACGCGGCGAGGAAAGATACTTATCGTTCAACAATTTCTTTGCGGAGGATGAGACTTACCCGTCATTGCTTCGTATGGTTCAACAACTCGTGAAGCGTTATGCTCCCGACTTTGTGCCAGTAAGCAACGCACAGCAGGAAGCCTCTACAAAGAGTGGGAAGAAGTCGGCCAAGCGTCAGAAGAAACAGGACGAGTCGAAGATTGCAGACCTTTTCAGTGGGCAAGAGGAAACTGTGTCTGAAAACCAAGAGGATATGCCTTTCAAGAAAGGCGACAACGTGATTTATAACGGCAAACCTGCCACAGTTTACGACATTGAGAAAAACGGAGGGCTTGTGCTTGATACCGGGCTGGCACCGGTTCTTTATGAAAGTGCCGACCCGAAAGAGGTAAAACCTGCAAATACAGCAACTCATAATGCAGAAAATACGGAAATAAACCGTATATTTGCTAATGCAGTCAAAACCGATATGCTTGCCGCCCTTGACAGCGGAACAAAACCGTACAGAAGCATACTTGACTTGCGCAAGCGTGCAGCAGGTTTGGGCATGGAGGTTGATAATGACGGCAGAACAGACATATTGCTGCAAGAGCTTGTTGAGGACGGACTGGTAAGGGCGGCACGTGAGGTTGTCAACAAACACGGACGAGACAGAAGAGAGTCGTATGACCTGATATGCAAACTCTACGATATGCAGCCGACAATCGCCGCACGAAGCAGCAACCGTATAAAGATGCAGCAATACTCCACCCCATTGCCAATGGCATGGAACGCGGCGCATTTTGCAATGAGCGGCAAGAAAAACGGTAAGGTATTGGAGCCGACAGCCGGTAACGGTATGCTTGTTTTTGCCGTTCCAGCCAATCAGGTACACGCCAACGAGCTTGATGAAACACGTTTGGACAATCTTCGCGAGCAAGGCTTTGCAGAAGTTACGCAACAGGATGCAGTCGAACCGTTTGAGGGCGGCAAGCAATATGACGTGGTGATAGCCAATCCACCTTTCGGTAAACGTGAGGCTGTAAACTACGACGGCAAGCTGATACCCGGTCTTGACCCACAGATTACCTTGAACGCTCTTGCCAGCATGAAAGACGACGGCAAGGCGGCTATCATAATCGGTGGAAACATGGAGTATGGAAGCAATGGCGGATTGAAAAGCATGAAGCCGTTTTTCACATATCTTTATGACCACTACAACGTAAAAGGCGTTGTGGATATGGACGGCAAGCTGTATGCCAAGCAGGGCACAACCTATCCGACACGGATGATATTGATAGACGGGCGCAGAAGCGACGAGGAACGTGCCCAAACAGCAGTTTATCCGCCAGTCGAAAGCAAAGCTATACGCAGGGCAGAAAGTTTTGATGACCTGTACGAGATAGTAAACGAAGTATTAAATTCAAAAGAAAAGACCAATGGCACAGAAATACTACGCAGCAAACAAGGGCAGCTTGCACCTGTCAATAACAGACCATCCCGGAAAACTGACGGAGAGCGACATTCTGAACAACCTCGAAAGAATGATACAGGCAGACGAGGAAATACCCCCGAAAGAAGCCCAGAGCAGAGCGAGAATGTTTTACGAGGAAAACATCGAGAGAATACTGGAAATGGTGAAGCTGCAAGCACCTCTAATGGAAGTGAGCAAGGAGGAAGCCGAAGAAGCTATGAGCCTGACGTTCAGCGAGTGGGAACAGAGCGAGTTTCCACGAACAGAGTGGGATTAAATACCGAACAGAAGAAACGCACTCTCACCGAAGAAAAACTGCCATACCGTCCACATAACACCGCTTTCAGCCTGAACAGTGTAGCTCCGGCTGCAATGGTGGAAGCAATGGATAATATCCTTACACAGATAGAGGCTGAAAACGGCAGTATTGACGAATACATAAGAAAAGAACTTGGTTATGACACGATAGAAGAAGCGCATCACGCCCTCGCCGCTGAACAAATGGATAGCGTTGCTATGGCTATCTATCAGATGAAGAAAGGGCAAGCACTTATTATCGGAGACCAAACAGGCGTGGGTAAGGGCCGCCAAATGGCAGCACTTATTCGCTGGGCAGTTATGCGCGGTGAAAAACCTGTATTCATCACCCAAAAAGCGGATTTATTCTCGGACATCTATCGTGATTTGGTAGATATAGGCAGCGGAGACCTTGTGCCATTCATATTCAATTCAGACGGCGCAATGGTTGACAGCAACGGAAACGTAGTACACAAGCCGTTGTCATCCTCACAAATGGCGAAAGTGTTTGCATCAGGTCAGTTGCCGGAAGACTGCGATTTTGCAGTGCTTACCTATTCACAGGTAAATACAGGTGATGCAATTAGCCAAAAAGAGTTAGAAGAAGCTGCAAAGAAACACGGTGGCCGCGTAAAGAAAAGCAAGGCTTCAAAGGATGGGAAAGCCACACCCAAAGCAACATTCCTGCGTTCGATAGCAGAGGACAATTACCTTTTCCTCGATGAGAGCCATACAGCAGCAGGAACGAGCAATACAGGTGCATACTTGCAAAGCATTCTCCGCACTGCAAAAGCAGCTACCTTTGCAAGTGCCACTTTTGCCAAGCGTCCCGACACAATGCCGCTCTATGCAATCCGAACAGCCATGAGCCAAGCAAAGGTTGAGCCGGACAAGATGATTAGCATCATTGAGAAAGGCGGTGTAACCTTACAGGAGATTATGAGCCGTGAACTTACCAATGCCGGGCAAATGGTACGCCGTGAACGAGACATGAGCGACGTTAAAACCGACTGGAAAACGATTGATGACCCTGCAACGGTAAAGCGTGCGCGTGAGAACTACGACCGCACCATTGCCGCCTTTAATGCCATTATCAAATTCCAAGATGACTACGTTAAGCCGAAAATTGACGAGCTTGACAAGGAACTTGCCATAACAGCCGAAAGTGCAGGTATAAAGAGAGGTGCGGACAAAATGGGCGTTGAGAACGTTCCTTTTGCGAGCAAGACCTACAATTATACCAAACAACTCATGCTGGCCTTGAAAGTAGACGCAATCGCCGACGAAGTAGACGCTGAAATCAAGGCTGGGAGACACCCTGTCATTGCTTTGGAAAGTACGATGGAAAGCACTATCAAGGACTATGCGGCAGGTGACATTATTGAAGAGCCAACATTCAGTGCAAGTCTGTTAAAAGGACTTGACACGGTTATGCAGTACACTGTAAAGGACGAGAACGGCAAGGAAACTCATGCTTATTATTCGCCCCATCAATTAGGCGAAGCCGGCGAAAAAGCCTATTATGAGTTGCAGGACTTCATCCACAAGAGTACAAGTGACATTTTCATCAGTCCGCTTGACGCTATCATTGAACGCCTGCACAAGAAAGGCTATAAAGTCGGTGAGCTTACCGGACGAAATATGTACGTTGAACGCAACGATAAAGGGCAAGTTGTCGTAAAGCGCAGGACAGACAAGGACAAAAAGAAGATGCAGAGAGAGTTTAACAACGGAACTCTTGACGTGCTTATCCTCAATAAATCAGCCTCGACCGGCATCAGCCTTCACGCCTCGGAGAAATTCAGCGACCAACGCCAGCGTACAATGATTATCGCCCAGCCGTTGAGCGACATCAACGACTACATGCAGATGATTGGACGTATTGACCGTACCGGGCAAGTACACAGAGGATATTACATCAACCTCGGTTTGCCTGTTCCAGCAGAGAACCGTTTTTTGATGATGCTCTCGACTAAGCTGAAATCGTTGAACGCTAACACGACTACATCGCAAGACAGCAAAAGCAATGAGGTGGAAGCACCTGACTTGCTGAACAAATACGGCAGTCAGGTAGTTGTCGAGTATCTTCGTGACAATCCTGAAATTTATGAAAAGATGGGCTGTCCGTTGAAGAAAGGCGGTCTTGGCGGTGGCCGTGTGCAGACCAAAGAGCTTGACGAATACAAGCCACAGGAAGACGACGCACGAAAGATTACCGGCTATGTAGCCTTACTTACGACAAAAGAACAGGAAGAATTTTACGATGATGTTGTAAGACGCTATAACGAGCTGATAAAGTATTTGGACGATACCGGCAGCAACGATTTGAAGATTACCGTCATGCCTTTGCGTGCCAAGACTTTGGAAAAACGAATATCGTCGGAGGGTATAGACCCCAATGGGAAAAATCCGTTTGCTCAAAACGCGTACGTTGAAAAGGTGGAAATGGATGTATTGAGAAAGCCGATGAAAGCCGATGAGATAAGGAAAACCATTGAGCAAATCAATGGTAAACATCCTGAAATACATCTGCAAAGTATTGTTGAAACTATCCAAAAGGAACATAACGATAAGATAGCGGCAGAAGAACAGCGTTACGAAAACGCCAAGAATAAAGCCGTTGACAGCATTGCAAAGCAGACGGAGAAAATCAATCGCCAGCAAAAGAGAACGGCAGAAGAAAAGCGAGAAGCCATTGCATCTATTACGCAGGAGATAAACGAAAACGTGGAGGAAAGGCACAATGAGAACCTCAGACGATTGGAAACAAACAAAGACCAGTTGATAAGACAACTAAGGATGTTTTCAACAAGTTCATCGTATCTTGTTCCCGACAACCTCGAAACAATGATGTTCGACTTTGCAGCACCCGCAATCTTCTGTGGCTACAAGGCTAAAGACAAAAAGATAACCGCATCTACCACCCTTGCCGTTTTCGCTACTCTTGACAGTCGTAGACGCATAGAAGTCAAATTGTCGGACACACCCGCATTGCAGAGCATTTACAAGATGACAAATGACAACTGGGATGCGGCACGTTCCATAACGCTTGACAACTGGGATAGCCAAATACCGAATGAGACACGCAAGCAAGGCTATATCCTTACAGGAAACATCCTGCAAGCGATTGCAGACACGCAGGACGAACGCGGAAGTTATCCGGGGCAGTTGATAAGCTACACCGACATTGACGGTAACATACATAACGGCATACTGATGCCTGACAAATGGAACACATCTATGTTGAAAAGTGCCGGTGCGCCTTTAAGTGCCCGAATGGAACAGATTAGACAGTATAAGCCTATCGTAAGCCTTGACGGAAAAGTGTCATTGGTTGGTAGTGAATGGGCACAGATGTACTATTTGACCGTTCCTAAGACGAAAAAAGACGGTGCTGTTTATTATGAGAATGAAACATTACTCAATGCCGCAAACGGTATATTCTATCCGTTCCACGGTGAATTGCGTGCTGACATACCGGCTAAAAATATCGGGGAAGTTGTAAGAGAACTTACCAAACTCGGCGTAAAAGTCAAAGAAAGCAATGATGTTGTTGCAGATGACATCAGTATCAACGAGGAAGAAGCCAACGACCTGTACCGTATTGTTGATGATGAGAACGAGATTGAAAGGTTAAACAGCGAACCGACGATAAAGGTTTACCGGGCCATGTCGTTGGTGGACGGCAAGCTGTATCCTCCCATGTCGAAGAAAATCGGCACCGGCAGCAACCGCATAAGCCAAGCCCCATCAGAGTTCGGACAGTGGGAAGTTTCGGACGAACGTCCGCAGTTGGTAGAAAAAGAGGGAACGCACAAGAACCATATCTACATTGTCAAAGACAACGGAAAAGGCTTGTGGGTTGCATACAATCCCTACTTCCACACTTCGCGCAATCCGCTCAATGACCAGTTCGCCGAAGCCTACAAACGTCCCAACCTTGTAACGGTTGAGGTGGAAGTGCCCGAAAGCGAGCTTACCAGCGGCTATCAGGCAGAGGGAGCGAAAGACCCTGTTGGCGAAACAAAATGGAACGCAGGGCCGGTTAACCGACAGCTTAGCGGCGACAAAAAGCGCAAAGTTATTCTCTCGCGCTGGATGCGCCCTGTACGCATCGTTCCCGACAGTGAGGTGGCGCAGCGCATCGCCGAACTTATCGAAGGAGAGAATGTTGCCATACCTGACAATACAGTTACTCCGTCATTGCTTGAAGAATTGAAGAAGCTCGGTGTAAAAATTGTGGACGGTATAAACAAAGGGCGCAAGAAAGCCTCCGCCATGATGAGAGGCGGAAACGGCACACTGACCGACGACGAGTTGAGCTATGAGAATGACCCGGTAGCGAAGATGACAGGACGTTCTCCACGCACGGCGGCACAGCGCAGGGCATTTGCCGAGCGCGAACGGCAGCGCATGGTGCAGCGCGTTCAGGAGCTTGCCAAGAAGTTGCACCTTGACAACGTGGACATCGTAACCGATGTAAGCACTTTGCAAGGCAGACGGGCAAAAGCCAAAGGCTTCTATTCACGCAGCACAGAACGCATCACGATAGTGATACCTAACCATGCGAGTGTGTACGACGCAGAACAAACCCTGCTCCATGAAGCCGTGGCACACTACGGACTGCGCGAACTGTTCGGTGAACACTTTGATACGTTCCTCGACAACGTTTTCCAAAGTGCGGACGAGAATGTGCGCCGGCATATCGTAGAACTTGCCGAAAAGCGCAACTGGGATTTCCGCACCGCTACAGAAGAATATCTTGCTTCGTTGGCAGAAAAAACCGACTTTGAGAATACCAACGCAAGCTGGTGGCAGAAGATTAAGGAACTGTTCCTGCGTATGCTCCACAAGATAGGCTTTGAGGACTTCTCCGGCGTAACCTTGTCAGATAACGAACTGCGCTATATCCTTTGGCGAAGCTACGAGAACCTTGCCGAGCCGGGCAGATACCGCAGTATCTTGGTAGAAGCCGAGGATGTAGCGAAACAAGACGAGTTGAAACTGGGCAACTATGCCACGGACAATGACGGAACGGCAAGGAACGTTGCAGAGCAAGACGAACTTTACCGCGACGGTGACCCCGAAGTGCATCAGCGCATATTGGCCCGTGACCGATACGAGCAGCGTGTAAGACGCGGAATGTACCAAATGCAGGAAGCCTTGCAGGACAGTATGCTTGGACTACGTGAAGCAATGGAAGCTATACTCAAAGGCGAGGGCAAGAAAAAAGTGCGCATCGAGGACGTGGACGGTTTCGAGAACGCCTATTTGGGCGAAAACAGACTTTCGTCCGTAAACAAGGCGGAGGCTGACGCATTCGCGCATACCCTTTTCAAGCCTTTGCTTGACGAAGTTGGCAAACTTGCTCCTAACAAAGAAGCACGAGAAGAACTGACCGACTACATGATGGCCAAGCACGGACTGGAACGTAACCGAGTGATGCGTGAACGTGAAAAAGAAAAACTGATTGCCTCCTCCGAACTGGCCAAGTTGAAGCCGGAACAGCCGAGCATTGACGATGACGACTACGACCTGAAAATGGATGCTTTCGACAAGGCTATGGAAGATTGGAACAAACAGGTAGAAGAAGAACTCGGCGACAAGTTCGAGGCTATCGACAAGAGGGATTTTGCCGGACTGACCGCACTGACAGAGACAGACAATGTGGCAGACGCAGAAACGGAAGCCGAAGCAATGGTAGACGCATACGAAAGCGAACACGATACTGAAGCTCTGTGGAAACGGACAAACGACGTGAGCAATGCCATTCTTTCCAAGCTGTATGAAACCGGCATGATGTCAAAGGATACTTACGACAATGTGCGCTCGATGTACGAGTATTACATTCCGCTGCGTGGCTTTGACGAAAAGACCAGTGATGAGGCATACGCCTACCTGAACAGCAAGAACAGCGCATTCAACGCTCCGATAAAAACAGCCAAAGGACGTAATTCGAAAGCCGATGACCCGCTTGCCTACCTGCAAAGCATGGCAGAAAGCGCCATCACACAAGGAAACCGCAACAAGTTGGTAAAACAGAAATTCCTGAATTTCGTACTGAACCATCCGAGCGACCTTGCCAGCGTGAGTGACATTTGGCTGAAATATGACAAGGTAGCCGACGAATGGCAACCTGTATTCCCGGACAATATCAACGCTGATGATACCCCGGAAGAAGTGGAACGCAAGATGCAGGACTTCGAGTACAAGATGAAAGAGCTTGCCGAGCAAGACCCTGACCTGTACAAGCACGGCAAAGACACGGTGAACATACCCTACCGGGTAGTAGAGAAACGCGACCTGCGCCAGCACCAAATTGTCGTGAAACGTGGCGGAAGGGATTACGTCATCACGATAAACGGCAATCCGAGGGCAGCACAGGCACTCAACGGACAGACCAACCCCGACAACGATATGTCAGGCGCAGTTGGCGCGATACTGAAAGCCGGTGAAAGGATTAACCGTGAGTTGAGTGCGCTTTATACCACACGCAACCCCGACTTCGTGGTGTCGAACTTCATCCGAGATATGCTGTATTCAAACAGTATGATGTGGATAAAGGAGAGTCCGAATTATGCCCTGCGTTTCCATCGGAACTTTGCTAAGGTGAACCCTGTCAGGATGAAGATGCTGCTTGCGAAGTATCGCAAAAATGAACTCGACATGAGCAACGACACCGAACGAATGTTCCACCAGTTCATGATGAACGGAGGCGAAACAGGATACTCCAACATGCGTGACATCGAGAAGCATAAGAACGACATCCGCAGGGAAATACGCAAGGCCGGTGGCCAACTGCCCATCCGTAAAGCATGGGATTTGCTGGCTGAACGGCTTGACGAGGTGAACCGTGGCGTGGAAAACTGCGCACGTTTTGCCGCCTTCATGACCTCGCGCGAAATGGGCAGGACAATAGACCGGTCCATCTACGATGCAAAGGAGATAAGCGTGAACTTCAACAAGAAAGGGAGCGGTGCAAAATTCATGGGAGCCACCGGGCAGACCAAGTTAGGCAATGCCAGTGCGTTCATGTCAGGACTCGGAAGAAGCGGCTTTGTATTTTGGAACGCTGCCATACAAGGCACGACAAACTTCGGACGGCAAGCAAAGCGTCATCCTGCAAAAGCACTTACCAGTGTAGCCGCGATGTTCCTGCTCGGTGCAATCGTAGCTTCACTTGGTTATGGTGATGACGATGAGGACGACAAGAACAGCTACTGGAACTTGCCCGAATACGTAAGGAGAAGCAACCTGTTGTTCCGTGCAGGTGACCAATGGATAAGCATACCGTTGCCTGTGGAATACAGAGCCGTGTACGGACTTGGCGAGCTTATGACCAGCACGTTGAGCGAAAAGGAACACTTTACGGACGGAGAGCTTGCAGGCAAGATAGCCGGACAGGTAAGCCAGCTGTTACCGCTTGACTTCATGGAGGGAGGCGGAGGCTTCAAGGCATTCATTCCGAGTTCCATCAAGCCGTTTGCCGAGGCTTACGGCTACAAAAAGAGTTGGACAGGGCTTCCCTTGTATAAGGATACTCCTTATAACAAGGATATGCCCGAATGGACAAAAGCCTACAAAAGTGCGAACAAATACCTCGTGGACTTGTCGGAAACACTCAATGAAATGTCCGGCGGCGACCAATACACGAAAGGTGCGGTTGACTTTAACCCGGCACAGGTGGAATACGTGCTGAACGGCTATTTCGGCGGCATTGCTAATACGATAGACCGCATGACCAAAATGGGTGAAACCATTATCGGCCAACGTGAGTATGACCCAAACAGTTTCCTTGTGCTTAACCGCATCCTGAAGAACGGTGATGAACGAACGGAATACAAGGCCGTCAACAACGAGTATTTCAGGCTGAAGGATGAGCATGACAAGTTGAGAACACGGTTAAGGAATTACGAACGAGACACCGACAACGGTGTATTCGACTATGCGGAGAAGATAGATTTCCTCTATAACTCGCCCGAATATGCAAGGTACGAGATATTCGAGAACTACCGACCCGACATAGACGGCCTTTACGATATGCTCAAAGAAGCCAATACCTACGGCGACAAGGAAGCAGTGAAGGACATTGAAGCCCAACTCAACGAATTGAAAAAGATGATGATAAGCGATATGAACAAGACCCGTAAATAGTTAACGAAGGCATGACGCACGGAATGCTTACATTTGCATAAGACATTCCGTGCGTCATTAAAAACAGAACTGATATGCAACCCATCACAACAAAACAAAAGTATAAGCTGCTTCCGATGAGCCACATCACGCCAAAGCGCGATAATAAGGAGATTGATACCGTAGTATTCTCTCAAAAGCATTTCGGCGACCGCAGGGCATTTGACGTGCTTATGGAAGCGCAGCACTACTGGAACCAGATGGACGACTTCCGACATGACAGGGAGCGTAACAAGCGTTACACCTACGGTTTCCAGTGGGACGACATCATCTGCGTGGACGGGAAGAAGATGAGCGAGGAGGATTACATCAAGGCACAGGGCAACGTGCCTCTGAAAAACAACCTCATCCGTCGGCTCGTGAGAAACGTGCTTGGCGTGTACCGCAGCCAGCTGAAAGAACCGACCTGCACGGCACGCGACAGGGACGAGCAGAAACTGGGCGAAACCATGTCAACCATCCTGCAATGCAACATGCAGATTAACCGCATGAACGAGGTGAAGGCCCGCTCAATGGAAGAGTTCCTGATAAGCGGCTTCATCGTACACCGCAAGAGTTACGGATGGAGAAACGGCAACGAGGATTGCTGGACTGACTATGTGCAGCCCAACAATTTCTTTATCGACAACAATATGCGCGACTTCCGAGGCTGGGACGTTACTTGCCTCGGAGAAATACATGACGTGAGTTTCGGCCAGCTGTGCGAACAGTTCGCCCACACTCCGCAGGAATACCGTCGGCTGAAGGAGATATACAAGTGGGCGGCACGCAGGGAATACATTGCCAGCTATGCCGAGCGTTTCGGTTACAGCCGCTTGGAAAACTACGACTTCCTGCTGACCAGCGAGCCGGGACGGTGCAGGGTAATCGAAGTGTGGAGAAAGGAACAGAAACCCCGTTACCGTTGCCATGACTACCAAAACGGTGACATATTCAAGATAGAAGTGTCTGACTACGAGGAACAGGTGGCCAATGTAAACCGCGAGCGTATGCAGATGGCCAAGGAAGCCGGTATGCCGGAAGATGAAGTTCCCCTGATAAAAGCCACATGGTTTGTGGATGATTACTGGTACTTCTATTACCTCTCCCCTTTCGGCGACATCCTGAAAGAGGGCGAAACGCCATTTGAACACGGAAGCCACCCATACGTGTTCAAGGCATACCCGTTCATAGACGGCGAGATACACTCGTTCGTGGCTGACGTTATAGACCAGCAACGCTACACCAACCGCCTGATAACCCTTTATGACTGGATTATGCGTGCTTCGGCCAAAGGTGTGCTGCTCATGCCGGAGGACTGTTTGCCCGACGGTGTAAGTATGGAGGACATTGCCGAAAGCTGGGCAGAGTTCAACGGTATCATTGTCTATAAACCGTCACCGAGCAGACAGATACCGCAGCAAGTTGCCAACAACTCCACCAATATAGGCATTACAGAGTTGCTCAATCTGCAACTGAAATTCTTTGAGGACATCAGCGGCGTGAACGGTGCATTACAAGGCAAGCCCGGCTTTTCCGGTCAGAGCGCGGCCATGTATAACCAACAGGTGCAGAACTCAACCATGGCCTTATTAGACATGCTGGAATGTTTCAGCCAGTTCACGATAGACGGAGCGTATAAGGACGTGAAGAACATGCAGCAATTCTACGACACCAAGCGCGTGTTCAACATTGCCGGAAAGAGCGGCGCACAGATAGAGTACGACCCGAAGAAGATACGTGATGTAGAGTTTGACCTGTCCATGACCGAAAGCACCTCCACACCGGCCTACCGCCAACTTGCCAACGACTGGCTCATGCAACTGTGGCAGGCGCAGGCCATCAGCGTAGAACAGCTGCTGGAGTTCGGCGACTTCCCGTTTGCCGACGAGCTACTGCAAAGTATCAAGTCGCAAAAGGAACAGATAGAGCAAGGCGGAATGCCGGAGGCCATATCGCCACAACTCATGCAACAGGCACAACAAGGCGCAAACATGCAAGCAGTAAACATGCTGCATAACGCAATGGTGGCATAAATGGTTGTACTACCTTTGTATCAGTACAAAATCAAAAAATAAGTATAAAGTTATGGATAAAAAAACAATTTGCATTGACTTCGACGGCGTAATCCACGATTACAGCAAGGGCTTTCAAGGTGCTGATGAATTCGGGCAGATGATACCGAACGCAGATACCGGCACGTCCGTTTTGAAACAGAAAGGCTGGACAATCATCATCTTCACCACGAGGAAGAAAACGGACAAGTTGGAGAAATGGCTGAAAGACCACAACATTACTTACGACTACATCAATGAAAACCCCAACCAGCCCGAAAACACAAGCGGCAAACTGATAGCCGACGTGTACCTTGATGACAGAGGTATTTGTTTCAGAGGAGTTTGGGACCAGTGGCTCGTGAGGGAAATACTCGATTTCGAGCCGTGGGAAGAACGCAGGAAAAAGGAAATTGAACAATTAGCCAACTTCGGGAAAACGGAGGATAGCATTTGGGAGCGAGGCAATGAGAAGAGAATAAAAGCAGATACCTCAAGTTGGTAACATAAACAAACACAATCATTCCTTTTGGCCAAAAAGCACCCCTCACATGATTATGGGTATGCCATTCCCAAACGGATTATAAAAAGGCGGACAGCACAACAAATGATGCGTCCGCCTTTATTCATCTGATTTTCTTAGGACGTTTTATCTTCTTACCGCCGTTTCCAACTACCTGATAAGTTACGAGCGGGTCACCAGTCAGCGTCTGAACGCCGTCCAAGTTCTGTTTACTTTTGACTGCGTACTTCATGGTGTTTCTTCTTTTTATGGTTTCTGATGCACCCGGCATACCAGCTGTAATACTGCTGCCGTTTAAAGTTCTCCACTTCAGGTACAATGCCGCACGTTCCGTTACGATAGGGCGTGAAGTAGAAACACTCCTTTTCGAGGTCGCGCACGTGTGCCTCATAGGAGATATACCCTTTCTGTTTGAGCTTGCGGAAGTTGAACCTATCCATGATGATAAGTTTACCCTTGCTCCCCGAAAGAGGCATTACATAATAACGCTCACCAGTCTGACTGTGTGCGTCCTTGGCTTTCTTTACCGCCTCACGCAACCGGAGGCTTGCCTTCAATTTCTGAAATACGTTCATAACAAATCCGTTTTTAGTTTATATTGTCGCTGCTGAAACAGCATTTTTCTTCTTCACCAACATACGTTTCGTGCGTTTCACGAATTTGGGCAGTTCCATTTCGTAGAAACAGATATGCAGCCCTATGGCACGTGTCATAAGCAGGTCGTCGTGCTTGCCGATAATCGCGCCGTATGCGCCGTTAGGCTTCTTCTCGTAAGTAAGGTATTCGTCCAGACAACGCGCGTCTCGCTCCACATACAAATTTTCACGGATGACCTTTACCAGCGTGGATATGACCATCGGCTTTGTGGCCACATTGGTATGGAAGCCGTATTTGGTGGGCAGGCCTTGCAGAATGTCCTCTTCCGACTGTTTCCGTGCATAGAGGTTGGGATAGACACCCTTAATCTGATTAAGGATGAACTGCGACTGGTCCCCATCCACATCACGTTCCTTGTCGTGCGTTTCGAGTGTATTGCTTTCGATGACGAGCAGGGAGTTGTCGTAGAACGCCGCAATCTGCGCCGCTTTCCACGCCAGCAAGTCTATGTCGCAATGCCCGTACCACTGCGCCACGACAGCCGGTCTGCCCCCTTCAGCCATGAAAAGGCGGTCAAACACTACTATGACAGACCAGTCGGCCTTTGATGAACGTCCGCCCACATCGACAACCGTCAGATAGCGGTCGGTTACTTTCTCGTCCTCGTCTATCTCCGGCTTCTCCCATATCCACAACACACCCTGCCTGTCCTCAACGAAGCGCAGGTTCTTGAGCGCGTTCTTGCCCTCGTCAGCATCGGCATACACATCCCCCACGAAACGCGGCTCTTTGCAGTATTTCTTGAATGCCTCCACCTTGTACTTGTCGAATACCATTGTGCCGGAATGCACAAACGCCTCCACGTCGTCGGAGGGGTATTCGGAAGCCATGGAAGCGTGTTCATTATACTTGGCACGTTCCAGTATGTACCAGTGTATGGCTTCGAGCGTAGCCCCTTTCTCCCACAGCCACCAAAGATATTTTCCGCTTTCTTCGCGCGAAGAAGCCACATTATCGTTGTTTCGGTTGTCGTAAAGGCTTGCAGCAAAAGACAAGATGTCATCAACAGGCGTGGAATAAATCTCAATGTCAAACCAAGAAAGGAACATTGCCTCAAACTGTGACTTGCCTTTGCTAGCCATGTCATACTCACGTTGGAAGAAATTGCCCGTACCGTTGGCCGTACTCTCATAGACAATCATCGTGTAAGGGCGGTAAAGCACGCCTGAACAGGCGGAGCGCACGATGTCCTCCGGCTTCTTGCCCTCTGTAGCTTTCCACAAGCCCACCTCGGACAGATGCACAAGGTTGTAGTCACCGCCTCGGCAACTGTCGGGGCGTTCCGCCGTGCCTATTTTGATTTTACAGTTGCGTTGCGGCACTCGGTAAATGCTGCCTGACTTTCCTACACCCACCAGCTTAGGCTCGTTCGCGTCGTAAGCCTCGCCCAGCTTGTGCAGCATTTCAACCGGGTAAGCCTTGATCATACGGTCGAACATATCCTTGATTTCGTCCGAGCCAGCACCCTGATGCGCGATGATGAGCGAGTTAAGGCCAACCTTATGGACGAGCTGCAACCAAGCCATGTAAAGCTGTGATACGGTAGAGCCACCCCATTGGCGTGCCTTTAACAGCACTATGCGGATAGGCTTTCCGGCCTTTCGCAATCTTTCAAGCCTTTCAACAAACCGCCTTTGCGGACGTGACAGACGGAAAAGAATATCCTCACCACCGCCCTTACGCTTGATGTACACAAACACAGCCGCCCAAAAAGCAAAGTCGTAACGGCAACGGATGCGGACAAACTGCTCAATGACTTTCAGTCGGTCTTCCTCCGTGTACTCCACATTCAGGTTGTCCGTCAGGAAAGCACGTACAGAGCCACACTCCACAATCTGCCTGACGAGCGGCACACGCAGCATTTCCACCGGAAGCCACTGCACAGAAACAGGAAAATCGTCGATGACAACTTTCTTCCTTTCGCCTACCGAGTCTTCGCCGCTTACAGGGTCAAACTTGGCATAAATCTCCGCGTTACGCCGCCCGTTCTCTTTTATTATAGCCTGTATTGCTTCCTCCCTTGTCATGTCTTACGGTTTATGGGTTTGTTCAACAACGCGGCGATGAAACCGAAGAGATAACAATACAGGTGCAGCCATGCGTTGGTGTTCGGGAAGAAAAAGCCCACGGCAATATAGAACAGCATCCAACACTGGAAATACCGCTTGCGAGCCACCTCAAACGAGATTGTACCGAACAAGGCATAAACCACGCCCGAAAGTCCGACCGTAGGACTGTCGAGAGGAAGAAACTCACCGAGCGTGTCAACAGGCATGGTAACGGCCACCGTGTAGGCAAAAAGCATACGCAACAGCGATACCTTATAGATGAAAACCATTGACAGCAGACACCACGCATTGAGCAAGGCATGAAACAGATTTGCATGAAAAAACGGATACGCCAGTCGTGCAGACAAATGGCAATGCGAGTATATGCCGACCGAATGCCAGTCGGCAACCTGCAAGAATGACAAGACCGTCACGAGCAACGCAATCACAATAGCCGCAACCTTTTCAACTTTTCCTGTACCCATTTCTTACGCGCTTTACAGACCATAATCTTTGCGCTCCCCGGCGTGAGATAGAATTTGGGAGCGGGACCGGCCACCACAATGCTGCAACACGCCCGAACGGTAAGTTCAGGACGTGCCTTGCGCATGGCAAGCACGCGCCGTAGGATTTCCTCGAACATCTCACGCTTCAAAGGACGCATACCCTTGATGGTTACTCCACGGAGCATGGCGTATATAACCTTGGTAGCCCTTATGTCGCTTACCCAAAAGCGGCGTGCCTCCATGTTCACGATAGCGGAATAGACATCGGGCATACGGATGTAGTCGCATGATGATATGTATTCATCATACGCACGCATGAGGTCTTGCATCCGTTCCTCCGCGTACTCCATAACAGCTCCGTTGTGCTTCATAAAAAGTTTATTCTATGTTTCAAAGTTAACCATTGGTGCGTAAAAAGTTATACCGTTTGGATTTGTTTGTTCCGTTAAATTTGCAATGCGACAAAGAGCAAAACAATTAAAAATCAAGAATATGCCTGATAAATCAACAGTTAAGAGCAACCGGGAACGATACGCCGAGCGTATGAAGTCCAAATATCCCGACCGCGAATTTGCCGACGATGAAGCGTTATGGGGGCAAGTCAATGAAGATTACGACGGTTACGACAAGGAAATAGCCGGTTACAAAGAACGCGAGAAAGCGTTTTCCGGCCTGTTTACCAGCGACCCCCGTAGTGCCGCATTCCTTACCCAATGGCGGAAAGGCAAGAACCCTGCCGTGGCGTTGGTGGAAATGTTCGGAGATGACTTCGTGGAGGAATTGAAAGACCCGGCCAAGCAGGAAGAGCTTGCCGCAGCCAGCAAGGAATATGCCGACCGACTGGCCAAGGAGAAGGAGTTTGACGAGCAGTATCAGAAGAACATCACCAAAACCCTTGAGACGCTCGAACAGATGCAACAGAAAGACGGCTACAGCGATGACGACATAGACAAGGCAATGAGTTTTCTTGTCGGCATCATGAAAGACGGCATTGTAGGCAAGTTCACCCCCGAAAGCATAAAAATGGCATTAAGCGCAATCAACCATGATGACGATGTGGCCACGGCAGCACGAGAGGGTGAAGTGAGAGGACGCAACACACGCATTGAGGAGAAGCTGCGCCGTGGACAGCGCGGAGACGGAACGGCCAATCTCGACGGAAAGAACGGCGGACAGGGCAAAGCAAGGGATATGCCCGACTTAGGCGTACTCAACCGTTACGATGACGGCGGTCAGACGATATGGGAGCGAGGCGGCGAGAAACGGAGGCCGGCAAAATAATCCATAATTCACAATTCATAATTCACAATTAAAAACACAGAAAGATGAAGACGTTAAAGAAAAGTACAAGTTTTCTGTATCACATCATGCTGACGCTGTTGGCTGTTGTGATTGGCGCATCGAGCGGCGTGACGATGGCGGCAGCCTCGGACTTGCCCGATGCAGGTAAGGTGAACGCAGGCGCAGACGGAGATGGAGGAAGCGACCCCACTGGCGGTATTGCGACCGAGACACAGGGTAGGAATGATGGTGATCCAAATTTCTACATGGCGGATGTAGACAAGCGCATTGTCAAAATCCGCCCTATGGCAACGCCTATCGACCAAATCAGCCGATATGCGAAATCAAGCAGTTGCGACAGCTTCGAGGTGAAGTATTACAGCGTAGGTACGCGAGAAATCAAGTGTACGACTACCGAAGCCGTGACGACCATGTCGAGCGGTGCAAGCACCACATTGCCCGTGAGCGACACCAATATGTTCACATTGGACGACACTATCCGCGTGGTAGGTGTTAAAGGAGTTACCAACCCCGATACTGGACAGCCATACGAAGAAGGCGACAACGTGCCCGACCTCGTGCTGTGCGTATGCGGAAAAGACCCGTCGACCAACAAGCCTACCGTATATGCAGTAAACGGCGCGATGGACTCGTCAAGCAAGCAGCCGATATGGGTTCCGCAAATCCCGAAAAGCACCGTGCTTGTGCGCATGGGCAAGGCGTGCGGCGAGCTTGACGTGCAGACCGGCCGCTTCAACAACATCCCCATGCCCGAAACACAGTATTGTCAGAACTTCATGATACAGATTGAGCAGTCAACATTTGACAAGATTGCCAAGAAAGAAGTAAACTGGGGCTTCTCCGACATCGAGGAGGACGGCATTTACGATATGCGCCTTGCTATGGAAAACAGCTATCTGTTCGGCGTGAAGAACAAAATCAAACACGTAAGCAAGGACGGTATGCTGACATGGTTCACCGGCGGCTTGTGGTACATGGCCGGAAAAGATATAGAGGTAGGTGAATGGAATGCTGAAGAAAATTGCGCCGAGATAACGGACAAAAACCTCGTAGATATAACAAAAGACTTGTTTGTCGGCACTGGTATCGGCAACAAGCGTAAGGTTCTTTTCTGCGGTTCAGACATGCTGGCAGCCTTCTCTAAGATAAAGAGTGAGAAATTCCGTCTGAAAGACACGGTGGAAGTATGGAACCTGAAATTCAAGAGCTGGGACACCGACTTCGGCGAGGTGCTGACCATCCATCACGAACTGTTCGACATGAACGGCATGAGCGACTGCGGCTTTGCAATGGATCCGGAATATCTGTCGAAGAAAACCCATGTAAGCTGGGCACGCAACGTGCTTGACCTGCAAAAGGCCGGTATCCGCCGCACGGACGCCGTAGTCATTCAGGAGGTAAGCTGCCTGTACCTGCGCTATGCAAAGGCACACGCACGCATGAAACTCGCCCAAGCCCCCAAAGGAGTAGGCGCATAAAGACAACCAATGACACCAACCGTTCAGGGAGGACACAAAAATCCTCCCTGAACAAATTATTCAGAACGGAAATATGAAAAAGCATTATAAATCAAAGACCTCGATAAGCATCAACGTGGTGCTGAAGAGCAAGAAAAGTATGCACATTGCGTTCACCGCCCAGTCGGACGGGAGCAGCGTATATACGACCGACAACCCGGATGTACAGTACGCCCTTGAACACCACTACAAGTACGACAAGCTGTTCAAGTTGGTAAGTACCGAGAGCGAGGCTGACATCAAAGCCAAGAAGGAAGCCGAGGAAGCTGCCGCCAATGAAAAGAAAGACGAGATACGAAAGGTGAGCGTGAGCGACCTCGCCGCAGCAAAAGACTTCCTTGCCGACACTTTCGGTATTAGCCGCACGTCGTTGCGTTCGGAGAAAGCCATCATGGAAGCGGCCAAGGCGCACAACATTGAATTTGAGGGATTGGAAGAATGATAGTACAGGCAGAAGATATGGCAAAAGCCGTGCGCGTGGCGATAGACATGAACCACGACAGCACCCCGTTGCTGGCAGATGAGGATTTGGACACGGTAAGTCTCGATGACATCATCTACGCCAAATTGGTTGACGCCGTGCGCATGGTGGAAATGGAAGCTCCGCTTAACCTGTTGGAGCAAGGCCACCAGTTCGGTGAAGCCGTGACGTGGGGAGAGGACGGCAAAGGATGGATATTGCTGCCCGACGACTTCATGCGGCTTGTCGTATTCAAGATGAGCGACTGGCGGCACAGCATATCGGAAGCCATTACGCAAGACGACCCAATCTATACCCGGCAGTTCTCAAAGTGGAAAGGCATTTGCGGCAATCCCGAAAAGCCTGTTGTAGCCATCGTGAACAGAGCCGAGGGGCAGGTGCTTGAATTCTTTTCCTGCAAAGACGACACAGCCACCGTTGACCAAGCCGTGTATGTTCCTCTGCCGAAAATAGACATTGACGGAGGCATAGACGTGAGCGAGAAATGCTACCGTGCTGCCGTATATCGTGCCGCAGCACTGGCATTGGCAAGCATAGGCGACCAGCTGTCAACCACGATGGTAGAACTTAGTAAATCACTGTTAGATTAAGAGTTATGAGCAGTCTTAAAAACGAAGCCATACAAGGCAACCTTTCGACAAGCCGCGACATCACCGCCGGCGGACACCTGAATGTGCATGGGAACTCCGTGTTTGACCATAACGTAGTAATCAAAGGCTGGTTGGACGCAAAGAACATCAAAGGCCCGTGTAAAGGACTGTATGCCTCGTTGGACGCTCTAAAAGAAGCATATCCACGCCCCATGCCGGGTTGGTATGCACTTGTTGGAAACACATTGCCTGCCGACGTGTACCGTTCAGACGGCGGAGAATGGGTAGCTACAGGCGAGCAAGGCGGCGAAGTGAATTTGTATCTTGACCAACTGGAGGAAGATGTAGCCAATCTTGACGATGATGTAAAGGATATTCAAGAATTCATTGCAGACGGTGTACTGTTAGGCAGCAGCGTTACGTTCAATACAACCGCCAATACCGTGACGCTGACATTCAAGATGAAGAAACCTGACGGAACAGAAGCACCTTTCACAGTAAACGTGCCTATTGTAACCAGACAAACCGCAGGCATGATGACCGCCTCGGACAAACAAACCCTTATAAATCTTGATGCAACGGTGTGGCCTGTAACTGTTACGATGAGTGCGTCTCCTGACATTGTAGAGGTAGGCGTAAGCACAAAAGTAACCCTTACATGGGAGATTGAACGCAGGGGAGCGGAAGTGTCTGACGAGAGCGAGGTTACATTGAACGGTGAGGAAAAACATTCCACAATGGAAGAAATAACCATCAACGAAAACTCCCCCAAGACCCTAAGCTACACCCTGACAGCCGTGTATGACAATGTAACAGGCAGCGCGACAAAACAAATCCATGTGGTATATCCGACCTATTTCGGGAGCGTACAGGCAGACTGGACACCCACGGAGACTTCGGTAAAATCACTTACGAAGTTGTTGCAGACCTCACGTGCTTCAACCCAAACAGGTATCAGCACGAGCAACGGCAAGATAGCCTATTGTTATCCTGCGTCATTCGGAAAACTAACCAGCATAAAGGACGGAAACGGCTACGAAGTAATAGACAGCTACACACTTTGGACAGTCAATGTGGGTGGCGTGAACTATAACTGCTATTTATTGACAACCCCGGTAACCTCATCAGGAGTTACCCAAATATATAAATAAGGTATGGCAACAGGCGGAATACAACTTATAGACACCTTCAGGTATTCGGGAAAGAAATTCCTCGACTTGCGTCAGGAAATATCCGACCTGACTGACCTGAAGAACATAGACGAGACCAGCGTTCCTGATGGTTTCACCGCTTATGTGGCCACGGAGGATGCATACTACAAATACAATTCTTCATACGAGAAAGACGAGGCAACCGGACGCTGGCGCATTTTCGAGATTGGCAGAGAGATAGAAAACGAGGAATTCATCTATGCCATTGTCGATGAAGAAAATCACCTGTTGTTCGGAATACGCAGGGACGGCAGTGTCAAGATACCCAAAGGCATTCCTGACGAGATAGCCGAGCGCATGAAATCGTTTCAGATAGAAAAGTGCGAGGGATACGTGTTTGTGATTACCGACAAAAGCAACCGGTTGCTTTTCGGCATACGCGATGACGGCTCTGTCAACATCCCTAAAGGCGTGGTAGAAGTAATGACATGGGAAGAATACCAACAGTCGCCCAAATATGAAAACACCCTGTACGTGATACAAGGGAAAGACGGAATGCTTCATCATGCAATCCTCAACGGCCATGCGATAACCGTAGGGGAAGAATACGCATTTTGGGCTGACGCAAACATCCTTTACTATCACGGAGAATTGAAAGTGCTTCCCAAGATATGGATAGACTACGAGGGAATGACGTTGAACGTGGACTATCCTTCAGACTATGACGGGCCGCTTTTCGTCAACGAGGACGGGCTGTTATTTTTGGTTTAATCAAAATATAGACATACAATATGAGCAAAGTATTAGGAACAATAGGTTTCAGGAAGCGCGGTAAATGGCAACCTAACACGCCGTACCGAAAAGACGACATGACGGAACATGACCGTAGCAGCCTATATGCCTTGGTAGACCACGTATCTTCTGCCACCTTTGAAGAAGATGCGGACAAATGGGGGTATATAGCGGACGCGCGAGGAATTACCGCCTCCCTGCAAGAAGTAGGCACAGCCACCGAGAATGCCAATGCAGCCACAGAAGCATCGGAAGCCGCCACGGAAGCCGCCACGGAAGCCACAGAGGACGCACTTGAAGCTGCCTCGCAAGCCAACAAGGAAGCCGAAACCGCAAGAAAAGTGACCGAGATATTCAACGGCTGCTTCAAAATCATTGAGAATGCCGAATTCGTTTACGGCATCACGGATGCAGACGGCTTACTTCTGTTCGGCATACGCCATGACGGTTCTGTGTACCAGCCCAAAGGTATGCCGGAGGAAGTGCGCAAAATATTGGAGAAAGAAGTATCCGACCGCACAGGCATGATAGACATCCGGCAATCCGGCAACTACATTGCAGCCATTGTGGACAAGGACAATCACGTGATTGCCGGGATAGACCTTGCCGGAAACTTTCACTTCTCCAAAAACATCGCAATGAACGGAGCCAAACAGGAGGTGATAGAGACCGGTGCGGAAAGCCTTTACCACATAGTGGACAAGAACGGCATATCGCTGTTTGACATCGACAGCAAAGGCCACGTCATTGTGCAGAAAGGCATAACGATTGACGGATATAAGAGCAAACTTGACATTGTGGACTCCGAACGCTTCCTGTTCGGACTGACAGACAGCCAAGGAAACTTGCTGGCCGGTATAGACAAGGACGGCGCAATCGTAGCCAACAAGATTACAGGTATGGGTACGTGCGAAGTAACCGAAAGCGAGGAATTTACCCTTATGTTTGTGGACAAAGACGAACATCTGCTTTTCGGTGTGCTTAAAGATGGCTCATTCTACTCTCCCAAGTTCAAACTGCCATTCAGTGATTATACCGAGGACATGGAATTTATCTATGTCATATTGGATGCAGAGGGAAAAGTATGTTGGGGTATCCGAAGTGACGGCACCGTGTACCAACCCAAAGGGACACCCGAAGCGACCAAGCGCGACCTAAAGAACATATACGCCACGCTGGAAAACCTTACTACCAAAGTATCGGGTATTCAACAAACCAAAGAAAACAATATAGCCACAGAAAAAGTTATGTATGACGGAAATCAGGGCAGAGCATATTTAGGGAATGTGGCTCTGCAAGAGCCGGGAAAGACCGACTATTGCATCATCATGATGTACGGCCAGTCGCTATCCAACGGCTCGGAAAACCCGGCAGGCTTTTACGACCAGCCGACAGACAACTGCTTTATGCTCGGCAGTAATGTATGGAACACCAGCGGCACAGCCCTGCAAGCATTGAGCTGCGGAGGAACGAAACGAGACGACGGTGTATGCACGGGAACACGCCAAGACACCATTGTGTCCACGGTCAACGCCTTTGTAAACATGTACAAGAAAGAACGCCCATGGGACAAGAACACGAAGTTCATTGCCTGCTCACTCGGTGTAGGAGGCAGGACAGTAGCGCAACTTTCAGGCGCGGCACGCTACCCATACTGCAACGAGCATAACCTTGACACACGTGTCAAGCCATTCTTCCAAGCCGTGAAAGCCATTGCCGACAACGAGGGAAAGACCATCAGCCTCAGCGCAGTTTTCTGGAAACAAGGTGAGGCTGACTACGGCACAGGACATATCGGAAAGACCTATGAGGAATGGAAGCAGGTTGCCACGGAGCAAGCGCAATCATCGCCTACGTCAATGGCCATGGGCGGGAGCTATGACGCATACTATAAAGGATTGACTTATCTGAAAGAGGACATTTTCGCATTGGCAAAGGAGATATTCGGCGACGACCAGCAATGCCGCCCCGTGTTCATGCCCTATTCAGTGTGCGGCACTTACATAAGCAACGCCTACATGACCATCAACCAAGCCACTGCGCAGATGGCGGAAGACCAAGACGACGTTGTGCAGGTTGGACCGACCTACGTGACACCCGACTACAACGGCGGACACTTGGCCATGAACGGCTACCGTTGGTTTGGCGAGTATTGCGCCAAGGCACTTTACAACGTTTACCTGAAAGGCATAGACTGGCACCCATTGCAGCCATACAACTACGAGGTACAGGGTAACAAGATATACATCTACATGAACACGCCAGTTCCACCGTTGCGTTTCGACAAATACACGATAGACAATGTGTATAAAACCAACGGTTTTACGGTACGCATGGGAACGGTAGAGCAACTTGACGCGGCAAAGACTATCACGTCAAATTCCTCACTCATACAAACCATAACGGACATTGCCATTGTAGAGAATTGCGTTATCCTCACTTGCGGTGAGATTGAGGAATTCACAGGCGCAGTAGAAGTAACCTATGCCGGGCAAGGGCAAAGCGGCTACAGCGGACACAACCAAGGCGCAGGAAATTTGCGTGACAGCGACACGTGGCAAGCCCTGAACGACTACCGCAACGACGCTGGCGACCACGGAAGCCGCACCACGTTCACGAACTGGAGCGCGGCGGTGGCCACGGATGACGACAAGTCCACGCTGGAGGCATGGAGCGCAGAAAAGACCTACTCATACGGTGATAAATGCCTGTACGAGCACTCCAACGGCACAACCTACCGCTTGACATCCAACAAGGACGACAATACCGGCACGCCATACAGCAGCGGCACGACATTGCGGACAAGTAACAGATGGAACGGTTCGACCAAAGCCACCGAGGAGGAACTTTCAGAGCTTGAATATCTGGACGAGAACTACCTTTCCTCAACAGGATATTCATACGGCGACAAGGTGCTGTTCGATGCAATAGAACAGGACGGCCCGATAGTCCTTACCTCCAATTACGGAGGGGCAAGCGGAGGACTGAACAAGACAAGACCGTTCAACCCCGTGAACTACCGTCCGGTGGATGTCAAGGGAGAGTCCATTGTCGGCAAGAAATATCCGATGCAAAACTGGTGTCTGAACTTCTACAAGAGAATAATTTTAGGTTAACAACAAAATTCAACAAAAATGAAAGCATTAAGAATTATGTGTCCGTCATCGGTTACGGACAAGAGTCTGCGCAAGCTGGAGCATTACTACGGCATAGAGTTTGAGCGCGGAGCGAGCAACGGAGGCGGTGAAAACGGCTACCATGCCATGATAGGCGACGAGGAACTGTTGAAGAACCTGACTTTCCACAACCTCATCCAAATAGGCTTGGTGAAGAATGGTGTCAAACAGGCGACATTCAACCAAACAAACTGGAACAAGACGAAAGAAGGCGCATCCGTATCATTAGCCGGTGACGACGGCAGTGACGTGATGCAGACATTCCCCACACTCTACGCCATCATAGGAGGTACGAACAGCATATATGAGAGATACATCATCTCTGACGAGCCTTTCAGTTATGACGGAGACGAGGCAGAGGAAATCCACCCATACGCAGAAACGCCAGACTTCGAGGTGATTGTGTCGAACGTAGCACGAAGCATATACAATCCGACCATTGCCGGAACACAAGGCACTACGCGATTGACCAACATCAGCGCAGAGGGAGATTACGTCAACGCCAACGGATACCCATCGGGAAGCAAGAGCCGTTACGGTTTTGAGTCTGCAGCCCGCGCTAAAAACGACAACACGCTGTTGAACGTACCGTATGCCAACGCATCAACCCTTGACCTTGAGCTTATCATGGCTCTGCTCTACATTGAGTGCAGGACGAAAAACCTGAACAGTGTATTCGGGCATGGCATATCAAGCAATGCATCTCCCAGCGAAAGCACGTGGGGAACTGTATCGGGATGCAGGGTAAAGAATGGCGATGCGTGGACTTACCTCCGATTTAACAGCAATGTGTATATAAGCGGAGAAGCAGTAAGTATGTGGAGTGCCATCAACGGCCAAGCCTCGCTGTTGAAGATATTTGAAGCGCAACGTGCCGTTTCGGACGGTGGAACGTTGGAGGGTGTTACCAACTCTGACGGGGAAGCTTTGCAGGGCTTGTCGGACGGCGTAATGACAGGTATCTATACCAAGACATTTACCGCCAAGCTCACTTGCGCACTCACGAGTGGAGGCGAAGTCACCGAAAGAGATGTAGAAGTTGTACTACGAGTTCCCGTATGGCGCGGACGCACCCGTCTGTGGGGTAACATTTGGCAACACCTCAGCGGCTACGATGTATTGAACTATCAGGATGGAGAGGGTGTCGTGCATAACGACCTATACCGTGCCAAGAGCATTGCCGACATGACCACCGACACGGACGAGACCGCAAAAGACAGTGCTAACGAATTTGCTTTCGTGACCAAGTATGAGAAAATTGGCGACCTCGGCAATACTTCGGGCTGGATGAGAGACTGCCTAAGTACCGTCAAAGGCCGCATTGTGTTGCCGGGCGTAAATACCGGAGCAGCCATCAACAACTACCAGTCGGCATACACTTCTTTGGATAGTGAAGCCACCGCAGGTAAATACCGCAGGAAAACCGCTGGTTTCTCTGGTGGCGTTGCGAACTACAGCGGTGACGTCCTGCGCTTCTGCTCTGCGTCCGGCGCCCCGTCGTCCTCGAGCACGA
>ULNJ01042043.1_pt1 | contig 49867 bp, 47 predicted proteins | sample 1951891 | NCBI WGS metagenome assembly ULNJ01 (sample SAMEA4835574, study PRJEB28245) | human gut metagenome | biome: gut microbiome; material: fecal sample | place: Denmark | collected 2008 | reverse complement strand
TTTGTACTAGCCAAAATATTTATTATATTTGCTTTATTAAAAAATTATATAAATTTTTAGTTGTCTCTAATATTAAATCAGATCTAACAAAACAAGGTTTCTCATTATAATTATTACCTTTTCCGTCGTTTGAATATCTTAATTTACAACCATCATCATCTATAATATTTAATACATCTATTAAAATATTAAAATCATTATCTTTTACATTTATTTCTTTAGTTAGTTCTTCCCATAGTTCTTTAAGTTTATGTATTTTTTTAACTTTACCTTGTTTTTTATTTAAAACCGCTTTTATTAATAATTCTATTGTATGTCTACACAAAAATAAAAATGGCATACACATTTGATTCATTCTCATAACTTTTATACTAGGATCTGGATTATTTTCACTACGCATACAAATATATAAACATTCTGCCGAATGTAAATATGCATCTATTATTTCCTTTTCAGCAGTTTTCGTTCTAAATTCTTCTTTAAAAAATGGAGAAATTGAAATAAAATCCCAATCATATACTTCTTTATTAAGTCCATTAAATTTATCTCTAATAAATTTATTTTCCATATCAAACACTCCGATAAATTAAATTTTTACTCTTTTTCAATTGAAATACAAAAATATTAATGTTATTTATCTCTGTCAATTATCATTATATCCATGTGCTATTGTATCTAAACATCTTTTCCAGTATTGCTCTCTTTTGTAAATTTTTTCTGGATCATATGACAATCCAAAATATTCAAGTAAAGTAAAAGTAAAATATTTTTCAAAATGTTCTTCTCCTTTTCTATTATACAAATCTATTAACTTAACATTCCCTCCATGTCTTGAATTTAAATAATTTCCCCATCTTTGAGCTACTCCTTCTTCTCCTGTAGCTGAACCAATATATAATTTTCCATTAGAAGTATCTGTAAGACAATATATTCCTGTAACCTTTTTTAATGCTTCATAGTATGTTGGCATAAGTTTACATTCTAAAATATCCTTTAATTTTTTATATGATAAATTAATATTATCATATCCTTCAAATTGTTCACCATTATACATGGATGGTAATATCTCTATAATCTCTTCTTTGTTTTTAAGATATGAAAGATTAAATGTATATCTGCCCATTGCATTTCCTTTATGAAATCTCATTATTAACCTTCCAAAAAGAGCTTGGTATTCTTCTAATATCTTGACACTTGATCTTCTATTTTCTGGAACATCTAATATTGTAGCTGCCGAAATAAAAAGCCATTCATCATAAGATTTTCTTACAAAACTAAAAACCTTTTGCCCTTCATAAAAATTTTTTCTCTTGCCATATCTTGGCCAATATGAACATTCAGTTATTCCACTACTTTTTTCATTATCTGACAAGGATAACCACTTATCTATATATGGATTTCCATTTTTTCCTTCAAACATATTTAATTCTATTTTACTTTTAGTTATTTCTTCTTTACTCAAATGAAGAATATCATTTAGTTTTATTTTCTCCATTTATTCCACCTCTTTATTAATTCTCTAAAACATTTAATTTAATTCCAAAATTTAATTTTATTTAAATCGTTACTAGTCTTTTTTACCTCTAATATAATTTTTTGATAATTTGATGAATTCATTCTTTTCATTCTTCTATATCCACTAAATGATTTTGGTGCAATACTTGGCATATTTTCTAATAACCAATAGTATTGTTCTCTATCACTTTCTTCTTCTATATAAGGATCAATTACACGTTTCTGATAATCTTTTTGGCTTTCTGCTTTAGTTTCTTCAGCAAATTTCTGCAATTTTTTTAATTCTTCTAGTCTTGTACCATAAAGCTTATTTAGTCTATTATGCTCTTCTTTTGCTTCTTTATATTTACCTGCCAAGACCATTATATTAACTAATCTTTCATAATCTTCGCGTGTATAAGAATAAAATGAATACGGATATAATTCATTAACCTTTTTTAAACATGCTATTGCTAAATCGTATTGTCCATTATTTTTATATTCTGTAGCTTGTCTACTTAATATTTGTTCAGGCATATAAACAACACTTTTTCCTCCGTCAGGATATTTTTTAGCTTCTTGAATAGAAATAGAATTAATCCCTTCTATAGTAGATAAATCATATTTTTTTTTAAATTCATCAATTTTTTTCTTATTATAGTTATTATATTCATCTTCATTAAACTCTTTATTCACACTAATATCAAGTTCTTTTGCATTTTCATTTATCTTTTTTATTGCTTTAAATAAATTGTTTAAAATCCCCATTTTTTTACCTCATTAATTAAAATTTATCGATTATTATTCCATATAAACCAGTCGATTTTTCTATGTGGCTTTTCTATTGTTATATTATTTTTTTCAATTATAAAGTCAATTATTTTTTTATACTCTTCATATTGAAAATTATCCCTATATTTTTTTATACTATTTTTATATAAAGTTTTTCCTGTTATTTTTTTATATTCTTCTTTAGTTATATAATTCATTATACTATTTGCTAATACTGAATCATATATCACAAAATCATCTTTTCCATAACAATGGACATTATGATATAAACAATATTTACTAATAAAAGAAAATAAATTTTTTCCAAATTTTTCTTTTGTCCATTTAGATAATTCATTAACCAAAGTTAAGTCACCATTAGCAACTCTATAATCAAAGTCAATTTCAGTTATCTTATCTGCTAAATCATAAATGCCACCATATTTGCCTAAATTTCTCATCAAATTAGTTCCATTTGTTAAATCAATTAAACAAACTTTCATTGCAACAGTTGCTCTATCATTATTAAGTGGATATTGTTTTAATGCAGAATCTATTAAAATTCCTTCTCTTCCATATTTAATATTGTTTTTTACATTTTGTTCAGTTACTTTCAAATCTTCATTTGAAATACTATTGATGTTCATTACTATACCTCGATTTACTTTTTTTCATATAATATATCATATTTTTTAATAATTAACTAGTCATTATATTTTTATTAATTAAATTATTAAAACTTGCCAATATTCCAATTTCAAAATAAATATCATTTATATATGTTCTAACTGTTGTTTTTGAAACAAATAATTCATCTGCAATAATATCTTCAGGAATATTACCAAAAAATTTGTACTCAATAACTTTTAGTTTTGTTTTATCACATTTTCTAAATTCTTGAAGAACATTATCAATTAACTCTTTCCATTGCTTATATTCTTTTATTTTATTATCTATACTAATATTTTTTATTACTTGTGTTTCTACTCCTCTATTTATTTTATTTTTACTTTTAATCGAAGAATTAATATCTCTTCCTTCTGTTGTTTCTTTTTCAAGTTCCAGTTCATTTATTAATCTATCATATATTGGATATTCATATAATTTTTTTCTAACTATCTTTTTTACTTTTTTAGTTACCAACTTTGTACCTCCTAAAACAAAAAAATCACAACTTTTAGTTGTGTTAAATATCTAAATCCATTTCATCATCTTCTTCAGCTTCAGTAGAAGATTTAGATGGAATATTCTCATATAAACTATCAAAAAATTCTTTTGGATAGTTTCTTTGTTCAAAATTAGTGCTTACTTTTTTAGTATTATTTTTCTGCCTTGTTTCTCTTTGCTCTATTTCCTCAACTCTTAATATTACCCATCTTTTAATTGTTGCAAAATCACTTTTATATTCTATACCCTTAGATTTTTTATATAAAGAAAGTTCTTCTATACATTTATTTGCCTTTGCTTCTCCATAATTTCCTACTAATTCTTTATATTCATAATCATATAAATATACATTATCTAAAAATTTTTCTTTGCTGACTGTGTGTGTATTTATATTATTATAGTTTATATTATTATCTTCTATTTTTTCATCACTACCCTGTTGATTATTTAATATATAGGGGTAGTGATTTTTTGATAGATAGGGTATGTCGTTAGGATATATTTTTCTTTGAATAATCTCTTGTTGCTCATTTCTAATTATATCTATTACTAAATAATTATACTTTCTTAAATTTGCAATCCATCTTGAAACTGTTTTATGATCTACTCCTAACTTTTCTCCTAGATATTTATTACTTGCATAGCAATATCCTTCTTTATTAGAAAGTGCCGTTATAAGTGCATAAAGCAATTTTTCATTAGGTTTCAATTCATTATTAAATAATACTGTTGCAGGAATTACAGCAAAATAACCTATTCTATTTATTTCATTCTGTATGCCCACTTCTCCTATCACTTTCCTTTCCTGCTATTATACAAGCATATAATAATAAGCTTAAATTTGCTCCTATTAATAATCCTATAATTAATCCTATAATTAATCCTATCCAGAACATAATTTATTCCTCCATATTCAATTCAAAATTATCTTTATTTTTATTTTTATCTATAAAGGTTAATAACTTTATTTTTAATCTTTTTAATTGTTCAAAATTGATTTTAAGAATTTTCATAATTTCTTTATCATCTTTTTCTAAAAAATATTTTAATTTTAGGTATTTGTAATACATAGGTTTATATTCATATAAAAAAGCAAGTATCTTTTTTATAAATACTTGCCATTCCTTATATTCTTTAATTAATTTATCTTCTATTAGTTTTATTACTTGATCTTCTGTTGTATTTCCTATTCCTTTTAATGATTTTATCCAACTTCTACTTGAAACATTTATTGAATCTATTATTTGCATTTCTCTTTCTTTAATTAAAATGTTTATTCTATTGTAGTTATATAAATAAAATTCTATCTTTTTACATTCTTGTCTTGTCATCTGCCAATCCTCCTTGAAGTAATTTCTCTAATTCAAGGACAAAGTATTGTGCATCTATTTCATAAAAATTATTGCCTGCAAAATCTAAAATTAAATTTATAATATATTCATTACTATAATTTTCAATATTATTAATTATTTTTCCTATATTTTTTTTGTTGTAAGTTAGTAAAGAAATACAAATATTATTTAATTTATCTTTATCATTAAATATAGCAATTTCTATTTCTTCTAATAATTCTTCAAATAGCTCTAATGTATTATTTAATTCTTCTTTTTCTGTATAATTATTTGTTGATAATCTAAGCCATTCTATAAAGTAAAAATCTTCTATAAATTCATCATATTCTTCTACAATCTTTTCTATTTTATACTGTAAAATATTTAATCTTGCAATTTTGTTTATCTCATTAATTAAACTATTAAATTTTTCTTTTTCCATAAAAACCTCCAAAAAAATAACTTCAGCGATTGCTGAAGCCCTTGATTTTTCAATATTAAATTACATTATTTTATACCCTTTATTTACCCTTTATGAAATAAATTTTAATGCTTTTTAACGGTTTTTAATGGTCTTAAATGGATTTTTCCAAGTAATAAAAAATCCTCTGTAAATCGCTTTAACAGAGGCATTTCAGTGGTTGCGGGGGTAAGACTCGAACTTACGACCTTCGGGTTATGAGCCCGACGAGCTGCCAACTGCTCCACCCCGCGATGTATTTAATTTCTTAACCTTTATTAGTATACTTCTTTTTCTTAGTATTGTCAATATATATTTAGAAAAATCCTTGATTTCACAGATTTTTTTATTTAATATTAACCATTTATTTTAATCTACATCTATATTAATTATACCTAGCATGAGCTCAGCCTTTTGCCTTGCTCACACTATAATTTTATGCTATTTTACCGTTACATATTCCTTTATATTTTCAAATTTTGCTTCTCCTATTCCTTTTACTTCTTGTAATTCATCTATTGATGTAAATTTGCCATTTTGCTCTCTGTATTCTACTATCTTCTTCGCTATTGATGGGCCTATTCCTGGCAATTGTTCAAAGTCTTCTTGCTTTGCTTCATTTATATTCACTTTTTGTTTTTTACCTCCTTCTACTTTATCTTTTATAATCACATTATTTCCACTTTCTGTGGTTATATACACCTTTCCTTCGTTTGCTTCTTTCTCTTTTTTGCTAGGTATATATATTTTTTGTCCATCTGATAACACAAATGCCAAATTTACTTGGTCTAAATCTGCTTCTTGTGTAACTCCTCCTGCTTTTTTTATTGCATCTGAAATTCTTGATTCTTCTGGCAATTCTATTATTCCTGCATTTTTTACTTTTCCTGTAATGTGCACAATTATTGTGCTTTCTTTTGGTTCATCTGCTTCCACATTTGTGTAAAAATCATTAAAATTATATTCTTCTTTTCCCCCATTTGTAGTGTATATGTATATTCCAACTCCCAATATTACTAATGTCCCCACGATTCCAATAATTAATTTTTGCTTAAAACTTAATTCCATATTTATTCCTTTCCAAAAAACTTGAAATTTTGGCAATTTTAATATATATTTATATTTGTATCTTAATATAATAAACTTATAGGAGAAATTTCATGAAGAAACTTAAAATAATATTTTTTATTTTTATATTTTTAATGCAATTTATCATATTTATATCTCCTTCTTATGCTGATAGTGATAATTTAAAAACATATTGTCCTTCATGTATTTTGATTGAAGCTAATACTGGAAAAATTTTATATGAGAAAAACTCTAATGATGTAAGGTTTCCTGCAAGTACTACTAAAATTATGACTGCCATTTTAACTGTTGAAAATTGCAATCTTGATGATGTTGCAACAGTCAGTCACAATGCTGTTTATTCAATTCCTTATGATTACACTCATGCTAGTTTAAAAGAAGGCGAGGAACTTACAATTGAACAACTTTTGTATGCTCTTATGATTCCTTCTGCAAATGATGCAGCAATAGTATTAGCAGAACATATTTCTGGTAGTGTTGAGGAATTTGCTAAATTAATGAATAAAAGAGCTGAAGAGCTTGGTTGTAAAAATACTCATTTTGTTAATCCAAATGGTATCCATAGTAAAGACCATACATCAACATCTTATGATTTAGCTTTAATGGGAAAATTTGCTATGCAAAATAGCATTATTAGAAAAATAGTGTCAACTACCCAGTTTACATTACCTGCAACAAATAAATATAGTAAAACCGATAGAATCTTTAATAATTCAAATGATTTATTAAGTACATATAGCAGATATTATTATGAAGGAACTACTGGTGTTAAAACTGGTTATACTGGTGAAGCAGGAAATTGCATTATTGCAAGTGCTAAAAAAAATGATTTTGAAGTTATTTTGGTTGTACTTGGTGGCGAATCTACAAATACTGGTTTAAGTCAAAGATACTTAGATTGTAAAACTTTATTTGATTATGCTTTTAAGAATTATTCAATAAAAACATTAAATGAAAAAAATGCTGTTTTAAAGCAAATTACAGTTCGTGGAGCTACTGAAGAGACACAAAATTTAAATGTTCTTATAAAAGATAAAATAGAAATTTTTTCTGAGAATAGTGCAGATTTATCTAGCTTAGAACCTGAAATTACTTTGGATGAAAATTTAATGGCACCAATTTCTGCTAATAGCGCAATTGGTAAAATAACTTATAATTATGATGGTCAAACATATTCATCTGATTTAATTGCCGAAACTCAAGTACTGTCATCTGATTTTTTACCACTTTTATTTAGAATTTTATTAATTTTTGTTGTTTTATATTTGCTATTTTTACTTTTGAAAAAACCTAAAAATAAATCTAAAAAAACATATAAGAAAAAAACTAAAGGTGGAAATTATAAATTTACGCAGTTTAGTAATTATTAAAAATAATAGGGCACTAATTTTAATTAGTGCCCCATATTTTTTTATTCATCTTTTCCTAAAATAATCGTAACATCAACATCTGTTTCTTCTGCAGATGAACTTCTTTGAGTTTGTACTAATAATTTCATTTCATCTATTGCAGCGTTTTCAACATTTCCTCTTTTTATTATTATGCTATTATCAATGCTTGAAGTTTCTGAACTTTGTATATTAGTATATCCAGCTTTTTTTAATCTGTTTTCTATTTTTTCTAATTTAACACTACTTCCACTTCCGTTTAAAACTTCAATTTTAATTTTTGATTTATCAATTCCAGTTGTATCAACACTACTTGTGTCTATTTCTTCATCTTGTAGTTCTGGGTTTAAGAATAGTTTGTCAATTACTTTTGCAGTTTCTTGCTCTTCTGCTGCATAAATCCAAACTCCATTTGTGTATTCTGATGCACCTGGTAATTGTTCTGTTCTTAAATTTTCAGTGTTAAATTCTACTATATAAGGAATGTAATCTTTAACAATATTAAAGTCTATATTTGTTTCAACATATTTTTGTGCAATGTCTATAAATTCATTTATTTTTAAAATGTTTTCAACTTTTAATGTTTGCTTTGCAAGTGCTTTTAAGAAATTTCTTTGTGTTTTCATTCTACCATAATCTTCAATTCCATATTCAGATGGATATGTTGAACCATCATTATTATGTCTAAATCTAACAACTTGCTCAGCCTTATCACCATCTAGTTTTTGAACTCCGGCTTTCAAGTTAATATGTAAATTTTGTCTATTTGAATCATACTTCATATCAATTGGTACATCAAATGTTACTCCACCTATTGCATCAACTAATGCTTTAAATGCTTGTGTATCAACTTTTAAATAATATTTGATATCAAGTCCAGTTAACTCATTTACTTCTTTTAATGAATTTTCAGCTCCTGTTTGATATACTGCATTTATTTTATCCCAAGCTGTTGCTTGACTTTTATTATATCCAATAAATGTATCTCTAGGTATTGAAAGCATAGAAGCTTGTTGTTTTTGTGGATCATATTCAGCTATCATAATAGTATCTGTTAAGTTTTCACTTTGTCCTAATAATAAGCAATAAATTTTAGGTAAAGTTTTAACTGTTTCTTGGTCATGTCCAATTGCTGTAGCTAAAATTCCTTTTAAACCTCCACCATTTTTATGTACTTTATATGCAAATACTCCTCCAACTATTAATAAAAGTAATAATAGTAATAATAATATTTTTTTACCAATTCCCTTTTTCTTCTTTTTATTTTTCGTTTGTTTTTCTTCTTTCAATTTTTTCACCTAATTCCTTTTTATTTGACAATTTATATAATAACAAAAATCTTGCCTTTTGGCAAGATTTTTAATTGAAATTTAAAATATGATTTTTAATAATAAATTGTTATTATACATCGCACTTCCTATAAACGATTTTTGTAATGCAATTATAAATGAAGTATTATTTATCATTGGGCTTATAAATGAAATTATTGCTAATGCAATATATATAATTACTAAAGATTGTAGCAATCCGTATACTACTCCTCCTAGTTTATCACATTGTTTTATAACTGGTAATTTAGTGATTAAATTTGCCAAACCTTTGATAAATAGTAGAATAATTCTACTAACTATAAATAAACCAATTGCAACTGCAATATTAATAATCATAATAGCAACATTTCTTGCTGTTGATTCTACTATTGCTGTTTTTGCTTCATTTCCAGCTTTCTCTACTGATTCATTTATATAATTTGTAATAACATCTGGCATATTTTCTTGTGTTTTTTCTTCTTCTGGTTTTTGTTCTTCTTGCTTTAAGAAACTTTGTTTAATTGCCTGTTCTAAGTTTTCATCCCAGTCAGTTTTATTAATTATAAAATTTGATACAGGTTTAAATAATATAAATGCAATTATTAACGCTAATACAAATGATACTATTTTTAAAAGTGATCCTGTTAAACCTTTGTGATAACCAATTAAAATACATAATGCAATTATAGCAACTATTACTAAATCAATTATTATACTCATTGTAACTCCTCCTATAAATTAACAATTTCTATTTTGTCTCTATAAATAATTCCGGCTACTCCGTCACCCAATATAATTTTTTCAATTACTTGAGAAGAGGTATACCTTTTTATAAGCCATGCATTTGTGTCTACAAAATAAACTTCATCTCCAAAATTAATTGCTATTACATTGTTACATGAATCCACAGCTTTTGCAACTTCTTCAATTGTGTATATACTTTCTTTTCCATTTGATGTGTTTTGTATTTCTATAACTGTATCTGCGCTAAAAATTCCTGTTGACTTTTCATAAGTTCTAAATATATGTCCATCTAATTCTATATCTGCAAATGTAATTTTAGGGTTGTCTTCATTTAATTTTACAAGTTCAACATCAACTCCAGATTCAAATTTATGAATTCCATCATCATACATACAAATTAATTGGTTCTTGTCTTGATATTTTATTCTTAAAATTAAGCTATCTTGTGGTGCATTATATGTGTATTTTGCTTCAGTATTTTTTTCTTTTACATCTTTAATTGATATTATTTTTATATTTGATTGTATTACTGTTCCAGAATTATTTACTTCTGCATAAGCAAATTCTGAATTATCTGGTGATACATAAGCATCTACTGCAATAGTATTTGATAAATATGTTTTAAATAGCTCATTTCCTTTTGTATCAAATGTACTAATTACTGCTTTATGTGTTGTTCCTGTTACTATTGCACATACATATCCATTTTTGTTTACTGTTACTTTATTTAAATTTCCATCTATGTTCTTTTCCCATATAACATGATCTTCTGATATTAAGTATATTTTTTGACTATTATTTTCTGCAATTACTAAATACTTTCCATTCACATCATATATTGGGTTATTAATTTCAATTTTTACTTCTTTCTCTTTTTTACCAGATGCACTGTATTCATTTAAAGTATTTTCTGCAAGTACACAAATATATTTTCCATAAGTAAAAATATTTGTATTAGAATCATAATCAATTTCAATTATTGGTACATTTTCCTCTGTTACATCTTTTCTAAATATATATCTGTCCATAAAGTTTCTAAAACTTTTATTAGTATTATATATTATTGCTGATGTAATGACTAATATTATTAGTATAATAATTGCAATTACTATATACAATTTCTTTTTATTAAATTTTCTATCTTTTCTAAATTTTATTACTTTGTCCATTGTTTTATTCCTTTATATTTTTATACAATAACTATATACTACATTCAGTTAAATTACAAGTATTTTACTTTCAAAATGCCCCAAATTTGTATTAACCCCAGCACACCAAATATTGGATATAGCAAACTTACCAAATTTGAAAATCCCACTGGCGCAACTAATACTGATATTACACAAATTCCAATCATCCATATTTTTTCATTTTTATTAACATTTTTTATAAATCCATAGCCAGATGCTATTGCAGTTGTAAATATTGCAATTAATATAACTATTCCATAAATCACTGAATATATATTTCCAAATTCTTTTGTTATCTGTATAAGTGGCAATTCCAAATTTTGCACATAATTATTTCCTCTTAATAATAAAAAATATAATGCTAAGCCAAGCACACATAAAATTGCACTGCATAATATACTGCACATTTTTATTTGACTTTGTTTTTTTATATATACATTAAGTTCTATTAAGATTGGAATTAATAAAATACTGTTATAACTTGCATACAATACACTACTAAATAACCAACCTGTGCAATAATTTATTTGGTTGTTGTTGCTTGCTATAAAATTAATATTTTTTATTCCAAGATAGCTTATAAAGAAACATAAAAATGGTATTAATATTGTATTTATTGATACAATGCCTTTAGTATTATTCTTAAATGTTATATAGCATAATATGCTAATACATATTGCTGGAATATAAATTAAAATTTTAAATTCCTGGTTAAAGTATGCACTAAATCCAGCTATCATTACAAAAAATGATATTAATAAAAAACATTGTATTATTACTTGCATTAATTTATTTAATTTTTTATTTGTACTTAATATTAATAAAAAATCAGAATATGATTTTACAGATTTTATATTTAAAATTTTAAATACCTTATAAATAATAAATCCTGTTATTATACATGAAAGTATCATTCCTATAATTCCCATAAATCCATATTTATTAAAAAATAAATATATTTCTTGCCCAGATGCAAAGCCTGCCCCTATTGTTGTTCCAATTATTACAAAAACAATTTTCAAAACATTTTTCATAAAAAAACTCCCTCATATAAAATATATGAAGGAGTTTTAAATTTTATTTCTTTCTTCTTCTAACTTGCCATACTACAATTCCTACAATTATTATAACTACTGGTATACCAAATATTATTGATAAAATAATTTTTGTTTGATTTTCTGTAACATCATAAGTAGTAACTGTTTCACCGGCTTTTCGAATTGTTATATTATCTTCTCTTTCAGTTAAATATGATACTGAATTTAATAATATATCTTCATTATTGCAAAATTCTATAGCATATCTATAATACATACCCATTTGTATTTGCGCATTTGTTGCAAATGCAGTATTTGAAAATACTATTAATTTTGAAATTTTATCTTCACTTATTGTTTTTGTAAGCATTGCAGCAACTGTAGCTCCTGAAGCACTCTCGTCACTTGATATTTTAGTTTGACTACTTGATGTTAAATCAGTTCTATAAAATGCTTTATCACTTACTGTTGCTAAAGTTTCTAGAGTAACATTTTTCTTAGCTAATTCATCTGTTGATTCAAATGTTAGTTTTCCTGCTGTCATCATACATACATTTAGCCCCATGTTAATATCTTTTACAAGTTCAGAACTTGTATTTATAGATGCGATTATATATGAAGGTGCTCCTGATACCATTTTGCTACTGTTAGCTTCCATAATAAATCCTTCTGAATTTTTTACTCCATATACATCTAATATTTTTTGGAAATTAGGTGTTTTTATTTTACCCAAATTTGGATCCATTAATAGTAAAATTTCTCCGCCATTGTTGATATATTTTAATATTTCATCTTTTTCTTTTTTATCTATATCATTTTTTAAAGCTGTAATCACTAATACTTTACAGTCTTTTGGTATACTTCCTGCTGTTAACAAGTTTAAGTATTCAACCTGATTAACTTCTGATTCTAATGAACTTTCTAAATATTGAAAATATCCATCATTATACAAATTATGACCTGTTAAAATACATATTTTAGGTTTTATATTTGTTGTAACATCTAAAATTGCATTTGTTATTGCCTCTTCTGTTATATCTATTTGTTCATGAGTACTATAATCATAAGTATATAAGTCACTATCTTGTAAAATTTTAATTTTTGACTCAGTTTCAACTGCAACAAATGATGATGTATCAGTTAAGCCATATTCTGTCTTCCATTCTTGTTTTGAAGTTAAATTTTCAAGTTTTTCAACTGTTATGTTATCATTTAGTGTTGCATACTTGTTTGCAAAATCTTCTACATATTCATACATATTGTATGTTGTAATTGTAATTTTTTGATCTAAATTTTCAAGTTTATCTTTTGTTGCTTGAGATATAGAATAAATCTTATCTTTTGTAAAATCTAAATCTGTTATATTAGCTTTGTCTACAAAATAACTGATTGTTAAAAATGCACATATTATAATAGCACATAGTAAAATAGTGAGTACAACACTTTGTAGCCATCTCTTTTTTATAATTTCTATAAATTTTTCTTTCATGCTTTTTCATCCTTTCTATTATTTTATTGATTTTTTTCTTTGCATAATAATAATTGTAAATAAAATAAATACTACTGTTATTCCCAATAAATTAACAACTTCAGACATTGATATTAATCCTGCTGGGAACTTTTGATAATTGCTCATTAAATCAATAATAGAAAAGTTATCATTTAGGTTTGGTAAAAACCATGAGCTTACAAAAAATACTATTGTAACAACTGCAGAAATAATTTGATTTTCTGTTAAACTAGATATAAACATTCCTATAGAAATTGCAGCCATTCCTACTAGTAAAAATCCTAGTATCATAACAAGTGTTGGCACTAAGTTTGGTGCTTTAAAAAAGCATAAAATTGCATAATATATAAGTGAAAATATTAATGTTATTACTATTACACTAACACCTGCCAAAAATTTTCCAAGTACTATTTCAGTAATACTTCTTGGAGATGTTAGTAATAATTGCTCTGTTCCATTTTTTCTTTCTTCTGCAAACATTCTCATTGTTAGTATTGGAACAATAATTAGTAGCCCATACCTTGCTGTATTAAAGTATAAATTTCCTATGTCATATCCTCCTACACTAACAGTTGTTAGGTAGAAAAATAAACTAAATATTAATAAAAATAAGCCTATTGTTATATATCCTGTAGGAGATAAAAAATAACTTTTTAATTCTTTTTTATAAATTGCAAACATTACTCTTTTCCTCCTTTACTTTGTTTTTTAGCTTTCTTTTCTTCTTTTTCTTTAATTTTCTTTTCCTTTATTTTCTCTTTTGATTCTTCTTTGTTTGTATTTTCTTTTTTGTCAGAATCAATTAATTTTATAAATGCATCTTCTAATGTGGATTCATCCTTTTTAAGTTCAAAAATTGTGATATCCTGTTTTGGTAAAATTTCAAATATTTTTTTTCTTAAGTCAACCTTATCTGCTGATGTAACAGCATATTGTTTTGTACCATCTTCATTATCTTTTACCAATTTAATCTCTTCAATTTCTTTAACTTCTTCTTTTAGGTTTTTCATTTTTTCATTTTTGTCTTCAACTGTAACAAGAATTGTATTTTTCTCTTTTGTTTTATTTTCCAAGTTTTCAGGAGTATCTATCGCAACAATTTTTCCGTGATTTATAATTATTACTCTTTCACAAATTTGGCTAACTTCTGATAGAATATGGCTACTTAAAATTACCGTATGTTTTTTTCCTAGTTCCTTTATTAGACTTCTAATTTCAGTAATTTGCTTTGGATCAAGTCCAACCGTAGGTTCATCTAGAATTATTACTTCTGGATTTCCTACTAAAGCTCCTGCCATACTTACTCTTTGTTTATATCCTCTTGATAAATTTTTAATTAGCTTGTTTTGTACATCTTTTAATCCTGTTTCTTCAATTGCTTTTTCTACTGCTTCTTTTCTTTCCTTAGCTTTAACATCTTTTAGCTCAGCCATATAATTTACGAATTCTCTTGCAGTTAGTTCTGTATACAAAGGAACCCCCTCTGGCATATACCCAATTTGTTTTTTTGCTTTCTTTGATTTTTTTACAATATCAAAGCCATTAATAATAATTTGCCCTTCTGTAGGCTCAATAAATCCTGTTATCATATTCATAGTTGTAGTTTTTCCTGCTCCATTAGGGCCTAAAAAACCAACTACTTCACCATCTTTTATTGTAAAATTAATATTGTCTACTGCTTTGATATTAGGATATTTTTTCGTGACATTTTTTACTTCTATCACTTTAGATTCCTCCTTTTTCTTGTTTCCGTATGTTTTATACCTCGTTATCTTATCACTATCTTATTTCCCTGGCAATGTTTTTGTAAATATTTCACATAGAATTTACATTTTTTGAATATAAATCAAATCAAAGAGGTGTAACTTTATGGAATTTATTTATCCTTTTTTTATTTCATTTTTGATGGTTTTTGTGAGCGAACTTGGTGATAAAACTCAACTTTTAGTTTTATCTTTTTCTGGTAAAGATAAAACTTTTAAAATTTTATTAGGTGTTGCCATTGGCTCCTTTTTTAGTCATGGATTGGCTATTTTATTTGGAAGTAGTCTAGCACTTTTTGAAAATCAAATTTTACATCATACAATTGAATTAATTACATATTCTTCTTTTATTATAATGGGAATTCTCTCTTTACTACCTAAAAAAGAAAAATTAGTAATGGATAATTCCAAAAAAGAAAATTTACTATATAAAATTACAAATTTAAAAATTAATTATTGTTTTTTAATTGCATTATGCATAATGGTTGGAGAACTTGGAGATAAAACTTTTTTAGCATCTATTGGACTTGGAATTCAATATTCTAACTATAAACTCTCTTTAATTTTAGGTGCAATTTTCGCAATGGTTGCATGTGATTATATTGCTATAGTTTTAGGAAGATTTTTAAATAAATATATTTCTGAACAATCAATGCAAAAACTTTCTGGAATTCTATTTTTGATTTTTGGATTTATCGGTTTTATTTCAATGTAAATTGCTTTTTTAGCTTAATCATGTTATAATTATATAGTCGAAAATAAATAAGAAAGAGGAATAATTATGACAAGTAAACAAAGAGCTTATTTAAGAGGTTTAGCAAACTCAATTGATCCTATTTTTCAAATTGGAAAATCTGGATTGTCTGAAAATTTGTTAAAACAATTAGATGATGCTTTAGAAGCAAGAGAATTAATTAAAATAAATGTATTAGAAAATTCTGGCGAAGATGTAAAATCTTTAGGTAATACAATTGCAGATAGTATAAACGCTGTTTGTGTTCAAACTGTAGGAAATAAAATCACTTTATATAGAGCTAGAAAGAAAAATCCAATTATTTTACCAGACTAAAAAAACAATCCTTATTTTAAGGATTGTTTTTTAATAAATCTCTTACATATACTTGATTGCCTTCTCTGTCTTTTGTTCTTAAATTTGGAAATGTTTTTTCCATACGCTCATTTGTAAAATAGTCATTTTCTATTTTAGAAATTATACTATTATTATTTTTTGTTTCAATTGTTTCATTATAATATGTTGCAATCGCACGATTTTCGTAAGTATTTATGCTCCATATAGTTACAAGCATATCAATTAATAAAAATAATGCAAACGCTATTTCAATAGGCCATTTTATTTTGCCAGAAATCTTATTAACCAGCTTATCCATCCTTGGCTTTACAAATCTCATCATTCCAATTGTTAAAAATCCCCAAAACAATGAATATAACAAGCAAATTCTACCGTTTATATCTTTTCCAACACAAGAATAATCCCAAAATCTAGCACCATATATAGCTTCTATACAGTAGCTTAATAAATATTCAACAACCGAACCTATTAAATATCCCAATATGAATAATTTAAAATAGTTTTTCTTGTTCACCTTGTTTAATAATATTATTAAGCATGTACCACCTACTCCATATATTGGGCAAAATGGACCCCATATAAATCCTTTTCTACTTTCCCAAATTCCCATAGTAAATCGTGCATATAAAGTTTCTATTGCTAAGCCCAACATGCTAAATAATACAAAATACCAGAAAATTTGATGTACATTAATCTTTTTTTCTTCTTCCATATATTTCACCTGTTTTGATTATAACTTACCTTTATATTTTTTTCCAGTGTTTTTTACTATTTTTTATTGACAGGATTTAAAAATCGTGTTATTATAGTATTTGCTAATAGATAAATATTTTTTCTATTCACTAATGGGTCAGTAGCTCAGTTGGATAGAGCACAGGCCTTCTAAGCCTGGGGTCGGGGGTTCGAATCCCTTCTGGCTCACCAAAAAGATATTCATATATAATATGAATATCTTTTTTATTTTTTCATGATATCAATATATAATTTTATTATTGATTAAGATTTTATTTAATCATAAAATTGTAATGACAAATAAATCTAATATTTAAAAATCATATAGTCTTATATAATGAATTTTTAAACATTAGTTCTTATATAATGAATTTTTAAACATTAGTTTGAAATGTGGAAATTACAAATATGAATATTGATAGAATGATGAACATTTATAGTGTATTTACTGGATGTAAAATGGGTAAACCAATTGATAATGAGCAAAAAAGTAAAATAGTTGAAATTTTAGCTCAGGAAATATCGGCAGTATGTAAAACTAAAACAAAACAAGAAATTATAAATCTATTAAATGAAAATGATATAGGTTATTTGATAAATCGTACTGGAAGATTTAGTAGAATATGCCCAGACGGAATTTATAGTCCTACTAGTAATAATTTGTATGTAAAAGACGAATATATTGAATATATGATTGAATCTGGTAAAAGTAGCATAGTTGTTATTCATGAAGCAATACATAAGCTACAAAAACTCTCATTGCCAGAACAAGCATCTCAAGGCATTCAAACTTAACATTGTTGACCCTTCGAGTCCTCAGCTTATTTAGTAGATATCATTCCACTAAATAAGCTTTGATGGCACATGTAAACGTAGCTAAATAATTTAGCTACGTTTTTTTATTTTTTATTTAATTATGCATTTTTCCAAAATGCCTCATATCCCCTATGTGCTTCATATAAATCTAATTTACTTGTAACCTCATAAGGTGAATGCATTGAAAGTACCGGAACACCACAATCAATAACATCTATTCCTTTATTAGCTAAAATATATGCTATTGTGCCTCCTCCTCCAATATCTACTTTTCCAAGTTCAGCAATTTGATATCTAACATCATTTTCTTCAAATATCTTTCTAACTTCTGCCACAAACTCAGCATTTGCATCAGATGCTCCAGATTTTCCTCTAGCTCCTGTATATTTATTAAGTCCTATTCCTCTTCCTAAATATGATGCATTATTTTTTTCTGAAACACTTGCATATATTGGATCTAGTCCAGCATCCACATCTGCTGATAACATTTTAGAATTACAAAAAACTTTTTCCAATAAATTAGGTCTATTTATTCCTAATTTGTTTAATATTTCTGAAATGAATGTGTCAAATACATGTGATTCCATACCTGTATTTCCCATACTTCCAATCTCCTCTTTATCAGATATAATGCATACTGCTGTCTTAACAGGATTTTGCACATTCATTAATGCTGTTAAAGATGCATAAACACATATTTTATCATCTTGCCCATAACCAGCAACCATGCTATTATCAAATCCCATGCTTCTGCAAGGCATTGCTGGTACTAACTCTATTTCTGAACTTAATAAATCTTTTTCTGTTATTCCATATTTTTCATTTAATATATTTAAAATATTTAATTTAACAGATTCAGCTATTTCACTACCTATTGGCATACTTCCAATTAGTAAATTTAAATCTTCTCCATCAATTCCGTCTGCTAATTTTTTCTTCATTTGGTCTTGTGCTAAGTGTGGTAATAAATCTGTAATTGTAAATATTGGATCATTCATATCTTCTCCTATATTTACAGTTATTTTTTCGCCATTTGTTTTAACTATAACTCCATGTATTGCTAGTGGAATTGTTGTCCATTGATATTTTTTTATTCCACCATAATAATGTGTTTTTAAGTATGCAAATTCAGAATCTTCATATAAAGGATTTGGTTTTAAGTCTAACCTTGGAGAATCTGCATGTGCACCTATTATATTCATTCCCTCTTCAATACTTTTTTCTCCTATAACAGCTAAATACATGCTTTTTCCACGGTTGTTCCAGTAAACTTTATCTCCTGGTTTTAAAGTTTCACAATCTTTTATATCTTTAAATCCATTTTGATGTGCTATCTCTGTTGAAGTATTTATAATCTCTCTTTCTGTCTTTGATTTATTCATATAATTTATATAGCCTTCAGCATATTCAAAAATTTTTTGTTTTTGTTCTTCTGTTTTTGCATTCCAGCCATTTTCCTTTTTATTAAATAATTTACTTTTTAATTCTTCAGCTTCTTTTTTGTCCATCTTTTGTCTCCTTCCATTTTTTTTGTTATTGTATCACAACATTTTACAATTAGTATACACAATTTCAAAAAAATTATTTAGTTTTTTTACTTTTTATATTAACATTCCTAAAACTAAAATTCCAATATTGTCATTATATATTTCATCAAATTGAGATATCGGAAGTGGATTTTCACCTATTCCTGCTTCTATTGTATAACCTGGCCTTTTATAATTTTGAATAAACCAATCTTTATATCCTGCAAAACTCGAATTATATGGCACATCTGTCAAATTATAGCCGCTAACTTTTTCAAATATTTTACCTATTTCATAACCATTTGGTGGATTAATATTCTGAAAATCCCAATAAATTTCTTTTCCCTGTGTATGATATGATATTGTTAGTTCAAAATTATTTTTTAATGTAAAATTGTATATTGCTAATGCTTCACTTTGTGTTAATGGACCTTCTCCCACAAAATTTTGAGGTGCAGGTTTTGTATATCCTTGTTCAAATTTTATTTTTCTAGCTTCTTGCCAGCCTGCCGGAAATTGTAAATTCAAATCCACTCCATTAGCATTTGCTTTCCAACCACTTGGAAATGGTATATTAGGAAATTCACTTGAAATTTTTAAATACTTTTTATATATATCACTATTTTTTTCAACTTGATTAGTAACTATATCTATTCCATCTGGATTCATCATTGGTAAGATGTATAAAGAAACATTATTAAATAATTTTCGTGCATTTTGACCAAATATTCTACTATTTAGAACATAGCTTTGACAAAAGTTTTCTACAAATTTCATAAGCAAAATACAACATATATACTCATTTGCATGCATTCCTGCATTATACATAATTTTTCTGCTTCCTCTTCCTATTTTTATGTATGGAAGCTGTTTGCCAAGTGTACTAAAGCCTATATTTCCTACTTCTAAAAAATTGTATTTACTTTTTAATTCTTGTATGTTTTTCATCATTAGTGAATAATAGTATTTTTGATTTGTTGGAACAATACTCATAAAAAACCACCTGCTATAATTTATTCAAATTAAGCAGGTAATGTGATTTTATTGTTTTAACTTACTATAACCATTGCTATAGTCTATTTCTATATTTGGTTGTACATTATAAATATACACATTAAAGCATATTTCTTTATTTTCTACAGATTGTGCTTCTATTTGTACTCCACTTGCCACTAAATTGTTTCCTTCAAATATTGGAGTTACCCTGTATAGTACATGATTATTTTCATTTTCTTTTAAATAGTTTAATACCTTTGTTTCAAATGGTAACATTCCGCTTGTGTTAAAATAATTGGTTCCTGTTATAAGGTTTTGTTTATTCGCATTTTCTGCTGATAAACTATACGCAATTAAATGACAACGATTATATAAGCTTTTTCCATTATACTCTACACTTTGCCAACCAGATGGATATATATGACTAATTGATGTTCTTTTTTCTCCTTCTTTTGGCATTGTATCTTTTCCTAAATTTGCATACGCAACTCCACATCTACCCAGTTTGTCTAATTTGCTGTATTTTTCAAAGCATTCATTTGTTAAATCACTTTGTTCAAAATTTGGAATATTATTATTTATTGTTACATATATTTCTCCATTGTATTCTGGAATTTCGCCTAAATTATAAGATACTTCCTGAGTTGTATTATCTAATACATTTTCATCTAGCTCGATATTTCCGAAATAAACTCCTGTAATTATTGCAATTAAAAATATTATACTTGTAATTAATTTTTTTGTTTTTCTTTTGCTCATTTTTTCACCTATTTTATATATTTTCCATTTACTCTTTTTACTATATCTCCAACATTAAAGTCTGGATATAATTCTTTATATGTGTATATTGACCCACTACCATTTTCGTGTGTTAAATAAATTTTATCACCAGTTATTTTTTGCACTACAAAATTAGTATTTTCGTTGTCTCTTAATACTCCATACAAATCATCTAATTTGTACCAAGCATCATCATTTTTTATATCTATTTCTCCATTGTATAGCTCGCATTTATCTCCATTTAACTGTACTTTTTGACCCGAGTATAGGTTATAAAAGTCTAGTTTATCCATTTTATATATATTTTCATAAATCCCTTGATTATGCAGTTTTTCTAGTGTTTCATTGGATGTGTATATGTATATATTTTCTTCTTTACCGTTTTCAAGATTTAATAATGTTATTTTTTCATTTTCTAATCCATACACCACTCCTATATTCATATTTCTCTCCTTATTTAATGTTTTTGCTAACTCATTGATAAACTCTGAAATAAAATTTTTTGTTTCATTACTAAAAATAAATTTTCCAAGATTAAAATTCTCTAAATTCATAACTTTCCTTTCTAGAACTAAATATTTTTTTGAATAAAAATTTTCTTTAATATATCACATATTGTCTATTATTTACAATAGTTTTATTTAATGATAAAATTAAGAAAAAATGTAGGTGGAATAAATGTATTATACATATATGTTGAGATGTGCTGATAATTCAATTTATACTGGAATGACAAATGATTTGGATAAACGAATAAATGAACATTTAAGCAAGGATAAAAATGGTGCGAAATATACCAAATCACATGATGCTGTTAAACTTGAGGCTGCTTGGAAAAGCAAAGATAAACCTTTGGCTTGTAAATTAGAGTATCAAATAAAAACTCTTTCTAAAATGCAAAAAGAAGCTTTAATAAATGGAGAAAAGTTATCTAGTTTCTTGAGTGGAAAGGTTGATTGCAGAAGATATAAAAGAATTACAATTGATAAAAAATAGAGTAGTAAGAATTTGTTTAAACTCTTGCTACTCTAATACTAATATGGTCGAGGCGACAGGGATCGAACCTGCGACCTCATGGTCCCAAACCACGCGCGCTACCAACTGCGCTACGCCTCGATTTTTCTCAGTACTTATATACTATACCACACTTTTTTTACATTTGCAAGATTTTTTTCAAAATTCTATTGAATATTTTTAAATTTCAATGTATAATAATTATGTTATGCAACTGTAGCTTAGCTGGATAGAGCGTTCGGCTACGAACCGGAAGGTCGGGGGTTCGAATCCCTCCAGTTGCACCAATGACGTATCTGTTCGAACTAATAAAACAGATAGATACAAAAATCAATCAGAAAATAAATCTGGTTGATTTTTTTGTTGTCTAAAAACAATATAAAAATCATCCAAATGAAAGGATGGTGTTAAAATTGAAAATAATTAAACAAGAATTACAATTTGAAGAATGTCTAAAACAGAGACTTGAATTTATATGTGAATTTGCTAAAGTTACCCCTACTTTTATAAATGGTAGCATTAGAAAATTAGAAAAAACTAATCTTACATATATTGAGCCACATAAAGTGATTATTAAAAGTATTATTTTTTTAGTTTTCAATTATTCAAATGATGTGTATATTTCTAATTTATCTAAAAAAATTAAATTATCAGAATTAGAAACATATTTGAAAAACATTTAATATGTAAAAAATTGACATTTTTGAAAATCGTGATATAACCTGACTTTGACACTTGAAAGAGAATAAAACGACCTTGTACACACTGATATAAGTGATATACAAGGTTTTAGAATTTAATATTTTATTGTTGTCATACAAATTGTTTTTTAGTATTAGATAAAATATTTTTGATATCTTGTAATCTCATAAATTTTTGTTCAAAATTAATATTTAGAGTTTTACCAATATCTGCCAGTAGATCATCAGTATAATTAAATAACCAGTAATTTTCTTGAATATGGCTACAATTACATTTTTGAAGGCTTTCGATAATTTTTCCAACAGAATATTTTTTACCTAATCTTTCTTGGAGCAATCTAACTAAAACCAATGCAATGAAACAAATTAAGAAATGTGCTTCGATATGTTCTTTTCTTGAAACATATACAGGTCTAGCTTCTAATTCACTTTTTGTAATTTTAAAAGTTTCTTCAATTCTCCATAATTGTCTGTAAATATCAATAATTTCTTCATCGGTTTTATCTAGTTCACTTGTTACAATCAAAATTTATCAAGTTCTAGCTCATGATAAATTTTAGAAAAAGCAGAATAACCGAAGTTTTTAATATTTTCAGTATCAATACTTAATTTTTCATTCTTATCAATACTTACAGTTATTGGTAAATTATTTAATTTTTCATCTTCATTCATTTTCTTAACAATAGGTTTGAAATGAGGGATGGGGTCATCAAATTGTTTTCTTAGGTCTTCCAAATCACCTAAATTTTTAATGGTTGTATTTTTAACCTTGCCGTTTTCATCGCGATATCCTCTACGAATTGAAAGTTTGGTTTTTCCAGTTTTCTTATTATTCATTATATTTAAATACATAAAATCACATCCTTTGTATTGAATGAATTATATCGCAAAAGAAAACAAAGACAACAGAAAAGCAAGAAAAAGTTGACAAAATTAAAAGCTTATGGTTCTAAGCTTTGATAGTTAAAAAATATTTAATTAAGTGTCAAACTAGAGGGGATTATTATGTTATCTAAAAAATCGAATTATAAACTGGTCCATTTTTGAGTTACAATTAACAACAAATGTATAGCTTTTTCATAAAGTATATGATATAATATGTTAAAAAAGGATGATTTAGATGAAATATGAAGAAGTGTGTAAAAGTTTATTAAGTGATTTTCCTGACATTGAAAAATGGGAAGATGATAGTGAATTATCAGAAAGAGAAAAATTGCGTCCTTACTACTTAGCAGTTTGTTTTATTTTTTATTTAGGGAGAAAATTCTATCAAGGTGAATTGGAAATTGTAAAAAGAGGTTTTTCGTTTATTGAAAAAATGTTTGTGTCTAGCGATAATTCTACAAAGAAACTTGCCAAATCTGGTTACTTAGTAAACATTTATTTTGCTATAAAAAAAGGAGATTTTCCTGATTTATTTAAAAATGATAAATTTTTAGAATTTGTTGGTGCGGAAACAAAAATTGCTTGGTTTAAATTGATTGAAAACTTTGAAAATGGCAATATAAAAGATTATTATCCAAATGTTGTTACTAATCCCGAATTTTGCTCAATTGACGAGTCAAATATTTTGGATATTAGAGTTGTCGGAAATAACTTATACTTAGGAATTGATGCTATATATTATTTTCGTAGTGGTAAATGTACTACTATGGAAAATGATGGAGTTGATTATTGTTATCTTGTAATCAAAGATTATAAATTGATTTCTGAAAGACCAATTGGCGAATATACAAAGAGTAGATATTACCAAAAGAATCAACATCGCGTTCTTAAGCAAGCAAAAAAAGAGGGTAAATCTTTATATACAAGTTTTGATAATTTTCTTCACAATAATGACATTGGGGTACAAGACTTTGATTATGATTATGAAAAAAACACTATTTGCATATCAGGGTATGGTAATAGCCAAACGAATTCGGTATGGGTTAGTTTAACTTTTCAATTTAGTAATTTATACTTATATTGGAATGACCAATTTTTAAGTCATGAATATGATGGAAATTCAACATATAAAAAATAAGAACAGAAATTCATAACTGATTTTTTAATAATTGTCTTGTATTTTATTAAAAAAGTGATATAATAAAGAAAATTGATTGATATTTGTATCAATCGTTATGAGAGCCAAAGAAGTTGTAGATAACTACTTCGTTGGCACCAACAAAAGGATTGTACAACCGTACTATCCTTTTTATTTTATAATTTAATCTCAATAATCTCTTCAATTTGAACTTCTTCCCCATTTTCTAGTATAATTTTTCTATCATATTCGTCTATTTTTACTACATTTTCTGTTACTTCAATATATTTTCCGCCATCTTTTTTAACATCTGGTATAAAATATGTAACTGCTATTTTGGGCTTATTATGTATTTTTTCTTTTATTAAAAGCAATTTTTTATTTAAAATTGTTTTTTGTTCTTCATTTATTTCTATTCTACTATTAGTTTCTCTTGCTGTTTCTTTTATTACATCATCATATCCAGTTAATGCTGAAAAAGGTGCAAATTGTGCAGATCTTTCTTCTATTGTCATTCTTACATGTTTTTCGGATACATGATGTGGTAAATTTATTATATCGTTATATTTATCACTTTTTTCTAACACCTTTTATTCTTTATGACCTCCTATTTGCCCATTTCTTTCAATAGTTGTTCCCTCTTTTTGCAAATTCATTCCTTTTATTATAGCATTTTTTCCATATTTGTTTTTTATATTAATCATTGCTTTTTGTATTTCTTTTTCTGCTTCTTCTTTTTCTCTTTTTTTATTGACTTCTTTATAGTCTACAAATAAATTAATTTGCTCATAATTGCTATTTTGCACCATATTTTCATTTACCACATTATTAACTGTAATATTGATTCTTCTTACTAAAAGTTGTTTATTAATAATTTGTTCATATAATTTTATTATATGTTCTGTAAGAACTTTGCTAGAAGATGTTTGATGGTCTATATTTATTGTTCCATGTGCATGTTTTGGTACTTTTCTTCCATATTTATCAGTTGTTATTTCTCCGTTATATTTGCTACTAATTGCTTGATTTTTCAAGTTATCTACATCATACCCAATTTCTAATACAATTTGATTTGTAACTAATCCTTTTTCTACTAAGTCTAATGCAAGTAATTCTGTCATTTCCTTTACAATTAGTTTTGTATTTTCGTAATTGTATGGACAATGTAAAACTTGTCCAGAGCATATACTATTTGTAGCTGGTCTGTATGCTTTTATACTTTCAATTGTTACATTTTCCCATCCCCAAGCATGGTCAATTAATAGTTCAGCATTTACTCCAAACAATTTATATAGTAGTTCTTCATTTTTAACTGACATTTTAGCTACATCACCCATTGTGTACATTCCATGCTCTTCTAGTCTTTTTGAATAGCCTTTACCAACTCTCCAAAAATCTGTTAAAGGTCTGTGGCTCCAAAGTAATTTTCTATATGTCATTTCATCAAGGTCTGCTATTCTTACACCATTTTTATCTGGTTTTGCATGCTTTGCTACAATGTCCATTGCTATTTTGCAAAGATATAAATTAGTTCCAATTCCTGCGGTTGCTGTTATTCCTGTTGTTTTATAAACATCTTGCATTACTTTTGTTACTAACTCTTTTGCTCCCATATTATATGTTTTTAGGTAATGTGTAACATCTATAAATACCTCATCTATTGAATATACATATATATCATCAGATGAAAAATATTTTAAATATATATTATAAATTTTTGAACTGTATTTCATATAATAAGCCATTCTTGGTGGTGCTATTATATAACTTAATTCTAAATTTTTATTTTTCTTTAATTCAATATCACTATATGATGATCCTGTAAATGTTCTATTTGTTGCCTTTCTTTTTCTGTATACATTTATCTCTTTTACTTTTTGAACAACTTCAAAAAGCCTTGCTCTACCTGGTATTCCATAGGATTTTAGTGCTGGGCTTACAGCAAGGCAAATTGTTTTTTCTGTTCTACTACTATCAGCAACTACTAAGTTTGTAGTAATTGGGTCTAGTCCTCTTTCTTTACATTCAACAGAGGCATAAAAGCTTTTTAAATCTATTGCTACATATATTTTACTTTCTTCATTATGCATAGCAATCTTCCTTTCATCACTCTGTTTTATTATATCAACTTATTTGCGTTTTGTAAACGCTTGTTTGTAAGTAATTATTGTAAATTTTTAATACTTGGTGCATATATTGATTTTCCATCAATTGCATAAGACATTGATTGATACATTTTTAAAAAGTAATAACCTGGTACATTTATAATTGGGTAATGTGTTGCAATTACTACATTTTTTGCTGTAATAACATTTCCTTTTTCTGTTGTTACTTCATAATAGCCACCTTTTTCTTTTAAATCTATAACTTTTGTGTGTTCATATGCCATTGGGGACGGAGAATTTTGGCACACATAATAATATTTTACATCTTTTTAATTTAAAAATGTGCCAAAATTCTCCGTCCCCAATGGCACATTATTTTTTCGATAGTTTAACTGTAATGTTACTTTCTCTTTTATTACGTAAAACCTTAAATATAACCTCATCTCCAGGCTTTTTAGTATAAATGTAACTTCTCAAATCACACATTTTCTCAAGTGCGATTCCATCAACTTCCAATAATATATCTTTTTCTTTTATTCCATACATTTCTGCAGATGATTTGTTATTAACTTGTACTACATAAATTCCGTCATCAATTTCCAAATTATTATCTAAATAAGGTATTATATTTTTATCATAAGCAAATACACCCAAGTATGCTTCTTCAAATTCTCCTGATGTTACAAAACTTTGAATAATTGTTTTTACTATATTTATTGGAATTGCAAACCCTATACCTTCTGCAGATGTAATTTTTACACTATTTATTCCTATAACTTCTCCACTTTCGTTTACAAGTGGTCCTCCACTATTTCCGGGGTTTATTGTAGCATCTGTCTGTATTAAATTTTCCATATATGAAGATTTTTCGTCTTCATTTAAAATTATTGTTCTATTTGTTGCACTTACAATTCCAGATGTTACAGTTCTTTGAAATTCAAACCCAATTGGATTTCCAATTGCATATACAATTTGTCCTAATTTCACATCAGATGAATTTCCTAAAGTTATATATTGCAAGTTTTTTGCATTTATTTTTACAATTGCCAAATCTAAATCTGTGCTTGACCATACAACATTTCCCTGATAACTTTTTCCTGTTGCAAGTGTTACATAACAATTACTATATTTTTCCCCTGAAACATGCTCATTTGTTAATATATAGCCATTTTCAGAAACTATAATTCCTGTTCCTAATCCCAATTTTGATGTTCCATCTTTTAAAAATATTGAATTCCCTGTGCTTTTTAACTTGGAAATTCCAACTACACTTTCAGTAACTCTTTCAAGCATTTGTGTAATAGTTTCATTTTCTTTTTTAGTTTCTTCAACGGTTTGAGATATTTTACTTGCTTCATAAGGTTTAATTATTTGTGTTGGTGTTTCAATATTAAAATACAAAATGTATGTAAGTGCCATAAGTATAGTTATTAAAATAATTATAAAAGTGGTTATAAAATATTTCTTTACCCTATTTTTTCTTTGTATTCTTCTTATATACTCTTCCATATTGTCCTCCTTTTGTTATGATTATGAACATAAAAAATAAATTTAATCATAGTCAAAATAAATTCCCATATTTCCCCATTTTTTTACTATATTTTTATTGATTTTTCAGTTTATTTCATATATAATTTAATTAGAATTTTTGTGAAAACACTAATAAAGGGGATTTTTCATTATGGAGAAAAATTTATATAGTTTAACTAGCCCACAAAATAATATTTGGCTAGTAGAGAATTTCTATACAGATAAAACTATTAATATTGTTTCTGGAACCTTCACTATAAAGACTGGTTTCATATTAGATGTGGCTAAAAAAACTATTAATAAATTTGTTGAATTAAATGATGCCACTAGATTAAAGTTTATTCAAACAGACAGTGGAATTTCTCAATATTTAGAAGACTATAAACCTTTTGATGTCAGATCTATTGACATTTCAGGTTTATCTAATGACGAGTGCTATGCTCTTAAGCAAGAACTTATTAATGAACCTATTGATATTTCTGTTAACCCATTTAATTTTATTTTGTTAGATAGAAAAGATGGTTATGGTGAATTTTTATTAAAAACTCATCATTTAATCAGTGACGCTTGGTCTGTTTCAAAAATGGGAACAGCTTTAGCAACTATATATGAGAACATTTTAAACAACAACTTAGATATGGAAAAAGAACCTAGTTATATTGACTTTATTTTAGAAGAACAACAATACCTAAATAGCGATAAATACATAAAAGATGGAGAGTTTTGGAGTAATTACCTTCAAGATTTGACCGAACCTTGTTATTTAAAGCAAAAAGATAACCTTTCTACTAATGCTAAAAGATTTCATAAATTTTTAAGTAAAGAATTTTCAGATAAAATAAACAGTTTTTGTAGAGAAAATCGTTTATCAATTTATTCTATATTTTTGTCTGCATTAGCAATTTATGTTTATAGGATTACCGGGAATACTGACATTGTCATTGGTACTCCTGTTCTAAATCGCGCTAATTTCAAGCAAAAGCAAATGCAAGGCATGTTCGTTTCTACTGTACCCGTTAGATTAAAATTACATAATAATTTATTGTTTAAAGAAGTGTGTGCTCAAACAGCTTTAAATAGCATGCAAATTTTTAAGCATCAAAAATACCCATATAGAGAAATTGTTAAAAGTGCAAAAGTTTCTAATGGTGAAAATTTATTTAATTTAGCATTCTCTTATCAAAATGCCAGAGCAGATATTGATTTAAATAAATATAATATTGAATGGTTATTTAATGGTCATGTTCAAGAAGAATTAGAATTCCATGTTCTAGATTTAAATGATAGTGGATGTCTTGAATTTGATATTGATTATCTAACTTCTCTATTTTCTGAAACTGAAATTAGCTATTTATCAGATAGAATTATAGCTATAATTGAGGACGGAATTTCTTATAACAAAGATATTGAGCAAATAGCTATAATGTCTGATTATGAGAGCCAAAAAATTATTAATATTTTTAATAATACTATTGCTGATTATAATGCAAATTCAAGCATCATAGATTTATTCAAAAATATTGCTAACTCAGATGATACAGCTTTAATATTTGAAAATAAATCTATGTCTTACAAAGAATTAAACCAAAGATCAAATAGTGTAGCTTTAGAATTGTGTAATCAAGGTATCCAACCTGGTAATAGAGTTGGAATTATGATAGATAAATCTTTTGAACTCGTAATTGCTATACTAGGTGTTCTTAAATGTGGCGCTTGCTATGTGCCTGTGGACAATAATTATAATTTAGATAGAAAAAAATACATATTGGAACAATCACAATCCAAATTATGTTTATGTGATTCAATTGAAAATATCGATTTGCCTCAAATCGATATAACCAAATTTGATTTTACTAATGAAGAAGATTTTTCATGTGCTACAGTTACGGCTGATTCTCCAGTTTGTATATTATATACTTCTGGAACTACAGGAAATCCAAAAGGTGTAGAAATTATAAATAGAAATATTATTAAATTAGTTACAAATATTACATATATGGATTTTCCAAAGGATGCAAGAATACTTCAAGTAGCTTCTACTGTTTTCGACTTATTCATATTTGAATTATGGGCTTCTTTATTAAATAAAAAAGCTTTATGTTTGATTAAAAAAGAAAATCTTTTAAATTTTTCTTATTTAAAGAAATATATAGATGATTATAATATTAATATAATGTGTGTTACTTCTGTATTGTTTAATCAAATTGTAAGTAATCATATTGAAGTTTTTAAAAATATAAAACAAATTTTAACTGGTGGAGATAAAATTTCTAATACACATGTTAAAAAATTAAAAACTACTTATCCTAACATCAAAGTTTATAACTCTTATGGTCCAACTGAATGTACTTCTTTCTGTACTATGTATGAGATTAAAGATTGCAATTTAGGTGAAATTCCTATTGGAAAACCTATTTCAAATTCTGCATGCTATGTATTAGATGACCAAAACCGTCTATTGCCTTTATTCTGTGTAGGAGAACTTGCAATTGGAGGAGATGGTGTTTCTAATGGTTATATTAATGATGCTCAGAAAACAAAGAAATCATTTATCCTTAATAATTTTTCTAATAAATTTATTGGAAAAAAATTGTATAAAACCGGTGATTTAGTTAGAATTTTAGGTGATGGTAATATTGAATTTATAGGAAGAAAAGATAATCAAGTTAAAATTAGAGGTTACAGAATAGAACTAGATGAAATTAAATCTGTGGTTTTAAAATATAAAGGAATTGAAAATTGTGCAGTTATAGTAAAAGAAGATAAAAACAATAAGAGTAATAAAAACATTTTATTATATATAGTTTCTAATTCTACAGTAAATATAAAATTATTACGTGAGTATTTATTAAAAAACCTACAATCATATATGATTCCTTCTGGTATCATGCAAATAGGCAAAATTCCTTTGAATAATAACTATAAAGTAGATACTACTAAGTTACCAGAAATCAATGTTAATACAAATAAAAATATTCTACCTCCTACAACTGATGTACAAAAGGAATTATATAATATTGTATTTGAATTATTAGATGTAGATTTTAGCATTGATGATAATCTTTTTTCTATAGGATTAGATTCTCTATCAGCAATCGAACTTTCTAATTCTATTGACAAGAAATACAATATAAATATATCTACAAAAGATATATTGGAAAATAATACTATTATATCTTTAGAAAGCCTTATTTTAAACACTAAATCAGAAAATACAAATCAAAATATAATAAAACAAGATATTACATCTGGTGAAAAAAGTGTATTTTTAGAATGGTTAAAAAATCCTACAACCACTTTATATAACGCACCATTTGAATTAACTTTTGATAAATGTATAGATGTTGATTTATTAAAAGATTCTATTTTAAAAACAATACAAAATAATCGTAATATGTTATCAGAATTTACTTTAAAAGAAAATATGATTTCAAAAGAAATTGCTGAAAATACCAATTATGATATAAAGATAAAAAATGTATCTGCTAAAGATTATAAACAAATATGTAAGAGTTTTATTACACCTTTTAACCTTTCAAAATTTCCTTTATTTAAGATAGAAATGTATATTTTAAAAGATTCTGTAAAAGTTCTATTAGATATACATCATATTATCTTTGATGGAACATCTTTCGCAGTTTTCTTAAAAGAACTATCTGATAGATACAATGGTATTAAGGTTATAGATAAACATGATATGGACTTTTCTCAATCTATTTCTTCTAAAGAATTGGAAAGAGCTAAGCAATTCTTCTTAGACGAATTTAGTGGTGATTTGCCTGTAAATGACTTACCTTATGATAGGCCTAGAAAAAAAGATATAAGTTTTAATGGTAAACTTATGTATTTACCTATAAATAAATCTATTACTAAAAAAATTAACAACTACATAAAAGATAATTCTATTACTTTAAACAGTTTATTCCAATCTGCCTTTGCTATTTTACTTGCTAAGTATTACTTTAATGAGGATGTTATATTTGGAATGGCTGCTTCTGGTAGAAATAGTAGAAATTTAAATAATGCTATTGGTATGTTTGTAAAAACTTTACCTTATCGTACGGTAATAGACTGGAATACAAATATTTTAGATTATATTAAAGCTTCACAAATTAAAATTGCTGAAACTATTGATAATTGTTCATACACATATGACAATTTAGTAAAAGACTTAGAATTACCTAGAACTTCGAATAGAAATTTATTATTTGATGTTATGTTTGTATGTCAATCTATGCATATTCCTAAATTAAATTTTGGGAATAGTACTGTTTCATTCTCAGCTGTTAACAGAGTTATATCAAAATTTGATCTAACTTGTGAAGTTATTCCAGGAGAAGACAACATTGAGATTAGTTTAGAATATGCTACTGACCTATTTAATAATAACACTATTAAAAATTTAGGAAAGCACTTTATTCATATAGTTGAATATTTAGTTTCAAATCCTGATAAAAAATTAAGTGATATTGAAATGATTTTACCTAAAGAAAAAGAAGCTATTGTAAAATTTAATGATAATAAAACTGATTTTCCTAAATTAACTGTTCACGAATTATTTGAAAAACAAGTTCTTAAACATCCTGATAAAAAGGCGGTTGTATTTGAGGATAAATATTTAACTTATAAAGAATTAAATGAAAAAGCAAATCGACTTGCAAGATTTTTTATAAAAAATGGATTGTCTCGTGGTGATGTTGCTTCAATTATGATTGATAAGTCACTAGATTATATGCCTGTAGCTCTTGCAGTATTAAAGTGCGGTGCTGCATACACACCTATAATAAGAGATCTTCCTGATGAAAGAGCAAAATATATGATTGAAAATGCTCATTCAAAATTAATTATAACTTCTGAAGAGTTTTATAGAAATATCTCAGATACTAAAACTCTATTTATTGATGATGAAGCTTTATATAATGATAATTCTACAGACAACTTAGATTTAGATTATGATATAGATGATATGCTACACATTATTTACACCTCTGGTTCTACTGGAATTCCTAAGGGAAACATGATAAAACATAGAGGCATGGTCAGATTATTGTTAAATACAAACTATGTTGATTACTCTTGTGACGATGTAATGCTAACTTCCGCTTCACTTACATTTGATATTTCTGGGTTTGAACTTTGGGCAGCTATGATGTATGGCATGACTTTACATATGATGACAAAAGAGCACATAATGAATATTAATTATTATCAAAATTATATTAAAGATAATAATATTACTACTACATTTTTAGCAACTCCAATCTTCCACTTAATGGTTGAAGAAAATGCAAATATGTTTGATAATATGAAATCTATATATGTAGGTGGAGAAACTCTTTTACCAAAATATACAAACATGTTATATAAAGTAAATAAAAATGTTAAAGTATACAATGCTTATGGTCCAGCTGAAATAACAGTTATTTGTTGCGCTATGCTAATTGATAGAATATATGAAAATTATGAAGATATTCCTTTAGGAAAAATAGTTTCAAATAATACTGTTTATGTTTTAGACAAATGTCAAAAACTTTGCCCTATAAATGTACCTGGTGAACTATATGTATGGGGTGATGGACTTGGTTTAGGCTATGTTTCAAGAGATGATTTAACCAAAGAGAAATTTGGATATATTAATGGCTTTGAAGGCTTATCTTATAGAAGTGGTGATTTAACCAAATGGAATGCTAATGGTGAAATTCGCTTTATGACTAGAATTGATACCCAAGTTAAAATTCGTGGTCAAAGAATTGAGCTTTCAGAAATTCAAAATAAAATTTTGGAATTAGAACAAATTAAGGAAGTTGTTTTAGTTATAAAAGAACATAATGAAAACAAATATATAGTTGGTTACTACACTGTAAATTCTCCAATTAGTTCTAATGAAATCAATAACTATATAGAAAAATATCTTCCTAGCTATATGATTCCATACAAATTGGTTCAAATTGAGCAAATGCCATACAATCAAAATGGTAAAATAGCAAGAAATAAATTGCCAAATATAAAGTTTAATGAGAATCAAGAAAAGGTTTTACCTCGCAACGAAAATGAACAAACAATTTTAAATGCATTTAAGAAAATATTAAAAATTGAAGATGTTTATATGACTTCTGATTTCTTTGAAGTTGGTGGAGATTCTCTTATGGCTTCTAAATTGGTAGTTGAATTGCAAAATAATAATATTTCTATTACCTATGCTGATGTTTTTAAATATAAAACTCCTCTAGAAGTTTATAAGTACGTATTTTTAAAAACACCTTATAATGTATCTTTACAAAATATGAAAAAATATGATTTTACAAAAATCAATAATTTATTAAAAAATACTGTTTATAGCGGTGAAAAAGTTACTACTTGTGATTATGTTGGAAATGTCCTTCTTACAGGTGTTACTGGTTTCTTAGGAGTTCATGTTTTAAAAGAACTAGTTGATAATCCTAAAGTAAATAAAATATATTGTCTAGTAAGAGAAAAAGACAACTTGTCTACCGAAGAAAGATTTAAAAATCAATTAAACTTTTTCTTTGATAAAGATGTAGTAAATAAAATACTAGAGAAATCTCTTGTAGTAAGTGGAGACATTACAAATCCAAATATATTCGACAATAATTTTAATGAAAACATTAATGTAGTAATAAATTCAGCAGCATATGTAAAACATTATGGAGATTACGGTAAATTTTATAAAATAAATGTATTAGGTGTAGAAAATATTATAAATTATTGTTTAAATAATAATGCAACATTAATTCAAATGTCTACTCTTAGCGTTTCGGGAAATATTTTAGAGGCTGGTCAAACACTTCAAAAAGATATGGCTGTAGGCACAAATTTTGACGAAACAAATTTATACATAAATCAAAATATTGAGAATGTGTATGTTAACACTAAATTTATGGCAGAGTTAAAAATTTTAGAAGCTATATTAAATAGTAACTTAAATGCTAAAATATTAAGATTAGGTAATTTAACAGGTAGATTGTCAGATGGTAAATTCCAACCTAATGTAGAAGACAATGCATTTTCTAACAGAATAAAATCATTGATTTTCTTAAAAGCTATATCTGTTGAAATGTATAAAAAGTATATTGAAATGACGCCTATTGATGTAGTTTCTCAGGCAATTAATAAAATAATAGAAATTAAAAATTCTAATATTATATATCATTTATTTAATCATAATCATATACAAATGCCTGATTTTGTCAACACTTTAGCCTCTTTAGGAGTAAAAATTAATGTTTTAAACAAAAAAGATTTTACATCTTTAATTAAGAGTTGCATTAATTCTGAAGATAAAGTAAAATTGATACAAGGTATCATTCCAGATATTGCACAAGATGGTTCTTTAGAGTATAATGATACTGTGGTAATTAAGTCAGACTATTCACAAAAAATATTAAAGAATGTTGACTTCATTTGGCCAAAATTAGAGCAAGATTATTTATTAAAATATTTGCAATACTTGCAAAAAATAAATTTTATTGATTTACGGAGATAAAAATGGATAATTATGTTTTTATACTTTTATTTGTTACATTAATTGCAACTTTAACTTTTGCTTTTTTCACTAGAAAAAAGCAAAAGTCTACTTTATATTCTCTATTTAGAGTTTTATTTTTGCTGCTTTCTTTACACGTTGTAGCATTAATATTACTATTTTACTTTAAAGATATTATTTTAAATATGGATACTTTAATGTACATAGATGCAATAAGTTACATTTCAACTTGTAATTTACCTGTGATACTTTTCTTTATATCTTCTATTTATGAAAATAAAGAAACAAATCTAAAAAAGTATTGGTATTTATTTATAATTCCAATATTATCAATAATAATAATATTTACTAATCCTCTACATCACTTATTCTGTAAATCATATGCTATAAATGTTGCAGACGTCCAATTAGGGCCATATTTCTATGTACATATGCTTTACACCTACTTGCTTATATTAGTTGCATTTATTAAGTTACTAAAAACATCTATTAGTAAAGCAGGATTTTTATCGTTTGGAACAATACTTATTATATTAGGTGCCTGCGCTCCTATAATTCCTAACTTATTGGCATCTTTACAGCTAATATCTATGGATACATATATAACACCAATTCCATATTTAATAACCGCTATATGTTTTTATATTTCAATATTTAAGCTAAATTCTTTTGATGCTGTACCAATAGCTTTAAAGAATATAGTGGATATTATGACAGATGCATTTATAGTTGTAGAAAAAGATGGTACAATTACATATTCAAACAATGCTTTTAATACCAATTTATCTAAAATGATTGGCATTAAATTAAACGACAATTTTTATAATATAATTAATACTAATAAAAAACTTAAATTATCTAAATTAAATAATCTGATAAAAAAATCAGAAAAAAATAACACCGTAGAGACATTTGATTGGTCTTTCAATTCTGAAAAATACTTTGAGATTAGCGCTCAACCTGTTATATCTACAAAAGGTAGAAAAAAAGTTATTGGTACTTTGATTATTTTTAAAGATACAACTCAACATATGCTTGATATGCAAACAATAAAAAACAATCAAGATATGCTTTTGGAAAGAGAGCGTTTAGCTTCACTTGGTCAGTTAATTGGTGGTATAGCTCATAACTTAAAAACCCCTATAATGTCTATATCTGGTGCGGCTGAAGGATTAACAGATTTAGTAAAAGAATATGAGGCATCTGTAGGAGACCCTGAAGTTACTGTTCAAGACCATCATGATATTGCAAAAGATATGAAAGATTGGATTGAAAAAATCCACTCTTATACAGAATATATGTCAGACATTATTACTGCTGTTAAAGGCCAAGCTGTTACAATGTCTGAAGAGCAAGCTGTTTCATTTACTTTAGACGAATTAGTAAAACGTGTAAATATTTTAATGAAACATGAATTAAAAAATGCTCTAGTAGAATTAAATGTTTCTATGCAAGTAAATGAACAAACTGTATTAAAAGGAAATATAAATAGTTTAGTTCAAGTTATAAACAATATGATTTCAAATGCAATACAAGCCTATGATGGTAAACCTGATAATAAAATTGACTTAATATTAAAAAAGGAAAATAACAATATTATAATTTCTGTAAAAGACTATGGATGTGGCTTACCTGATGAAGTTCAAAAGAAATTATTTAAAGAAATGATAACTACAAAAGGAAAAAATGGTACTGGACTTGGTTTATTTATGTCGTATTCTACAATACGTGCCCATTTTAATGGTAATATTACATTTGAAACATCAAAAGGAAAAGGAACAGTATTTAATATAATATTACCTCTTTAAAAATTAACTTATGCGTAAAACTCAAATATCTCAATGATATTCTGAGTTTTTTATTTTACTTTTTTTATTCAAAAGCTGTACATTTCGACAAACTATGATATAATGTTGTTGTCATCTTGAGTATACTTATTACTATAAACATTGAGGTGAGATTATGAGAAAAAACATGCAAAATGCAAATGATAAAGGCTATAGAATTATAGCAGTTGATGATGAGGAAGGAATTGTTGATTCTTTGTCAATTTTCCTAAAAAGATCTGGTTACGATTTTACAGGTGTTACTGATCCAATGGAGGCTATTGAAAAGGTAAAAAATGAGCATTTTGATTTAATGGTTTTGGACTTTATTATGACACCAATTCATGGAGATCAGGTAGTTGAAGAAATACGTAAATTTAACAAAGAATTATATATTTTGTTACTAACTGGTCATAAAGATTTAGCTCCACCTTTGGAGACGATTAGAAAATTAGATATTCAAGGTTATTGTGAAAAAAGTGATAAATTTGATCAATTGCTTCTTTTAATTGAGTCTGGAATTAAGTCAATTGAACAAATGAATGAAATAAAAAGGATAAATGAAGAGCTTTCTTCTACTTATGAAAAACTAGAAAGAGCCTACTTAGACAGTATTCAAACTTTAAGATATACTGTTGAAGCTAAAGACCCATATACCAGAGGACATTCAGATAGGGTTTCTAAGTATTCTGTTTTAATTGGAAAATATTTAGGATTATCTGATACTGATTTAAAAACTCTAGAAGTTGGTGGTTTATTCCATGATATTGGAAAAATTGGTATTCCTGATAGTATTTTATTAAAGGAATCTAAATTGACAGATGATGAATATTCACAAATAAAAAACCATCCTTCAATAGGTGCTCATATTTTGTGTAATGCTGAAGTTTTTCAAGATATTATACCAATTGTAAAGCATCATCATGAAAGATTTGACGGGACTGGTTACCCTGGAAAACTAAAAGGCAACGATATTCCTTATCTTGCGAGAATAGCTGCTGTTGCAGATACTTTTGATGCTATGACATCAAGGAGAACTTATCGTGATCCTTTAAGTTTAGATGTTGTAAAAGCTGAAATTGAAAGATGCTCTGGAACACAATTTGACCCAGAGATTGCCAAAGTATTTTTAGATATTTTAAATAATCATTATGATGAAGTAAATGAAATTCAAGAACAATTTAAATAAGGGGACATTTTATGTTTAAAGTTTTAGTTCTATAATGTAGAATATTTTACTAAAAAGGTATTAGCCACGAAAGGCTAATACCTTTTTTTATGCATCTTTCATTGAAAGCTGAACTTTTTGTCTTTCTTGGTCAATTCCAATAACTTTAACTTTAACAATATCACCAACTGAAACTACATCAGATGGATTTTTTACAAAGCTATTACTTAATTGTGAAATATGTACTAAACCATCATGTTTTACACCTATATCCACAAAAGCACCAAAGTCTGTAACGTTTCTAACAGTTCCTGTTAAAACCATTCCATCTCTTAAATCTTCAAATTTAAGTACATCAGCTCTTAATATTTGCTTAGGCATTTCATCTCTCGGGTCTCTACCTGGTTTTGACATTTCTTCAATAATGTCTGCTAAGGTCATTTCACCAGCATCAAGTTCTTTAGCTGTTTCTTTTACATTTACTTCTAATAATTTAGCTTTTATTTCTGATTGTTTTTCTTTATTTAATAAATCCTCTTTTTTGTATCCTAATTTATTAAGTAAATTTTCTGCAACAGAATAGCTTTCTGGGTGAACTCCTGTAATTTCTAAAGCATTTTTTCCACCAGGAATTCTAATAAATCCTGCACATTGCTCAAATGCTGCTTTTCCTAATTTAGGAACTTTTAGCAATTCTTTTCTTTCAGCTAATTTACCATTTTCATCACGATATTTTACTATGTTATTTGCAATAGTTTTATTTATTCCTGCTACATAAGAAAGTAATGATGGTGTAGCCGTATTAACATCAACTCCAACTTCATTTACTGCGTCTTCAACAACACCTGTTAAACTTTCTGTTAATTTCTTTTGGTCAACATCATGTTGGTATTGCCCTACTCCTATAGCCTTAGGATCTATTTTTACAAGTTCTGCAAGTGGGTCTTGCAATCTTCTTGCAATTGATATTGCACCTCTTAAAGATACGTTTATATCTGGATATTCTTCTGTTGCAAGTTTTGATGCAGAGTATACAGATGCTCCAGCTTCACTTACAATTGCATAATGAAGTGGTCTTTCAATTTCTTTAATCATATCTGCAACAAAGCTTTCAGACTCTCTTGAAGCTGTTCCATTTCCTATTGCAATAATATCAACTTTATATTTTTCTATTAAAGCTTTTAGCTCTTTTTTTGCACCTTCTACATCATTTTGCGGTTCTGTTGGGTATACAGTAGTAGTTGCAAGTAATTTTCCTGTTTCATCAATTACTGCAATTTTACAACCTGTACGATATGCTGGGTCAAACCCCATTACTGTTAAACCTTTTAAAGGTGCTGCTAAAAGTAAAGGTTTTGCATTTTTCCCAAATACTTTAATAGCTTGAGTTTCTGCCTTTTCTGTTAAGTCAGAACGAATTTCTCTTTCAATAGATGGTTCAATTAATCTGCTCCAACTATCTGCAATTGTTTCTTCTAATATTGTAGTAAATTGAGTTTTTTGTTTAATAATGTCTCTATTTATTAAATCTAAAATTTTATCCTCTGGCTTTTCAATTTTTACTTTTAAAAATTCTTCAGCTTCTCCACGATTAATAGCTAAAATTCTGTGGCTAGGTAAATGATTTACCTTTTCGCTAAATTCATAATACATATTATATGGTGTTTTTTCTTCTGGCTTTGTGGCTTTAGTTATTATAACACCTTCTCTATAGCAAATACGTTTAATTTGCTTACGGTATTCAGGGTTATCTGATATAATTTCTGCAATAATATCTTTTGCACCTTGAATAGCATCTTCTACAGTTGCTACAACTTTTTCTTTGTTATTTTTATCTTCTTCTGATAATTTATCAATATTTACATATTGTTTTGCAATTTCTTCAATTGGTGTTTTTTTTGTTTGAGCTAATATAATTTCAGCCAATGGCTCTAATCCTTTTGCTTTAGCTACTGTAGCTCTTGTCTTTTTCTTTTGTTTATATGGTCTATATATGTCTTCAACTTCTGCTAATGTTTTAGCATTTTCTAAATTTGCAACTATTTCGTCTGTAAGTTTTCCTTGATTTTCAATTGATGTTTTTACTTCTTCTTTTCTTGCTTCTAAGTTACGAAGGTATGTAAGTCTTTCTCCTAAATCTCTTAAGGTTTCATCTGAAAGACCACCTGTTACTTCTTTTCTATAACGTGCAATAAAAGGTATTGTATTTCCTTCATTAATTAATTCAATTGTTCTTACAACTTGCACTAATTTTATATTTAATTCTTCTGCAATTATATTTGCAATTCTTTCTTGTGTATCCATTTATTCTACTCCTAAATATTCATTATATGTAACTTCTCTATCTATTACTGTATCTGCTTTTATATCAATAATTCTATTTGCAACAGTTTGAGTTAATTGATGGTCATGTGAAGTAAATAACATATTTCCTTTAAACTTTTTCATTCCCTCGTTTAACGCTGTAATAGATTCCATATCTAAATGGTTTGTTGGTTCGTCAAAAATTAAAAAGTTTGCTCCTGATAACATCATTTTTGAAAGAACGCATCTTACTTTTTCTCCACCTGAAAGTACATTTACTTTTTTAAGTGCTTCTTCGCCTGAAAATAGCATTCTTCCTAAAAAGCTTCTTACATATGTTTCATCAGGATCTTTTGAATATTGTCTTAACCAATCTGTAATTGATAAGTCTGACTCAAATAAATAGTTATTATCTTTTGGAAAATAGCTTGATGTAATTGTTGTACCCCATACTACTTCCCCTTCATCTGGTTCAAGTTCACCTGCTATAATTTGAAATAATACAGTTTTTGCATTTTCATTATCTGCCAAAAATGCTATTTTATCATTTTGTTTTACTGTAAATGAAACATTATTTAATATTTTTTCTCCATTTATTGTTTTAGATACATTTTTTACATGTAAAATTTCTTTTCCTGGTTCTCTATCTGGTTTAAAATCCACATAAGGATATCTTCTGTTAGATGGTTTAATTTCATCTAATTCAATTTTTTCTAATGATTTTTTACGAGATGTTGCTTGTTTTGATTTTGAAGCATTTGCGCTAAATCTTGCAATAAAGTCTTGTAATTCTTTAATTTTTTCCTCTTTCTTTTTGTTAGCCTCTTTCATTTGTTTTAATGCAAGTTGGCTAGATTCATACCAGAAATCATAGTTTCCTGGATATACTTTAATTTTACCAAAGTCAACATCTGCAATATGTGTACAAACTTTATTTAAAAAGTATCTATCATGTGATACAACAATAACTGTATTCTCAAAGTTTATTAAAAATTCTTCAAGCCAGCTAATACTTTTTAAATCTAAATCGTTTGTAGGCTCGTCAAGTAAAAGTATATCTGGGTTTCCAAACAATGCTTGTGCTAGCAATACTTTTACTTTATCTTTTGCTTCTAGATTGCTCATAAGTTCATAATGTTTTTCTGGTGTTATTCCTAAATCGTTTAATAACACTGCTGCATCTGACTCAGCATTCCATCCATCTAATTCAGCAAAACGTTCTTCTAGTTTAGCAGCTTTCATTCCATCTTCTTCTGAAAAATCAGGCTTTGCATATATTGCATCTTTTTCTTTCATTATTTTATATAGTTCATCATTTCCCATAATTACTGTGTCCATAACAGTATATTCCTCAAAAGCAAAGTGGTCTTGTTTTAAAACAGATAATCTTTCTGTTTTTTCCTTTGTTACTTCACCTTTACTTGGTTCAAGTTCTCCTGATAGGACCTTTAAGAATGTTGATTTTCCTGCACCATTTGCTCCAATAATTCCATAGCAACATCCTTTGTTAAATTTTATATTTACATCTTCAAATAAAGTTCTTTTTCCAAATCTAATTGTTACTCCGGTAGCTGTAAGCATTGCTTCTCCTCCTTATTTTTTACATACTTCGTATATTATATCATATTTTTTAATATTGTAAAGGAAAAAAAGCCTGAATTGCTTTAGCAATCCAGGCTTTTTTAGCTTTTATCTATCAAATAATAATTTTATTGCCCATAATCCAGAAATTCCCACTAGAATATAAATTATTCTGCTTATTATTGACATTGCACCAAATATTGCATCGACTAAATTAAAATTAAATATTCCAACTAGTCCCCAATTAATTGCTCCAATTATTATTAAAACTAAAGCAATTGTATCTATTACTTTCATTAAATTACATCCTCCTTTAAAAATTATTTTAAAAGTTTTCACTATAAAGTATATTCACTTTTCGTCATTTTATACTTTTAAAGTTTTATTATTTTTTCCATTAAAGGAGAATTTTAACAATTATTTTAACATTTCTCTTTTATTTAGCCATAAAGTTGCAATTATTGAAACTATTATTGAAATTCCAATTAAAATTGGAAATCCATAAGGATTATCTTGAAATGGTACTGGTACATTCATTCCCCAAAAACTTGCAATCATTGTTGGAATTGATAATATAATTGTTATTGATGTTAAAAATTTCATAACACCATTTAAATTATTTGATATTATTGATGCATACGCATCCATAGTTCCATTTAAAATATCACTATATATTTTAGCCATTTCTATCGCTTGCTTATTTTCAATAATTGAATCTTCTAATATATCTTCATCTTCTTCATAAAGTTTAATAATTTTTCCACGCATTGTTTTTTCCATTACTAGTTCATTTGATTTTAATGATGTTGTGAAATAAACCAAGCTTTTCTCTAAATTAAGTAATTTTAATAGTGCTTTGTTCTTCATAGAATTTTTTAATGTTGATTCAGCAACTTCTGTTTCTTTATTTATCTTTTTTAACAAATTTAAATACATTGATGAATTTTTGTATAAAATTTGCAATAAAAATCTACTTTTTTTATATGTTATTATATTTTTTGTATTATTACACATACTCTGCATAATTTCATTTTTTTTCAAAGATACTGTAATGATATAATCATCTCTTACAAATATAATTCCAATTGGCATTGTTGAATAAATTAGCGAGTCTCCTTCTCTTTCTCTAATTGGAATATCTATTATAAATAATATTGTATCATCATCTTCTTCAATATCAATTCTAGCTTTTTCCTCATAGTCTAATGCATATCTAATAAAATCTTCTTTTATTTTCAAATTATTACATACATCATTTATTTCTTCTTCTGTCGGGGAAATCATATTAATCCAATTTCCCTTTTCATATTTAGCTGTTTTTTCTGTTACATTTGTTTCAAGTTCTGTTCTATACATTTCTAACATAATATTTTCCCCCTTCCGTTTTATATTATACCATATATATCTTTAAATTCAAAATATTGAAATTTTATTACATATTTTTTATAAAAAAAACAATCCAAGATCACCTCTTGGATTGCCGAATGTCTCTACTATTCTTGTGCCTCATCTTCTTCATATTCTCTCTTTTTACTTTTTCTGCCAAGCATAATTGCCCAGTCTGTAGTTGCGAGAATCGAAATGACAGCTTTCGTGACAGTTGTATAACAAATGAAAAAACGCTCGCAACAGCATCGTTTTATGTTAACTTTGTGAATAAAAAAATAAATCTTCTTTTTATTGAAGATTTATTTGGTGCGTCATAGAGGAGTCGAACCTCCGACCATCAGATTAAGAGTCTGCTGCTCTACCAACTGAGCTAATGACGCGTATAATTAACTTTAAATATTATACGGCGTATTAGCCTATTTTGTCAATAGTTAGTTTATTTATTTTAGAATAATTTATTTGCAATTTCTGCAAATTGCTCTATAGTTAATTCCTCTCCTCGTATATTTTCATTTATTTTTAAACTTTGTAATACCTCTTTTATTTTTTCTTTCGTTGTTATTCCTGAATTCGACAATCCATTTATTAATGTTTTTCTTCTTTGTGTAAAACTTGCTTTTATAATTTTGAAAAATAATTTTTCATCATTTAATTTAACAGGTGCTTCTTTTCTAATATTCAATCTTATAACTTCTGAATTAACCTTTGGTTCTGGAACAAAAGATGTATTTGGAACTGTCAGCATTTCCTGTGCTTCTGAATAATAATATACACAGTATGTGATTGCCCCACTATTTTTTCCTCCTGGAATTTCTGTCAATCTGTCTGCTACTTCTTTTTGTATCATAACTGTTATACTATTTATATTTAATTTTTCTTCTAATAACTTCATTATTATTGGAGTAGTAATATAATATGGTAAATTTGCTACAATTTTTACTGAATAATTGTTGTCATTTTCTTCTTTTATCAGGTTGTTTAAATCTACTTTTAGTACATCTTCATTTATCACTTTAAAATTTTTATATAACGCAAATCTATCATTTAAAATTTCCAACATTTTTTTATCAAGTTCTATTGCAATTACTTTACCCGCTTTTTCTACAAGTTTACTGGTTAATGTTCCTAATCCTGGCCCTATTTCTATTACAAAATCATTTTTTTCTATTTCTGCTGTTTTTATTATATTTTCTATTACATTATCATCAATTAAAAAGTTTTGTCCTAAGTTTTTATTTGCATTAATATTATATTTTTTCATTAAAAACTTAGTTTCTTCATAAATGTTCATATTTTTCCCCTATTTTTATAATTTATATATTATAGTATATAAGCCCAACCATTAAAAGTCAATAAAAGCACTAGTATTTCTAGTGCTTTTATTTCTATTCAGTAGTATTGTTTTCAGTTTTCTCATTATTAACTGTTGTATTTGTTTCTGTATTTGTTGAAGGCTCTGGTGTTGGTGTAGGTGTTACTGGTGCAGTTGCTTTTTTTGTTCCTTTTCTCACAATTTTATTTCTAGAATTATAAGTATCTTTTGAAAGCAATGTCCTTGAAATTACTTTTCCATTTTGTTTTACTATTTTATATCCTTCACTTCTACATCCAGTAATTGCTGTTTGTTCTACAACTTCTTTTCCTTCTTCTAATGTTTGATCCTCTTTATATATTGTCGTTGGATTAATATATGATGTTACTTTTGATTGTATAATTACTTCATATTCATTTTCTTCTTTTATACCATATACTGAAACTTTACATACTCCACCACTTGCTGATGCAACTAACTTTATAGGATATTTTCTTGTATTTTTAAATATAAAGTCTAGACTTCCATAATAAACTGTTGCATCTCTACTTGGTGCTACATATCCAGTTGTAAACATGTGGTTACTTCTTTCTACAATTTTTAAGTTTGCAAGTAATGCTGTATTATATATTGTTGATGATACTTGGCAAACTCCTCCACCAACATCTGGCACAACTTTTCCACCAATATATGCAGTTCCTTCTTTAAAGCCTGCTTCAATTGTTCTTGAACCTACTACAGTATTAAATGAGAAGTTTTCACCAGGCATAATTACTGTTCCATTTACTTTTTGGGCTGCTAATTTTATATTTACATTTCTGTTATAATTGCTTGCATCAAATCTAGTAGAAAAAGTCGAAATTAAATCTGGAAAAGCTTTTTCTCCTAGGTCTTTAATTGTCTTTTTAGCTTTTGTTATTTTTAATGGTATTTCATATTCTTTTTTATCTTGTTGTAGTAATTTTTCAGCTTCCTCTATAGAAATTTTGAAATCAACACCATCAACTTCTGCATGTACTACCGTAGGGTTTAACTCTATATATGCATCTTTTGGTTCTTTATATATTTCATCACGTATTTTTTGTAAATCAACTGGATCTGGTTCTTTATATTCTACAGGTATTTCTATTTCTTGATAATTTGTATGAATATTACTTAATTGATCTCGTATTTTTTGTTTTAATTCTTCTGTTTTAATAGTGTAACCTGCTTTTCCCTTTACTAATATTAATTTTTGTTTTTCAATATAATAGCTGTTTTCTACAACTGCATCTTTTAATTTTGAATTTATATCCTTAATAGTATTTGATAATAAATCTTCATCTAAATATAATGTTGGTTTTATTTCTTTTTTTAATAACTCTGTAATTAATATTTCATAATTATTAGATATAATATTTCCTTTTCTTCCGATGTTGTATGCTTCATTAATAGCGCTATCAGTATCAAATTTTGCATTAAATGTATTAGCTGTTACATTAGTCTCATTATCTTCTCTTTTTAAAATTAGACTACTGTTTTCTTCTTTAAATCTTTCATCTATTGCATTATTTACTTTTGTTGTAGCTTCTTCTATTGTTAAATTAGATACATCAATACCAAGAATTGTTATTCCTTTTAATATTTTATCATTACTCATATTTAACAATGCAAAAATAATAGAAAATATCATAACAGCTAAAACAATAATTAATGAAATAATTATAGCTTTTACTTTTTTAGGATTATTTTTTTCTACATGTTTTACCTTTTTATATTCTGTTTTTTCTTCTTGTTTAATTTCTTCTTTCACAGGCTCTTTTTTCACTTCTTCAGAACTATTTTCTTCTTTGGTTTCTTCAATATTTTCATGAATTTTTTCTTCATTTACTTCGCCTTGATTATTTAGATTTTCGTGTTCTTCCATGACTTTTCCCCTTTTATATAAAGTATATAATTTTGTATAAAATAATATTACCACAACCATATATTTTTTACAATAAAAATCTGTTTATATTTTGTCAAAATTTACAATTTTTTCTGTTTTTATACTAGACAAGTTTTTCTTTTTCTTATATAATACTCGTAGAAAATATTGTAAAAAGAGGTATTATTATGCTAGGTCAGATGATTGCATATATTCGAAAAGAAAAAAAGCTTACAAAGGCAGGCATTGCTAGAGGAACAAACATTAATACAGGTCATTTAACACATATTGAAAAAGGTGAAAGAAATCCTAGTCATAAAGTATTAAAAAATATGTGTAAAACAATGGGAATTCCTTATCGTCCTTTGATGTATACTTATGATAAAGAACTTACTGAAGAACAACTAGCTTATAAAGTTGTTACTCATATACCTTATGATAAAATACCTACTTTTGATTTATTAGGCGGTTTAATAGATTGCCCAACTACAGTTTCAGGAGCTTCTATTGCTGTAAAAATAAATGATACATCAATGGAACCAAAATTAAAAAAAGACACTTATGCATATATAGAATTTAATACCCCACTTGATAATAGAGATATTGGATTATTTAGTTATAATAATAAACTTTTAATTCGTAAATTTATTATTCGTAAAGATGGAGTAGTTTTAAGAGCTGAAGATAAAGAAATTCCTGATATATGTTTAGATCCAAAAGAAGAATTTTATATTGTTGGCAAAGTAGTAGGTTCTACTTCAAATTAAAAATTTTGTCAAAAATACTTGAATTATATTTTTTTTATATTATAATATTAAATTAGTTAACAAGAGATAAATAAGGAGAATTTTAAATGGAATTAGTTAAAAATATTTTCTTTAATACAGATAAATTAGTTGAAAAATCAAAAGTGAAGATTTCTTATGCTGGAAAACTTTTTCAGAATGGTTCAGAAGAAGTTTATATTCACTATGGTTTTGGTCTTAATTGGGATAATTTAGGAGAAATTAAAATGGAAAAAACTGAACTTGGTTTTCAAGCAGAAGTTGAATTAATTTCAAGTGACAGTTTTAATTTCTGTTTTAGAAATTCTAATAATGAGTGGGATAATAACAATGGAGAAAATTATATTTTCCCTATTGAAAAAATAGAACTTGCTCTAGTAGTAAAAGAAAAAACATCTTTGACAGCTCCTAGAAAATTAAGAAAATCATACATCTGGAGTAAAAAAGTACGTTTAGCAGTTTATAAAATAATCACTTATTTACCAAAATTAATTTCTGGAAATTATAAAAGAAAAGTTTCAGAATAAATATTGAAAATATTTACCAAAAGTTTTTTCATATATATTTTTTCTTTAAAAAAGAGAACTATTTAAATAGTTCTCTTTTTTGTTATATATACCATCCTCCATTTATTGATATTATTTGTCCTGTGGTATATTCGTCTTCTACAAGCCATTTCACACATCTAGCAATATCTTTTGTATTTCCTATTCTGTTTAAAGGAATCTGCTCTTTTATTTGTTCTAATTCTTCATAACTAAGTCTGCTATTCATATCAGTATTAATAATACCAGGCGCAATTGCATTTACTCGTATATTAGATAATCCAACCTCTTTTGCCAAAGCCTTAGTCATTCCATTTATTGCAGCTTTTGTTGTTGAATATGCAACTTCACATGAAGCTCCAGTTTCACCCCAAATAGATGAAATATTAATAATACGTCCACTTTTTTCTTTTATCATATACTTTAATACTTCTTGTGTACAATTAAAAACAGAATTTAAGTTAACATTTATTATCTTCTGCCACATTTCTTCTGAAACGTCTGTAAATAATCCCTCAAGAGATATTCCCGCATTGTTTACTAATATATCAATTTTTTTGAATTTTTTTATTGCAAATTCAATTAAACTATTTACTTCATTTCTATTTGATACATCTGCTTTTACTACTTCAATATTAAATCCTTTTTGTAACATTTCATTTTTTAGTTCTTCAGCTTGCACTTTAGAATTATTGTAATTTAAAATAACTATGTAACCATTTTCTGCTAATGTTCTTACAATTTCTGCACCAATTCCTTTTGCTCCTCCTGTTACTATAGCTACTTTTGAATTTGTATCTATTTTTTCATTTTCTTTCATATTTTATAATTCTCCTTTATAACTTATATAAAAAATGTCCTGACAAATATGCACAGTTCAATGTAACTTACTCTTATTGTATATAAAACAAAGAACTAGGCAAGTTGTACAACAAACCTAGTTCTAAGTAATTGGAGCCACTTATCTGATTCGAACAGAT
>ULNJ01029914.1_pt1 | contig 56863 bp, 53 predicted proteins | sample 1951891 | NCBI WGS metagenome assembly ULNJ01 (sample SAMEA4835574, study PRJEB28245) | human gut metagenome | biome: gut microbiome; material: fecal sample | place: Denmark | collected 2008 | reverse complement strand
CGGTAAGGCAACGGACTTTGACTCCGTCATTCACTAGTTCGAATCTAGTAAGCCCTGCCATTTTATTTACTATGTTAGTCCCTACATAGTTTTTTTATTTATATAGGGCTTTAGCCAAGCGGTAAGGCAGCAGGTTCTGACCCTGCCATTCACTAGTTCGAATCCAGTAAGCCCTGCCATATGAATTTATTCTTTTAATATTTTTATATTAAAAGATTTTTTTATTACCTCTTATTGATTTCTACTAAAACCTATGATAAAATGAATATTATATGGAGGCTACTATGAATAAATCATATTATGATTGCATATTTAAAAGGAAGTCCTTTCACCTTTTTAGGGATAACATTACAAAAACACCTTTTAAAAGTATTTATAAAATATCTACTGAGGAAATTGCTTCTATTTACAAGTATTACGACTCGTTAGTATCCATATATCCAAATATTAATACTAAAATAAGAATAGTCTCTAGCGAAGAAACAAACTGTAATCGTGGTGAAGAATATTGTATTTTGTTTTATAGTGAAATAAAGCAAAACTATTTACAAAATATTGGTTACCTTGGTGAAAAGCTTGACTTATATTTAGTCGACCAAAATATTGGAACATTGTGGTTTGGAATTGGCAAAGTTAATGATAATACTTACGATAATCTTGCTTTTATTACAATGATGGGTATATCAAAAACTATTCCATCATACTTTAGAAAAGATATGTTTAAAGCAAAACGAAAACCAATTAGCCAAATATATGAATCAACTTGCAATACTTATGAAAGCATTATTAACATTGCAAGGTTTGCACCAAGTTCTTGTAATCTCCAGCCATGGTTTATTAAGGAAGATGATAAAAATCTGTATGTTTATCGTTACTATGATAAATGTAAAAGAGGAATAATGCCATTTGATAAAGTCATCTACCAAAATCTAATTGATATTGGTATACTTATGTGCTTTCTTGAAACTACACTTAATCATTTTAATATCAGTTATAAATTAACTACATTTAATGATGATACGTTAAATACTAATGAATATACATTAGAATATCAGTTAACATGGGTGTAAAAATGAAAATAGCGATATATTATATTTCTTTTCATCATCATAATACCCTAAAACTACTTGAAAGCATTGATAAAAGTTATAACATAGACTTAATTGATGTATCAAATACGAAAAATTTAGATTACTCAAACTATGATATCATTGGTTTTGCATCAGGTATTTATTTCCAAAAATTTCATAAAAAAATAAACAGTTTAATAGATAGCTTACCTAATGGCTACCCAAAAAAGATTTTTCTCATCTACACGTGTGGATTAAACATAACTAACTACGGAAACAAACTCAAAAAAAAGATTAAAAAGAAAAGCATCAAATTTCTTAGCACTTTTTCGTGCAATGGATATGATTCTTTTGGCTTATTAAAACTATTAGGAGGCATTAAAAAAAACCATCCTAATGAAAAAGACTTCAAAAAATTTAATGAATTTATTAACGACATATATGGAGGCAAATATGAGTAAAATGATTAAAGCTTTAGGCTTAAATGAAGAAGTAAAAATATACATTTCAGAAACTACTTCAGTTGTAAATGAAGCCATAAAAAAACACGACTTATGGCCTAGTGCTGCTAGTGTGCTAGGAAAAGCAATGACTATTGGGCTACTTATGGGAGGAACACTAAAACAAGATCAAGCGCTAACAATTAAAATTGATGGTAATGGTCCTATAGGTCAAGTTGTTGTTGACGCAAATGGACATGGAGAGGTACGTGGATATGTAACTAATCCTCACATCACATTCTCTAAATCTGGAAAGATTGATGAAATAACAACTTTAGGATGCAATGGTTACATTGATGTTATCAAAGATTTACATATGAACGATTTATTTACATCTAGCACAGAAATCATCACAGGAGATTTGGCTAAAGACTTTACATACTATCTTATGAATAGTGAACAAGTCCCTTCAGCAATCCTTCTTGGTTCAAAATTTGATGTTGATAACACATGTAGTGTTTGCGGAGGAATGATGATTCAACTACTACCTAATGCAAGCGAAGAAACTATTTCTTATCTAGAAAAGGTATTAAATGACAATATAGAATTTTCTACTTTACTATTAAATAATGACTTAGAAGGAATCATTAAATTATTCTTTAAAGATAATTATAGAATCCTTGAAGAAGAAGACTGTAAATTTACTTGTCCATGTTCTCACGATAGATTCAAACAAAGTCTAATTAGACTTGGAAAGAAAGAAATAAAAGAGATGCTTGACGAAAACAAAGATATTGAAGTTGTATGTCACTACTGCAACTCTGCATATATCTTTACTGTAAAAGAGTTACAAGAAATTTATGATTTATTAACAAAATAAATAATCTATTAGATTTTAACTTTCAAACAAAAAAATCAGATTCATTAGAGTCTGATTTTTCTTTTGTAAATTCATTTCCCAAAAATGAAAAAAATTTGATTTTGGGAATTATATATGGTATAATAATGTTGTGAGGTGATTTTCTATGAAACTAATTGAAAGAAAACAATACTTAAAGAAAATGATAAACGTTATTGGAACTCCTGATATTAAAGTGTTAACTGGTGTGAGACGTTCAGGAAAATCAAAATTATTAGAAGCCTTCATGGACTATATTATGAAAAACATTTCTAATGCAAATATTATTCACATTAATTTCAATCTATCAAAATATGATAATCTTAAAGAATACAAAGCTCTTAATGAATATATCGAAACTAATTATGTAGATGGCAAAGACAATTTCGTTTTGATTGACGAAATTCAAATGTGCAATAAATTTGAGTTATGCATCAACAATTTGCATGCAACGGAAATGTACGATATTTATATTACAGGTTCAAATGCTTTTCTACTCAGTTCGGATCTCGCAACACTTTTTACGGGCAGAACTTTTGAAATTAAAGTATATCCTTTTTCTTTTAGTGAATATGTAAATTACTTTGGTTTAACAGATAATTACACTGCTTTTGATAGTTATATGCTCGAAGGTGGTATGGCAGGTTCTTACTTGTATAAAGAACAAGAAGATAAATACGAATATATCGAAAATGTTTTTGATACTTTAATTTTAAGAGATATACGTCAGAAATATAATATTAAGAATCCTGCTCTAATGGATAGAATTTCTCAATTCTTAATGGATAATGTATCTAACTTAACATCAGCAAGAAATATTACCGACACTCTTATATCAAACAAAGATAAAATCAATCATAAAACAGTTAGCAACTATTTATCTTATCTTTGTAACGCTTTCGCTTTTTATAAGTTCTGCAGATATGATATTAAAGGTAAAAAATATCTTGCATCTAATGATAAATATTATCTAAGTGACCATACTTTCCGTTATGCTAAACTAGGCACAAAAAATTTAGATAATGGTAGAGTAATTGAAAATATTGTAGCCATAGAATTATTAAGACGTGGTTATGAAGTTTACGTTGGTGTTTTATATAAAAAAGAGATAGACTTTGTAGCAATAAAAAGGAATGAAAAGATTTATATTCAAGTTTCAGACAACATAACCCCTCCTGACACTTTCAACCGAGAAGTTGAGTCTTTGCTTAAAATAAGGGATGCTTATCCCAAAATGATAATCGCACGAACAAGAAATCCTGAATATCAATATGAAGGTATAAAAATTGTTGATGTTGCTGATTGGTTACTAGATAATTAAATCACTTCCCAAAAATAAAAAAATTACAGTTTTGGGTAATTTAAATTATTCTATTAGAATTTAAAATATATGTCAACTACAAAGAATTGTTACTTTTAGATATTATAATTTCTTTTTATAAAAATTTCACAACGTAACTAATTCACTAATGATGCAGAATAAAACAAATAAAACATCAAGATAAAAGGTGTGACATTACGCCACACCTGACTCTATACTTTGCACCTTTACCATAATTTCCTTATGGGAACTATGGTAATAAAGGGTGCTTTTTTTATTATATTTATTTTATTTATTTAAAACTAAAGCTGGAGCTACACCACAATTTTCATTATCAACACTACAAAAATAAACACGACCATAAACAGCGTAACCATGATAAGAACTAGGAGTTCTCAACCAATACAATTTTTCTTTAGAAACCTTTATTTTGGCATAGTCAGTCATTTCTTTACATCTTTCTTCGTCAATTTCATAGTAATTATTTAAAAATCCATAAGATTCTTTTGTTATTTCTTCTATGCTTAATAAAAAAACTTTATCTGTAACATTTGATACATCATCTAAAGTGGAACTTTCAATTATAACTTTTTGTTTATCGGTAAATGTTATATTATAAAATTCATCATTTAGCCAACTTCTTATACTTGATATACTATAATCATTCGAACTATCATCAAATCTATGAGCATCTAGAATTAATTCGCTAAATACAAATACTTTCCCACCTTTATCTTCCAAAATTTTCCATTTTATTGGTTCAACTTTGAAATAGTATTCTTTGTTTTTTTCTATTTTTTCTCCATCAGAAAATGTAGTTCCATATTCCTCATATTCTAATATACCAGCTTTTAATAAGGCATATTTTTCGCCATCACTACCAGTAAAGTATCCATTTTCATCTTTCTCGTTACTTATAATATTTACACTTGCATCTTTTATTATTTGAGGATATGAGCCAAAGTATAAATATCCATCTTCTATATAATATTCTCTTTGTTTTCCGCATTTACTACACGCATATTTTATATAATCATGTTCTTTAGTCGGTATTATATCTTCAAATACGATTCTCTCGTCATTTATTATATATGTATAAATGACTTCCCCTGTTTCTGTACATGTCGCCTCTTTTTGCACTTCTTGTGTATAGTTAACATCATCAAGTAATGGCAATTTTTTAGTTTCTATATGCTTACTATCATTCTTACATACTCTTGATATTATCCCTTCTTCTTCAGTTGTCGGTTTTTCAACAACATTCCATTGATCATATTCATGTCCTTTTGCTGGAGTTGTCCCTTCAAATATATACCCTGTACCATCTTTATCATATTCGCATAATATCAACCCTTTTTCTTCACACGTAGGTTCATATACTGTTTTTATATTATAATCTGTTGTATTAAGCTTTGGAATGATTATAGTTTCTATATGTGTTCTATCATTCTTGCATACTCTTGACATTTTTCCTTCTTCTTCTAATGTAGGAATTATATCAAAATCCCATCGTTCATATTCATGTCCTTTAGCTATTATACTTTCAAATTCTAATGTATCATCATCTATTTTATATATACATTTTCTTAATCCATCTTCAGTACAAGTTTTTTGCTTTATAATTTTATATTGATAGTGTTTATCATCTAAAATAGGCATCGATGTTTCTTCTTTGTGTAGCTTATCATTTAGACATTCTCTATATGCACTTCCTTCTTTTTCTAATGTTGGAAGTAAACCTAATTTCCATGAACTATAATCATGTCCTTTTGCTGGAATTTCAATAGTAAAACTAAGTTTATTTCTGTACTTTTTATATGTATATGTTTTAGTTCCATTTCCTTCACATGTGGGTTCTTTAGTTATTTTTTCTTTATACTTTTCATCAGATAAAGGTTCTATCGTTATTTCTTCCTTCTTTTTTCCAAATACATATCTACCAATAACTCCTTCTTCTGTTTCAGTTGGTTCAGTTATTACTTTTATTTCTCCACCTATATTCACATATAGAATTAAACTCATTATTCCAACTACTAGAAATATAAGCAAACAAATTGCTGTTTTTATTTTACGCTTTAAGTTTATATTTCTAACCCAAATTTTCTCGCAATCATAATATTTTCTGTAGAGTTCTTTATTATTATTTTGATTAGCACTTGTTAGAAGACGCTCATATTCATTTGACTTTGCAAAACTTGTTTTAGACTTAGCTAATTTTTTTACGTCCTCACATTTATACTTACAAAGTAGTAAACCTTCGTAACCTAACTCTTGATTTGTATCTGTACTTTCAATAAAATAATTATAGAACTTTATTGCTTCATCATAGTGTTTTTCTTCTTTTAAATTCTTAGCTATCTTAAATGATAAATTACTTTTTAACTCATTATCATTTTTTATTCTTTTAATTATTTTATCTAAGGCATTAGTTTTACCTTCAATATAATCAAGATTAATAATTTCATTATATAATTTTCTAACACATTTATTTGGTATTTTCTCGCAAACTATAACTTTATCAATTAATTTATATGCCTCACAATCAAGTGCTTCTATTATATTTCTATCACCTATATATGTGCAAAATAAAGTGTATAAAGAATCATCATTGTTTTTATCAACATTTAATGTTTCTAAAGCTAATGCTTTTGCTTCCTCAAAATGTTTCTTTTGAAGTAAACTTTTTTGCATTTTCACTTTGTATAAAACTTGAGACTCATTATCTAATAATTTGATTACTTTATTAAAGATTATGATATTACTATTCATAATAGCATAATCAATTAACTTTTCTCTTTCAAAGTTAGTATTATCATAATTATATTTTACTAAGAAGTCTAAAATTATAATACAACTTTCTTCATTTATTTCATTAATATTTTTAAACAATGCCAAACTTATTGGATGTATTATTTCTTTTATATCAATATCTTTATCACATAATTCAATTACTTTATCAAGGCTATCAATGTTACTTGATACTAATTCTATATTGTTTAAAAATAACTCCTTAGAACTACACTTGTTTTGAACTAGAATCAATCCAAACAAAGCTTCATATGAATTTTTGTCAGTTTCTAATATTCTTTCAAATATATTTATTGCTTTTTTATAGTTTTTTGAGGCAAGACAGCTATACGCTTCTTCTAACAAATTATTATAACTATTTTCCATATAATTCTCCATACTATAAATTATTATGTTTATTATACTATTATGTATGTATATTGTCAAATAAACATACGTGTTGTCAATGACAAAAAGAAAAGTGCTTTGAGAGATAATCCCAAAGCATTTTTTATAAAACTATTTTTCCCTATTTGTTTTTTAATAAACTCTCTAATTCATCAACTAATTCTTTCATTCTATTTGTAACTGCTTTAAATGTTTCTTCTTTTGTGAAATCAACTCCCGCATCTAAGGCTTCTTCTACAGGATATTTAGTTCCACCAGCTTTTAATAGACCTATATATTTTTCAAATGCATTTTCTTTACCATTTTTTACATCATCATAGATTTTAAATGATGCAGAGAAACTTGTTGCATATTGATAAACATAGAATGGTGTATAGAATAAGTGAGGTATATATGCCCATACATACTTTTTCACATTTTCTTTTTCTATGTCTAACCCATAATATTTTTCATATAAATCTATCATTATATCACTTAAAACTTTGTGATTGATTGGTTGTCCATTTTCTGCTAATTTTGATACAGTTAATTCATAATCAGCAAATAATGTTTGACGGTAGAATGTTGCCATAATATTGTCGATTGCTTTTTGTAATAATGATATTTTATCATCATTTGTTAAGTTACCTGTTGACATTAAATAATCAAGTAAATTATGTTCATTAAATGTCGATGCTATTTCAGCAACAAATATTGTATATGATTGTAATGTTACTGGATTTTGCATTGAATATAATGAATGAATAGAATGTCCTGCTTCATGAGCAACAGTGAATACATCATCTAGTGTATTAGAATAGTTCAAAAGAATAAATGGACGGATATTTGCTTGACTAGAAGAATATGCTCCTGTACGTTTACCTTCTTTTTCGTAGACGTCGACAAATCCTTCTTCTAAGGCCATATGAGCTTTTTCTTGGAAATCTTTAGGGAATTTTTTTAATGATTTAAAGAATATTTCTTTAGCTTCTTCGTAAGTGTATTTAGTTGTTGAAGAGGCTAAACTTAAAAACCTGTCATATGTATGGTATTCTTCTAATCCTAAGTATTCTTTTCTTAGTTTTAAATATTTTTTAACGGCTTCTGTTTCTGTTCTAGCAACTTTTACTAATGTTTCATATACCTTTGTTGGAATATTATTATTGTACAAGTAAGACTCTAGAATACTACTATAACCTTTTGCTTCTTTTATAGCTTTGTTTGCTTCCATTATATTGGCATAAATTGATGCAAATGTATTTTTGTGTTCATCATACTTACTATATAGTGTTTCAAAGATTAGTTTTCTGTCTTGACTATTTTTGCTATCAGCAACTAAAACACTCCAATTGCCTTGTGTAACGACTTCTTTCTCACCATTTGATAATGTTACTTCTTTGTTTACACCATCACTAACGGCAAGACTTGAATATAAGTCACGTCCATTTTCCATTGATGGCAAACAAAGAGAAAGAATTCTTTCTTCTTTTTCTGATAATATATATTTTTCTTTACGGAATATTTTCTCAAAACTAAAACGCAATTCTTCAAGATTCTTATTGTTATCTAAATATCTAAATACTTTATCTTTACCTATGCTTAGTATTTCAGGTTCTTCAAAAGATGTATCTTGACTAAGTTTAAACAATAGTTGTTGACAAGAATTTAAATCACTAAGGGCATCAATATCTTTCTTGTTTAAATCAGATTTTAAGGCTGCATATTCATACACTTTGCCTAGTTTTTCTTCTAATTCTATTTGCATTGAATAATATTCCACGAACATTTTTTCATCAGCTAATTTACCTTGGTAATTTTTAAACTTATCACAAAGATTTTTGACATTTTCAAAATCTTTTAGAAACTCTTCATGAGATTTATATAAATATTCTAAATTCCAATTCATTATTTAACTCCTTTGCTAAGCTCAACAATAACTCTTTCTATTGGTAGTCCCATAACATTATAGTAACTTCCTTCCTTTATCGTAACATATTTACCGAAAAGACCTTGGATACCATAAGCACCAGCTTTATCGTAAGGTTCATTTGTATTTATGTAATCCTCTATTTCTGCTAAAGATAGTTCTTTAACTCTTACAGTTGTTGTTTCATAAAACAATTTGTAGTTATCTTTAACACCTAAATATACGCCAGTAATTACATAATGATCACGTCCTTGTAACATATTAATCATTTCATAAGCTTCCTTTTTGTTTTTTGGCTTTCCTAAAATGACATTATCAATTGTTACAATTGTATCAGCACATAAAACTAATTCACTAGGGAAATCACATGATATTGATTTCCCCTTTTTTTCAGCAGTTTTCATTGCGTATTTTATTGGATCACTTTCATTAACATCTTCATTTATATCTTTTATGTATACTTTAAAAGGTATATTATATAAATCTAATATCTCTTTTCTTCTTGGAGATTTTGATCCTAAAATAAGCATATTATTTTAGCCTTTCTTTTATAGTATTATCTATTTTTTCAATTTCTTCTGGGGTTGGAAACTTGTTATTATATATTTCGAAAGCCCAACATATTGCACCCACACAAGGAGGCAAGTTTAAAACTTTTACATTACATTCTTTTTTTGTATATTTATTTATTAATATTTTAAACTCATTAACAAGTGTCGGATTACTTCCTTTTGCCCAAACACTACCAGCTAAAACTACCAAAGGATTATCTCCTAAATCTAGGTTAACAACACAACCCCCAGCACTACGAGCAAGATTATTTGCCATTTCCTTAAGCATATCAATACATACTTCATCACCTTGATTTGCGCATTCAAAAACAGCTTTGCATAATCTTTCAAGATTAACTTTTCGGTTCATTAGTCTTTCACTGATTGCTTCCATCAAATAGTATTTATCAGTAACTTCTAATTCATCCATTACAATATCATCAATTAATGATTTTTTTCCAAATCGATACATTGAATCAAAAGTTTGCCTGATTGCTCTCCTAGCAAGCCAACTGCCACCAGCCTCATCACCAACGATAGCACCAATGCCCCCAACTTGCAAATAACTTCCATCGATTCCAATTCCTCCACTTGATGTCCCTGTTCCACAAATAGAACAAACTCCATATGGACTTATTGCTTTAATACCTAGAAAAGAATCATTAACAACTTTATAATTTTTGAATCCTAAAGCTTCAATTTTCTCCTCAATACGTTTTTTTTGATATGGTGTATCAACTCCAGCTAGCCCAAAAACACTAGCTTTAATGTCACTAACTGCTATTTTGTTTTTTTCTAAAAATGAATCAAAAACACTTTTCAAAACACGATAAGTACCATCGAAGCTATCACTTAATCCTTCATGACTGCATGTTCCACCACGATAATGATCTATAAAGATTCCTTCACTATCAAACAAAAAATAATCAGTCTTAGTATTACCACCATCTACACCTAATATGTAATCTTTCATATTATTTGTTTTCCTTAAAGAATTCTGGTAAATGTAATTTATGAGCTTCTTTTAATTCATCAAAACATGGTTTTGCTTTATGATAATCAAATACTAATGGATTAATCATAAGAGCTCTCATAGCCTCATCTTCATCACCTGTTAATGCTGCTTTAACTGCATGTTTTTCATAAGCTTTCATCATTTTCATTATTTCTTTTATATGTTCATTATGGCAATTTGTCTTTATTGGTTCAGCACCATCCTTGCCAATAATTGCACATACTTCAACAGCATCATTATCATCCATAAAAGGTATAGCACCCTTATTCAAAACATTTACTACTTGAACATCACGTTTATCGTTGTATATAGAATCAACTAGATTAATAGCAACCTCAGAATAACGTGCTCCACCACGTTTACTTAATAATTCTGGTTTTGTATGTAGTTCACTATTTGAATATATCTCAAGTAATTGTTCTTCAATTTCCATACAAATTTCTCCACGGCACTTTTCAGCATTCATAGCTTTTTCTAATTTGCCATCTTTGAAATAGTAATACTCTAAATAACATGTTGGAATTGCACCAACTGTTTTAATCAATTCATGACTAAAACCACTTGCTGGGATGTTTTGCATTACAGCACCATTTAATCCTTCATCAATAGCTTTTTGTAAGTAGTCAGTGCCATTATCACGAATTCCTGTTACCCAAGCTAAATGATTTAAACCTAAATATTCGATATAAGCATTAGGTAAGTTCATCGCTTTTCTAATACTATCCATTGTATTGATAGGAACATTGCATAGTCCCATCATTTTTATTTTGCTATTGTTTAAAACTGCTTCAGCAATCATTCCTGAAGGATTACTAAAGTTTATAAGCCATGCATCAGGGCATAGTTTTTCCATATGATGAACTATATTCATAATTTCTGGTATAGTTCTCATGCCTTTAAAGAATCCACCAATTCCATTTGTTTCTTGGCCAATTAGACCATATTTAAGAGGAATCTTTTCATCTAAAACTCTTGCTGGAAGTTTGCCAACTCTTATTTGTGCTAAAACAAAATCAGCATTTTCTAAGGCAGCATCTAAATCTTTTGTTAAGACAACTTCACAATCAAGTTTTTCGGCTTCAATCATTCTTTTGCAAAGTCCACCAACTATGTTTAATTTTCTATCCTCAATATCCATCAAATATAAATGCTTTAATGGTAAAGATTCGCGTTTATTTATAATTCCTTCAATTAGTTCTGGTGTATATGTACTTCCAGCACCAATAATACATATTTTAAGTTCTTTACTCATAATTTCACCTCTATAATTATTTTATAATTTAATTATATCACTTTTATAACTTTATTAAAATAGTTTTTTATTTTATTATGAAAAAAGAGAAGCAAAACTACTTCTCTTCATTTACGTTTGTTATTTCAAGTACTTCATACATTTTCTCTGCGTCATCTTTTTTAGATGAGTTAATCAAATCAAGTACTTTAATTTTCATATGGCTTTTATAGTAATGGATTTCAATAATATCACCAACATTTACAGGAGAACTTGGTTTTGCGAGTTTACCATTTATTAGTATCTTTTCACCTAAACTTGCTTCTTTCGCAACTGTTCTTCTTTTTATTAGTCTTGATACTTTTAAGAATTTATCAATTCTCATTATTTATCTCCATCATTTTTATCATCATTTTTCTTTTCAGTATCATTATCTTTCTTTAGATCTTCTAATTGTTTTTCATACATTTTTTGAAGTTCTTTTTCTTTGTCATCAATTACTTTTTTAGCTTCTTCTTTAGCTTTTTTCTTTTCCCACCATTCTAGTTTTCCAGTTGAAACGATTTCTTGAATATCTTCTTTAGTAAGTGTTTCAATTTCTACTAGATGTTGTGATAAATTAATTAGTAATTCTTTGTTTTCTTGAAGAACTTCTTTAGCTTTCTTATAGCATTCTTCAATGATATTTCTAACTTCATTGTCTATTTCTAAAGCAACTTGATCTGAAAAGTTCTTTTCACTCATGTAATCTCTTCCTAAGAATACTGAATGTCCAGCATCTTCATATTGAACAGGTCCTAATTTACTCATACCATATTGAGCAACCATTGCTCTAGCAATCTTAGTAGCTCTTCTGATATCATCATAAGCACCATTAGTTATATCATTTGCCATTAGTTCTTCGGCAGCACGTCCACCTAGTAAACCTGTGATTTTGTCAATCAATCCATTTCTAGTTTCTAAGAATGTTTCATCATCAGGAGTCATTAAGTTATATCCACCAGTTTCTCCACGAGGAACAATTGTTACCTTTTGAACCGTATTAGCGTTTTTAAGCATAATTCCAATAACTGCATGTCCAGATTCATGATATGCAACTACTTGTTTTTCATAATCTGTATATTTACGACTCTTCTTAGCTGGTCCCATCATAACACGGTCAATAGCTTCATCGATATCATAGATTTTTATCTCACGTCTGTTTTCACGAGCAGCAAGTAAAGCAGCTTCATTAAGAAGATTTTCCAAATCAGCACCACTGAAACCAGGAGTACGACGAGCAATATCATCTAAATTAATTTTTGGTGATAATTTTTTGTTTCGTGCGTGAACTTTTAAAATGGCTACACGGCCTTTTACATCAGGATTACTGATATGAATTGTTCTATCAAAACGGCCAGGTCTTAGTAATGCAGGATCAAGAATATCGACACGGTTTGTTGCTGCCATAACGATAACTCCAGAATTTTCTTGGAAACCATCCATCTCAACAAGTAATTGGTTTAAAGTTTGTTCACGTTCATCATGTCCTCCACCTAAACCAGCACCTCTTTGACGACCAACTGCATCTATTTCATCAATGAAAACAATACAAGGAGCATTTTGTTTTGCAGTCTTGAACATATCACGAACACGGCTAGCTCCAACACCAACAAACATCTCCACAAAGTCAGATCCAGAAATAGAGAAGAATGGAACTTTAGCTTCACCAGCACATGCCTTAGCAAGTAATGTTTTACCAGTTCCTGGAGGGCCTACTAATAAAACACCCTTTGGAATTCTTGCACCAATTTCTTGGTACTTCTTAGGATTCTTTAAGAAATCTATTATCTCTACAAGTTCTTCTTTTTCTTCATCGCAACCAGCAACATCATCAAATGTTTTCTTTGTATCACGACTTCTTGTAGCTCTACTTCTTGCAAAGTCAAACGCTTTATTATTTGATGACCCAGCATTTTTGATTAAAAAGATTACTAAACCAACAAATATTGCTACAGGAACGACAACTAATAAAATGTCAATTACGTTAACTGAAGTCTTGGGATAAAATCCCTTATTGTTTGGTATCTTTTTATAATATAATCCACCTTCTTTAACGAATTCATCTTCGTATAAATCTTGAGGAACTAAAACATAATATTTAGATTTCTCACCATCTGGTGTTACATATTCACCTACAATTTCATAAAAATCATTAACACCACCATATGGTGTTGCCACTGCACTTAAAACCTTATCATTTTTTACATAATCAGTAAAAATATCTAGTGTAAGTTGATCTCTTTTATTAACAACTTTACTTACAAAAAGCCAAATACCAATTATTAGTAACAAACTAATAACCAGCATTCCTATATAAGGCTTTTTTATTTTTTGATTATTGTTATTGTTTTGCATAATTAATCAATAAAATCCTTTCCTTAATTTTTATATCAAAGCTATTTTTCGTATACTGATTTCTTTAGCACTCCTACATAATCTAAATTACGATATAGCTGATTATAATCAAGTCCAAATCCGACAACAAATTTTGGTTCTATAACAGCACCAATGTATTTAGCACTTTGACATTCAACAGTTCTACCAGCTGGTTTATCTAAAAGAGCAGCAATTTCAATTGAAGCAGCTTTTCTATTTTCTAATAGATTTCTTACTTCACGAATTGTTAATCCTGTATCAATTATATCCTCAATAAGAATTATATGTCTTCCTTCTACATGCGTGCTTAAATCTTTTAATACTGTAACAACGCCTGAAGAACGTGTACCTTGGTAACTTTCTACGTACATAAAATCAATTTCCATATCACAATGAATATGTTTAATTAATTCTGCCAAAAAAGGAATTGATCCTTTTAGTAGTCCAACAAGAATAGGGGTTTTTCCTTCATAATCTTTGGTAATTTGTTGACCTATTCTTTCACAAATGTCCTTAATGTCATCGTTCGATAAAATAACTTCTTCGATAAAATTGTCCATAGCATCCTCCATCATTTTTTTTTAAGTCTTATCACGATATTACAATCTTTTATATTATTCAATAATACGCTTTTTCTGGTACCTAGTATCGATAAAATGCATTCATCCTTCTCAAGAATAAGAACTTCATCACGCATAGTTTTAGACATCTTCATATCTATAAATAAACTTTTAAGCTTCTTTTCTCCTTGAGGTAAGGATATTTTATCACCAGGTTTACGACTTCTGACAATTACTGGAAGACTACTTATATTATAACACACATCTTCCTTTTTTAAAACTTTAATGTTGTCTTTTAAATCAACATATAAGTCAAATTTGTCATTTATATTATAAACTCCTAATTTGTTAATTTCTAAATATATTTCTTTAGGTTTCTCTTTATGAGCATAATTAATAATTATTCTATCATATTCAATAATAAAATCAAAGATATTTTTAAAATAATTACAATAATTTACTTTGTCAGATCTAATTATCCTTAATAGTTCTTCAATATTTGCTTTACTTAAGCTATCCTTTTTTACAAGTTCAAATAATACTTCCTCTTGCATAAATAAAGATAAATTCAAAAATGACTTACGATTAAATTCTATTTTTTCTTTATCCTTTGTTACGTACTCTTCGATAAATTTATCTCTGATACTATTAATTTCATTTCCAGCATTTCTTAGTACTTGAGAAAACTCATATACTTTTTCAATTATATCTGGTGATTCCTTCTTTAAAAGTGGAATAACATCTAAACGATAACGATTTCGTGTATAATCTTTATGTGAATTAGAATCATCCTCATAATACTTTATTTTATGCAACTTTTGATAATTTATTATATCTTGTTTTGAATTTCTTAAAAGAGGTCTAATAACACTATATCCATTTTTTTCAAAACAAGCTAATATTCCACTATAACCAATAAGAGAACTTCCACGAGTCATTCGCATTAGAATAGTTTCTAAGTTATCATCCCCATGATGAGCTAAAACTAAATAATCAGCTTTTTCACTCTTCATAACTTCATCAAAAAATTCATAACGTAAATCTCTTGCTTTAGCTTGAAAGTTTATTGTGTCATCCTCAAAATACAATTCCTTAACGTATAATTTAATATTATTTTCTAAACAAAAAGATCTTATATACTCTTCCTCTTCTTCGCTTTCTTTTCTTCGGTGATGATTAACATGACACACAATTATATTTATATTGTTAGTACTTTTAAATTTCATAAATAAATCAAGCAGAACACTCGAATCGATTCCTGTTGATATACAAAGAACAAATGTTTTATTTAAATAATCTATATTTTGAGACTTAAAGAAATAATATAATGTGTTGTCTAAGTTTTTCTCCATTTGTTTCACCTTTTCTTTCTATTATTTTATCACAAGTATTTTAAATATAAAAGCATTATTTAATAAAAACGTTTCTATAACTTTTAGGGAATGTATTTAATATTTATATAAATATTTCCTATCTTTAAAACAAAAGAGTAAGCTTTTAAAAGCTTACTTTTTACCTTTGTTAAAGTTTAAAACATCAGATTTAAAAGATTGAATTAACTCCCTTTCTTTATTCTTTCTACGTACACCTTCACTAATTAAATCATCAAGTAATTTATCAAAGTAGATATCTTTAGCCTCAAATAGATAATATGATAAAGCTCCCGGAATTACATTTATTTCATTAACATATAATTTTTCTTTATCTAAGTCATATAAATAATCTACTCTCATTACACCTATATCTGAAAAAATCTCATAGATTTTCTTACTTGTTTTATTTATTTTTGTTTTCAAACCATTGTCAATTTTTGCCGGAATTATTCTCTTTACTTTCTCACTTTCATACTTTTCCTCAAATCCATAAAAATCATTTTCATTCTTTACTTCTTCTATCTTTGATAAAATAATTTCATCTTTAGCTTTATAGCATGCTTGATTTAACTCTAAAAAGTTTTCTAAAACCTCTTCAACAATAATAGCATCATCATACATTAAACACTCTTCTATAGCCTTTTTAAATTCCTCTTTTGTTAAGCACTTCTTAATACCTATACTAGAACCCAAGCTCACTGGTTTAATTATTTTCATTCTTTCCCCAAAAACTCTAAACACATTTTTTGTAACTGCTACTTGTTCACTTTCCCATTTATCTTTTGTTATATAATAATAGTTAAGAGATGGTATTTTATTTTCTTTTAAAAGGATTTTTGTTATATATTTATTATGAAAAGTGCTACTTACGTAAACATTAGGGATTGTGTTAGGAACATTTAAAAACTTAAGCAAACCGCTGATAACTCCATTTTCTAAATCTTTCCCGTGACACGTGCATAAAACTATATCAATTTTCTTTCCCGAAACAAATACTCCTTTTTCATTCTTTTTTATAATTCCTAATTTGGCACCTTTTATTTTATCCTCTTTAAAATACTCTAACTTATCAAATTTACTTAATCTCCATAGAACATTATTCTTATCAAGATATAAAGGTATTATATTGTACTTATCCCTATTAATCCCATTAACAACTTGATTAAAAGTTATAATTGAAATATCATGTTCAACACTTTGTCCGCCAAATATAATTCCTAAATTAATCATTTTATCTTCCTTTCATATATATCTGTTATATCATTTTCAATCAATAAATTATTTATATTTTCTTTTCTTACAAGACTATATGCATCTTTAAATGATGCTACTATCTCATAATCATAGTTTTCTTTCTTAAATACATTTTCATAATATTTTGAAGCAGTACTAGAAACTAAGTAACACTTCAAACCGTAAGATACTATTTTTTGGGCAATATCTTCATTTATAGCTTCCATTTCTTTCCCTCCACTTACTACTCCTGGAGTAATAAGTGCTTTTTCACGTTCAAATAACATTAGTATTTTTAAAGCTTCTAAAAATCCATTTTTATTGCTATTAAAACTATCATTTATTATTAACAAACCATTTTTATCTATTATTTCTAACCTCGAGGAAACAGGTTTTAGCTTTCTTACTTCTTTTTGCAAATATTCGTATGAAAGTCCCATATATCTACAAATCGCTATACATGCTATTATATTAAGTAAATTATTTTCTCCTAATAATTTTGTTTCAAATTGATAAGTATCCTTATTATCACAAAGTTCAAACACTGTGCCTCTTGAATCCATTTTCACATTACCTAAGTAATAATCAGCACCTTTGAACTTTGAAAAGGAAATGCTTTTCTCACAATCAACTATATACGAAGAAAGTTTATTATAAAAATGAACCTTACTACATTTCATTATTCTTGTTTTCTCTAAAACAATATTTTCTTTACTTTTAAATGTCTCTAAGTGCTGCAAACCTATATTTGTGATTAAACTAATACTCGGTTTAACTACCCTCAGGCTTTTTTGGATATCATATTTGTGACTAGCACCATACTCAATAATAGCCACCTCAGTAAGTTCACTCATTTCCTCATTTATACTTCTTGCTATCCCCATATCTGTATTATACGATTTCGGAGTCATAAAGCAGTTATACCTACTTTTCAATAAATTATACAAGATGTTCTTACAAGTTGTTTTTCCAGCACTTCCAGTAATACCTATAACGATTGGGTTTATGTGATTTATTTTTTTTCTTGCTTTTATTACATAATAATTTTTAATAATTATTTCTATAGGCATTAATAGATAATAACTAATTATCACAAATGGATAAGATAAATACATAATAAATGCTTCCGAAATTATCATTTCTATAGATAAATATATAAGTACTATAAGATATAATATCTTTAAAAACATAAATCTTTGAATTCTTGGGGTAATTTTTAAGCGTAAAATATTTTTTCTCTTTAGTTTTAATAAAATATAAATAAGAACACTTATATTTACAAAGATACTTATATATAAGTTATTATAAAATAATGTAATTATAGGAATTAATAAAATATAGTATAATGGATTACATATAATTCTTTTAATAATCAAAACAAATCCATTAATGTGGTAATGTGATTCTTGAACTATTAGTAATATATAATAGTAATTGATTACTGTTAGAATAGAATATAAAATTATATTTGCATAATGCACAACTACCTATCTCCTCTTACTTCTCTATTTATAATATTTATAAGTTTATTTTCTTCATCTATATATGAAAAATGCCCAGAATTATAAAAAGGGTAAAGTTTAGAACTTTTTAAAATTTTTTGTATTTTTAATGTCTCATCATATGAAACAACATTATCTTTTATACTTCCAATAACAACGACATCACATTTAATTTTCTTTAAGCATTTTTTTAAATCATAATTAACAATATTAACAAATGTTTTTTTCATAACACTTGTTAATCCCTTATAATCACTTGACCCCTTATCTTTGATATAATTTTCATATTTTTGTTTATTAAAAATTCTTAAAAAATTCTTTACTAATTTATATTTCAATATCTTTACCTTATGTTTTATTTTTCTATTTTTAAAAGCTTTTGCATTTACTAAAAATACTTTACGAACTTCATACTTACTAGCATAGGCAATGGCAACTCTTCCTCCAAATGAGTGACCAAGCAAATAAAGATATTTCTTCGAAGGATATTTATCAACTATCCTCTTTACAGTTTCCACGTAATCATTTATTGTTAAGGGCTTGATGGGATCATCACTTGAACCAAATCCTAAGAAATCACAGATAATATAGTTAAACCCTTTTAACCGATTACAGATTTTTAGAAAGGTTTCTTTATTCATTCCCCATCCATGTAATAATACAATTGTCTTTTTATCTTTGAAATTATCAGAAATTAATAACTTCATATTACCATAATTTGTTTTTACTGTCTCTTTTCTCATACTTAATATTATGATTATTTAAGTGAATTTATGTTTAATTGTATATTTCCAAAATAAAAGGCTGTGAATATAGTCACATAACTTTTTTTCACAGCTATTTTTATAATTAAAATTTTAGATTATCTTCAATGAAATTAGCTATATTAGCATGAATAATTCCATTTCTTTTTTGGATTAGAAAGTCTGTTGTTAGAACATACTTTGGATAATTATCTTTGATTAATTCATGTGGAGCATATTCTCTGTCTTCAGTTTTAATACTATCTAAAATCGTGTAAGCAATTTGTAAATATGAATAATTTAAATGATCATCTCTTAATATAAAATCATAAAACCACTCCTATACATAACATAATTATAACACTAAGTAGTTATAAAATCAATTTAAATAGTCAAAAAATATAAATTTTCATTTTTTTGTCTATTTAAAGATAAAATAATAGATAATAAAAAGTGGCCTAATCACCACTTTTTTATTGTTTAACTTTTATTTTCATTATATAGTATTTATTAAGGAATAAGAGTATCACTGATAATACAATAAGAATAAAGCCTAAGAAAATAAATAAGCTCATTATATTGCAAAGAAACATAACAAATGTAATAGCTACAATTACTAGGTTTATATATTTGTTTTTAAATAAAATCATTACTAAGAAGCTAATAGATACAGAAAATAGATACAATGAACCATTTTCATAAAACCTAATTAATTCGTCTACTATATTAACATTTTTAAATAATATGGCTTTTGTAATAACATTAATCACTACTCCTAGAAATGCAAAGAGTATCATTATGAGTATATTAGTGTATATGTTCTTAAATATTTCTTTTCGTGTTTGCCCAAAAGCAAGATATACTTCAAACTTTTCTGTGTACGAATTAATATATATTATAAGACCTAATGACATTACATAAAAAAGTATTAATGACATTTTATTTTCTAATAGTTTTTTTGATCCCAATAAAGCTGTAGAGAGAATGATTAATAGTAAATATATGCCAATATAAAGCATTTTCTTTTTAGTCATATTTGTCACCTAAATATTCTATTAGTTCTTTAAAAGTTATTATTTTAAACTTAAGTTTACATTTATTTAAGTTCTTAAGTTCTTCTTTTGTATAATCATTTATAGATACTACAATACTATCTTCTCTAAATATTTTATTTCGTAAATAGATGTTATCATTGCATATCAAAAAAGAATCATTTCTTGATATCACTTTCGCATCATTATAGTCTGTTAAGACAATTATTTTATCAACATATTGTGACAGAATGGATAAGTTATTATTCTCAATTATAGAAGTATTATATTTACTTCTATCAGTTATTTCACTTATGACTTTAGTGATTACTTCACGTTTACCTTTTGTGTATGGATTTAGTACTAATAAATTTTCATAGTTTAAGCTTTTAATTAGGCAATAAGCACATAATTTAATTCCTAAATCAGAAAAATTATACTCATCTTTTATTAATACTTCTCTCCTTAAGTCAACTTCATTAATTGACTTTTTAAATGTATCACTATTAAACTTTATATATGAAAATGTGCTAAACGAGTCACTAACAATTTTCCAGTTTAAAGTTTTAATATATTTTTTATTAAAATCTATAAGTAGTCTCTTTTGGAAATAATCTTTATTATCAAATATATCATTTTCATTATACAAGCATTTGCCACTATGATAATTTATTCCAGAAATGGAAGTGATAAAACGAGATGTATATTCTTTGTTTCTTGAGAAAACTAAATATATAGTCTTGTTTTCTAATTCTAAATTGATATCATATTTTCCAAGTATATATTCTTTAAATTCTAAGTACACTATTATTCCTCCTATTTCATAAGAGTTTGTAAAAGTATTTATATGCTATTTATATCGATAGAAGCTTAAAATACTTTGATCTGTATCACATTTTTTTATAAACTTTTTAAATCTTTTTGTTTCAATGCCTCTAACTAATCTATTAGCAAAACATGAGATATAAAAGATGCTATAGTAAATATAAACAAAGCCTCCCACAAGAATTATGGCAATAAAATTACTATGTGTTTCTTGTCTAGAACTGCTTGTTCCATCGCTATAATAAGTTATTAAATCATAGCTTTGTGCTTCATATAATGGTAAAATTCTATATAGTGCATAGACAAAAACATTGCAATTTATGCAAGCAAAAATAATTGCTACATTAATATATAAACTTTGTTTTTGAGAATCTTGGCCTTTATAATAAAAACAAATTAATAGCAAACAACCAAAGACAACCCAATAAATATATTTAATTATACTTATTATTGTATTGATAAATCTTCTTCTTTGACCGATTGCTTTTTCTTGAGAAGCAAACATATAAGGCTCTTTAGTAAATAAAGGGGCAAAGTAGTTTTTAAAGAACACCCTTATACCTATATTATTATTCATATATTCTAAGTTAGCATTGATTACTTCATCTCTTTTAGCATTTACAATATAATCAATTAGTTCAATCACATTTAGAATGATTATTGCAAGTGCAAAATATTTACCATAATTTATTATTATATTTATGGCTTTTTCGATTTGTTCTTTATAGGTAATAGTATCAAATATATACAGGTTACTTCTTACTAAATAAAAAATTACAACAGTTACTATTAGTAAAAAAATGGTTACTAAAATTTTAGGAAATGGTTTGGCATAGTTATATCTCATAATTTGTCTCCTTTTTCTTTTATAATTATATCATACATTTATTTTAAAAGCAAAATAAAAATGAGGATTAGCTCCTCATTTTATTTATCCGATTGCTCCATTCATTTCAAGTTTAATTAATTGATTTAATTCAACTGCATATTCCATAGGAAGTTCTCGAGAGAATGGTTCAATAAATCCCATGATTATCATTTCTAGCGCTTGAGCTTCGGTTAAACCTCTACTCATAAGATAGAACATTTGCTCTTCACTTACTTTAGAAACAGTAGCCTCATGTTCAATTCTAGCTGTATTATTTAAGACAATATTAGTTGGAATTGTATCACTCTTAGAAATACCATCTAAAATAATTGTATCACATTCAACATGGCTTTTAGCGTTATATGCGTTTTTACCATGTTTTACTGTTCCACGATAGTTAACAATTCCTCCACCTCGACAAATCGATTTAGAAATTATTGTACTTGTTGTATTAGGAGCTAAATGTATCATCTTAGCACCAGTGTCTTGGTATTGTCCTGTGCCTGCGAAAGCTATCGAAATAGTTGTTCCTTTTGCACCATCACCAGCCAAAATACAAGCTGGGTATTTCATGTTTGCCATAGAACCTATGTTACCATCAATCCATTCCATATGAGCATTTTTATAACATATTGCTCTTTTTGTTACTAAGTTCAAAATATTATTTGACCAATTCTGAATTGCTGAATAACGGCAATATCCACCATCTTTTATGTATATCTCTACAACACCGGCGTGAAGTGAATCTTTTGAATAGATAGGAGCTGTACATCCTTCCACATAATATAAACTTGCATCTTCTTCCACAATTATTAATGTTCTTTCAAATTGACCCATTCTTTCAGAATTGATTCTAAAATATGATTGCAATGGTTTATCAATTTTAACACCTTTAGGAATGTAAATAAATGAACCACCACTCCAAACAGCTGTATTTAGAGCTGCATATTTATTATCATTATATGGTATAACTTTACTAAAGTACTCTTTAACTATTTCTGGATATTTTTTTACTGCTGTATCAGTATCACAGAATAGTACTCCTTGTTTTTCAAGTTCAACTAATGTACTATGATATACTACTTCAGATTCGAATTGGGTTGTAACTCCACCTAAGAAATCTCTTTCAGCTTCAGGAATACCTAGTTTATCGAAAGTATTTTTAATGTTCTCAGGAACATCTTCCCATTTCTTTTCAACTTTTTTATTGTCTTTACGATAATATGTGTAATCATCAAAATCAATAAAGCTTAAATCAGGTCCATAAGTTGGATTCTTTAATTTTACAAAGGAATCATATGCTTTCAATCGTATCTCAAGCATCCACTCTGGTTCTTCTTTGTACTTAGAAATAGCTTTTACAATATCTCTTGTTAGGCCTTTACCTGTATTAAATACATTATCAGTTTCGGTTTTAAAGTCATATTTATAATCGCCAATTATCTCATTAATTTTCTCATTATTATTCATCTTTTTCACCATTTAAAAGCTTTTCTAAAGCTTTCCAAGAAAGTGTAGCACACTTTATTCGAGCAGGGAACTTTGAAACGCCTTGATAAACCAAAGCTTCTTCTAATTCTTCATCAGGATCATCTTTGCCTATCATCATATCATAAAATTCTTGGATTAGATGTTTTGCTTCATCAACAGTTTTCCCTTTTAATGTTTCTGATAGAACTGAAGCTGAAGAACAACAAATAGAACATCCACTTCCAGCATGATTTATTTCTTCAATTACACCATCTTTAATTTTTATTTCTACAGTTATATCATCACCACATGAAGGATTGCGTAGATGAACATGATCATAGCCCTTTAATCCTTTATTACGAGGATTTTTATAATGATCAAATATCACTTGTTTATATAGATTTTCTAAATCATTCATAGTTACCATACTCTCTTAAAGAAATCTACAGTTTCTTTAACCTTTTCTATAAATTTATCAACATCTTCTTTAGTATTATATATATAGAGAGAACCTCTTAAAGTACCATTGCACATAAGCCATTTTGTTAACAGCTGAGCACAATGATGTCCTGCACGCAGGCACACTCCGCCTTCATCAAAGATAGTCGCCGCATCATGTGGATGAATACCTTTTATATTGAAGGCTATTATTGGTACTTCTGGATTTTTGTTATAAACTTCAATACCATCAATATCTTTTATTTTTTCCATCATATAATTATATAAATTTAATGTATATTCATGAATATTATCAAATCCTATAGACGAAAGATAATCAATTGCTGCTCCTAATCCAATAACTGATGCAATATCAGGTGTTCCTGTTTCAAATCTCGAAGGGATATCTTTTACATCAACATTATCTTTGTAAACTTCCTCATTCATATCACCACCATAATATAGTGGAGATAATTTCTTCAAAATACTTTTTTTGCCATACAAGACACCAACACCAGTTGGGCCTAACATCTTATGTCCAGAAAAAGCGAGGAAATCACAATCTAGTTCTTTAACGTCTACTTTCATATGAGCAACTGCTTGAGCGGCATCAACAACTACAATGATACCTCTTTCATGAGCAATTTTGATAATTTCTTTAATTGGTGTCACATAACCCATAACATTGGAAACATATGTGATAGCAATTACTTTTGTTTTGTCTGTTATAGTTTTTAAGAAATTAGCAACAGTAATTCTTCCTGTTTCATCTAATGGAATATATTTAAGCTTTGCATTTTTACGTTTTGCAAGAATCATCCATGGCAGAACCGAAGAATGATGTTCTAGTTCACTTGTTACTATTTCATCTTCTTCTTTTATGTTTTCTTCTCCATATGTTAAAGCACATAAGTTTAAAGCCTCACTTGCGTTTCTTACAAAAATTACTTCTTCTGGTTTAGAATTAATAAACTTAGCTACCTTTTCTCTAGCAAGATCAAACTCATCAGTTGCTTTATAACTAAGTTCATAAACTCCTCGATGAATATTTACACCATAATTCATATAATATTCATTCATCTTATCAATTACACATTTTGGTTTTAACGATGTTGCTCCGTTATCTAAATAACACATATTAGGGTTATTTTCAAACATTGGAAATTCTTTTCTAATTTTCAAAACATCAAGCACTTTTATCACCCACTTATAAATATTTTGAAACTATCTCAATTATATATTCTTTTATTTCTTCTGGATATGCTTTGTATATTGGATTTACAAAGCCTCCAATTATTAGTTCTTCACTTTCTTCTCTTGTTAGACCACGACTCATAAGATAAAATAAATCTTCTTCATCTATCGCCCCAATACCGGCACCATGTGAAGCCAAGCAATCGTATTCATCAATCAAAAGTAAAGGATTAGCACTAATTCCACTTTCAAGGGAAAGCAAAATACCTTTTGTCTTTTGGCTAATATTACTTTCTTTCATTCCTTGCTTGATATGACCATTAGTGTCAATGTTAATTGTAGAAGAGCCTTTACAAATTACATAATTTCTCATTTGTGAAGTTGTCTCAACATTTTCATGAATACAATTCATCACATACTTTTGAATAAGTCCACTGTTATTAATCACAACATTATAATCATTTATATTTGCCTTTTTCCCTAATAAAAGTGTATTGCTTGTATATTCTATTTCACTACCAAACAAAAATAGTTTCATACTACTACAATATGCATTTTCACATAAATTTGTTTTGGCATTTATCACTGGTTTACAATTTTTTGAAGAATAAAGAGAAATGATAGTAAGTTTGCTATTTTCTTCTATGTTTAAATCATAATTTACTTTAACATTGTTACAATAGTTTATATATTCATAAATAGTTACATCTTTTCCCTTAGAAATATTTACTTTAATTTCCACATCACTTGTAACATTTAGAAATACATTATAACAACCATCTTCGTTAATAGATATATTGGGTTGATTAACTAGTATTTGTTTCTTCTCCTTATTCAATAATTCTAATAGTTTATCCATTATTTATCTCCAGTCGTTTTCTTTACTGCACAAGTTCCTAAAACTGTTCTTACTTTTTCAGGGATTTCATCAACAATTCCTAATTCAGCTTTTAACCAGTCGTATCCTTCATTATCTATTTTTTCAATTAATTCTTTTCCACCGGTTTTCACGATTTTTCCATCCATTAGAATATGTACATAATCACAATGAACATAATCTAATAATCTTTCATAGTGAGTAATTATAATTGCTCCGAAATCTTTTGAACGCATAGCATCAATGTTTTCACCAACAATTTTCAAAGCATCAACATCAAGTCCGGAATCAATCTCATCAAGAATGGCAAAACTTGGCTTCAACATTTTCATTTGTAATATTTCATTCCTTTTTTTCTCACCACCACTAAATCCTTCATTTAAGTAACGATGAGGCAAATCTTGATTCATCTTTAAATCTTTTACTGATTTATCTAATTCTTTGATAAACTTATATAACTTTATATGTTCACCTTCAGGAAGTCTTGCTTGCATAGCTTGTTTAATGAAATCAGAATTTGTTACACCACTGATCTCATTAGGATATTGCATTGCAAGAAACAAACCCTTGCGACTTCTTTCATCTACTGGCATATCTACAATATTCTCTCCATCTAAGAGAATATCGCCGGCAGTAACTTTGTATTTATAATGACCCATTAGTGTATTTGCTAAAGTACTCTTACCATTACCATTAGGTCCCATAATAGCATGGATTTCTCCGGTTTTTACTTCTAAGTTGATTCCTTTCAAAATCTCTTTTGAAGTTTCTTTGTCAACAACATTGACATGTAAATTTTCTATTTTTAATGTTCTTTCCATTTGTAATACTCCTATATAGCTAGTTAATTATTTTCTGTTTTACTATAATAGTAATCTAATATATCTTCATATGATGTCCCAATATTCTTTACTATATAATCTCTTTCACTACCGAAAAAAGTTAGCATCATTTCTATAGCCTTGTCAATATTTTCATTTAATTCTTTTTGAAGTTTTTTAGAAGGCTCAAGTGATTTTTCCCATTCTTTATTTAAAGACTTATCTTTTTTTCTTGCTTTTAAAAGAAAGAAAAGTGTAAGTATTAAAATCACTCCACTTACTCCTAATCCAATTCCAATCCAATAAGGATTAGTAACTTCATGCAAAAGTAAAAGGATTATAACACTAAAGAATAAGCAACATGCAAGTGTAAAATACCATTTTAAATTACCTAACTTTTTCTTGCTTTTGCTTGTAAGCGGCCAGTAATAGTAATTTACAGTGTTTAATTCTTCAGTAAATTGTCTTTTCAACACATTTATTTGATCGTTTAGTTTATTAATTGACTTAGTATCCATACAATTCACCTTTTTTACTATTATACCACATATTCTTATTTTTTTAAAGAGGTTTTTACGTTTTTTAAAGAGATGTCATAATGCTCCCTACAAGAATTAAAATCATCCCTAAAATTCCTAAAATTGTTATTTTTTCATTGAGAACAAAAAATGATAAAATAAAAACTATTATTATACTGATTTTTTCTAAACTTGCAACTTTATATGCATCATTTTTACTTAGTGCTAAGTAGTAAAAAACCCACGTTGCAAAAGTTACAACTGCAGTTAAAAATAGCCATATCCATTTGTTCTTATCAATAGCTTTTATTTCTTTAATTGAATTATTTATTACTATAAAAACAAGTAAAAAAAGACATACTATTATAGATCTTATTGTTAATGAAAGAATTGGATTAATACCTTTTAATCCTAGTTTTATAAAAATCGTCATTAATGCTCCAAACAAAGCTGATAATAAAGAAAAAATAATCCACATGTTAATCACCTAACATTAGGATTATCTATTTTTGTCATTTAATTCTTTTTATTTTTAAAATTAGATATTAGTGATTCAACTATTATATTTCACGTTAATTTACACAATATCCAAAAAGTTCAATTTATGATCTATTATAATACTTTAGCAAAATTTGATTTCGTTACATCACACTAAGAACTAGAATTTTACTTTTAAATTTACATTATTATAAAAATTGAACTCACAAACACAGAAAATTATTTAAACAACAAGCTAGCAATGATTTTTGTATGACAATAAAAAGCCAACCAACACTCAGATAATATGAACATTGATTGACTTTTTTTATCAACCTAATTCTTGACAGGGACGATTTATCGTCAATAATTAAAATTTTTAATTTTAATTATCAACCTATTTTTTTACAGCCTCAAAAAAACTGTGAGTTAGTTTATACCAATTTCTCACAGTTTTATATAATTTATAGTTAGACTACTATTTTAATATAGATATATTAGTTGTAAGCATAAATTTTATGATATTATAACATGTATTTTAATCGTAATTCTTGTATTCAATGTATACGAACCAGTCAATGTGAAACATCCCCTATCATCAGCTTTTATTGTTCCCCATTTATCCATAGAAACAGTTATCTTGCTATTATGACATTTTGTATCAAGGCTCCAGTTATAATATTGTATCCATGGATATGGGCAATTAATTTTTTCAAAATTAATTTTAAAGTTTCTTCTATCTGTAAATTTAACTGTATATGTATTAATGATAGTCAAAGGATTTGCTCCTATATCATCAATAACCGAAAATTCTTTGACAAATGTCTTTGAAGGGTCATTCTTTAAAACTGCCATAATTTTAACTGTACCAAAATTTTTACCAAAAACTGTTCCGTATGAAGATACTGTAGCTATTGTTTCATCACTTGAATACCAATTATAATCTAGTCTTGAGTTTGATATTCCCAAGTTAGAATCAGGATAAATAACTCTCGTGAAATATCTAGTAATATATGTCTCTCTATAACTTTTACTAGATTTATTCATTTCGATTATATTTATCTGACTACCGCACAAAGTGCCACTATCTGGATCTGTGACTAGAGCATCTCCACCAGATAAAGAAATCAATCTTTTAAATGAAACCCTAAAATTACTTAAGTCATATTTATCAAAATATCCTATATAATACGTTCCATCAGTTAATGAAACTGTTGTTTGATATGAATCATACTCGTTTGTTAGTTCTTTTTCTATTACTGTTGTAGTTGTAGATGTATTGGTAGAGATATCATAATCTAGTTTAAGCAAGACAAATATAATATTATTATTTCCTTGGACTTCAAAATTTGTGTAAATCACAAATTTTCCAGTTTGCTTAATTAATATTTTCTTAAAATAGTCTCCTTTGCTATTTATATTTAAAATGTTTTGCGTTTGGTCTGACGTTTCAGAATAATTAAACAAATTTATTTCCTGATTTTCTAATTGTGTAATATCTAAGTATAAACTTGATAAATCATTAGCAGGAATATCAATATTTAAAAAGAAATAATCGTTTCTTGATAAATATACAATTATGCTATTCTCATTATATTTACTTTGGGCATAATTTGATATAACATCTAATTTATATTTATTCATTAATACATTCTTTAAAGCATTATCATATATTTTCAATGAACCTGATGGATAAGTGATTAAAGAATTATCTGTTTTTGTACCATATAATGAAAATTTATAAAACCCTGCACCATTAGTATTATAATAGCGATAATTCCCAATTCCTCTATTAATATTTAATAATATATTGTTGCGTTCTTCACGTAAATCCACAGAATTATCAAATATAATTTTCATTGTATAATTAGCACTATTTGTTCCTTTATTTTCTATTTCTATATAATAAGTCCCTGCATTTAGAATTTTATTAGTTATCAAAGTAGTGTTATCTACTGAACTAAATGTTGTGATTTTATTAAAGTTTTCATCATATAGTCTAATTTCACTTGGTGATGTTGAATTAAGAAGTATTTCATATAAATTTGTTCTATCAATATTCAATTTAAAAACATTCTTTTTACCCGCATTAATATTATATGAATCATTAATCATTGTTAATTCATTTAATAAATTATATTCATTATTAATTTCAATAGTATCTATGTGTCTGCAGTTTAAACATTTAAAGAAGTTTCTAATTCCGTCAGTAGCAACCAATAGCATATTTGAATTATATTTTCCGTAATGGATACAATCTTTATATTTGTTTATCATTTTTCCATTATATGTTAATCCATTAGAATCTAGTGTTATGTTTTTCATAATGCCATTACACAACGCACAAATCAAATCTATTGATCCATCATCATTAATCCTTTTCATCCATATATGGTCGTCGACATCGTGAAACCCTCTAGTAATACTAACACCTGCAATATCTTTATATGTTGCGTATGTTACATGGCTATTAGAAGTACCTCCATATCCCATCAATAATTCTGAATGTTGAGGTAAATAATGATCACATATTGTATCAACATCTCGAAGTCCAAGTACATGACCTATTTCATGCTCTCCAGTCACCTTACTCACATGGGAAAATTCTTCTTCTCGTGGATTATACATATATAAATTTACTTCAATATCCCATTTTAATACATGTGAATGTGAGTAATTTTCAGAGCCTTCTTCTTTTATATCTTCTTCAATTGTATTTGGTTCACTTTCTTGTGAAGTGCATGCATAATACAGCCCATCATCATTTTTGACTTCATATTTTGGATATATAACAATTTCAGCATTATTTTTTTCTAATGTTTCTACGATATTAATTACTTTATTAGTTACTCTATTACCCTGTTGATCATAAGAATAATAGTAAATATCATTCCATTTTAACATACTATTAACAAATGTTTGTTTTACATTCAATGCTTCTTCTTCAGTTAAATTTGTAGTCCACGTATAATTTACATTGTCTTTTGAGTTATTATTTATATAATATGAAATAGTAGTAACTTCCTGACTAAGATGTGTTAAATCTTTATAGTAAACTCTTTCCCCATGTGGATATGATACATATTTTTGTGATGAGATATAATACCACAAATTTCCCTCATCAAGATCACATATATCATATTCAACATCTAAATCTGCGTTATGTGCGTATACATAATTCTTAATTGATGCAAAAGATAAGACGACAAATAAAATAATTATAGTAGTTAAAATTGTTTTTCTTAAAAGCTTCATTTAATTCTCCTTCCTTACGCTTATTTTATTGCATTAATGAAATTATTACATTTCTATACTTTTCAAAGTTAAAATATCCTATTCTTTTGAAAAATACATCCTTACCATTAACATTTCTTGAAATATCCTCCGTTTTTACAATACATTCTCTAAACTTATCTGCATGTTCTTTGAAGATATATTCAACTAGATCAGTGGGCTCAGAACCATATTGTTCGGTAATTGGTAGCATAAAATTATTATCTTCGTCTGCTTTAGCTAGATATGCAGGAAGTGGATAGGCTGTCGATGCATCTACAATGTCAAGGAATGGTACATTCTCAAAACTCTCATAGTATTTTGTATTAACAATATATTTGCTACTATCTAGTATATTTATTGCACCTAAGATTCTAAAGTTATTATCTTTTACTCTATATGCTATTGGTGATAAATCTAATACTTCTTGATTTATTTCATTACCATATAAATCAGTAATTATTTTGACTTTGCTTTCCACTAAAATAAGTTGAGCAACATACTTATCATCATATACAAATTTAATATCATCCATAGACATATAACTAGTCCAGATAATATCATCTGTACCAAAGCCATTAATATCTAACTTATTAAGATATTTTTTATACCTATTTAAAACATCAGAGCCTCCACAATGCATTGGGTCAAACAATGATTCTTCACTCATTTTTGTGTAAATTTCTATAGGTATATATCCACAAAGATATCTTTCAAAACTTGCTTCATAATCTATCAAGTATATATTTTTCTTTTTTTCTTTATAAAGAGAAAGATTATTTGCAAATGAATATTCACTTCCAAATGTGCAAGAACCAGATGAAGTTATTAAATATAAATTGTTAATAGTATTTATCTCTTGTTCAGTTAGCTTATTTTCTTCAGGAAAAATATCTTTTTCATCATTTTTTTCTGTTTCATTATTCTTTGTTTCGTTGTTTTTTACTTCTTCTTTTCCTTTGTTTTCGTTTTCTTTTGTGTTTTCATTCTCTTTTGTGTTTTCAGTTGTTTTAGGATTTGTATTTTCGTTGTTATTGGCATTATTACAACTTAATAAACACATAGCAAACATTACTATTAAAATTAAAGATATTATTTTTTTCATTCTTTCACTCCTTTCATTAATTTTTAGTGGCATACTTTTAGCCGTATGCCATGGCTAACAAACTCTTTGATGATTTTCTTTAATACAAGATAAATTTTCATACACTACCTCCTCATACTGTTTTATCATTATTATTATATGCATTAAATATAATATAATCTATTTTTACAACACTCAAAAATCTTTATGTTATTCTATTAATATTTTTAAATCATAATTTTTATATCAAAATATTTAAATAGTCTACTCGCAAAAAAACTCCCTTTTACCTAAGAGAGTTTTACATTTCACTACATAATACTTATCCTAAATATATAATATATAGATTTTAAAATCTCTTAGGAATGAGTTTTTAGTCTCACACCTACATTTTACCATAATTATCCATATATATCAAGTGAAATTTTCATTTATTTTATAAGTTTTATTAAATCTAATAAATCATCTATAACATACGTTATTTTTAGATTACTACTTAAGTGATTAGGATTGTACCAACATGTATCAATACCATAGTTTATTCCGCCTATGATATCGGCTGTTAAACTATCACCAAGCAATAAAACTTCATCTTTATTATATTCTATATTATTGAAGACATAATCAAAGAATTCTTTTTTTGGTTTTTGATATCCTATTTTTTCAGAAACAAATATTTTTTCAAAAAATTTATTCAAACCAGATTTTTCTAAGCGCCTAACTTGTGTGTTATATACTCCATTAGTTACTGGATAAATCTTAACCTTATCTTTGATAGTTTCTAACGTTTCAAGTGCATGCACTACTAAATCACCTGATTCAGCTAATTGATTGAGATAAAAAGTGTTTATTTCTTTTGCCTTAGGATTAGGAATATATTTTTCAAAGAAATCTTTAAATCTCTGTACTAAAAGATCTTCTTTAGATATTTCACCTTTTTCAAATATCATCCAATACTTACTATTTATTTTTTTAAATTCTTCTTTTATTTCTTTTGTATCATTTAGTCCATATCTTAAGAGCGTAGTCGTAAGAGCTCTCTCTTCAGCTTTATTAAAATCTAATAATGTATTATCTAAATCTACAAGTAATGCTTTGTACATAATGCCTCCATAAAAAATCAATTGGATACCCAATTGATTCTATTCTTCACTTATAAAATTCTCATTAATTTCATCTTCGAAATCATCGTCAGTATAGTCAGTACAATCAATTTGGTCTAAAATAGCTACTCTAACTCTTGTTTCGCCAATTATTGAAGCTAATAATTCAAAACATACATCGACACAGATAGATGTACCATTTATAGATGCATTAGTGCATGTAGGCTCTTGAATTGTTTCAATAATTATTTCACGAGTATCTTTGTTTATATCTTGAACAATTGTTTTAGTATTAATTTTCTTTAAGTAGTTTACTTCGCCTCTAGCAATATCTGTTTTAGTATTGTTATCATATGAATACCATATATTTATTTCATATGTTCCTTCAACAGTTACAACGTTATCATCAAGAGTTCCTTGAAAATCATGATTAATTACCCAACATCCTAGTACACTAAAAGGTTCATTACTAGCAACAACTTCATCAGTTCGTTGGATAATCTTTTTACCTTTGCCTACGACAGCCTTGGTAACTATTTCTCTTATATCATTCATAAAATCCCTCCTCAATACAATATATTCAAGGAGGAATACGTTTGCTACAGTTTTAAACTATTTTACCCTTTAAATGCCAACTATAGGCTTTTTCAATTTTCACATTAACAAGTGTTCCAATTAGGCTTTCGTCTCCAATAAAGTTTACAAGTTTATTGTGTTTAGTGTAACCAGTTAAATAGTTTTTATTTTTCTCTGAAAAGCCTTCAACTAACACTTCAACAATTTCGCCTTCAAATCTTTTGTTGCCTTTTAAATAACCTTCATTAATTAATTTATTTAGCTTTAATAGTCTTTCCTTTTTTTCTTTTTCAGTTAATAGATTTTCGTACTTCGCAGCTGGTGTACCTTCTCTTGGTGAATATATGAATGTGTACGCTCCCTCAAAATCTGCTTTGTGTACTAAATCTAATGTTTCTTCAAAATCTTCTTCAGTTTCTCCAGGAAAAGCAACAATTATATCTGTAGTTAATGAAATACCGGGAACTGTTTGTTTTAGCTTATTAATCTTATCTAAGTATTCTTCTTTTGTATACTTTCTATTCATACGTTTTAGAATCTGATTACTTCCAGATTGTACTGGTAAGTGTAAGTGTGGCATTATATTTCCGCCATATCTCATCGCTTCAATTGTTTCATCATCTAAATCACGAGGATGTGAAGTTGTATATCTAATACGTTTTATATCAAGTTTATTCAAATCTTTTAAAAGATCAGCAAAAGTATATTTTCTGTCTTTAAAATCTTTACCATAAGCATTTACATTTTGTCCTAGTAAAGTAACTTCAATATATCCTTCTTTTGCTAAGTCAGTTACTTCTTTAATAATATCTTCAGGCAAACGAGAACGCTCTTTACCTCTTGTATAGGGAACTATACAATAAGTACAAAATTCATCACAGCCATACATAATGTCAACCCAAGCCTTTTTATTGTGACTTCGTCTAACAGGCATGCCTTCGACAATATCACCTTCTTCAGAATACACATCTATAACACGGCTATTCTTGTCATAAGCTTCATAAATATACTCAGGTAACATATGAATATTATGTGTTCCTAAAACTATATCAACTTGTGGGTATTTTTCAGTTATCCTTTTTACAACTTTTTCTTCTTGGGCCATGCATCCACATAAAACCATCAATAGATTAGGATTTTCTTTTTTCAAGTTTTTGATTCTACCCAATTCTCCAAACACTCTGTTTTCAGCATTTTCTCTAATTGCACAAGTATTAAATACTATTATATCTGCTTTAGCATCAGAATCTGTAGACACAAAACCCATTTTTTCAAGAAGACCTGATATTTTTTCACTATCAGATAGATTGCCTTGACAACCATATGTTTTTATATGATAATATTTACCATTACCTATATTTAAACATTTATCATCAATCTTATATTGTATTATTTGGGTTTCTTTGGCCATTCTTTTTCTTTCCATATTAATGTTTGGAATCACAAATCGACTAAATTCTTTTTTCATATTCTTCTCCGTTTTAATAATTTATATTAGTATATCACTATTTTGTATAAAATCAAAGGTTTTATAATAAGCTTCTTCACGAGGGATCCAGATCTTATTGAACATTTCTAAATGCTTTGTTGTTTCTCTTTTAACTAATCTTTCTTTTTGAAGATTCTTAGTTGTTATAAAGAAAACTAAATAGTCTATATAGTTACGTAAACACTCATCATAACTATATACACCTTCGATAATTACTATATCTTTTAGTTCTAATTCTTTCTTTTCATAAGTTTTTGTTTGGCAGTTTCTTGCCATATAGGTTACTTTATCATTTGATTTGATTTCTTTGAGTACACTTTTTATTCTTTCGAAATCTAGTCTTTCATCTTTATTTTCAGGGAAGAAATCATCAACGTGAATTACGGTAACATCTTCTAACATATTTGTTATTGTTGTTTTACCTGATGCACATCTTCCCTCACATGCTATTATTATTTTCTCATTTGGTTTTTTTACTTTTTCGATGAAACTCTGAAGTTTTCTTTTACGAACATCACAATCTAAATATTTTGAAGATAGTAAACGATAATGAGGCTCGTAATAATTTTTATATATTTTACTATGTGATGGAAGTAAATTATTATATACATTTATATAAAGAAGACTTGCAAGTATTCGATTCTCACATATACTAGCTCCTTTAATATAATCAACCTCATAAAAGATATCTTTATTAATTTCTTCTTTACTTGAAAGAAGCATTTTTTCATAAAGATTATCTATACTATAATATTTTAAGTATGGATAAAGATTTATTCTAACTTGCCCATTGGCTATGTATTCATATAATAAATTATCGTTTTCCTTCACTTCTTTTGCTTCCTCTAATAAGTATTTTAGAGAATTTTCATTTATTATATGTCCTGTTAGAAAAACTTCTTGATAAAGAAGTTTGAAAATATCTATAGTTTCCATTTTCGGATATTTTGATAAATGTCTTTTTACATAAGATACTATTTCTTTTCCCATAATTTTTCTTCCTTTATTTTATAATAATCGTCATCAGTCATAGCAAAAGAAATTAGATCACTAATTCTTCCATTATATAATTGGTACCCCTTTCGTCTCACTCCTTCATAAGGAAATAATAGCTTTTCGCATACTCTTTTTGATTGTGCGTTTTCTGGAAAACACATGCATTCAATTCTTTTTAAGTTTAATTCTTCAAATCCATATTTTATAACTTCCTTACTTGCTTCAACAGCATATCCAAAGCCCCAATAATATGGACTAACTGTATATCCGAGTTCTGCTTTAAAAGATGGTGTATAAGTATGAAGTTCAACAGTCCCAATCATTTTATTATTTTCACGTAAAATAATTGCAAATACACCTAATTGTCCATAATATTTTTTTCTATTAAACATTCTTATTACATTTTTTGTATATGAGAGTGTTGTGTGCGGTTCCCATCCTGCTTCTGGACCAACATAAGGTATTTTAGCATACTCATTCATGTCCTTAGCATCCTTTTCACATATTTCCCTTAAAATTAATCTTTGAGTTTCTAAGATTGGTAAATTATTTATCATTTTATCGTCCCATTTTCATTATATTTATTTAATGACTTTTTTGTTATTATTTTAATACATTTTGTGTTTTTTTTCAATATCTTTTAAATAATAAACATAAATAGTTCTAAACTCTTTTTACATAATTTAAAAAAGGACTCAAGTAATAAAACTTGTAAGTCCTTGAGTTTTAACTATTTTCTCTTTTCAACAATTAACTTAATTGCTGTTCTTTCTTCGCCTTCAATTTGAATATCACTAAATGCTGGTATGCAGATTAAATCTTTTCCTGTTGGGGCAACATACCCACGAGCAATTGCAACTGATTTAATAGCTTGATTTAATGCACCGGCTCCAATCGCTTGAATTTCAATCGATTCCTGAGTCCTAAAGGCATTAGCTAGAGCACCTGCTACTGAAGCTGGTTTTGATTTTGATGAAACTTTTAAAATATCCATTGTTTTTCCTCCTGTTAAGTTTGGTCATAAAATTATATTCGCTAGTTTATGATTTTATGCCTTTACAGGAATTATTCTATCACATGTACTCTGTCGATACGTGTCACTTTGTGCGTTAATTCATTTATTTCTAAAATAACTGCACTAAATTGCATTAATCCATCATCTTGAGGATCAAATCTGTGCCAACCATCATTCAAATATCTATCAATAATTATTTCTTTTTTAACTCCTATGACACCGTCAAGTGGTCCAGTCATTCCTACATCAGTTATAAAAGCTGTACCTTTCGTTAGGATTCTCTCGTCAGCAGTTTGCACATGAGTATGAGTTCCAATGATAGCCGTTGCTAGTCCATCAAACGCATACCCAAAAGCAATTTTTTCGCTTGTACTTTCTGCGTGAAAATCGATTATGCATATGTCATATGTTAATTGTTCAAGTAATTTCTTTGTTTCTTGAAATGGATTTTTAACTTCTTCATTCATAAATACTTGACCAAGCATTTGGATGATAACAATTTTTATGCCATTGTAATTTACCTCAAGATATCCTTTACCCGGTTTATCGTCAAGATAATTATATGGTCTAACTAAACATTTGGCATTATCAATTATATTCATAATACTACTTTGTTGGAAAGAATGATTTCCTAGAGTTACAACATTTACACCTTGTTCTAAAAGCCATAAATAATGTCCTTCATTGATACCTTTACCATGGGAAATATTTTCCCCATTTACAATAACAAAATTAATTTTTTGTGATTCTTTAATTCTCTTTATGTTTGTTTCTAAGGCTTTTCTTCCAAGTTTAGAAAAGACATCACCAACAAATAATATTTTCATATATACTCCTTTTTAAAAATGTTTCTAAGGATGACTTAGAAACATTTATTCTGTTACTAATCCAAATCATCAAAAGTATTATTTAGCTGTTTCTTGAACTCTTGTTTCTCTAATAACAGTTACTTTGATAGTACCAGGATAAGTAAGCGTATTTTCAATTTTAATGCGAATATCTCTAGCTAATTTGTATGCTAGTGTATCATCAATTTCAGTTGGTTTAACCATTACACGTATTTCACGACCTGCTTGTAAAGCATATGATTTATCAACACCTTTAAATTCATTACATATTTCTTCAAGTTGTGTTAATCTCTTAATGTAATTTTCAATTGATTCACTTCTAGCACCAGGTCTTGCAGCTGAAATTGTATCTGCAGCAGCAACCAATAAAGAAATCATATCTGTTGCTTCTTTATCTCCATGGTGAGAGGCAATTGCATTTATAACAACAGGATTTTCGCGATATCTTGTTGCTAATTCAACCCCTATATCAACGTGGCTTCCTTCCATTTCATGGTCTGCAGCTTTTCCAATATCATGTAATAAACCAGCACGACGAGCTAAAGTTTCATTTAATCCGATTTCGGCAGCAAGTTTACCAGTTAAGAAAGCAACTTCCTTTGAATGTGATAAAGCATTTTGACCATAACTTGTACGGAATTTTAATCTACCAACAAGTTTGATTAGTTCAGGATGCATCTTACCAACACCAACTTCATAGATTGCTTTTTCACCTGCTTCACGAATTTCGTTATCTAATTCCTTTTTAAATTTGGCTACTAATTCTTCAATTCTTGATGGTTGAATACGACCATCAGAAATTAATGCCTCTAACGTTCTTTTAGCGATTTCTCTTCTAATAGGATCAAAGCATGAAATTACTACTGCTTCTGGGGTATCATCAATTATTAAATCAACTCCTGTAGAAGCTTCTATAGCACGTATATTACGGCCTTCACGTCCAATGATACGACCCTTCATATCATCATTTGGTAGTGGAACAACTGAAACAGTTTTTTCACTTACTGCATCACCAGCATATTGTTGAATGGCATTAGCAAGAATCATTTGGGATTTCTTGTTACTTTCAACTTTTGCTCTGTCTTCGGCCTCTTTAACAACAACTGCTACTTCATCGGCCATTTCATTTTCAATACTTTCAAGAATTATCTTCTTTGCATCTTCAACTTTTAATCCAGAAATTTCAATTAGTTTCTTGTTCTGTTCTTCAATTAGTTCATTAGCTTTCGCAAATTGTCCATCAAGATCAGCTTTTACTTGATCGATTTTTTGCTCTTTGACATTTAAGATTTCTTCACGCTTATCAAGGTTATTACTACGATTATCCAAACGTTCTTCACGTTGTAATAATTTTTGTTCTAACTCATTAGCTGCTTTCTTTTTCTCATCAATTTCACGTTCAGCAGCAATTTTTTTAGCTTGATTTTCTTTATCACTTTCTTGTCTCATGTTACGAAGTTCTTGTTTTAACTCCATAACAGCTTCTCTACGATGTGTCTCTGCAGTTTTTTTAGCTTCCTCAATTATTTTTTTGGCATCTTTTCCAGATTTCATTAAAATATATCTTAGTACTAAATATCCACCAGCAACACCTAGTGCTAATGCAACAACAATAACAGGTACGAAGATTCCAACACTAATTCCTAAATAAACTAATGTGTTCATCATAACCTCCAATTTTCAAAAATATATTACAAAATCTAATACAATTATAAAATGAATTTAAAATAATACTATATTTCATACTTTTATATTATACTACTTTTTTAGTCTATAGTCAATGACAATTTATAGTTGATTTATTTATTTTTGATATTAGTTTTTTAAAAAGAAAATGGTTAGTCAAACTAACCATCATTTTATTCTATATTAAAATACTTATTTTTAATCTTTGTAAGTATTTCTTCTGATAAATTTGGATTTTGTCTTAAATACTCTTTTACATTTTCACGGCCTTGACCTAATTTTTCATCATTATAGGCAAACCATGAACCACTCTTTTCAATTATATCATATTTAACACCTAAATCAATTATTTCAGCTTCTTTAGAGATACCTTTACCATAGATTAAATCAACATCGCATGTCTTAAATGGAGGAGCCACTTTGTTCTTAACTACCTTTACTCTAGTTATAGAACCTATTGCCGTATCTCCTTGTTTAATTTGTTCTACTCTTCTAATGTCTAATCTAATAGTCGCATAGAACTTTAACGCTCTTCCTCCAGAAGTTGTTTCTGGGCTACCGAACATAACGCCAACTTTTTCTCTAATTTGATTTATAAATATCGCAACACAATTAGTTTTGCTAATTGCTCCACTCAACTTACGCATTGCTTGTGACATCAAACGTGCTTGTAATCCTATATGAGAATCACCCATATCACCATCTATTTCAACTTTTGGAACTAAAGCAGCAACTGAGTCAACAACAATAATTGATACTGCTCCACTTCTTATTAAATAATCACATATCTCTAATGCTTGCTCTCCAGTATCTGGTTGAGACACAATTAGATTATCAACATCTACACCTAAACTAAATGCGTAGCGAGGATCTAAAGCATGTTCAGCATCAATAAATGCCGCAATGCCTCCTTGTTTTTGCGCTTCAGCAATTGCATGTAAAGCAAAAGTTGTTTTACCACTACTTTCAGGTCCATATATTTCTATGATTCTGCCTTTAGGGTAACCACCTACACCCAAAGCCATATCCAAGGCAATTGATCCAGTTGGAACAACTTCATATTGTTCATTCACTTTATCTCCAAGTCTCATAATAGAGCCTTTTCCAAATTGTTTTTCTATAGATTTGAAAGCATCATTTAGGGCCTTATTTTTTTCTTCCATTGCTTTTGCTTTTTCTAATTCTTCTTTTTGAATCTTATCTTCAGCCATTCTAGTTCTCCTTATTATTCTTCTCTTTTAAAACATTAACATTTTTTACAAAATAGTCAATTCCAGACACAATTGTCATAATTGTAGCAAGAGAAACTAATACCAATGTTATAATGTCCTTAGCTATTCCAATATTATTATTTATATCTACCATATTAATTGCTAATACATAAATGATCATAGCCATCTGCGTTACTGTTTTTGATTTTCCTAACTTACTTGCCGCAATAACAACACCATTATCAGCTGCTAAAGTACGTAAACCTGTAACCGCAAACTCTCTTGCAAGAATAATTGTAATTACAAATCCAAAACTAATATTGAATGCTTTAAATATTCCTAATTCAAGCATTGCTATCATTGTTGCCATAACTAATAGTTTATCAGCAAGAGGATCCATAAACTTTCCAAAGTTAGTAACTAAATTGTATTTTCGAGCAATCTTTCCATCAAGGAAATCAGTAATTGATGCTAAAGCAAAAACTACTAGTAAGATCAACAATTGCACATTTACAACTCTTGACACATTTTGAAGTACAGATAGTAATGATACAACAATTACTACTGGAATCGCACACATTCTTGCTATTGTTAATTTATTAGGTAAATTCATTTTTTATTTTCCTTTCGTGCTAAAACTATATTTTACTATATTCATTATACCATATTTCTTATTAATAGTAAATACTATTAATTTTCAAAAATAGTTACAGATTATAATTATTTATTCATTTTCACCATTTTTTCTCATTATAACACTGTTATACATAATTAGACCTAAAACTATGCAAAGTACACCAGAAGCGAAAATATAAGGCATATTATACAAAATAAATGAATATATGCATATATACAATAATGAAGTTTTACCATTTCCAAAAATACTTTCTAAAAATGGACCATCAATTCCAAAAGACGCTGCATTCAAGACACCACTTATACTACTTGAAATCCATCTTAAAATTAATCCTAGTGCAAAGCCTAACACAAAGTATCCTTTTTTTCCTTCAAGAATTTTCTTTCTAAAAACAGAAATAATTGCTAGTGTGGCAAAAGCAACAATATAATCTAATAGAAATGAAATTATATTAAATCCATATCCATCAATAAAATAATTTATTAAGCCAAAAAGACTTCCACCAATGATGCCATAAACAGGTCCACACATAATAGAAATTAACACTAATGGAAGCATTGCAAAAGAAATGCATCCTCCATAAGGAAATTTCAAAAATGGAATTAATCCTGCTACAAAATCAAAGGCTACAGCTAAACCTATCATCACCGCTGTAAAAGTGATATTAAAAACTACTTTTTTCTTCATAATTAATAACCTCCCAAAACAAAAAATAGTTTTTGGAATGCTATATGTGTATAGAAATTTAAATTCCTACGCTAGCATTACCTAGATCAGGTTAGATGGTCGTTACTTTCGTAACCTCTCAGCCGAAGCTCCCATTTAAATTGTCCGACTTATTATATATCATTTTTTATTTTTTTTCAATTCATTTATTGAAGAAAACACAAATATATGGTAAACTATATATATTCGGAGGAAAGTTATATGAATACTAATGATGAATTTGAAAACAAATTAACTCTTGTGAATGATGAAGGAGAAGAAGTCGAATTTGACGTAATCGCAGGTATTAACTACAAAGATGATTTCTATTTGATTCTTTTACCTACTAGTATTCCTAATGCCCCAGAAGATGAAGCTTTCGTCTTTAAGTGCACTGAATACGAAGATGGAGATGCTGAATATGTATTTATTGATGACGATGAAATTTTAGATGGCGTATTTAAAATTTACGAACAACTTTTAAATGACGAAGAATAAAAGGCCCTTACGAGCCTTTTTTATTTACGATATTCTCTGCACATATATATCCGCTAAGCCATGCAAAATACAAATTGTATCCACCAGTTGCTCCTGCAACATCAATCGTTTCCCCAAGTATATATAAATTATTATTTAATTTACTTTCAAAAGAATTTGTAATTTCTTGGATACTGACTCCACCTAGAGCTATTTGAGCCTCATTGAAATCCCTCTTTGCTAGCACTGTATACTTTAGATTTTTTATCGTTTTCAAAATGGAGATAGTACTTTTATCACTTCTTGAAACTATTTCATTCCATAGATTCTTAGGAAAGACATTTTCTAAAAACTTTAGTTTTCTTTCGCTGACTAATTGTTTTAAATCATTAATACTATACTCAGGCATTAGATCTATATTAATAACATCATTTTCCTTAAGTACATTAGATGCATCCATTATACAAATACCCGATAATCCATTATCACGGAATTGTAATTCTCCTGTTCTACTTTCGTTTTTAAAGTTTATCTTTACTTTCCATCTTATACCATAAAGTTGATTAGTTTTCTCTTTTGTGATAATTGGAACTAATCCTGGTTCAATAGGTGTAATTTTATGTCCTAAACTTGAAAGTAGTTCATAGCAGTTAGTTTCTGCTTGGGCTTTTGATCCTGTAGCAAAAACAAGATAATCGCAATTTATACTATCATTTATTTTGTATCCAGTTTTAACCTTTTTTACAGAAGTTACTTTCGTATTCAGTAAGACATTCACTTTTAACTCTTGTAAATCAAAAGTGAGAACATCGCACACAGTTTTAGCTTGTAAACTGTAAGGATATAGTCTACCTTCTGTTCCTTCACGTAATAGAATTCCATAAGCTGTTAGCATTTTATCAATTTCAACTTTTGTCATATTCTTTTCAATAAGTGAAAAATCATTATAGAATTCTTTACTTATGTTTTTATTCATTATATTGCATTTACCACTACCTGTTTTAGATACTTTTTTTAATAGTTTATTATTTTGTTCAATTATTGTAACATCAATAGTACTATCTAAATGTTTTATTGTTATTCCTGCAAAAACACCGGAAGCACCACCACCAATTATACACACATGCATTTTTATCACCTATTTTATTTACTTCTTAGTATATTATATATTAATTATTTAATTATTGCAATTCTTAATTTAAAAAGAGGGACCTTCCCTCTATTTTTTATTAATAAACCTTATTATGAAAAAGAATACCATATAAGCAATAATTAATATCAATAACTTTTTGTTAAGTTCTTTATTTTTCATCAATGAATCCTTTTACAATATCAAATAAAATATCAAAACCAGAGTCAATAATCCCTTCTACCTTTTTTCCACCTTTATTAAAAATATTTTCTTCAACAACATTTTCTGATGGTTTGTATGTATTATCTTTTGTAGAGATTTTTCCCTCGAATTCTTTTAATTTTTCATTTGATATTCTTCCACTTGTTTCATCGTTTGGAACATTCATTACATATCCAAAGAAAAAGAACAAGAAAATTAAAAATATTACATGCCTAGGCTTCATACGGACCTACAATTGGATGTAACGCTTGATCTATTGCTTTACTTATTATTTGTGTAAGGTCAGATATGTCTAAATCAACTTCTTTTGGTGTTACCATCATATTAAAGCCAGTTGGCGTTAAAATCTCATCTATTAATTGCCTTTTCTCTTCTTCACTTAAGGCTCCAACATTACCAAATAACTCTTCACGATATTCTTTGTTTGGCCTTGGAGTATTTTCAATATCTATTTCTTCAGGCTTGTTTCGGTGAAGATTATTCATATATTTCATAATAATGTCTATTGTATCACTTGTAATTGTTACCGCGTCTACAACTGTTGGTACCCCTATAGCTATCACAGGGATGCCAATTGTTTCCTTGCTTAATTCCTTTCTTCTATTTCCAACTCCTGAGCCAGGGCTTATTCCCGTATTTGTAATTTGAATAGTTTTATTAACTCGATCTATTGATCTTGATGCTAAAGCATCAACTACTATCATATAATCCACATCTATTTTACTCTTAACAGCTTCTATAATATCAAAAGTTTCTATACCTGTAGTACCCATTACTCCTGGAGCAATTGCACTAACTTCTCTGATTCCTGGACTTACTTTGCTTGGATTAATCATAAACATATGCCTAGTAACTATTACATTATCTACAACTAATGGTCCTAGTGAATCTGGGGTAACATTGATATTACCTAATCCTACTATCAATCCTTTATCTTCGTTTTTTATGTTTTCAAACTCCATAACTTCTTTTATGACATTTGCAAGAACATTTTCACAATTCACTATGTCATCATTGACATGAGTTTCAATTGCCCTCGTATCTATTGTATAATAAACACCTGGTTTTTTTCCGATTCGGCCACTATTTTCTTCATCAACAAAAACTCTTTTTAATTCAATTCCATTAATATTTTTCTCTTCTTCAGGTATTTGAAAATCTTTTATCGCTTCTGAAGCTAAGTCTGTTCTAACAGAATATTTATCCATTTTATCACCTCATATTTTATTATTAACAAAATATCTTACTTTTATGAGATAAAACTTAAAAATTATCTTGATTTTTTTCAAGTTTTCTTGTATAATATATAAGTATATATTAAACTAGTATTTAATGTGGAGGTGAAATCAATGGCAAACATTAAACAACAAGTTAAACGTATCAAAACTAGTGAAAAGAAAAAATTACAAAACGCTTCTTTTAAATCTTCTGTAAAAACTGCTATTAAAGCTGTACTTGCAAAAGCTGCAGCAGGTGATAAAGATGGTGCTGTAAAAGCTTATAACCTAGCATCAAAGAAACTTGATAAAGGTTTAGCAAAAGGTATTTTCCATAAAAACTTTGTTGCTCGTAACAAATCACGTTTATCTTTAACTGTTAATAACATTGGTAAATAAAAAACATCTGTCAATCAGATGTTTTTTGTTTACTCAATTCCATATAAAAATTCTTCAAAACCTATTTTTTTGTCGATTAAACCTGTTTTAATTCGTAAATCAAGGTCAGCGAGTTTTATAATATATTTTTCCATTTTTTCGGTTGTGATATTACTTACATCTTTCATCATATAATAAACTCTATTAGAGTTTAGATTAAGTTTTGAACTAATTTCACTTTGATTATATTTCATCTCCATCATTTTTTTTACAAGATAATTATCTTTAAAAGACTTAGAAATAACATTTATAAAGAAACTTGCATCCTTTTGATACTTACTTAACTCTAAATATAGTTTTATAGCTTTTTCTTTTTCACCTTTATATAATGCATTAACTAGCTCATAAACATCTCCATTATTACCTTTACTCATTAGTTCCTTTAAAGTTATTTCTGTAATTACCCCACCAGAGCCAACATAACTTGTTAACTTATCAACTTCATTTTTAGTCTCTTCAAGATTAGAACCAAAAGCTTTATACATTAGTGATAAAGCATTTTTTTCAATTCTTACATTTTGAATTGAACACTCACGTTCTAACCAACCACGAAATTCAACTTCGCTAATACCATTTGTAGTAACGACATTAGCTTTATGAAGTAATGCTTTAGTTATTTCTAATTTTTCATTAACTTTAAAACCACTTGCATTTATGATTAAATAAGTTGTCTCAGATGGTTTATCAAGGTAACTTAAAAGTATTTTTGTATTATGCATGTTTGAGTTCTTTTCAGATGATAAGAAAATAGGATTAGTTATTATAACTACTTTATTCCCACCAAGAAAAGCAGGAGTTAAAGCATCAAAAATAGCTTTTTCAAGATTCACCTCAGAACAATCATATGTAGTAATATTTATTTCATCAGCTTTACTTTCTTTTATGATACGTTGAATTTTTGCATTCGTTAGATATTTTTCATCGCCTTTATATAAATATACTCTATTTGCCATTAGAATTCACCTTTACCTTTATATAAATTATATCATAACTTTTATAAAAAGAAAATAACAAACTAAAAAAAGAGGAAGATCTAAAAAGATCTTCATATATATATACATTAAAAGAGGAATTAATTACTTTTCAGTAATTAAAAACTCTTTAATGGACAAAATTATTATTTACTAAATCTATGTTATTATACTAAATAAATGTGTGAAATAAATGATAATTTGGTCTTCAAGATCAGTACGATGAACTTCTCTATCACCAATATTTTCCAGTGCTTCTTGATGAGGAAAACCATATTTATTATTGTAACCTGAAGTTATTATAATATATTTGGGATTAACCTTTTCATAAAATGATCTATCTGAGCTCGTATTTGAACCATGATGACCAGCTTTGACGACATCTACTTTACTTATTTCTATCTCTCTTTCTACGTTCTTAGTAGCATCGCCTAAGAATAAATATTTTAAATTTCCTAATTTTATTGTAAGAACTATACTATTGTCATTCTCATCATTACTTTTTTGTTTTGGGGAAAGAACATCTATTACGTAACCATTTACATTTATTTTATCACCTTTTTTTACTTTTATTGTTTTGTTTGTTTTGCTATATTTACTATTATCATATTCACTAACAACAATATTTGTTACTTTGAATTCATTAATTATTTCACTTGCTTTTCCATTATGATCATCATGATTATGAGTTAGAATTAAATAATCAATTTTTCTAATTCCTGAACTTTTTAAATAATTTATAACATCATCAGTTTCCCTTTTTCCAGTGTCAATCATAATAACCCCTTTATTTAAGGGCAAATCAATTATTATAGCATCTCCTTCAGGCAAAGACATAAAAGATGTTTTTCCTAGCAAGTTAAAACTAACCTTATTCATAAATATAAACACTAATATAATACTAGCAACATAAATCCAAGTCTTTTTATAATACTTTGTAAATAAAAAGATAATTATATAAAATATAACTATTTCTATAATATTTAGTGACGGGATAACAAAACTTATATTAAGATTTTTAAATAAAATGTTGGCATATTCAAATGTTTCTAAAATATAGAAGTATATACTACTAACTACTGGGAAAAAAAGAGATAAAAATGTTATCGGTAATATAATATATGATACTAAAGCTATAAATATAACATTTACAAATGGGGAAATGATATTAAAAGAATTATTCATATTTATTACAATTGGTAAAGTTATTAACTGAACAAATATTGTCATTAACAAATTATTTAAAATTGGATTTATTGATTCAATTTTTGTATTTTTTATACTCTCAGAATATATAATAATTGCAAAACTTGCAAGAAAGCTAAGTTTAAAACTTATATTATAGATAAGAAATGGATTAACGAATAAAAAAATAATAAATACAATACTTACATTATCTAAAGATGATAATTTTAAATCTTTTCTTTTATTTATTATTTTTAAATAATACATGACAACAGCTCTCGAAATTGATACTTGAAAGTAATTAACAAATAGATAAATACCAATTACTACACATATCACATTTTCTCTTGTTTTACTATTTCTTATTACTTTTCCCAATAGTTTTTCAATTATACTTATAATAATCCCTACATGAAGTCCTGATATTGCAAACAAATGGGAAATGCTATTTACTTTTATGCTTTCTTCTATTTCAGTACTTAAAAGCGATGTATCACCAAAAATAAAACCTAAAATATAACTTTTGCATATTGATTGATTAAAGAAATGATCTAAGTATTTATATATATATTTTTTTACTATATAAACATTTACACTTTTCTTTGTTTCAATTACTTCAGCATTGATTATTGATACTATCCTTTTACTAAAACAATATTTTTGGTAGTCAAATGCATATTGATTGTGATTAGCACTTATTTTTCGGTTTATACCTGTAACAATTACTTTATCACCAATCTCTATAGGCGTGTAATTTTTATCATATATTATTACTTTCTTAAAGTAGTTTGTAATTTCAATTTTATTACTTTTATCTTTTTTCTCTATACATGTTACTATACCTTCAAATTCTGTCAAACCATAGTCTTTGATTGCAAAAGAATAAATTATATAGATAATAATAAATATAATGTTTATTATTATAATACTTTTACAAATAATTTTATTTCTTTTGTAAATATATATAAGATATATTATGTAAAGAAAAAACATATAATGATTATTTATAATAACTGCGATAAGAATTATGCTAAATGAAACATATATAAAATTATTAATTAAAGTCCTATAGAATAATGTATTCTTTAATTTTGTTATAAACATTTTCTTTTATGCCTATTTCAAGTAATTCTTCTTTTCTTGTAAAGCCATTATTTTTAGAATACTTAACAATTGTTTTTATTGACGTATCCGTTAAACCTAAATACTTAAATCTATCAAAATCTTTTTCCTCACATGTATTTAAATTTATTAGTCCTTCTTCTGTATTTTTAGGTACTATTATTATCATTCCATCAGACACTTTGTCAGCAAGATTTAGTTTACTTTGATTACCTAAAAAGGTTACACCTCCTGCCTTTCGTATAGCATCAAGTATTCGATCTTTATCTGTCATAGCATATGTTCCTGGGTAGCGTACTTCTCCTTGTACACTTACTAAAACACTATTCTTATTTGAAGTGACTAATTCTACTTTATCACTAGCATTTAAAATGAATCCAAAAAGTAGTAATATTAAACTTACTCCCCCAACGATTAAGTATTTAATTTTAATTTTCTTTACTAATTTAATAATTTTCATTTTATCACCTTCCACTTACATATTAACTGTTTATTAGTTTTTTTGCTTTAAAAAAATGCCTATCATAAGCGATAGACATTCAGAGAATTGTTTTTACTTTATTGTATGCATCCATACCATTTTTCTTTAATTTTTTTAACTTTTTTTCGATAGAATTTTTCTTACAAACCATCATACTTATGACTCCATAAGTTGCTGCACCAATCATCATATATGCGATAGCTTTTTTCATAACTATTTTCACCTCACTAATTTTCTACTTTAATATTATTATTTCCAAAAATATAATTTTTATTCTTTTTTGAGGTGTTTTATTTCTTGTTCATAGTTATTAATTGCTTCTAAAATTTTTTCTTTTAATTTCGTATTTCGTGAATAATCCGTATTACTAACTGCCATTTTAAAAGCTTCGAAGCTTCCTATCATTATTAAGAATTTCTTAGCTCGTGTAATTGCTGTGTAATATAGTCTTCTTTTAAGCATTATTGAATAGCTTTTAGAAAAAGGTATGATAGTCGTATTGAATTCACTACCTTGCGATTTATGTATTGAAATTGCATATGCTAATTTTAATTCTTCATAATTATCTTTTGTGTATTCAACAAGACCATTATCGAATTTCACAAACATCCCAATTATTTTATTTTCATCATATATAAATGATTCTACTATTCCTATATCACCATTCATAATATTATCATCATTCCTGTTTACTAACTGAATAACTTTATCATTAATTCGAAATTTTTGTTTACCAAAAACTATTTCATTATTAGCATCATTTAATGGATTAAATTCTTCTTGAAGAATGTTATTAATATTATCAATTCCTAAAGGACGTTTATACATTGGGATTAATACTTGTATATCTTTAAAGATACTCATATTTTGTTCTATAGCTTTGTGTATTATTTTCTTTAAACTATTTATAATAATATTTTCATCATCTATATTAATAAAATTTCGATCTTTTTGTTTCTCAAATAAATCTAAAGGTATTATTCCGTGATTGACTTCATGAGCAAGGCGTATGATTGATGAATCTTGGGCTTGTCTATGAATTTTATCTAATTTTATAGTTTTTATTTTTCCGGTTTTAATTATATCTTCAAGAACATTACCTGGTGAGACAGAAGGAATTTGATCAACGTCTCCAACAATTATAATTCTAGTTTCATTTGTTAAGGCCGAAAATAATTTACATGCTAGCACAACATCTACCATTGACATTTCATCAATTATGACAAGTTTAGCATTAATGGGATTATTTTCATTATTATGAAATGTTTTGCCATCATATGCTAAAAACTTATGAATTGTTTGTGCAGGCATTTTTGTTACTTCAGCTAATCTTTTACTGGCTCTACCAGTTGGTGCTAGTAGATATACTTCTTCCGTTAAATTTGGTGATGGGTATAGTTTTTTGTATAAGTCTATAATCCCTTCCACGATTGTTGTTTTTCCAGTACCTGGTCCACCAGTTATAACCATTATTTTTTCTATAAAGGCATTGATAATGGCTTCTTCTTGTTTGGGACTATATTCGATTTTTAATTCTTTTTTTACTTTTTCAAGTTTATCAATAATAACTTCTTTATTTAGGCTTTCGTGATTATGTATTATTAAAGAAGCTATAATTGCAGCTAATTTTCCTTCAGATTCATATAAAGAATATTCATAAACGTTAGATTCATCAATATAAATTTTTCCATCGGTTTCAAGAATATTTAAATATTTTTCGTAATCTTCACTGTCTAACTTTATATATTTATTTACAGTAATTAGAAGTTTATCTTTTTCTAAATAGCAATTCCCAGTTTCAAAGGTCATTCTATCGATAATAAATTTAAGACATGCTTTTATTCTTAGAGGATCGTGTTCGCTTATGCCCATTGCTAAAGCTATTTTATCAGCTTTTAAAAACCCAATGCCTTCAACTTTATCTATTAACAGGTAAGGATTTTCTTTGGCTACTTCTATTTCTTCTTTTGTTAGTTCAGTTAATATTCTTTGGGCCATTTGGATAGTAAAACCCATGTTTATATAATCAAGCGTATCTTTTTCTTTCTTTTTATTATCGATAAGTCCTTTATAGATAGTATCCTTTTGAATTAGCGTTAAACCATCTACTTTATCTAAGATATTTTTATCTTTTCTGATTTTTTCTAAACAATTTTTTCCGATTACTTCAAATATCTTTGCGGCAATTTTTTTACCAATTCCCGGAAAATAGTCACTCGAAAGGTATGCTATTACTGTTTCAAGAGTATCCTCATTTATTCGTGAGTATGATTGGGCTTTAAACTGAATCCCATATTTACTTTCTTCGAAGTCACCTTGAAATTCTAATTGTTCTCCTATTACGGGAAAGCGATCAAAAAATGATGTAACTGTTAAGAGATTAGTATATAAAATATCTTTATACTTTGCCATTTTTTTCTTAGTATAATCTAATTTGATCCTTAACACAGCATAACCATTTTCTTCGTTTTTGAATAATATTTTTTCAATAGTTCCTTCTAATTTTTCCATTTTTAATATTTTCTTCTTTCATTATTCATATATACTTCATCAATTGTTGAACCACCTAACATTTCATCTCCATCATAGAAGACTGCTGCTTGTCCTGGGGTTACTGCTTTAAACATTTGTGGGTATAATATTTCGAATCTACCATCACCTAAATTTCTTAGTGTAGCTTCAATATCTTTACTACGATATCTAAATTTTACATTGATTTTTCTTTCTGTGAATGGCTCTCCAAGCCAATTAATTTTGCTTACAATGCATCTATTTGAATACAAATAATCATTGTTTGCACCTCTACCCACATATAAGACGTTTCTCTTTACGTCTTTACCAAGGACAAACCATGGATCACCTTCACCACCAAGGCCTAATCCGTGGCGTTGTCCTATTGTATAGTACATTATTCCATCATGTGTGCCAACAACTTCACCATCTAGTGTTTCCATATTTCCTTTTTGCGCTGGCAAATAATTTTCTAAAAATTGCTTGAAATTTCTTTCACCTATAAAGCACACTCCAGTTGAGTCTTTCTTTGTAGCAACTTCTAATCCATATTCTTTGGCAATTTCACGCACTTCTTTTTTTGTTAAATCGCCAATTGGAAATAAAGCTTTATCTAATTGTTCTTTCGAAAGTTGTGAAAGGAAATATGTTTGATCTTTATTACTATCTAAACCTTTATATATTTTTAAAGGATCATGAGTTATTCTTGCATAATGTCCCATTGCAATGTAATCATAGCCCATTTCCATAGCTTTCTCAAGAAATGCCTTAAATTTGATTTCTTTATTACATAGGATATCAGGATTTGGTGTACGATAATTTTTGTATTCATCAAGAAAATATGTGAATACACGATCCCAATATTCCATAACAAAATCAACTCGGTGAAGTTTAATTCCCAGCTTTTCTGAAACTCTTACAGCATCCATATAATCAACTTCTTGAGGACAAACTGAATCTAAGGTATGAGGATTACCTAAAACATCATTATTAAGTAGAGAATCCCAGTTTCTCATAAACATACCTTCAACCTCATAACCGGCTTTTTGAAGGATAATTACAGCTACTGCGGAATCAACTCCACCACTTAATCCAACAACTACTTTTTTCTTCATATTACACCTATAATGTGCTCTTTATTTCTAGAATTAAATCTCTTAATGCCATAGCTTCCTCAAAATTTAATTCCTTAGCAGCATCTTTCATTTGTTTTTCTAATTTTGTTATTAAATTCTTTTTTTCTAAAGCGCTCATATTAGACATATCATTTAAATCAACATCTACTTTATCTATCGCTTCTGTTTGCGTTATAACAATTGAATCAGATATGTCTTTATATATTGTCTTCGGGATGATATTATGTTTTTTATTGTATTCATCTTGAATTTCTCTTCTTCGATTAGTTTCTGTAATAGCATATTGCATTGAATCGGTAATTTTATCAGCATACATAATAACTTTACCATTTGCATTTCTAGCAGCTCTACCTATAATTTGAATTAAGGAAGTTGTGCTTCTTAAGAATCCTTCTTTATCAGCATCTAAAATTGCTATTAATGAAACTTCCGGAATGTCTAATCCTTCTCTTAAAAGATTAATGCCAACTAAGCAATCGTATACTCCTTGCCTTAGTTTTCTAATTACTTCTAATCTTTCTAATGATTTTACTTCAGAATGCAAATAAGCCACTTTAATGTTTAAATCTTTCAAATAATTTGTTAAGTCTTCACTCATTTGAATCGTAAGTGTTAGAATAAGAGTTCTTTCATTTTTTGCCTTTCGAGTGCGAATTTCTCTTATTAAATCATCAATTTGTCCGTTTATTGGTCTTATTTCAATAAGAGGATCTAATAGCCCTGTTGGTCTAATGATTTGTTCGACAATTTCCCCATTTTCACGCTCATATTCGCCCGGTGTTGCACTTACAAAGATTACCTGTCTAATTAGCTGTTCAAACTCATCAAACGTTAGAGGACGATTATCAAGGGCAGAAGGTAATCTGAAACCATTCTCAACAAGACTCATTATTCGTGATCTGTCACCATTATACATAGCTCTAACCTGAGGCAATGTTACATGAGACTCATCAATTACCATTAAATAATCATCACCAAAGAAATCTAGTAACGTATAAGGTTTTTCTCCCTCAGCACGTAAACTTAAATGTCTTGAGTAATTTTCTATTCCCGTACAATATCCTATCTCTTCAAGCATTTCTATATCATACATTGTACGTTTTCTAATTCGTTCAGCCTCAAGTAAAAGTTTTCTATCTTCGAAGAATTTTACTTGCTCTTCCATTTCTTCTTTTATTCTTCTAATTGCTTCTTTTAATTTATCATTATTAACAGAAAATAATGTTGCTGGATTTATAGTAATAACTTTTTTTGAGGAAAGCACCTTTCCAGAAACACTTTCAATAATTTTAATTTTCTCAAGTTCATCATCAAAGAACTCTAAACGAATTCCTTGATTTTTTTCATATGTTGGAAAGATATCAACTGTATCACCACGAACTCTAAATGTTCCTCTAGAAATATCATAATCATTACGAACATATTGCATCGATATTAGTTTTTCAAAGAGTTCCTTTAAAGGATAACTCATTCCTTCTTTTAAAACTAACATATTCTCACGATAGTCATTAGGGTCACCTATATCATAGATGCAAGAAACGCTCGCAACAACAATGACATCATCATACGTGAGTAAACTACTTACAGCACTATGACGCATTTGGTCAATATCATCATTGATACTTGAATCTTTTTCAATATATAAATCCTTGCTGGCAACGTAAGCTTCTGGTTGATAGTAATCATAATAAGAAATAAAATATTCAACATGGTTATTTGGAAAAAAAGCTTTTAGTTCACTATATAGTTGCCCAGCTAATGTCTTATTATGAGCTAGTACAATTGTTTTCTTACCTGTGTTTTTTATTACATTAGCAATAGTAAACGTCTTACCTGTTCCTGTAGCACCCAAAAGTGTCATTGCATGCAATCCATCATTAATTCCTTCGGTTAACTTTTCGATTGCTTGTACTTGATCTCCAGCACCACTATATTTACTAACTAATTCAAAAGGCATATTTTCACCACCTATTTATGATACTTTATATTATTCATTATCGCAAAAGCTCGATATGTTTGTTCTAAAAAGATAACTCTCATTAACTGGTGAGGGAAAGTCATCTTTGAAAAGCTTAGCTTATAATTACTTCTTTCTTTAACATCCTTTGATAATCCGTCACTACTTCCGATAACAAAAATAATCTTACGATTATCATATGTGTAATGATTTTCTATTAGTTTTGAATAAGCTACACTATCTAGCATCTTGCCATCTATTTCTAAAGTTATTACATAATCATTATCACTTATACACTGAAGAATATTTTTTCCTTCTTCAAGCAAATTTTTATTCATATCAGGTGTATTTATCTCTTTGATTTCTGTTATTTTGAAATTGCAATAAGGCTTAATTCTTTTCAAATATTCGATTATTGCATCATCTAAATACTTTTCTTTAATTTTACCAACACAAACAAGATCTAAAGAAATCATAGTTCTATTACCTCACTAGCTTCATATTGGCTTGCAATAAGAATAGTACCTTTAAAATTGTATAATTTGTTTATAATTTCTTCATATAAGCATTGTTCAGAGTTACAATCTTCACTTATATGAGCTAAAATAACATATTTATTCTTTTCGTTTAAAACAGATTTTAATATTTCATAACATTTTTGATTAGAAATATGTCCTTCAGTACTTAATATACGATTAATCAAACTATAGTCACGATTACTATTAAGTAACTTTTCAACATTATGGTTAGCTTCAATGATAAGAACATCTAAACCACTTAAATATGGCAAATATTTGTCAGGCATAATTCCAGTATCAGTAAAGTACCCTACGCTTTTTCCTTCATATGAAATTACATATCCTAACACTTCCATGCAATCATGATTTAGTTTAAATGTATAAACATCCAAATCACCTATTTTATACTTTGCTTCTGGTTCTATGAAACATATCTTTTTTCCAACGAACTTATCTCTAAATGCTGGTTTTAAACCTAAAAAGCTTTTTTTAGAAATATAAATATTAGCCTTTGTTTTCTTTGATATAGTATCTAAGTATCCTACATGATCCCCATGTTCATGAGTAACAATAATATCTGTAACTTTGTCTAATGGTAAATTAGGATTCCTTCTACATGCATTAGTCAAGGTAATCCCCGCATCAATCAATAAACGAGTATTCCCACCTTCTACATAAGTCATATTACCTTTTGAACCGCTAGATAAAACACATACTTTCATAAACTTTTTTTCTCCTAATATAAATATTATACAACAAATATATCCTTTTATCAACATAAAAAAAGTCAATGAATATCCAAATTATCTGAGTACTAATTGACTTATATACAAGGATGTTGTTTATATTATCTATATTTATATATTACTTTGTAATTTTCACATTTCTAATCTTTCAC
>ULNJ01002677.1_pt1 | contig 61212 bp, 53 predicted proteins | sample 1951891 | NCBI WGS metagenome assembly ULNJ01 (sample SAMEA4835574, study PRJEB28245) | human gut metagenome | biome: gut microbiome; material: fecal sample | place: Denmark | collected 2008 | reverse complement strand
ACAGCAACACATAGTTGACACTATTTAATCTCGTTCTTTAGTATTTCTCTTACTTTTTCTTCTAACTCTTTGCTTTCGTCCATAAGGGTAAAGAGTTCAGTAGCAGTTTGTTTTAATTGTTCATTAAGTTCTTCTTCAGATAATTGGTTGGAATTATCAACACCAACATATCTTCCAGGATTTAATGAATAATCTTTTTCTTTTATTTCTTCAAGACTTGCTTTATTGCAGAAGCCAAGTTTATTTTCATATCCTTCATCGTTTTTGTATTTATGATATGTTTCTGCTATTAAATCAATTTCGTTTTGTTGAGTTTCATCGAATGAGTCATCATCACTTGCACCAGCAAAAACTCTCAATTTACGAGTTTTCATTTTTCCAAGTTTAGTTGCATTTATAAATAAAACATCTGTGTCAACTTTTGCTTTATTCAAAATCCAACATTGAACGCTAATTCCTGTGTTAGAGAACATTTTGTCTGGCAAATCAATAATGGCATCAACTTTACCAGCTTCAAGCATAGCCTTTCTAACTTTTCTATCATCTTCAGTATTGCTTGTTGTTGCACCATTTGGCATAAGTATAGCAGCTTTTCCTTTTGGAGCAAGTTTAGCATACATAATTTCTAACCAAGCATAGTTTGCGTTTTTTGTATCAGGTTTTCCAAACACCCATCTTGGGTCACCTTCAAGAGATGGTTTCCAATAATCTTTAATGTTATATGGTGGGTTGGCAAGAATAAAATCTGCTCGAAGTGATTTATGTAAATCATCGGTGAAAGAATCTCCATTTCTATCTCCTAAATCGCCAGAAAGTCCACGGATTGCAAGGTTCATTTTTGCCATTTTCCATGTTCCTGGGTTGCTTTCTTGGCCATAAATTGAAATATCATCAACCTTTCCACGATGTTCTTTTACAAATTTTGAACATTGTACAAACATTCCACCAGAACCACAACAAGGATCAAAAACTCTACCTTTATATGGTTGCAAAATTTCAACCATCATTTCTACAATAGATTGTGGGGTAAAGAACTCTCCACCTTTTTGGGGGATATATGTTGCAAAAGCGCCAATATAGTATTCATATATTTGACCGAAGAAATCGCCATCTGCATCTTCCATTTTTAATTGTGTGGTAAAGAAATCTACAAGTTCGCCCAATGCAACTTTATCTAGTTCGCTTTTAGAGTAAGTTTTAGGAAGAATTCCTTTAAGCTCATAGTTTTTCTTCTCAAGTTCTTCAAACGCTTCGTCAATTTTTTGACCTAAACTTTCATCTTTAGAATATGATGCAATGTAAGGCCAAAGTGCTTTCTCTGGAACGATAAATACATGATCTGCGATGTAGTAATCCTCATCGTGTTCACAACCATCTCCGAATGCTTTTAATTCATTAAATTTAGCCAAATATTTATCACTAACATATTTTAAGAAAATTAAACCTAATACAACATTTTTGTAATCTGCTGGGTCGCACTTATCTCTTAATTTAACGGCAGCACCCCATAGCACTTTTTCATCAATTTTAGCCATTTTTACTCCTTATAGTTCTATATAATTTAAACTATGTGTCATTGCTATTATAGCACAAATTTTATTTTTTGTATTAATTATCAAACAAAAAACAGCAGAAATTTAATTTTGCTGTTTTGACACTTATATTTATTTTAAAAATTATTACCTTAATAAAATATTTTTTTAATAATGATATAAATTCTTTAATTTTGATTTAAAGATATGTTAAATAACTATAGATAGATAAAATCAAATATTTGCTTTTAATTTATTTATATTTTTAATCTCAAATTTATATCCCATATTAGTAACAGCTTGGGCGGCATATTTTATTGAGACTTTACTAAAGAATGGAATTTTAGGTCTTTCATCATGATATCGATTGATTATTCCTAATACGACTGTGTAATTATCAGCGATAAAATTATTATCAATTATTTCATCCATACCTTTATCATGTAATTTTTCATTTAATCTTGTTCTAAAAGATATATCCTTTAATGCATGGCAAGATACCGTGGCTTGATTAAAAAGATGGCTTAAATACGAAGATCCACCATTATTTTTTATATGCATTAATCTCTTATTGTAAATAACATCACATGGTTCAATTGAATTACCTTTTCCACTTCCAAAAGGAATGTTTATTGTATGAATCAACCTAGCTTCTCTAAGTGAATGTGCCAACATTGAGTTATATTCATCCTCATTTTTATTATCTGGACAATCAATAAATGAGATTTCTGATAATTTTAAAGCGTTATAAGTATCGTTGATATCTTGAGCAAAATCTTTGTTTATTTTATACCAATTTCCTCCATTGATAGCATAAATATCATTTTCCACTTCGATGCTACCTACTATACATTTATATGCTTTCCAATTATATAAATTAGTTCTTTCACTAGCATTTGATCTGGCATAAATGTTTTTTTGCTTTAATTGCTCAAAATTTTCAATAGTAGAATTTTTAAAACTATCAACAAAAACATCATTATCAATGTCATTATATTCTACGTGTCTATCATCTTGACCCTGAATATAAATACACCTAAAATTACGCCATTCAATCAAATCTGGAATTGCCATCCAAACTTGTGTGAAATCTCTATTATTAAATCGACTCACAACTTCATCATTTAGTCTATCAATTAATTCTTTATCTCTAACTAGTTTCATATTATCTAACCATTCAAAATTTTCTTGATATGTAGTCAATTTATATTTATTATAACAATATATTAGCAATTCATCAATATTGGATATGTCTCTATCAATAGTTAAATTGAAAATATCTCCACCAGTAATAATAGTCTTTCCAAAAAATTCATCCTCACTTTTTCCAGTAACAAAACGGATTAAATCCCTGTCAATATCAAAGCCAAATTCCCCAATATCGCTTTCCTTTGGCATTTGTTCCTGACTTTGTTTGTAATTTTTCCCTATATCAACTTTAGTAATTTTTCTAATTTTATTTTTTTTGTATAGTATTCAAAACAATTTTTAAACCAAATTGTTCCTCGATTACATTATCCTTAAACAAAGTTCTGCCATAACCGAATGTCAATCCAAAAATTCTAGTAACCTCCTCGTTAACTTGTATTCGTTTTAAATACAAAACCTTTGAATTTGCAGTTCTTAATTCATCTCGATGAATACTAAAAAATTTATATAACCAATCTGGTTCCTGAACAAGTGACCTATTATAATAAATTATATTATTTTCGTCTACAATCTGAAGCTCTTCACAATTTTCTACAATATCACTGAAATCAGTAATCTCTTCTTTGATTAAATATATTGATAAATTAATTTTTGCCATACTACAACTCCTTTTATAATGTTTGCCTTTGTTACTTATGATGTAATTTATAATGTTGCGATCTAGTCAATACAACTAAGTTTGATTTTCGATTGTTTAATTTATTTCCATCTTTATGATGAACAACTTCATTTAAACCAATATTCCTTTTTATTTTTTTACGTGCTATATCCCGATGTAATGGAGCATATCCATTTGCTCTAGCATCTGGACTTTTAGGATTATAATGTTGAATATAACCCTCTTTTGTTATATATTTTTTGTGTTTTCTATAAATTCTCATTTTGTATTTCTCCTTAAAAAAATTTTTGTATTAATATTACTAAAACAACATATATTCCTATACGACTTATCCAATGTAATAAGCTTCGACTAGAATACGATTTTCCTAAGCCGCCAATTTTCCAGGCTACTGTGAATGCAATACTATCAAAAATTAGGAATAATATAACATCCATAAACTGATTATTTGTAATAGAAAAACCGGTAATTAAAGTATATAATGTTCCCACATTATCACCTCCTCTTAAAAATATTCTGTCAGAGGACTTGCTTACCGGTTAAAAATATGCTATAATATATTTGTGTTAAAAATTAGCAATATTTTTAAACGGTTATCGGAGCCTCATTCCGATTAAAGAACAAGGTGCGAACTTGTTCTTTTTTTAGTTCTTACTCGTCAAATACAATTTTTTCTTCTGCTTTAGCAAAAATCTCAACTTGATTTTCAATATTTATTCTATTGACTATCCATCCATTTAAAGAGCATTGATGAATAAATTCATTTATTCTGTTTACTCCATTTATTTCTTTCAATGTAATTACTACACCAAAATTAAGTTCTCCTTTCTTTTGTGTGCTAAGTCGTTCTTTGGATTTAATACTAATCCCCCAAAGTTTAGTTGAATAAACTTTTTTTGGTCGATTGTTGTCTTTTATTAATTCTTTAATTACCTTTGTATTGTCCCATTTCCTATAGTGATGTCTTGCATCAATTTCATAAACAGGTCCCTCTCCATCAGTTTGATGATTATTATTTATAGTCACTATTTTATTATTGTTGACTCTACCAAAACTAATATCTAATTCACTATCCGTATAATCAACACCTTGATTTCTTGAACAACTTGGAAAGTAACACATCGTTGCTCTTGCAACATACGGATATTTCCCTTGATTTATAGGAACTGGTAATCGATAGTTAAATGTGTTATACATTTTTGAAGTGTTAGACAATACAAATTTAATTTCACTATTCTGAGAAGTAATAATTTCTTCAATTCTAATAGGAACAATACCATGCCCTATGGTTGGAGAATATCCATGATTGCTCCACCCTATCGCTGAATCTATAATTAAAGCTTTCGCTACTTCTCTAGTTAAACCCAGGACGTAAATAAGATATGCCATCTTTCTTGTAATCCAAGGAGCAGCTAATGATGTACCTTCAACATGTGCCAAACCATTATTAGTCATAACAGTTATTTTGCCATCTTTGTCTCCACCAAAATAACTCACATCTGGTTTATTAAAAAATGATAATACAGGGCCTTCTCTCGTATATCTAGCACTTGTTTTATCAAACTTAACAGAATTTACTACTAAGCCATTAATTGAATCTGCTGGGGCTCCTATCTTTTTATGCTTAGAATCCTCATTGTAGTTATTTGTTCCTGCTATTACAAAGATAACATCATTTTCATACTGTATTCTATCTAATATATCTGCCTCGGGAGAAATAAAATTTGGATTTATTGGAAAATCAGCCCCCAAAGACAAATTCCAAACTTTTATATCCTTATTTTTAGCCACAATATTCTCTATTGATTGAAGAATGTTAAAGGAACTAAATTTTGAACTATCTGATACTGCAAAGTGTTTAACCTTGAACCTTCCACATCCATCATCAAGATTTTTATTTAGTGCTGGACCATCTACAATTATTGAACAAATTGCCGTACCATGAAAATAATCCTCATCTGATGGAATAAAATCTTTTGCTAAATAACTCTCAGATTTGACCCATTTTGAAAAATATACATTTTTATCAAAAGATGTGTCTATTACACCTATAACTGGCTCATCTAGCGGGTCAGGTATATCAAAAGATTTCTCGTCCTTAAAATCAAAATCTTTTTTAGATAGGGTGGCCATGTCAGGACTAGCCATTGAGACTAAATATTGCATAGGTGTAGTTTTTTGCAAAATTTTTACTTGATTCGCATTCAACAAAACTGTATTATTATCACCTTCCATTATATTGTGATCAGGAACTTCTATCCCAACTGTTTTTAAAATTTCTTGAATTGGATATTTAGTCCTATAAAAAGTTATGATTGACTGCTCTTCTAATGCCCCATCTGCTTTCTCATTATCAAATTTCAAAACATAATATGCATCAATTATTACCCTTACAAATAATGAATTTTTCTTTAATTCATTGGGTATATTAATCTTTTTATCATTTATTTCTTTAATTTGAATATAATCTATTACTCCATTAAATTTTTGTTCGAGCAATTGAATACATTCTTCCAATAATTGTATTGTATCTTGTAGCGTTTCCAATGAAATAAAATGAGTTATAATATGTTTTTCTGGTTTTATATCTGTATATTTAGCCCCCACAATCGAATTATTTGGTTCATCCTTACGCCTGTTTGAAAAGCATGCGCTAATTCTGCGAGTTTTTGCAATTACATCTATATAATAAACACTAACCAAAGCGCCACCAATTATAGTATTTGTTTCCCAAAATTTATAAATGTTAATAAGTTGTAATTTTAAATCTCTTAAATGTTTAGCCTCGACCATTTTATGAGGTGGTAATTCAGGATAACCAAATCCAACCGAGTTTTTAACTTGTTGAAAAGTACCTTTTAATTGTAATAAATCATTCATCTTCCACCTCCTTCAATTCTCTTGCAACTTGACTTTTTGATATACCTGTCAAAATACCAATTTCTCTTAATGTAAAACCCATTTCTCTTAAAGCATTTAAATCATTTAATTTGTTTTTATCATTAAATTCTTTAAATATTCTTTTTAAATAATCGTATGGGTTATCTGGATTGCTAAAAGCAATAGATGTTTTTATAATGTTTAGTAATTCACCAGGATAAGGCAAGTTTTCGTTTGCTTTTAAAATTTTCTTTAATATATTAACATTCACCTCAATATGATTAAATTTTTTTGCTAAATTTGACAAAATTGAACATGCCGCTTCAATTAAATCTTTTTGTTCATATCTATTGAAATTAACAATTAAATCAAATCTACGTGTTAAAGCCTTGTCAAATGATTGGAATAAGTTTGTTGTTGCAAATAATATTACATTATCATTCAATTCATCCAAACCTCTAATAATTGAAGAAGTAGCCCTTCCCATTTCTCTTAAATCATTGTTATTTATTCTATCTAAAGCAATTGCATCAATCTCATCAAACAAAATTACAACTTTTTCTGGTTGAGAAAGGTTATTTATCTCATCGAACAACTCTGCTATATTCTTTGAAGTTTGTCCTAGTTTACTATCAACTATAAAATCAAAATTAACAATATATAAATCTCTCTCTAAAATTCTAGCAATATGTTTAACCGATTCTGTTTTTCCCGTTCCAGGACTACCTTGAAACATAAATTTATTAACACCAGCTTTATGTCCTATTGCGTTTATAATTCCTATAATATCTTCATTTATAGATTCAGGTAATACAAATGATGCACTACTTGTATCTATTTTTTTACAAAACGACATATTTTCGCGATTAATTTGCGGTATGAAAGTATTTGCGTTTGATAATAACGATAAAATATATTGAGATAATTGAACATCTCCTGATTCGTCAAAATCTCGAGCTATTTCATATGCTTCAGTTCTAAATCCCGAGTCATTATTCTCCACATGATATTTGATTAAATTTAACACATTTCTTTTTTTCATTTAACACCTCACAACGAGATTATAACACAACGCATTGGGACAAGTCAACATATTTAGGGACTTTTTTATTAAAATAATATTTTTGCAAAAACAAAAAAATTGCCGATATCGGCAATTTTAAAATTTTATATGTGGTACCCTAACGATTCTAAAGTAAAAAGCATAAAATACAGAATCGCAGTTTCAAAAGATACATTCTCTTTTTCCATAACTATTGAAACGAGATGTTCTTTATCTTTGCTAAGCTTGAACTTTACAACAGGATCATCAAGTCTTTCCCATTCTCTATAAGGATTATCATGCCCCCATATTGGCAAAGCAATTTGCCCCCAACCTGTCTCAATTATTCGAATAAATATTTTTTGAGTTATTGAAGATAGTATTGCCTTTTCAGCATTTACATTTTTTTCTTTCATAATTTTTACAAGCATATCTTGTGCTTTTACGTTATTAGTAAAATTAAGAATAGTTTTTTCTTTTTTTATTTTTTTTATAATTTCATCTTGCTTTAAAAAATGATTCTTAAAAATATCTAATTTTGTTTCGTCGTCACAATTTTGCAAATTATTTTCTGTCAAGAAAAATTTCCAGTCTTCTACTATCATGCTTTCGTCGTTAACAATAATTGGAACCTTCTCTAAATAAGGTAATCGATTTTCAAACAATAATTTGCCTAATTCTAAAGCAGGTTCTGTTGCCTTAATTAATTCGGTCCATTTATAAAATCCAGCCAGTCTCGCAATCACATGTTGCGCATTCATTAATGTAAATGGTTTTTCTTCATCAATCTCAAAATTAAAAATAATATCATCGATGTCACTAAAAAAGCGAGGTGAATATTCATAGACATCCTCATCCTCGTTGAAATGTTTTGTTTCAAAATCTTTTAAAAAATTCTTAGCTTGCAGCTTAAAAAAATCTATATTTGTCATAATATATCTCCTTATCAATTTTTTGTTTATTGTCCTTATAATGCATCCGTAAACTTTTTAGACAATAAACTCTTTCGACAAAGAATATATTATCTTTATGTGGTCGATGAAATCTTTGCACGGACTAGCAGGTCTACCACCAACCTTGGATATATTATAACTGAAAACAAATTCTAAGTCAAAGATTTTTAAAATAAATATAATAAAACTTACAAGTAGTTTATAACTTTACTCCACGTAAAAGCCATAGGCAAATAAATGTCTATATGTGATGATTTCGTAGGTTGGGATGTAGTCGATGAATTTGATATGGTTTGAGAATTTTTGAATAGTTGGTGGACTTGTTTTATTTTTTGTGTTGGCCTTAGCAGCTTGCTTACTTTTTGTTTTAGTTTTGCTTTCTATGTTTAACTTTTCCCTGCCTTCAACTTTAAATTCTTCATTTATGACTTTGGTTAAGTCGGCATCTGTTTTATATTCTTCTTTCGCCATTTTAGTTGTGATGGTTTTGAAATTTGTTCTTTCATTTCCATTTTCGATTTTGCTGGTGATACTGTTACTGTTTCTATTTGTAGTTCCAGTTTTATCAATTTCAGTTTCAATTTCTCCTTTCTCGGGGTTGTCTTTTGATATTTTTGCAAAAGGTTCGAATTGAGGTACGCTTGCTCCGCCAAAAGATTGTCGTTTGAACTCAAACGGCAATTTTTTATTGTCTGCATCTGAAATTTCAATTTCTTTTCTATAAATTGTTGTTCCATTGTCATCATTATTATTGTCATCATCATTATCATTTGGACGATTATATATTTCTTCTGCTGGATTAAGACTTGTGTTGTAAACAATTGTAATTTTGTCATCATAAAGCAATACTTTCAAAATAAAATTGTTAAAGAATTCGTTTTTATCTATTTTGTTATCAAATTGTTTTCTTGCATATACTTTTAAGAAATTTACAATTTGTTCCTTTTCAAGTGGTTTTATTTGGTGATTTTGTTCATACTCAACTTTATCTTCTAGTATTGCTTTTTCGTTTTCAAGTTTCATAAGTCGTTCTTGTGTTGACGAAGTTATTATTCCTTTTTCCATTGCATTTAGAATAGAGTCTATTGCTCTATTCTTTTCTTTTAATTCTTCTTGTAATTTAGTTAAAACTGCGTTGTTAGATAATTCACTATTAAATCTATTCACAACAACTTCGGCAATACTATCAATAACATTTGGTTCAAGAACATATTTTTTTGTCTTTTCAAAAACAAAATCTTCTATTGTATCTTTTCTAACATTATGTTTATCACATTTTGTGATTTTCTTTTTCTTGCCTGAACATTTGTAATATCTATGGACAGCACCAGTTTTGCTTGTTCCCGTTTCTGCCACCATTGGGTATCCACAATAGCCACAAAAAAGTTTATCACTTAAAATATACACATCTTCATTTAAACTATTTTTTCTTTGTCTATGTTTATGATTATCCATAATTAAATTACACCTTTTAAATATACTTTCTTCAATTATTGGTGGAAATATATTAGTATAGATTTCATCGTCCATTTTGCATATTCCGATATACTTTTCATTTCTTATCATTTTAGCAATAATATTTAAATTAAACTTGTTCCCATATTTTGTTTTTAGACCTTTGTTGTTTAGTTCATTTACAATTTCAATTGCCTTTTTGCCATTTGCATAATCTCTAAATATTTTCTTTACAATCTCACTTTCGACTTCGTTGATAACATATTTTTTGTTTACAACATCAAAACCATACAAAATATATCCACCAATGTAATTACCTTTTATTAAACTTTCTTTTATACCTCGCTTAACTTTTTGTGAAAGTTCGGCAGAGTAATATTCTGCCATTCCTTCCAAAACACTTTCCATTAAAACACCGCTAGCATCATCACTTATGTTTTCTTTTGCAGATAGAACCCTAACACCATTCTTTTTTAACTTTGCTTTATATGTAGCACTATCATATCTATTTCTTGCAAATCTATCTAGTTGATAAACCAAAACAAAATCAAAATCACCTTTCTTGCTATCTTCAATCATTTGTTTGAATTGTGGTCTGTTATCTGTTGTTCCAGAAAGTGCTCGGTCAATATATTCATTAAGAATAATAAGCCCATTTCTTTTTGCATAGGCATAACATTCACGAAGTTGCCCTTCAATAGATTGTTCAGTTTGATTATGCGAACTAAATCTCGCATATATTACAGCTCGTTTTTTACTCAAAATATTACTCCTTTTAATTAAACATCTCAAAAACTTGAATTTTTAAAACTCTTGCAATTTTAAAAAGTGCAATTATTCTAAAATTCTCACTATTAGTCATTATTTTATTTAATGTGCTTTGACTTATTTTGCACAACTCACAAAACTTACTTTTAGATAAGTTATTTTCTTTTATAAAGTTTTCTATCAATTCAGTTTTAATTATATTTTTCATAATTCACCATTCCTTATTCGGGATAATTATATCATCCCTGTTTAGGGAAAGTCAACTATTTATCCCTTATTTGGGATATACTTATAAAAAATTAAGGTGGTATCTATGAAAATATTTGCAGAAAGATTAAAAGAATTAAGACAAGAAAAAGGACTTTCAATCCAAGCATTAGCAAGAGAAGTCAAGATTGGTTCATCATCTCTTTGTCGCTGGGAAAACTGTCAAGCAGATGTAAAAGGTTCTCAACTTGTAATTCTCGCTAAATATTTTGGCGTATCAATTGATTACTTAATGGGCTTGGAGGATTAGTATGGAAAATGAATTATATGGTTATAATCTAATTAACAAAGAAACAATAAACAAAATGCAAGAGTTAAACAATGTTATATCAGATATTGGCAAAACATTTTGTAGTAATTTAAAATTATTTTCTGAAAACATATATAGTATTTTTAGTTCTACATTTAAACAAATAAATGATTTTAAATCTTCATTAAATCCAATATATGAAATGCTAAAAGAATTAAATAATTTTAATAAGCCAATCATTGAAAGTATTAAAGAAATATCAAAGATAGAATTAGTACCAGTAATAGATTTTGTTGAAAATTTAAAATTTTTTAAATTTAATATAGATAAAGATAAAGAAAAAGAAGAAATTATAGAAGATATTTCAAATGCAAACAAGGAAATTATTTTATCACAAAAAATAAATACTAGACAAAAAAGAAATTTGTTAAATAAATTCTTTTCCTTGCTAACTGTGACATTAAAATTTATATTTTTCTCATTGATAATTCCCACTTTATTTTCAGTGCATGTTTCAAATCATTTAATTTTAATGGAAGCAAAACAAGAGATCTTTCAATTAGAAGAACAACAGAAAAATAATGAAATAAAAATACAATATAGATACATAAAAAGTGAAACACGATTATACAAAACTAGAAAATTAAAAAATTGTATTGACCATCTAGCTATTGGTGAAATTGTTATTGTTTTGGAAGAAGTAAAAGATAAATTAAAAGTTCAAATATTAGATACTAATGAAATTGGTTGGATTTTAAAAAAATATTCTAAAAAGGCATAATTATTTCTTAAAAACATTATCGGGTGTGAGATTATTTATATCTCCACCTTTTTTAATGTAATCAATTAAATAATTGCTTAAAGTTTCGCCAACGCTTTTGGTTACTGATGGATAGAATTTTGCTTGTCCTTTTCTTTCTTTGTTAGTTTTTAGATTTAGGCTTTGTATGTTTTTTGCATATTTTATTTTCTTCATTTTTACTCCTTTTGTATGTTAAATACTTAATAAATAAGGAAAACGGGCATCACGTTTGTCGCATAAGGGGAATGGATCAATTTTGATTCTGCGAGTTTTTATTTTGCCCCAGTAAAATGCTTTATTTTACTAGCAAAAACGAGCATAATTTTTCAAAATATCCCCATTCCTTATCCTGCTTCTAATAAATTTATCTATTTCACAAGCTTCCTTCATCTTCTTCTATCCCAATTGCCTTTAAATATTCATTTTTTAGTTCTTGCAAACCTTCGGGTAATCTGTCATACATTCCAGCTTCAACATATCTTGCCTGCAATGTTCTTTCATCATCATGAGCAAGAACCAAATTATATATTCTTGACAATAATTTTTCTATAAATATTTGTTGAACATTTATCATTTTCAAATCCTGAATATACATATTCTCTTTAACTGACAAGTGATTTTCAAAGTGAGTTATCTTTTCTGATATACTCTCTATTTTTTGATAGTAATCTTTAAAATTTTCATCTTGCAATTCTAAAATATCCAAACCGTTTGTAATAACATGAACAAGAAATTCGTTTTTGTTTCTAAAATCAGCCCTATGCTTTTCAAAACATTTACTCAACCTTTCAATTGTTCCATAACTATAAATTCTAAGCTTTACTTCCATAAGTTTACTTGTATCAATTTTTTTCATTTTATTCTCCTTTTAATTTTTTTGGTTTTGTTTTTAGTTCTAATTTTACATTTCACACCTCCATTTAAAATGATTTTACTATTCTCGCGTGGACACCATTTGTCCATACGGGAAATATTTTTTCAACTTTCTCAAGTAAATTTTAACAAAGTCGCATTCACTACATTTTTCCATGCAATAAAAGTTCTTATCTTTTCATGCATATTATTGCATTGTCGCTTGACCACCGTTTGGTCAAACGGAAAAATATTTTCACATTAATCTTACAATTCTCGCAGCACACCCATTGTGTGCAGCGAAAAAAGTTTTTTGATTTTTCATTAGAATTTTACTACTGTCGCTGTATCACCATTTGATACAGCGAGAAAAGTTTTTTTGATTTTTCTAACTTAATTCTAAAACTTCCGCTGGCTCACCATTTGAACCATCGGGAAATATTTTTTAAACTTTTTCAACTAATTATAAAAATATCGCGTGTTCACCATTTGAACACGCGAAAAAAATTATTATAAATTTTATACATCAACCTTCTCACTTTCTCATTATAACCATTTGAAATTGTGAATAAAAACACAATAAAAAAATGCCAAATATTTGGCATTTTTTATTTTTTTATAATCTAATTGTTAATATACCATTATAATTAATAGTCAAAATTTTTTTATTTATGTTTAAATACATTTTCTATAAAATCATAAAATTTTTTACAATTAATTTTGCAATTTACTTTTTATAATTTCTAAACTTATATTCTCCCTTATATCATTTCTTATTTTCTTTATTACCTCATCCATAGTTTCAGCTTCCCAATAAATTTTTAATTTATTTTTAGCTCTAGTTATTGCTGTATAAAATATACCATGTGTTATTTTATTGGAATTTGATCTTGGTATTACAATCTTCACATTATTGTATTCTAACCCTTGTGACTTGTGAATAGAGACTGCATATGCTATTTGAAATGGTACTATAGACTTTAGTTTTGATTCTTCACGTTCTTCTTCTGTTGTCCCTCCTTGATTTTCAAATACAGTTAATTTTATAACGGTAGCATCATCTAAATAATCACATACTTCAAAGTCGCTAAATCTAGTATCAAACTCTGTTAATAATATTTCTGCTTTTATTTTAAATGTTATATAATTTTCACCTTGCTCTATACCAATAATTTTTCCTTTTAAATTGTTATATAATTCTGGGAATCTTTTTGATTCATTAAATAGAATTGGATCTTTCACTTTATATTTCCATTCATGCCATTTATACTCATGTCCATCATTTGAATCCTGAAAATAATTATTGATATTGTTTAAACCATATCTACCATCATAATTTAAACACAACACAATTTTGTCTTCATCACTGTCTATATCGTTAAATAAATTTTCTGTAATTCTTTCAGAAAATGGACCATCTATTACTAACTTTTCAGTAATTTGTGGACCTAAAATACGAACTTCATTCCACAAACTTTTTATCTTTTTATTTTCTGTTCTCCATGTATTATTTAATTCAATCATAGACTTTCCCTCTACAATATTTTTAACATAATAAAACCAATTGCCAAATTCAATAGATTCTATTTGATAAATATCACCCACCATTACAAATAAAGCATCTTGATTAATTTTATTTAATAAAATACTCATTGTCCTATTATCAATAGTACTACATTCATCTATAAAAATAACATCATAATTTACAATATTTTTTCCTCTAACTATTTGATCTGCAACAGCAAATTTAGAATTTATTCCAGGTGTCGATATCCTTCGTTTTAAATTTTGAAGTGCTGTATGTGTTTTTGTTAAAAACAATTTACTTTTCCCTTCCATTAATTGGGATATATAATCCATTAATTGAGTTTTTCCTGTGCCAGCCGCGCCATAAATTAGTAATAATCTTGAATCAACAAAAAGCTTTTGAACTGCGATTTTCTTTAATTCATCATCTTTAAAAAGTTCTTTATGTTCTTTTATAAAATTTTCATTAACTCTTTTTTGCCCTCCAATACCTGATATTGTGAGTTCTTTTAACTTATTAATAATTTCTAGTGTCTGACTTTCATAATTTTGTATATAAACATACTTATCATTTTCTAAAACTTTAAATCCTTGTGCAATATCCCATGAATTTAATTTTGAATTATAAACATCTATTTTTTGCAATAAATCTTCATTTAAATCTTCCTTGTTTAAATAAATTTCACCAGAATCTTCTACTTTCTTTTTTATACTAATATATGGCAAATAATCTTTAACAGTATTAATCCCAACAGCTCTTAATACATCTCTAGAAAAATGTGTATTGTTTGTTTTACTATTAGGTATATTATACAAACAAGGTTTATTTTCAAAAGGGGTACATCGTGAAGTTATTTTCAGAGATTTATTATAAAATGATTTTGTTTCATCAGGTTTTCTCTTTATGCTTTCAATAATTTCTTCTTTCATTCTTATCAAAATATACCTAATTATGTTTTTTCCATAAGTATTGCTGCTATTATTAAAATTTTTATGTATGTCAACTAGAACATTTTTAAAGTATTGTGTATTTTTATTCTCATAAATGCAACTAATGGCTTGATTAAATGAAAATTCATTTAAGTCTATTAAATCTAACAAATTCATGCCCGTTTTTTGTAAAAAATCCATTAAAGAACTATATTCTCCATAATTTCCAGACAATTTCAATTCATGATTTAATAAACTCGAAAACTTATTTAAAACACCAGGGTCAATTGAAACTTTCCAACTTGTTACAACTTTTATTCTAGAAGGTTTAGTCCATAATTCAATTATATCTTCAACAAAGCCCACTTGAATTGTGTAATTAGTTGGAATATTTTCATGCGTATAGACAATAAATCTATTAAACTTAGAAGCATAAAGATCAGATAATTGCAATGTCATCTCATAATATCTTTTACCGTTTATATAAAAAGGCGTTTTCTTCTCTACAAAATATCTTGATTTATTATATCCTGCCATTTGATTCTTATTTTTTTCTACAATTTGGCAAACTTTTTCATAATAATCTTTATCTTCTTCAGTTAAATCCAAAGGGAATTTTTCTAAATTAGTTAAAACTTCTACTTTATAATATTCTTTTAAGTATTCTCTTATTCCCCATAAATAATCATAATATTTTAATAAAAGTCTTTCACTTTGACCATCTTCAGGTATTCTTCTAGCTAAGTATCTTAATGATTGATAAAAATCAGTTAAAAAATGAGTGCTTCTGTCAAATAAAGCTTTCTCCCATGCTATTGCGATAGTTGGATTTTCAACGCCACACCGTACTGCATTTAATAATAATGTCGCCATACAAAAATCTTCTAATGACACCATCATTTTTTTAGATACACTTTCTCTAGTTTCGTCTAACAATTCAATTCTATCAATTGCTTCACATATATCATTATTTCGTTCTTTTATAATTTTAAGTATTTCAATTTTATTCCTTCTAGTATCGTCTAATTTTCTAATAAATGAATGCTGTTCAGCTATTTTTGTTAAATTTTTAACAAATTCTTTAATAGATTCTTCCGAACATTTAATTTCTTCATTCTTATCAAAAGTAATGGTAACACTATTGTTTTTGAAATCTATATTGTTTATAAAATTAGGTGAAAGATATTTCCAAAAAACTCTTTCATGCGTTCTTACTTTGGGTTTTATAACTACAAATAGTATCCCTGGATCTGAAGTGACATTTTTGTATATATAAGCAGGAAATGCAAGGCTTTTTAACGAGTATTTTATACCATCATTAATTTCTTCATATTGAGAATCTGTACCTTTTATCTGAACAGTAAAATTTTGAAATGGTCTTCTAGAAATATTTGGATCATTTATTAATTCAAAATTGCCATCAGTATTAGGCCATTTATCTTCAGAAGCAAAATTTGTGGAAATATTACTACATCTTAAAAAAAACTCTAGTACACTAACAGCAGCCCTATCTTCTTCACTTCTTTCACTATGTGTTTTTATATGTCTTTCAATATCTTCATCTTTTATTTCCATAAATACTCCATATTACTAATTTTTTAACTATATATTATGTTAATATATCTTAGTGCTAAAACATTAAAATTTTCAGTTATAATTGCTTTTCTACATCAATTTCTATTACCTTTTTAGGGCTAGTATATCTTAACATATCAGCTTCTTTTATCTTTGTGTTGCCAATATATGAAAAGAATTTTTTTGCATCTTCTATGCTAAAAAATCTCTTATTATAACCTTCAACAAAATAATAATTTTCTTCTATTTTTTGACCATTGCCAGCACCAAAATTTTTATCAGCAATTGAATTAACTCTAGCAAGTAAATGTCCGTTTGGTTTTAATATTCGCTTTATTTCTTTCATTATTGCTATTGTTGTTTTTTCGTCAAAATAATGTAAACTTAAATCTGCAATAACCAAATCAAATGTTATATTTTTAAAAGGCAGTGGATTTGAAATATCAAGCCATTTTGTTTCTACACTCTTAAGTTGTTCTTTTAGGTGTTTTAATGCAACATCTGAATAATCACAAGCAATCACTTTAAATCCGCGTTCAGTTAAATACAAAGTGTCATTTCCAACTCCACATCCAAGGTCTAAAACTTTAGTTTTACATTTATCTAAAATATCTTTATATTTATCTAACCAATTATCATAGGTTATTTTGCCCATCGAGTATGTCTTATGAGTTTCATCCCAATAGTCCTTAAATTGCATTATAATCCTCCTAAATTCTTATAGTATTCTTTTAAAAATTGTTTTTCTTTATTTACAATATTTTGCTTTATTTCTTCAGTAAGTTTTGACCATAAGATTGGATTAAAAGATAAAATATTTAAGTCTTTACTAAAATACACAAATCTTTTTCTTTCAAACTTTTCGAAAGGATTATCTAAAATGCTTTTCTTCATTTTTGTTCTATCATTTAAGTATTTATAATTAAAAACACAATTTTTACGGTCAACAGGTAAATTTCTATCTAATCTATCAATGTAAAACTTTGAATATTTATCAATAAGGTTATCAATATTAACTTCACCTTCTTTATCGGCAAGTTCAAACATACTTAACATAAAAATCAATTTAAAAGAATAGGTTAAAGTATTTTCATCTATAAAATCAATAAAATCTTGCAAAATCGTCGTTTCATTATGGTCTTTTAATTGTTTTGCTTGTTTAATTTTTGCAATGTCTTCATTTGAAAAATAAGGCATAAGTTTATTTCCTATTGGCAATGACAAACTTGAAAAACTTGGATTTATTTTTACCCATTTACTTAAAGTATTTGTTCCAACAAATAACTCACGAGCGGTTTGTTCTAGCGACTTATAATCTTTATATTTTTCTTCGAAAGTGAAAACATCTATTTCTTGCATAGATATTTCAGTTTCTGAAAGTCCTAAAATGTTTAGATAATCAAAATTATTATTTATAACACCCGCAAAATCGCTGTAATTAGCAATTTTGAATAATGAATTAAAACTCCAAGGTGTAAGTTTTCCTTCATAGTTATCAACAACATCAATAACATACAAACATTCTTTTCCTGGATAATTTCGTAAACCACGACCAATTTGTTGCAGATATAAGACTTTTGAAAGTGTTGGTCTAGCCATAACAACAATTTCAGTTTGTGGACAATCCCAACCATCACTTATAACTTGACAGCTTAAAAGAAATTGAATTTCTTTATTTTTATAACTTTCAAAAATGGTATCATTATCTTTATTAAAACCATAAACTGCTCTTGCTTTTATTCCAGTATCGTTTAGCATTTTTTCTAGTTTTTTGCAGTGCTGAATGTTAACACAAAAGACTATTCCTTGTTTATAAAAATCTTTTTGTGGTGCGAAATATTTTTTTATTGTATTTGTAATCAACTCATTTCTAGAATCTATAACAAGCGTTTTTTCAAGATCTGCATAGTTGTAGTCTTTTCCATTATACCTGACTTCACTTAAGTCAATATTACTGATAAGTCTATAACATCTTATATTTGAAATTACACCTTTTTCAATCGCTTCTCGTAATGTCAATTTTGTTTCATATTGTCCAAACATTTCATCAAGTTTACGCTTGTCTAATCTTTCTGGTGTTGCTGTTAATCCAATTAAATATTTTGGTGTAAAGTATTGTAATGTCTTTTTACAATTTGCCGCTTGAGCATGGTGTGCTTCATCAAAAACTATGTAATCATAATAGTCTTTTAAACGAAAATTCTTTTCAAGAAAAACTGTATTATAATATTTTATTTCAATATCGAGTTTACCATTAAAAATTGCCACTCTCTTTTGCCAATCTTCTTTAATTGGAATTGATGGCACCATTATCAAAACTTTTTTAATTTTGTTATCTTCTGCTAGTTGCTTTAAATCTTCTATTACTATTTGAGATTTTCCTGTCCCTGTTGGAATAACAATAAGCGATGTATTAATGCCTTCTTCTCTTGATTTGTTTATATCTTCAAGAATTTTCTCTTGATGTTCATAGAGTTTAAACTTTCTTTGTTCTTTTACAACAACTGAATTTATAAAGTTTTCTTTATCACCTAAATATGATTTTATATTGTCAATCGTTTGCTCTTTAAAAGATAAATTTTGACTCGAAAAACGGAACACTTTAAAACCATACAAAACTAATGTGTTTTGTTTTTCCAACTGTCTTTCGTATGCTTTATTACCTATTAAACAGGGGTGATGATAGTGAACACCATTCTCTTCAATAGCATAATTTCCATTTTTAGTTTCAACAACATAGTCAACAAAAGCATTTCTACCATTATCCAAAGACACAGAATATTCTTTCTTTAAATATTCTGTCGCATTATCACCATAAGTTTCTACAAACAAATCTTCAAAAGTTTTTTCAAGTGGGGTGTTGTCTAAATGTGCATTGTCAAAAGAACCACCATCATCCTTTATTTTTATATCTACTGGTGTTTTATTTAACCATTCGTTAATTTTTGTATATGTATCATCATTTACAAAATTAAATCTGTAAAGCTTATCATATTCAGCCATATATTTATTTTGCATTTCACAATACTTAGAATAATCAAAAACTACTTCTTTATCGTTTTCACAAATATCATTATCCAATATTACACAAGTATTATCTTTTTTAAACACAAAAGAATTATGGGTATCATCAAATGAATACTCATCTAAAAATGTAAGTCCTAACTTGCAAACAGCATTTTTATTTATCATTCTTCTCACTTACACTTTCAAGAAAAATTTTCTTTTTGAAAGCACCTCTTTTGTCAACCTTTGCATTCCTTATTTTTTCAAAATCTTCATAAGAAACACCTTTAACAGCAAGAATTGCTCTTAAAACTTCTTCCAAATCAGCAAGTTCTTCCACTTCTCCACTTTCTAAATATTCCTTAAGTTCTTCTTGCATTTTTGTATTAAGAGTTTCTAAATACTCATCATCTTCCATAATTCTTGTCACACAAGTTTTGCCATTATCAGCAACAATTATCTCTGGAATTTTATCTCTAACAAGTTTGTTATATACTTTCATAATGTTATCTCCTTAAAAGCATTATAACATATTTTTTTGTAAATTTATTTAAAAATCTACAAAAATCATAATTTTATGTTATACTTTAATTAAGAGAGGGATAATAATGAAAAAAATTGAAAAGGCATATTTTATTTATAGATGTTTTGCTGAAATGGTTCTTGATATAAAAGACACATATATTAATTATTTAGTTGTTGAAAAATATCATATGAAGCAATTTTCTTACTATAATGCTTCTTTACACTTTCAAGCTTGCATTTTAAACTTTTATGCTATTTTTCAAAAATTCTTATGCAAAATATTTAGAAAGATTTTAAAGGATAATGCTTTGCAATATTTTGGCAGTGAACAAATATTGTTTTCTAAATTATATAAATATAAATACAATAAAACTAATTTAATTAATGATTTAATAGAAGAAAAAATTAACAACTTTACACGTGGAACTTCAGATATATCTAATTTATGTAAAAATTTAGGAATTATTAATCTCGGAGCACTTAATGAATTAAAAATTGATTATGAAGAATTTTGCGCACGAAGAAACATCTATGCGCATGGTATTGATCACATAACTAAAGAGTATTTAATAATAAGCAATGAAGTGAATAATTCTTGGTTAAAAGACAATAAACTTGTTGAAAATCAAGAATATATAGTTCATTGCATGAATCTTATATATAAGTTATTTTTCCAATTGTATTATGATTTAGATATTATAACAAAAGAAAAAATTGATAGATCAATAATAGAATCTTTAAATACGTTTATTTATGAAGAATTTTATAATAAAGGGAATTGGGAAGTTTCAAAATATATTTATGCTAGATTAAAAAATATTAAATGTAAAATTACAAAAGCAAATACTACTCTATATAAACAAATGTATTTTGTAAACTTTCTCCATTCTTGTAAAATGCTTGGAGAAAATGTAGTGCAAAAAATAAAAAATATAAAATTTAGATATGATTATAAAAAATATGAAATTGTGAAAAATGCAATTTTAGAAGAAAATAAACTTGTTTATGAAGGTATAATAGCTTTACAAAAACAAAATACAGATATTAATAAAAGTATAAGTATTGAAAATGTTAATACATGGCCTGTTTTTAACTCTTTTAGATGCTCGGATTATTATAAAAAATTATTAATGAATTTATCTACAGTTTCTGAAATCAAAGAAAAATAGCATTCATTTTAAAATTGAAAAATTCTTGAAATAGATATTAAATTTTAGAATTATTATGTATATTAAAAAATGTTATTTTAAATACATTGTAATTGACAATGAATTTTTAAATGAAAGTTCAATCTGAATAGTGTTGGTGCCACCAAAAGGTTGTCGTTTGAACTCAAACGGCAATCTATTATTTTCTATCTATAAAAAATTATTTCTTTCATTAGAAATTATATAAAATATTTTATAACAAAAAAATATGCTAAATATATTTAATTTAAATATAAATAGTTTCTCAAAATTTGTAAATTGTATTTGTGATGATAAAATATAGATTTCTATAATTTTAAGTTTTATGAAAAACTTAAACATAATAATTTTTTTACAAAAAAGAACATTGACTTTGATTATTATTCAAACTATAATATATATATGAATAACACTATATTGAAATTTGTAATGTCTCATAATATAGATTTAAAAACCATAGAAAAATTTGATGATATTAAAGTTGATAACAAAGAAGATATCAACAATATTATTGATGAAAATAAATTTTATAGCAAATTTAATGTCTTAAAAAATATTTGCATTGCAGACATTAAAGGTTATGACTATAAATACGTTTCATTAAATAATGATAATTTTTTAGAAAATATGTCTCGTTTTTTTGATGAAAATGGTTTTAGTTATGAAAAAAGATCTATTTCAATGTTGGATTATTCAACAAGTGAAATTATTGATAAACTTTCAAATAGTTTTAGAAAAGAACCTATATGCTTATTAGAAGCAGACAAACACAAATATGTTATAGGTAACAATGGGCTTCATAGATATCATGTATTAAAAGCACATTATTTAAAAGAATTATCTTTATTAGATAAAAATGATCTTACATCTATAAAATCATTAAGGGATAAATACACGATAGAAACTCGAGTAGATGAAATTGATTATTTTAAAACTTATTCATCTTACATTTTAAAATTAATTGGTGAACTCTATGATGATAGATTAAAATTCGAAAGCGAACTTGACGAATATTACCAACCTACCCAAAATATAATTATGCGACATTATAATGATTTTGAAAAAAGCAAAATACTTAATGATAATCAACTTCTATCACTCTTAAAATCATCAGTATCTGAAATTTTATTAAGAAATTCAACCTCAAAAAAAATAAGTAAACAATTAATAAATTCAATTAAACAAACCTATGAAAAATTTGAGAGTTTTAAAGAATATTGTTTAGAATACTTACCAGAAGTTATTCATTACATTGATAAAACTTATAAATACTCTTACTCTTATTCATATATGGAGGAGATACCATGCAGATTATAAAATGCACTAATTCTGACAAGCCAAACACAGAAAAATATATTATGAAAATTAACAACCAAGAAATTGGATTTGGCTATTTGATTGAAACTGAAATTAATCCTATAGAAATATTTATAAATGAAGACCAAAGATCTAATGGTTATGGTAAACTATTATTTGCAAAACTATTACAAATTTGTAAAGAAAAAGGATTAAAAGTATTATTTTTTGAACTTAAAAATGAAGATTATAGAATGATAAACATAATCACATCTTTAGGAGCACGGCATATTGGGACAAATTATGGTATCAATAAATTTGTTTTGCCTGTTAATTTAGAATAATTAAAAAAAACATCTTACGGTTTAAGATGTTTTTTTTATTCAAAAAATGCTTTATATCCTTTATATGCACTATATAAATCGGCTTTTGAAATCAATTCATAAGGTGCGTGCATCGATATCACGGGAACTCCTATGTCAACAGTATCTATATTTAATTGTGCAATAAATTTTGCTACTGTTCCACCTCCACCAATATCAACTTTACCAAGTTCTGAAGTTTGCCAAATTATATTATGTTTTGAAAAAATATCTCGAATTCTCTGAACAAGTTCGGCAGATGCATCATTTGAATCTGATTTTCCTCCACCTCCAGTATATTTATTCATACATACGCCACATGATAATATAGCAGCATTATTTTTTTCAAATACATCAGCAAAATTAGAGTCATATCCGGCAGTAACATCTGCTGAAATACACATAGATTTTTGTCTAACTTTTCGAACATTTTTTTTAAGTGATATGCAAATTTCATCAATTATATCTTCATAAATCTTACTTTTGATACCTGTTACACCTTCACTTCCTATTTCTTCTTTATCTACCAAAATACATAAAACTGTATTTTTATTTCTAGAATCAACGATGGCTTTTAAAGATGCATAAGCACAAACCTTATCATCATGTCCATATGCTCCAAGTAGTGATCTATCAAAACCAATATCCCTTGGTGGCAATGCAGGCACAATACTTAATTCTGCACTAATAAAATCTTCTTCTGTAATATGATATTCATTATATAAAATTTGCAAGACATTTTCTTTAATTTTATCTTTTAACTGCTCATCTTTTAATGCTTTTCCACCCACAACAATATTTAATTGTTCGCCATTAATAAAATCATTAGCCTTTAATTCCATTTGACTTTTCCCTAAATGAGGTAATAAATCATTGATATAAAAAACGGGATCATTTACATTATCACCTATATTTATATTTATTTTTTTATTATCCTTTGTAAAAACAACTCCATGAATTGACAATGGCATTGCTGTCCATTGGTATTTTTTTATTCCACCATAATAATGGGTTTTAAAAAAACATAAACCATCGCTTTCATATATTGGGACTTGTTTTAAATCAAGTCTTGGCGAATCCAAATGACTGACTATAATTCTTAACCCTTCTTTCTCAATGTCATTTTCTCCTATTTTAAAAAGAACAATTCCCTTTCCTCTATTTGAAATAAATTTTTTATCGCCAACTTTTAACAAATCACCAAAACTATATTCACTAAAATGATATTTCATTGCCTCACTAGAAACATAATCGTTTACTTCTCTTTCTGTTTTACATTTAGTCATAAACTCTTTATAATTTTCTGCAAAATCAAAAATTTCTTTTTCCTCTTGTTTACTTGCCAATTCAAAATAATTTCTTTTCACATATCTGTAAGATTCCACTTTTTGTTTATCTGACCCTATGTTTTCCATATATCCCCCGTATAAATTATTATTTACAAAATATATTAAAATAATCTATTTTATATATTAGAAAATAATAAAAAAACACCTTAATTGGCGTTTTAATATCAAAATCTAAGTTCTTCAGGCAGTATAACCTCACAGTATCCCTGTTTTGCTCCACACAAAGGACATTCCTCCCATGCTTCTTTATCAAAACTAACATGTCCACATGCTGGACATACCCACGCAACTTTTTTTGCTTTTTTATATAATTGCTTATTTTTCATTTGATTGTATAATTCTTCAAATACTTTTGCATGTCTTATTTCAACTTCTCTAATCATATTAAAAATATGGGCTATTTCTTCGAAACCTTCTTCCATAGCAACCTTTTCAAACTCGGTATATACTTTTGCTTCATCAAGTTCATCTTCACATAAAAGTTTTAAGTTATCAAGAAGATCCCACTTTTCTTTAAAGGGATAACCTGCACAAATATCAATATTATCAACTTGTTTCATTTCGCTGTCTTGTATTTGCATATATAAAACACGGGCATGATTAAATTCCTGATATGCTATTTTATCTATTAATGTTGCTATTGCCTCATAGCCATTATATCTAAAACCATATTCACAAAATTCATATCTAGTCCGTGCAGCACATTCTGCAGTATATGCTCTTGCCAAATTTATAAATGTTTGACTATCTTTTAATTTCATATTATTCCTCCTTTACTGATTATGGCTTAAACAGATTTTTTTATACATAAAAATTTTTAAAATATAAGTTTTTCTTTTCAAGATTTTAAAGTAATATTTAAAAAACAATTTTATATTTCAAAGTCAATAATTATTTAAAATATATTGACATAGAAAATATTCATGTTAAAATAATATAAACTATGTGGTGTTAAAATTTTATTATCATAAAATTTTAATAAATTCTAACGAATTTGTGTGTTTTGCACGCCACCTCTGTTTGAATATACATCTGTCTCACTCTTGCAAGCAAGTTCGACTTCAAATAAATTAAACTATATCCCATCAAAAAAAAAATTAAAAATATTCAACAACTTGATTGATATAACCACCTATTTAAATAACAATTATTTTATGTCGACTATGACTTTGCTTTACTTTTAGAACACATCTGATAAAATAAATAAATTCACAGGAGGTAATATGAAAAATACTTTTAACTTTTGTGTTAATTTAGAAGATAGAAAAAAACAATATCTTGCTTTTTCAAAAGAGCATGAATCTTTATTGAATTTGCATAGATATATTAGTAAAAATATAAAGAATTTTACTGATATGAGAAATCTTAATATTTGTGATAAAAATCTTTATGAATTAAGATACAAATACATAAATGCTTTTATTCATTCACCTAAAAAACTTGCCATTGAAGATATGTATTCTTTTACACAATCTTTAATCAACAACTTAAGCCTTTATGAAAATAAGAACCTTGCAATTTTATTAAGATTAAGAGAACAAATTGTAAAAACTAACATTGATTATTTAAACTCTTGGTGTCCTAAATATGAGGAATTAAAATCAAACAAAGAGCATATACCAGAAAATTATAAAAATCATATGGACAACTATCAAATAATAGCAAGTTTTTTTGATAATAAAATAATTACTTTTAGCAATAAAAAATTTACAATTACACCTTTTGACCAAATGTTACTTAATAAACTATTAGAAAAACAATATATTATAACTATGCTTAAAAAATTAAATCATAATATTTATTTACAAACAGAAGAAAATCAATACGAATCTATAAAAAGTATTCTTGAATCAATTAAAGTAGATATTAATAATAATCAAGTTAAATTTAAAGAATGTTTCCCTTATATTTCACAAATTTGTAATGAATTAACTAAAGGCAATTTCAAAAGCACTTATTTTAATTCTAAAGAATATTTTCCTGAAAATCTAAATGCTAAAAAAGATATCATCTTAAATATTTTAAAAAATGAACTTCCTTCTGGTTTTACGAGATCAAACAATGGATTGATTTCAATAAACTCTAAACAATTTGATCTTGAAGATGTCAAAAATTTCAATAATGCATTAGAAAATAAAATGTTGCTTGATAAAATGAAATTACATGAAAGTTTATCGGATATTGAAAATTATTAAAATAACATTAGTTTAATAAAAAATGCTTACAAAAGTTGTAAGCGTTTTTTTTCATTTCGTCTAAAATTTATTAAACAAAATCAAAGTCTGAAAAATATTTTCTATAAAACCGTCTCTTTATCATTTTCTATCGATAAAAATAATTTTTCCATTTTATCTAAATCAATTCCTTTTTTATTCATAATCTTTAAAATTATATTTGCTACTTCTGGATAATTCTCTTTTAAATATAAAAAATGTGGATATGAAAACATTTCGCCATAAGCCATATCTGTTTCTGCCACTTCTTTATTGTTATTATAAAAATAATTAAAATAAAATCTAAATGACTCTAAATTTTCATTACTTTTATTTTTTATATAATTTTCGTAACTTTTCCATGTCATTTCTGCTATGTTTACAAGTTCTCCAATTACGTCTTTTTTGGAAACTTTCTTTATTCCATTTCCACCTATCATATAATTCTCCTATTATTAATCAACTTATGTTTATTGTGTTATATTTTTCTATAACATTAAACTCTAAATTTATTATATCATTTTGATAGTGATTTTTCAATATCTGCATTAAAAGAATATTCTAAATTGTCATATTCATCTTCTTTATCAAAATATATGTTTGTAAGTGAATCAAAATAACTTTTTATATCTTGCCAAGACGTAAAATTTTGTAATTGTAATGCTGGCTTTAATTTTTTTTTATTTTTATTTTTAAGACTTCCTTTAAATAAAAGTGGCTTTATTCCCTTACAAGACATTAACTCACAATTTTTTCTTAAATCATCAATGAAAAATTTAATACCCTTTTCATACGCATATGCCGGCTTATTTTTGCAACCTAAAACTAATTTATCATATTTTACATTATGATTATCAAGCCATTCATAAGTCATTGAAATTACAGGCTTTATATTTGGACGACTTGAAACAAAGAATATAAAATAACCATCATCATGTAAACTATTAATTGTTTCTACTGCTTCAGGAAATGCTTTGTATTTAGAAGGATTAAAAAATTTAAACACTTTATTTATAAAAGAACATTTATATATACCATCACGAGGAACTTCATAATGCTTTAAATTTTTATCATTATGAAAATTTAATCTTGCAACAAAATTATACAAAAATGAATTACAACTAAATAAAGTTTTGTCTAAATCTATACCAATTATTTCACCTATAAAAATTTCTTCCATAATATATCCTTTTATGTAACAATTACATTCTTTAATTTTATTTATAAATCAAAATACTTCACAACAATTAAAGATATCATATTTATAATATATTTTCTAGTAGTTTTACAAAAAAAGTTGAAAAATTAACATTTTTTTACAAAAAATCGTTGTTTTTTACATATTTTATTAAATTGTTTGACATAATCTAAAAATTGTAGTAAAAAATAGAACAAAGGAGCATTTATGTTCAATGAAGAAAAATTTAGCAAATGGCTTGAAACAGGACTTCAAACAATGAAAGATGAAAATGCCTATTGCTTAAATTTATATGACGAAGATGACGAATGGACTTGCGAACTTGTGGCAACAAATAAATTTTATAAAGATGGTAATGATTGGTGCTTTGATGAAACTAAAGTTTATAAAAGAGAAAACCCTTTTGTTTTAATCACCAAATATTCACAAGGAAACTATGAAAAAATTTTAAATGAATTTTCATCTTCCCTTCAAAATATTATTTGTAATAACAACAATATTAAAAATATTATTACAAACAAAACTTTCGCATATGGTTTTGTAGATGGTGAACTTTACTTTCTTGATACTTGTGAGAATGAACTTTGTTAAAATTTTTATAACACGTTTTAATTAAAACGTGTTTTTATTTTCTTTTTTTATATTTTTGTGGTATATTTTTTTTATGAAAGATTTAATTGAAAAAACAGATAAAAAACAACAAATAATAAAATTTATAGCACAAATTATAATTGTCGGAATTGCAGGAGCAATTGGAGGTGTTGCTTTCAAGACCTTTTTTGAAGCAATAGGTATTGTTCCAACTGGACTTTCAGGATTTGCTCTAATAATAAAAAATTTATTCAGCAGTGGAGGAATTGAGTTGCCTACTGCTGTCATTTACCTTATTTTAAATGTTTTTATTTTTTTATTTGCTTTAAAAATTTTCGGTTGGAAATTTCTTGTTCTTTCAGGAGTTGGTGCTGGTTGTTATACTTTAGGAATGGAATTCGGTTTCATTTCAGCACTCGTTCCTGATCCTGCTGGAGAAAAACTTCTTTATGCCATCGTTGGTGCAATTATTGTAGGCTTGACTATTGGTGTTGCCCTGCGTTTTGGAGGTTCGACTGGAGGAAGTGAAATTCTTGGGGCTATTATTAATAGATATATTCCAAAAATAAAAACTGGATATTGCATTTTAATGTTTAATGTTGTTGTTTTACTTTTAAGTATTATAACAAGTGGACTTCAAACTGGTCTTTATGCTCTGGTTGTTGCAATTATTTCTTCAATGGCAACAAATCTTGTTCTAGAGGGGTCTAAACGCGTTCTTGCATATTATATTATATGCGATGAAGATGAAGAAATTTCTAAAGCAATTTTAGATAAATATCATAGAGGAGTAACAAGACTTGATGCTGTTGGAATGTTTTCAAAGCAAAATAAAAGCATTTTATTATGTTTAATTCCTAATGAGCAAGCACATGAAATGAAAAAATTAGTAGCACAAATAGATCAAAATGCTTTTGTGTTTTCTGCCCCAGTAAACGAAACAATTGGTGAAGGAAATTTTATGAAAAAAGCATCTCCACTTAAATATAAACTTAAAAATTTTTCTGCAATAATAAAATCAAATCAAGTTTACAAAAGACATGAAAAAATAAAACAATTAAAATTAAAACGAAAACAAAAAAGATTTAAAGAAATCAAGATTAATCGCAATCTTTTAATTTCTGAAAATGCAAATAAAAAATTTTCTAAATAAATTAAAGTAATTTTTAATTTATAAAAATATTTAATATACTTATATTTGCTTAAATAAAAAACGTCATTCTTAATTAAATGACGTTTTTTTAGTAAATCACTAATCTAAAATTGAAGGCTCATTTCTCCTGATGCAAATCCATACGAAATCAAAAATACAACAAATAAATAAAGAATTATTGCACATATAGAATTAACTCTTTGCCAAGGATTTCCTACTTTTACGCCTTGTAGGTTGCTATTCAAAGAAAAGCAATTTGCCATACAATACGCTAATACCACCAAACACATCCAATCATTGACAATCTTTAAATAGAATAAAACAATACAAGCAATTCCCAAAAGACATGTAAAGATACCTAATATTCTTGACATCATCATTCTACGTTTTAAAAATCCAGCATAATCTTGCACATCTTTACGACTTATATTAACTGCCATAATAAACTCCTTAATTATATATTTATTGTAAAGCAAACCCATTTCTTTTGTCAAATATTTTAAAACTTTGGAATAAAATTTTCGTTTGCACTTGAAAAATCTTGTATATAACCACTATTTAATCCTAAATTTAATGCATGATTTACAACTGCTTTATATTCAAGAGGATAAATTTTTCGGTTTAATTCACCTTCATTTTTTATCGGGGTAAATTGAGACATAAGACTTATTTCTGGTTCTTTAATATTTTCTTTTATATAATCAAGAATTTTAAAACTATCTTTAACCAAACCTGGCAAAACTAAATGTCTTATTAAAACTCCTTGTTGCATTACACCATCGCAAAAAATATTTTTAGGTTTCATTTCTCTCATCTTTGAAATAGCCTTTGAAGCCACTATAAAATAATCTTTCGCAAATGATAATTTATATGAACTTTCTTGTGAAAAATATTTAAAATCTGGTAAAAATACATCAACCACTTCACTTAATCTTTCAATAATTTCAACCTTTTCATAGGCACTGCTATTCCAAACAATTGGGATTGGACAATTAAAACCTTTCAAACTTTCGATTATCTTACTTGAAAAATGAGTTGGAGTAATTAAATCTATACTAGAAAAATTATTCATATCGTAACTTTCTAAAAGTCTTCTAAAATCTATTATAGAATATGATTTTCCATTGCCTATATGTGAAATATCAAAATTTTGACAAAACTGACATCTTAAATTACAACCAGAAAAAAATATGGCAAGAGCACCTTTCTTTCCACTTATACAAGGTTCTTCCCATTTAAAATTTTCAATAATTTTTGCAATTCTTATATCTTCTTGCTCTCGACAAAAACCTAAATTTTGTTTTCTATCTACGTCACAATTTCTAGGACAATCAAAACATAACATATTTTTATTATACTTTTAATTACTATAAAAAGCAAGAAAAAATAAAAGACCTTAAAGGTCTTTTTAAATAATATTACATTCTTATTTAGTAAGTTGAATTATTGTTATTCCTGGATTTGCTTTATTCATATCTTCATCATTATAAATAGATTTATCAAGTAATAAAATTTTTTGTGTATCCTTATCAAATAAGTTCCACTTATCACCACCAAAAAAGTCAATAATAAAACCCCTACGCTTCCATAAATTTAGTTGTTTTCGTAATTCAACGGCAATTGTTCCACCTCTTCCATGTGAGCCATATCCATGTAGTATTTTCATGCAAACATATCCTTCTTTCTTTGCTCCTTCAATTTCTATTTCTACGATTGCCATTGCATATTCAACAGAATAGTTACTCTCTTTTAAATTGATAAACTTTAACAACTTTTATTCGCCTCCAACTTCTTTTCAGATTAAAGTTTATCATAAATTTCAAATTATAGAAAAGGATTTTTATTTTTTATTAAAATAAATTTAAAATTATAATTTAACCTTCCATTAACATTTTATCAGCAATTAAAGCAATTAATTCTCCATTTGTTGGTTTTTCATTGCTACTATAAATTTTAAGTCCAAACAAAGAATTTATATTTTCAATCTTGCCACGATTCCAAGCAACTTCAATAGCATGACGCATTCCTCTTTCAACTTTTGAAGAACTAGTTTCAAATTTTTCTGCAATTGTTGGATATAGTTTTTTTGTAATAGAGCCAATAATCTCTGGTTCTTCTACTGCGAGTTTAACTGCTTCTCTTAAAAATTGATAACCTTTAATGTGGGCAGGAATTCCTATACTTATAAATATATTGGAAATTTTCTCATCTAATTGTTTTTCATTTTTACTTTCCACTTCGCCACTATTTTCTAATAAATCTTTTAATCGTTCTTCAAGATTTGATGGGATTATAGGTTTAACCATAAAATAACTTGCACCTTCTTTAATTGCTTTTGAAATAAAACCACTATGAGAAAGATTTGAGATAAATATAATTTTGGGCATTTCGCTCATTTGTTTTTTCAAATTCTCTAAAACCATAAAGCCATCCATTCCTGACAACATAACTTCCATTATTAGAAAATCTGGTTTTAATGACAATACTTCTTTGACCACTTCTTGACCATTTTGTGAACTTCCAACAACTTCATATTCTTCCTTGTTTGAAAAATATTTTAATAATTCATCATTCTCTGTGTCTGCTATAAATAATTTTGTCTTTTTACTGTTTTCCATGAATCTATCTCCTTTTATCCTTTTTGCTTCTTCGGACACTTTAAAGATAGCACTTTTTTAATACAAAATAAAATATTCATAGCATCAAACAACGGCGACTAATGTCTTATCTTGTCGTATTTTGTTGTAATTTGTTATATCGCAATTTTGTAAACAAAAAACAGATAATTTTGAAGGTTTATATTATTAATTGTCATATTTTGAATAACAAAATAAAAAAATATTTAATTATGAAAATAAAAGTTTTTATAAAATATTTTTAATAAACATTTTGTCTAAAATTAGCAAATTTAACAACTTCTTATAAATAAAAAAAAGAGAAATCTAATTTCTCTTTTTTATTTAATTTTTAAATTACCTTTTCTTTATTTTGATTTTGGTTTTGTTTGTCCAACTAATTGATAATTTCCTTGTTTATCAGTTCTATACATATAGTAATTTGTATCAACCTCTTCTTCCTCATCTTCATCTGTATTTTCGTCATCTTCAATTTCTTCAAGTTGTGCGTAGAAATAAATGTAATCTCCTGTATAACCACATTGTCCTGAAATAATACTTGTCATTGTAACAATTGTTTCAACTTCTGAATTTGGATTTTGAATTTTATTTATAATATTTATTCTTCCAATAGATGTATCATTTGAAAAATAAACATAATCTCCATCAATAAACAAAAGATCAGAATAATCTTCAGAAGTTAATAATGCAATTGGGTCAAAAGATGTGTCTAGCGTTTTATACATAACTGAACTGCTTGTTGTAGAAACAAAAACATATCCTTTTCCTGCTGCTTGAATATTTGAAATAGATGTTGCATTATAGAATTTATTTTCTCTTGTTGGGTTGAAATATTTATCACTGTTGACAATATCTTTATAATAAACCTCAGAAATTCCATTCAAGGTATAAGAATAGAAAACAATATCACCAACTCTTCCTACAAAACTTATAGTTGAACCTACAACACCTGGATCTAAATCTGTAATCTCTCCTGTTGCAAAATCAACAGATTTTACACAATCAGTGGCAATTTCTGTATTTTCAGATGTAACTGAATAAATTACATTTCTTTGAGTTGAATTTTCATCACAAATAGCAACAGATTTTACATCTTCTGCAAGTGTAACTGTTTCACCTATATTATCTCCAATTTTAATAGAATAAAGATTATACTTGCCTTCTTCTGAAGTTGGGGCATAAATTACATAATAATAATTACCATCACTACCCTTGACAACTTTTCTTATAGAGTTTTCATCATTTCTAAATGTTCCAAATTCTTGGAAACCATCTCCATTGAATTTTACTCTAAATAAAGAAACTTGAGAATAATCATTTTCTAGGTTTGAAGTTTTATGAGTATTTGCAGATGTAAAATAAATATAATTTCCTAAAGCAAACATATCTTGATTTTGATAACCTATAAGTTTATCATTTACTTTTTCAATACCAAGAGGGCTTGTATTAGTTTTAGCAGACTCCGCTGTATCCTCATCATAATTAAATGGATTTGAAACATTCAATCTTGACAAATATCCAGTTTGTGAAGCCAATGAGTAATCAAAATCTTCACCACTAGCATCAGTATAACCATTTCCATAATAAATGTAATCGCCAACTTGAACGATTTGTCCTTGATAATATTTAACATCATCATAATAAATAGAACTTCCATCTTTATTGTAAACATCACTTACAGTTGCACAGCCTGTCAAAAAGAAGGCTACACAAAATAAAACAGATAAAAACTTAAGTATATTTTTTTTCATTGTTACCTCAAATTAATTTTCTTTAAAATTTTACAACATATATAAATATTTGTCAATTAAATAAAATAACAAATAACATAAACAATCATGTTTAGTGTTTTTAAATTATATAACTAATTATAAACAATTTTTTTAATGATTAAACTTCATCAATAAATATTAAATTATTATTTACTACATCACATGAAGTCAAATAATATTCGATATTGTTTTTTGTAAAGAAAGTTTCAATATTTTTTAAACCATGTAGATGTCCATAAATCACCTTATCTACTCGATATTTTTCAAGCAATAAAGAAAATTGACTATCTTCTTTTAATGCATTCATAGGAGGATAATGCAACATACAAAAAATTTTTTCATCTTTTTCTTTAAGTTTTATGGCAGCCTGCAATGACATTTCAAGTCTTAAGATTTCTCTATCAAAAATTTTCTTATCTTCGGGTGTTCTTTCTGAATTACTATCCAAAACCTGCCAACCTCTTGTTCCACAAATTATGACATTTCCAAACTTAATTGCATCATTTTGAATTGCATAAAAGTTTTCTGGCAATATATTTCTGACATTTGATATCGATTTCCACCAATAATCATGATTACCTCTTATAATAACTTTTTTGCCAGGCAAGTCTTTTAACAATTTAAAATCGTCAACTGAATCTTCAAGTTTCATTGCCCAAGAAAAATCTCCAGAAAGTAAAACTAAATCATCATCTTTAACATTATCTTTCCACTGCGAAAATATTTTATCTAAATATCCGTCCCAAACTGGTCCAAAAATATCCATAGGTTTTGGATTATTAACTGATAAGTGAAGATCGCTTATTGCAAATATTTTCATATTATAAACTCTTTAAAACCTCTTGAACATTTCTCATATCACATTTGCCATTATAATTTTGTTTGAAATATTTCATAACAAAAGGAATAGATTTGTCAGGAAGTGATAAAATAATCTCTTTAATTTCATCATTTTCAAGCATCTTTGGTAAATATTTTTTTGCTATTTCAATTTGCATAGAAATATTTTCTACTTCTTCAGTATTTCCAACTTTATTATAATTTTCTTTTTCTTCTTCAAGTTCTTTTATAGTTTTTTGCAAAATATTTGATATATCAGCATCATCAACTTCTCCACCTTTTTCTCTCTTTTTAATATTTTCAAGCATTATTTTATTTAATAAAACACTATAAAAACTTCTAGCAACAGAATCCTTATCTTTCATTGCTTGAACATTTGCTTTTTTTATTTCATCGTATAACATAATTTTCTCCTTATGTGTTAATTATATTTCTTTTTACTTAAATTTCAAAATAATTTATTGTTTTAATTTAACTTAAATGTATATTTTTTAATTTATTAATTTTTTTTCTTGACAAAATAATATTAATTTATTATAATTTAGAAGTATTATGGCAGCATAGCTCAGCTGGCTAGAGCGCACGATTCATACTCGTGAGGTCACTGGTTCGATCCCAGTTGCTGCTACCATCAATTTAGACTTAACACAGGTTAAGTCTTTTTTATTTGTAAATTATACTTATATTTGCTATAATTTAGATTAATTGAAACAAAATCAAATGTAATGAAATCACATTTGAACAAAATTAAGATTTATTTTAATTATAGTTGTGAGAGAATCACATAAACTCAACATAATAGGAGAATTAATTATGATACATTCAATGGCTGGGGGTGAATTAAAATTTAATCAACATTTTGACTTTGCAAAAGTTGAAATTATTGAAGGAGAAGATATTGGACTGATTTTTTGGTTTATATCTCCTTTTTCTAATCTGCAAATAGGAAACAAAGTTTTAGTTCCACTAGGCAAAAACAATAAAGAAGTAAAGGCTAAAGTTTTAAGAATAGATAAAAATATTTCTGAACAATCTTCACCCTTCCCAATAAAGAGAATGAAAACAATAATATCCATTATAAATTAAAATAGAACAGCATGGGACAACTGTTCTATTTTTTTAACAATTCTTTTTCAAGTTCTTTGCACTTGTTTTCATCCATATCAGGGACATTTTCAAGTCTATATTTAATTTTTAAATCTTTATACTTATGAACACCAATAGTTTTATATGGTAACAATTCAACTTTTTCAACATTTTTTAACTTTGATATAAAATCTTTTAATTCTTTTATATTTTCTATAGTATCATTAATTTTAGGAACTATAACCTGTCTTAACCATAATCTTTTATTTAATCTTTGACAATCTTCAAGAAACTTTTTAAATCTATTCATTGGTTGTCCTGTAATAAATTTATAATCATCTTCTTTTACTGCCTTAATATCCAAAATTACAAGATCCGTTAAGTTTAATATTTCTTCATAGTTACCAAAGCCTACCCCTGCCGTATCTAATGCAGTGTTTATTCCTTCTTCTTTGCAAAGTTTTAAACACTCCTTTAAAAAATCTGGTTGAAGAAGTGGTTCGCCACCTGAAAACGTTACGCCACCTTCTTCTCCATAATAATTTTTATATCTTTTAATTTTTTCAAATAACTCTTCAGGTGATATATAAATGCATTTGCCATCTTCGTCCCAAGTCTCTGGATTATGACAATATAAACATCTTAATTGACAACCCTGACAAAATACCACATATCTTATTCCTGGCCCATCAACTAAGCCCATGGTTTCAACGCTATTAATTCGACCTAATATTTGACTCACAGAATTTTCCTTTATCTTGTTATAAAAACGAAAATAATTAAATTTTTTCGTGGAATGTTCTTGCAATTACTTCCTCTTGATGTGCACGAGAAAGTTTATTGAAATTAACAGCGTAACCTGAAACTCTTATCGTAAGAGTTGGATATTTATCTGGATGATCCATCGCATCTATTAACTTTTCTCTATCAAGAACATTTACATTTATGTGCTGTGCACCTTGAGCAAAATATCCATCAAGAATGCTTACCAAATTTTTAACTCTATCTTTTTCATTATGTCCAAGTGCATTTGGAATTATTGAGAATGTATTTGATACACCATCTTGACAACAATCACAATAAGGAATCTTTGCGACCGAATTTAATGATGCGAGTGCTCCATTACAATCTCTTCCATGCATAGGGTTTGCTCCTGGAGCAAAAGGCTCGCCTGCCTTACGACCATCTGGAGTATTTCCTGTTTTTCTTCCATACATTACATTTGATGTAATTGTCAATGCTGATAGTGTATGTTTTGCATCTCTATAAAGTTTATGTTTCTTTAATGCAGAAATAAAATGTTTAGAAATTTCAACTGCAATTTTATCCACTCTGTCATCATCATTACCATATTTAGGGAAATCTCCAACAACTTCAAAATCTGTTGCTATTCCATTTTTATTTCTAATTGGCTTTACTTTTGCATATTTAATTGCAGAAAGAGAATCTGTTGCAACTGAAAGTCCAGCCATACCAAAAGCCATTAATCTTTCAACTTTTGTATCATGCAGAGCCATTTGTCCTGCTTCATAAGCATATTTATCATGCATAAAATGAATTATATTAAGTGCATCAACATATGTCTTTGCAACTTTATCAAGTGTGTCAAAATATGCTTTTTTAACTTTAGCATAATCAAGAATTTCATCTTCCATTTTAGCAACACCTGAAACAACAATCTCTTCGCTTTTCTCATCTCTGCCTTCATTTATTGAATATAATAAAGACTTTGCTAAATTGCATCTAGCCCCAAAATATTGCATTTGTTTCCCAATCTTCATTGCTGAAACACAACAAGCAATGGCATAATCATGCCCATAAATAGGACTCATAACATCATCACTTTCATATTGAATACTATCCGTTAAAATTGAAATCTTTGCACAAAATTTCTTAAAATTCATTGGAAGTTTTGTTGACCATAAAACAGTTAAGTTAGGTTCTGGTGATGGGTCAAGATTTATAAGACTATGCAAAAATCTAAACGAATTTTTTGTTACCAAACTTTTCTTATCGTCAAGCATTCCCCCGATGCTTTCTGTAACCCAAGTAGGATCACCTGCAAATATTTCATCATAATCAGGAGTTCTTAAATGACGAACAAGTCTTAATTTTATTGTAAATTGATCTACAAGTTCTTGAGCAAGTTCTTCTGATAAAATTCCATTTTCCATATCTCTTTCAATATAAATATCCAAAAATGTTGAAACTCGTCCTAAACTCATTGCTGCACCATTATTTTCTTTTACTGATGCAAGATAAGCAAAATATGTCCATTGAAAAGCCTCTTTAGCATTTGTCGCAGGAAGTGATATATCATAGCCATAAGTTTTTGCCATTGCTTTAATTTGGTTTAAAGCCCTGATTTGTTCACTTACTTCTTCTCTCAAACGAATTTTTTCTTCACAATCAATATCTAAAAGTTCTTCTGAATTTAAATCTGTTTTCTTTTCTTCAATAAGTCTATCAATACCATACAAAGCAACACGTCTATAATCACCAATAATACGTCCACGACCATAAGCATCTGGAAGCCCTGTTATAAGACCTGCATGTCTTGCTTTCTTTATATCTGGAGTATAAGCATCAAAAACCCCGTCATTATGCGTCTTTCTTATCATTTGGTCAAATATATATTCAGTTTTAGGATCCATTTTTCGACCATAAGCACCAAGTGCACTTTTGACCATTCTAATTCCACCAAAAGGATTTATAATTCTTTTTAAAGGCTTATCTGATTGAAGACCAACAATAACTTCATTTCCTTTATCAATATACCCTGCTGGGAAATTGTTTATCCCTGAAATTCTTTTAAGATCAACATCAAGCAAATGTTTTTTTCTTTCTATTGCCAATAATTTTTCACATTTAGCCCAAACTTTTGCAGTTTTTTTACTTTTTGATACTAAAAAACTGTCATCACCACGATATTCCTTATAATTGGCATCAATAAAGTCTGAAACATTAATTTCTTTTTTCCATGTTTCACCTTTAAAGCCATTCCATCCAACATATTTATCTTTAAAAACTATTTCATCTTTCATTTGTAATACCTCGCACATAGAGTATAGCATATCATCATTTTTTTACACAAACCATTTCTATCAATTTTATAAAAATAAAAGCAAACTTATGTTTGCTCTTATTGAAGATGCTCCAATAATTCTTTTTGAGATTTATTCATATCGCTATCACTATTTTCTGTATCTGACTTTTGTTCAATCACAGAAGGTTTTGGTCCAGCATTATTATCCTTTGAATTTTTTTCATCATCATTATTTTCATCAACGTTTTCAGTAATAATTGTAGTTTCTTCAATTTCTTGACTATCAAGTTCAACCTCAACTTCTGTTTCAGTTTTTTCTTTTAATCCTGCCAAGAAATCATATACTTCATCAAGTGTCCCATCTAAATCTAAATAATAGCATCTTCCTTCATACCTTCCATTATTTCCCCTTATAACATTAAATCCATGGCAATCTTTTTGAACATGAATTAATAATTCATCAAAAGGCATTTCAGATTTTACTATTGTTTTATCAAATATAAATTTAACCCAAATTCCATGCTTCATATCTTCTATTGTTAAATCATGCAAACTAACACCAAAAGCAGGCATCTGTCTTGCCTGTGAAATTGCATCACAAAACAACTCATCAAACTTATTTTGTTCTTCTTCAGATAACTCGATAACCTGTCCATCATTATAAACTTCTATCATACTCACCTCGTTAAACAAGTCTACCATAACATTCGCTTGAGAACAAAATAGAATAGGCACAATCATAAAAAAATACAATAATTTCAACATAAAAACTCCTTTTTATGCTAGTTTGTTAAAAAAAATATTGTTTATTCATATTTTTAAATACAAAATTTGACTAATTTTGTCTTCTTATACAAAGTGCTTATTTTTATTATAAAATTTTGATATATTTTCAACTGTTGAATAACCATAAATTATTATCTCGAGCAAGTTTATAAATTCGCTGACAACTTCTAAAAATATAAATTTTATTTTATATTACTAACAAGCCTTACTCTTTAAAGATGTTCGACTTTTATTAAAAAAATGTGGATAAAAGTATCCACATTTTCTTAAATAAGATATTATGTTATTATTTATTATTTAAAGATGCAAGTTCTTTGATCAAATCTTCAAGCCTTTTGTTGATTTTGGCAAGTTCTTCTTCAGATTCTCCATTTTCTCGTGCGTTGTTTGCTTGTTCTTGTAAAGATTCAATACTTTTCATAATCTCATCTTTTTCTTTATCAATTTCATTCAAATTATCTTGATTCAATACCTGATTTATTTGAGAATTGATTGTTTCTTTCATATTATTCAATTTTTCTTCTTCATCATTAATTAAATCATTAATTTTTGAAATAGAATCGTTTGTATCCTCTGTATTTGGTTGAACTTTTCTTGGGCGACCACGTCCTCGTTTTGGCTCTTGCGATTTATTTTTTTCTTCTTCTGTAATAACTTTTTTTGGGCGACCACGTCCTCGTTTTGGAGCATCTACATCAGTTGTATTAGATTTTGCTGGTTTATTTTCTGTTGTAGGTTTATCAGCAGATTCTGTAGTTTCAGTTTTTCTAGGACGTCCACGTCCTCGTTTTGGTTCTTGTAATTTATTTTTTTCTTCTTCTGTTACAACCTTTCTTGGGCGACCACGTCCCCTCTTATGTTCAACTTCTTCACCTTCAGTTTGAATAGCACCAACTGATTCTTCTTTCTTTTCTTCAGAATTTTGAACAGCAACATCAGTTGTTTCTTCACTAGCATCTTTGTTTACTGCATCTTCAATAAGTCTTTCAAGACTATTATCAACATCAGGTTTCTTTGTAATTTCTTCAAATGTATTTTCAATAACTGGTTGAATGTTCTCTTCTTTTGGTTCAACAATCTCTTCACTCTTTTGATTTTCATCAACATAAGCACCGAAAGAATTAATTTGATCATTGACGATTTGTTGCTCTTCTTTTTGCTTTAATTCTTCAGGATTTTCATCTTTAGAAACTAATACACCATTCATATCATATACTTTTCCGTCAACATCATGGAAAAATCCTTCAGTGTCATGGAAAGAACCGTCTGCATAGATGAAATTTCCTTGTTCATCATAATGTCCTTCAGGTGTTTGAGTATTTTGTTGATATTCAGGATCAAATTGACTTAAACGAGATCTTAAAGTTACATTTTCATCCATAAGTCGTTTTATTTGAGTTTGAACATTAATAAGTTCTTCTTCGTTTTTATCTCTTTCTTTCACAAGATTATTTTTCTCTTCAATAACTTTCTTTTCTGCAACTTTATATGCACTTCTCATGACTTTTTCAAAGAATGAACGATATTCTGATACCATACCTTTTGTTGCAACTTCAAGGCTATCTTTTAAAATCACATTTAATTTTTCAATTTCTTTATCAAGTTCATCTTTAGAAGATTTATATCTGCTTTCTTCTTGGTCATAATCTTTTTGAAGTGAAGCCTGTTTGCTTATCTCTTTATCTTGTTGTTGTTTTAAAAGTCCTACTTCAATTCTACTTGTTGTTGCAGCCTGTTGTTCAATAAGTTTTTGAATATTTTCTTTTGATGCTTGAATTTTTCTTTGTAAATCCATCTGAACGTTTTCATAGTTTCTTCTCAAAGCATCTTTTTGTGCTTCTACTTGGGCAATTTGTGAAAGTGTAGTAGTTCTTTTATTTATATAAGTTTCACTTTCTTTCATTGCTCTATCAAGAAGTAATGCACCATCAACACCAACATTTTCAAAGTCAAAGTCGGAAGGTTTAACTTCATTTTTCTTTGCTGATTCAAATTCTTCTTTCGCCTTTCTTGCTCTCTGTTCGTAATATTCACGCAATTGAGGATTTCCATTTTCAATTTCTTTAGCAGTAAATAATAAGTCAAAGTCTATGTAAGGAGTAAGTTCTGCACAAGCATTAGTCAAAAATCTAGAAAATAAGTGATATAAATGATAAATATCATCTAAATTAATGACACGTTTCCCTTTGATAAATAAAACAGCAATAAGTCCAAGAAGCAATACAAGTGCTGGATACATAAGGGCATAAGCAACAACTTGTGCTGAAAATGCTTGTGTTGGCTGAGATGCAAAACCAAGGATTAAACTAATCACTGACCAAACACCAGTCAAAAGCATTAAGTTTCTAACATTATTTTTCCAACTGCTTGTTTTTAATGGTTTTTCAATAACATTTTCTTCAGTGAGATAATTTGCAGGTCCACCATCTCTATATAAAATATATTGTTGCCAATAATAAACTAAACGTTTTGGACCTTTTTTTACTAATGCATTAAATTCTGCAATATTATTTTCATCTATTTTTTTGTTTGTAAAAAGCCATTTATTTAATTTGTCAAGAGACCTTTTTAATCTTGCTTCATAAGAAAATATAGTCTTAATTGAAAACAACAAAATAAATAATGCTTCAACCCCCAAGATGATAGCCAAAAATCCAACTATTCCAATAGATTCAAAAATTTGATTTAAGAATGTTTTAATTGAACTATCAATGCTACCTAACAATGAAACCATATTAAACCCCTTTTAATTTAGTTTTAGTATAACACATTATTTAATTTTTTACCAACAAAAATATTAATTTTTCGTATTTTTTTTCAATATTTTTACAATTATTTTTAATAATTATTTTTTTATAACTTATATTGCATTATTATTGACTTATCGAGATTTATAATTTAAGCATAGCGTTGTTTATTGAGATAAATAAAGGAAATAAATAAATTTATTTCCTTATTTTTTATTATTTTTTATTTTTTATCATATTTCAATTACTTTGCCATATTTCAATGACAATAGATATTTTTTATCTATTTTTACATCAAAACCTTTTTCAATAGCAAGACTATATAAATATATCTGCTTGGAATATCTCTCTTTTATCTTTTCAACATTTTTTTCTGACGTGAATTTATAATCAATCAAAATATTTTCTTCACCTATACTAAATAAATCACAAATACCCTGAACAATTATTTCATTTTCACTTTCACTTATACCCACTTCTTTTAGATTGGTTTTCATAATAAATTGTTTTTCTTTGAATACTCTACCATTTTTTATAATGGATTTGATTATGGAAATATTTTTAAATAATAAATCTAAATCTATTAAATTGAAATATTCTTCACCTATCCTTTCTTTCAACAAATATTTATCTTTTTCTAAATCTTCCCTACTTTTTATTTTGTCAAAATCAATGACTTTTAAGGCTTCATGATATGCATTACCTTTTTTTATCGCTTCATCTCGAACAACAATATTTTCATCAAAACTTTCACTATTTAAATTTAATAATTGTTTTTCATTAAACTCTTCATTATCTTTATTCATAAGTCCTGAAACAGAATTTTTATATTCGTAAAAGCAATCAGTATAATTATTATAATTAAACGAAATATAATTATTAATTTCTATATAATTATTTTTAAGTATTTCTAAATTCAAATTATTCTTTTCTATTTCGATAATATTTTTTTCTTCTATTTCTTCAACAAGGTTAAATTCATAATTTAAGGTTTTTATATGGTTCTGTGATTGAAGTTGACTATAAAAATTTTCTCCTAGTGCCGAAAAGATTAAATCATAATAACTAGAACAATTAAATATATCTTCTTCTATATTTATATCTTTTTCTTCATTTGTGCCAATTAAAACTAAATGATTTTGTGCTCTTGTTAATGCTACATAAAAAATCATAATTTCATCAATAAAATCTTTTCTCTTATTTGAATACTTATTAGCCATAAAAATAGGAGATGGTTTTCTGATGTTTTCATCGAAATCATAAACATAAGTTCCTAGTCCAAAAACTTTTGAGATATTAAACATATTTCTATTATTTTTCCCAAGTTTCTCTCCACAACCTGCAAGAATTACTATTGGATATTCAAGTCCCTTTGTTGCATGAATCGTTGTTATTGTAATTGCATTATTAGAACTTTCAATCATACTTCCTTCTGTTTTCACTGAATCTAAATAATTTATAAGACCTTGAATATTAAATTCAAAATCTCCTGACTTTATAATTTTAAAAAGTTCATTAATATGACTATTTTTTATATTTGAAGATGGTAATGAAGAAAGGTAAAGATTGTAATCTTTTTTCACAAATAAATTTTGCAGTGCCTTTGTAGTGCCGAGTATTTGTTGCTCAAAAGAAAAATCTTCAATCATTTGAATAAATTCTTTAACTTTTTGATTTTTTAAAGATTGCTCTCTAATTATTTCATAAAAAGCGATATCTTGATTTGATGCACGAAACTTTGATAACTCATCTAAACTAAAGCCCCCAAACCAAGAATTCATAACCGAAACAAGTGATATATCATCTTCAAAATTTAAAGATAATTTTAAAATACTTAATATAACTTGAAGTTGACCATCTTCTAAAAGAGCCTGTTTTATATCAGCAATAATGTTATATCCCTTTTCTTGCATATATCGGACACATTCTTTCATGACTTGATTTCTTTCTCTAAAAAGAATTGCGATATCATTTTCTCTAACTTTTCTCCATTCTTTTCTTTTAGCATCGTAAATTTCACTTTGCAAAAATTGTTCAACTTTTATACATATATCTTTAACTTCGTTTTCAAATTTCCTGGTAAATATTATATCATCAGCCTTTACACTGTAAACACCACTAACATCTTTTTCTTCTTCCTCTTTTGGCACAACAATATCAACCATTACTGCTGGCAAACCATTGGTTTTAAATTCGCTTAAACCTTTTAACATTGATGTTTTTTTATAATCAATACCTACACTTTCAATAGTCATAATTTTTTCAAAGATACTATTTACAAACTGAAGTAATTTATCATCAGACCTAAAATTTCCTGTCAAATACAATGCTTGTCCATCTTTTGCTTTATCAAAGTCTTTAATGTCGTTCGTCATTATTTCCATGCTCGCATTTCTAAAGCCATATATCCCTTGTTTTGGATCTCCCACAGCAACAAAGTTTCCACCTTCTGCAATAGGCTTTATAATACTTGATTGCAATCTATTTGTGTCTTGATATTCATCAATAAAAATATAATCATATCTAGACTGCAATTCTTTTTTTACTTCTTCATCTTCAAGCAAGAATCTTGATTGTTTCTCAAGGTCTGAAAAATCAACTCCCCTTTTTATTGATTTTAATTTATTATATTCTTTTTGATATTCTTTAAAAATCAAAATCAAAGCCTTGGAAATTATATTTTCTTTAATACCATCTTTTAATGTTTGACTTACTTCATCATATTGTAAAGTTATTTTCTGAATTTCTTTTTCGTTATCTCGAATTTTTACCAAACTTTTTTTATAATCTAAATCAGAAATTTTATTTCTTGGCAAAGGCATAAAGACAAATTCATTTATTTTTTGACAATTATCAAAAAATTTTTCACTATTATCACTTAAAGATAAATTACAAAAATCTAGCAAATTCTCTTTAAAATTGATAAATGCTTTAACATCACAATCACCTATAGTCATCAACTTTTCTTTTATATTTTTAATCTTATTTATGATTAAATCGTTCAAAAATTTAAAAGAATTTTTTACATAATCATTACTTGATTTTTCAAAACTATCTAAAAGTTCTTGTGGTTTATCTTGACTATCAAAGAAATTTTGCATATTGATAATAATATTAAATATTTGATCTTTATTCTTTTTAAATGCAAAATATAAATCTTCAAATGCTTTATTTTTTTCTTGAGCAAGTTTATCAAAAACATGATTAAAACTTAAAAATTTAAGATTTTTACTAGATTTTTCATCTAAAACAACAAAATTATCATCAATTTCAATTTTATTTATATTTCTTTTTAAAAGTTTTTCACAAAAAGCATCTATGGTAGATATATCACTAATTGATATGTCATCAAGTTGTTCGATCAAAAACTCATCTCTTTTTTGCTCAAGAATTGCTTTTGTCAATCTTGTTTTCATTTCTCCTGCCGCTGCTTTTGTAAATGTCAAAACAAGCATACGTGAGATAGGAACTCTTTGCTGGCAGATGAGTTTTATTAAATATTCAATCACGACAAAAGTTTTTCCACTTCCTGCTGAAGCCGAAACAATTAATTTCTTTTTATCATTATTAAGAATCTTTTGTTGTTCTTCTGTTAATTTACTCATCTTCTCCTACTTTAAAATCTCCTATTTTGTTGTGTCTTCTTTCTCCATTTATTTTTTCAAATAAACAAATTGGCAAATATGAACAATACTGACAAGCATTTTCATAAGGTTTTGCTTCAATGTATCCTTCTAAAATTTCATCTACGGCATTATCTGCAACTTTCTTTGCATAATTTTCATATACTTCTAAATCTTCTTTAGCAATCGCATTCCCCTTATACTTTCCATTTTTACCAGTTGTGCTAAACGAAATATTTAAAATTTTGCTTTTGCCATCTTTAATTAAATTTGTATCAAATTTTTCAATTATATCATCATCTTTACGAACAATTCCTTTAAGCAAAACTTTATCATCATCAGTTTGGGCATAATCAAATTTAGCATTAAAATAAAATATTCCTGCTGGCTTTTTATTTATTTTATCCCTAACTGTCTTTTGATATAAAAATAGTTGTAATTTATTCCCATAATACAATTCTTTAAGCAAACTCCCAGTTCTTCCAGTTTTATAATCAATAATCCTAAAATAATCTCCAAACTCATCAATTCTGTCAGCCTTTCCAATCATTTTAATTTGTTGCTTATTGCCCAAAGTCAAATTATCAAATTTCATTTCTATGTATTTTGGTTTAAATAACGAACTTCGCATCTCTCTCAAAATATCTTCAACAACACTTTTAAGTTGTTTCTTTAAAAAATTAATTAAACTATATTTCTCGTCAGTCGCATCAATTTTCTCTTGCAAAGATTCATCTTGAATAATATTTTCAAAATTATTGTCAACAAATTGTTTTGCTTCGATATCTAAATTATAATTATCCTTAATTATATGTTGGACTAAAACTTCTGCACATCTATGACAAATATTTCCAATATCTCTTGCGTCAAATTGATATAATTGTTTCTCTTGAATTTTTAATCCATAACTTAAAAAATGTTTAAATGGACAAGAAAAATATTGTTCTATTTGTGTAACCCTTATTTTATTATTGTAAAAATATAAATTATAACAATCTTGAGAAATTTGTTTTTTATTGATATCAATTTCTTCAAAAGGTAGCAATTTATTAAGATTATATAAAGATTTTATAACTTTATCCATTTTTGAATAATATTCATCAATAAAATTATTTTTATTGCCAAGTGAAAGTTTTATGTTTTTTATGTCTTTCACATATTTTAAATCGAAAATATTAGAAACTCGGACAACATCTGTTGAAAATATATTATTTAAAGATTCTGCAAATGTTGGAAGTTCGTTTTTCTTTCCTTCTTCATTAAGTGCTTGATAAAACAGAAACAATTTATCCTTTGCAAGTGTCAAAAGATTGAAAAGTCTAAATCTATTTCTTCTATTAATCATTCTAATTGTCGGCTCAATTTTTTTATTATCAAAACTATATTTAATATCTTCATCACTTAAAAGTCCATTATCGCTAGTTTGAATAGGAAGGTTCTGACAACCTAAAACAAAAATGATTTTACTATCTAAACAACTGCTTGTTGTTGCATCACCCACAAGAATTCCATCAACAAAAGATGGAACAGTTGAAACTTGCTTAAAAGACATAAGCAAATTAAATTTTTTTAAATAATCAGATATGCTAATCTCGTCTGTTTGATATTTTTCAATTAAAGATAAAGTTTCTTTAATTATTTCAAATACTTGTAAGTTTATATTTTTTTCCTTTAAAAAATTCTTTTCATTTAAAATAGTCATAACATTATCGAACTGTTCTTTTATTTGCGAGCATAGTTTCAAAACAACTTGTGAAAAATCAGAAGCCTTTTTCGCATTAGATAAATCTTCTAAAATATCATCATATTTAAAATCTTTTGCTAAATACTTTTTATATTTATATTTTCCTTCAACCATATATGCTTGACATTTTGAAACAAGAGAAGAGTTCTGTCCGAGTAAAATATTAGAAAATAAACTTATCAATTTGTCGTTTGGATATCCCATAATAACAGTATCAAAAAAATCATTTATCAAAATGCCCAAAAGCGTTTTGTCGGCTGTTATTGATGAATCAATATAATAAGGAAAATTAAATTTTTTAAATATAATTTCTATAAAATTTTGATATTTAGACAAATCACTTGTCATTATCACAAAATCTTTATAGGAATATCCCAAAGTCGTAAAATAATAAATAAGTTTACTTGTTGTAACGATTTCTTCTGTTAAATTGTTTGAAACAAAAATACTATAATATCCTTTATTTTCGCATTTGACTTTTTCATAACTATAAAGCCCTTGAATAATTGCTTGTTTCTCTGGAGAAAAATTTCCTTTTCGATGAACAACAGTAGCATTGCAATTAAGTTCTTTTGAAATATTTATAAGTTTTTGATAAATATCTTTTTCGTAAATATAATCATTTCCGATAGAAATAGATTGCGACAAACTTATATTTACTTCATTTGAAGTTTCAACCAAAACTTTTATAAGTTCATATGCCTCAGAAGTAAAACTCTCAAATTCAGCAAAATAAAATTTTGTTTTAGACAATATATCATTTTTCTTAATCACTTCACACAAAAGCGATAATCTTTCATTTGCATCTAATTTCCCTTGCAGAAGATTTTGGTATTCTCGATATATTAAAGCAATGTCATGATATTTTGCACCTGCCATACCTTTTATATTTTTTTGTCTTTCTAAATCATCTACAGAAATTTTTGAACTTTTAAGTTGAGCAATTATTTTATTTATCTCATAACAAAACGCAATATTGTTTTTTTTAAGAGTTAAGAAATCTTTTTTAGTATTTTCTATTGCTTTTTCAGTTAAAAGTAAACATTCTCCACTTGTAAGAACATCGACTTTAATATTAAGTTTTTTAAAAATTTCACTTGCCAGAGACGTTAACCCTACAACTCTTACATTAAATAATGCTTTTTTAGGCAACACGTTGAGAATCAGTTTTTCCATTTGTAATGAGTATTTGTCTGGCACAACTAAAACATGGTCAAAAGAAATATCACTATTATCAATAGTTTCAATCATATCCTTTGTTGCATCTAATGTTGTGTTATTTATATAAAGTTTAATTTGCATAGATTTATTTTATCACATAAACTGTAAAAAAAAAAGAAAAGTTTATAATTTTAAAACAAGTCGCTGTTTTAAAATCTTACCTTTCTTTTCTCACACCTATAATTCATCTGCAATTTTCTCTGACTTTCTTTTTTCGAGTTTTTCTCTTAATGCTGTTGCTTTAGCACATTTTAATTTAATCATATTTGTCATTAATTTTGTATTTTCGTTTTTTAATTTTATAAATTCATTTTTCAAATCTTTATATTCTTTTTCTTTGTTATGAAGTTCTAAAATTGCTTTTCTTAATTCTTTATTTGCATTTTCAAAGTCAGCCTTAACTTTATCAGTAATCTCTTCAAGTGTATTTCTTTTCACGAGTCGAACAAGCCCCATAAACAAAGATTGAATTTCTGTGTCAGTCAAAGTAGTCCTCTTTTTGGTAAATTTTATAATTTTTTCACTGTCTATATTTTCATTGGTTTGCGAACGATTTTTAGCAATAAAGTTTCTATACTTGTTTTGATAACGAAGCATTTGTCCAACATCACCTTTTGATAAAGATAAACATGCTCTGCGAACACTCATTCCACTTTGAACCAAATTATCAATTTGTTTAAGAAGGTCTTCTTCCTCTTGTTTAGAAAAATATACAATAGAAGATTTTTCATGTTTTGCAAGGTCAATTTTAAGTTTTTCTAATCGTTTTTTATCCTTTGATAAGTTATCTATTTCATGATAATAATAATTACGAACACTATTAGGCTTACGATTATACTTTTTTGCATGATTTAAAAAAGCATTTTTAAGAGGTTTATTATCATCTTTTATTTGTTCTACCTCTGAAAATAAATCTTTAACTTCTTGATTTTTCCATATTCCTTTTTTCATATTTTTTCTCCTTGCATAGTTTATAGACAAATTAAAAAGATTTTATACAACGAATATAATAATTTTTAACATTTTTTTTATTTACAGAAATCGAACTTGCTTGCAAGAGTGAGACTGGCATTTTTTTTAACTGTGATAACATATTTTATGTGTAAATTGTATTATCAAGCATTAATTTTAACTCGTTTAAATTTCAACATCGCCATGTTTATATTTTGAAAACAAGTTATATAAATAAAAAATATTTCATATTTTAATTAATAAAAGGTATATGGTTAAATTATGAAAAAAATTATTATATATTCGCCTTATGATTGTCTAGTTAAAACAAGAAATGAAGAAAATACTTTAGAAACAAACTGTAATTTAGAGATAGATAGAGATATAGAACAACCTATATCAATCTATCCCATTGGGAAAAATTCAAAGTATTCTTTTAACATTGATATAACAGATAAAACATCAAAATTTTATAGTTTAATAGAAAAAGATGACAAAATACTAATTTTTCTTTTAGATGGTTTATTTGTAGAAAACGTAAATATTTATCATTTTTTCTATAAAAATAAGCCTAGTTCAATAGAAATATCTTCACAAAACATAATCTTTTCTACAGAAAACAACAAAAAAGTAATATCTCTTCCTTTTTTTGCACAAGGTTATTCCTGTGGACAATTTTCCCACATTCTATATGTTAAATTTTCAGATAAACAAAATGATAAGTTAATTGCCTATAATACATTATCAAATAAAGCAAAGATGTTTTCTGGTGAAAAAATTGAAATAGATAAAAATGGCTTCATTGTTAATAATGAAAAAACAAAAACTTGTCAATGTGTAAAATGTGAATATTACATTGATAACGAGGGATTAAAATTAAAGTCAAAGACAGTTTCAAAAGAAGAAAGAATTTTTCCACAAGAACTTATAACTTATCAGTTTATGGAATCAATTAAAAATAACGACTTTAAAAATGCTTTATCTTATCTATCTAATGATTTAAAAAACAATGTTGATGAGGATTCTTTAAAAGGTTATTTTGGAGATATAAGTTATTTTTATCCTATTGATAAAAATACGAGTTTTGCAATTTCGGACAATCAAAATATTTTATACGAATTTTCTATTATCAATAATAAAATAAATGAAATTAGTGATTTTAAATAAAACTTTATACTAAATTTTAACTATACAATAAAAAAATATATTGATTAAAACAATATATTTTTTTATTTTCAAACTCAGATTTTTTCCTATAGTCATCTATCAATATCATCACCTTGCAAATTTGTTAAGTAACTGTCTAAATGATTATTATCTGCAGATACAAAACTATTGCTTGCACCATTTTCAAAACTTTCTTTAGCGTGCTTTTCAGTTTGAGATATAATGTTATCTATAAAATCTTTATCAAAACTTTTACCTACAAAATCTTTATCTTTAATAGCCAAATTAATTATTCCTTTTTTAAATTTTTCTAAAGGTATAACTATGCTTTTTTCTCCATATTTTTCTACTATGTCAGGTCTATTAAATGACATTTTAAAAGAATTAATTTTGGTTGCCAATTTATATAAAACATTTGATTTTAAATATCCTTTAAAATCTTTTATATCAACTATCAGAGAATCTCTTCTATTTTTATAAAACTTTTGCGAATATCTCATATTTTTATAATAAAGCAAATCATTTACCGGAAACATACAATGAGAAAAATCATATGGTTTAGCAGAACTATTGGCATCAGCAGTTATATCACAAGCATAGTAACCTTGTATATTATACTCTTCGTCATTAATATAAATTAAATTGTGAGTATGTTCTCCAATTCTTTGATTATCTTTAGAATAAAAACGACAACCAATAATATCACATTTTAGATTTTTATCATCTAATTTATCTATAATTGCTTTTAACAATGAAGAATATCCCGAACAAACAACCTTTTTATTATTTAACACTCCAACAATTACTCTTGATTCTTCAATATTTGAACTTCTGTTATATTTTATTTTTGATAGTTCTTTATGTAAATCCAGAACAATTTCAAAAGGAGATAATCCATTTTCCTTTAAATCATAAACTATTTTATCTATTATTGCATTTGCTTGTATTACTTGTTTTAAAGTCCACCCCTTTTCAAAATCATCAAGACTTTCAAATTTATTTAATTCATTAAATTTTATAATATTATCTTTACCATAACTTTTAAGTAATTTTTCTAAACCTACAATCAAATCAAGTTCCTCAGCACTATACAAATAGTTTGCTTTATCCCTGTTATCTTGAATTTCCATTAAACTATCAATTCCAATTTTTACAATTTTATTTTGCTTAAGAAGTTTCGTGCAAAGGTCTTTTAATAACTCAACATTTTCTTTGGTTATGTAATTTTTATCCAAAGAAAATAAAACTATATTATCTCGTGCATTTTCTAATTTACAAATTTGATTTTCATAACTACTTACTAATGATTGTAAATTTGTAAATGTATTTTCTCCTTTTTCTAGCATATCATTCATATCTTTTAATGCAAAATACATTGACAATTCTTGATATATATTATAAAAAGTCTCGTCATCTAATGAAACATAAGATATAGGATTTATTTTACTATTTTTATTCTTTTTCATATAAAAATCATACAACTGTTTTTTCTCATCTTCGTTAAAGTCATAACTATCCCTATCTATAATTTTTTGAATTTTATCTTCTTCAGACAACTCAAACTTTTTTAACTTTTCTTTATAATTAATTAAATCTCTTTTTAATTTAGATATTGAAGTGTTATATAAATTTTGTATATTATTTATAGCACTACTAAAATAATCTTTTTCTTTTAACCGAAGAACATCAATAACATAAGATGAAGATTTAATATTTACTTTATTTTTATCTTCATAAGAATTATTTAATTTATTCTCAAATTTATAAGTTTTATCATTTAATAATAAATTATCATCAAAATAAGAAGAAGATTTAACGTTTAATTTATTTGTTTCTTCATTAGTTTTATTTAATTTATTTTCAAATAAAAAATTTTTATCGTTTTTATAATCCATATTCTCCTCCTTATTTTTTTATCAAATTATTTATTTTTATATTTCTTATTCAATCTTTGTTGGTTTAGCCAAGTTTTCATAACAAGTTTTTTAGGTAATATATTCACCATACGAACTTGACTTCTTGCAATAAAGCCACAAATAGACAATTCTTTGCCTTTTTTAGCATCTTTTATCGCTTTTTTAACTACATTTTCTGGTTTATACATGGCAACATATTTTGAAACAACTTCTTCTTTTGCATCAGTTTTTGTTGCTCTGTCAAAAAATGCTGTTTTAGTCCAAAATGGACATACACATGTTACTTTTATTTTTTTATTTTTCAATTCAACATTCAAGGCACGTGAATAACTTATAACGAATGCTTTACTTGCTGCATAAGTTGCCATATAAGGAACTGGCTGAAATCCGGCTACAGATGCAATTTGAATAATCTTTCCTCCCTCATTCATAAAAGGTATGGTTATTTCTGTCATTTTTAAAAGTGCTTTACAATTCAAATCAATCATATTAGCAGATGTTTCTACAGGTATTTCATTATATCTTCCAAACTTGCCAAATCCAGAACAATTTATAAGCCATTTAACATTAATCTCTTCTTTCTTTAACATTTCTTTATAAACTGAAAAACTTTTTTCCTCTGTCAAATCTAATACTAAAGATCGAAATTTTGTTTTTATTATTTTTTCAACCTCTTTAAGTTTTTCTTCTTCAAGTCCTATACCCCAAATTTCATCAAATTGTCCGTCTAGTTGACAAACAAACTCTCTTCCCATTCCTGATGATGCACCTGTTATAACTGCTATATTTTTCATTTTTACCTCTCTTCAAAATTAAACCATATAATCTTGCTTATAAAATTTCTTTAATATCCTCTAATAAATCTTTATCTAAAAATTCAAGAGCCTTTTCCCTAATTTTAAATGGAATTCCATAGAATTGTTCAGCAATAGAACAAGAAATTGCAGATAATGTATCACTATCACCACCAATTGAAATAGTTGTTCGCAAACAGTCCTCAAAAGAATTTGAAATCAAAAAGCAATAGATTGCAACGGGTATCGTTCCTTGACAAGTTACATCGAATTTATAATTTTTAATAAGTGTTTGATAATCATAATCTAATTGATAATAATTTTTAGTTATATAATTCTTTATCTCACATTTACTAAATTTATTTTTTGCTAAATAATTTGCAACTGCAGTTGCTTCAGCACCTTTAATTCCTTCAATATGATTGTGAGTTACCTTTGTTACTTTTTTAGATAAATCTTTTACCTCATCAATACTAGATGCAAAATCAATAACAGGACTAACTCTCATACCAGCACCATTGCCATAACTATTATAAGGTAACGAATTATCAGAATTTAACCATGTTTTAAACATAGAACCAAAACCACACTCTATGTATTTTTTTCCATAATATTTCATTTTCTCAATAACTTTGTTAGATAAATTTTCATAATTACCTTTACATTCTTTTAATGCTTTATAAACTGCAATTGTCATGACAGTATCATCAGTAAAATGACATTTATCATCAAACAACTGAAAATTTTTTGATTTTATATTATGAAATTCATATATAGAACCCACAATATCTCCTATTATCGCACCAATCATGCAAATCCCCCTTATTTCAAGAAAATTTTCATAGGAATATTAAATTATTTTAAAAATGTTAAATTATTTTTCTGCTTTATCGTTATCATTGTTGTTAATTTCTTTATTCATTTCAGTTGTTACAATTTGAACTTGATTCTTATCATCTGTAGAATTGTCTTTTAAAAGCATATCACCAATTCTTGTTACTACTGAACCAGCAACAATCATTAAAATAAAAGGTATTGCTACAAACCACGCAATTAACGCCCGATCTGTATCAAATTTAAAAAACAATACTATAAATGAAATGAATGATGCTAAAAATCCGGCTAAGCCTAATGCAAGAGTTAATCCACCAGACAGAAGATAGATCTTTTTTATCTTTTTCTGCTTTTGTTCATTATTATTTTTTGTAATTTTATCATTAATCCTTTTTATATACCCTTCCATATAATCCTCTTTAATAAATAATATCATAAATATTAATATTTGTAAATAATAATATCAAACTCTAAATCAATATAATTGACTTTTTTACTTATAATTTTATACAATTTATGATATATGAAAGATTTAATAATAAAAAAAGTAACAAACCAAACTGAAATTGAAGAATTACAAAAAATGGAATATAATGTTTCAATCTATTTTAAAAAGTATGCTAAAAACAAGGTATAAAAGATCATGAAATTGAAAATTATACCATGGAAAATACTAAAAAATATCTAAATAAACAATATCAAAAATTTATTGCCAAGATTAAAAACATTTGCATAGGAATGATAATTCTCAAAAAGAAAAAATCTACCTATTACAAACAAACTATTTATGAAATTATAGATTTATATGTAATAGAAGATTACAGACATAAAAATATCGGGAAAAGTCTTATCGCATTCGCAAAAAATAAATTTAATTGCAGACTTGAATTAAGTTGTTTTTACGATGCTCCAGCAAATAAATTTTACAAGCATTTAGGTGCAAAATTACTTGAATGTGTTTACACTATATGAAATAGACTTAAAAAAATAAAATTTCAACAATTTTATGTTTTTTAACCACTATCACAAATCAATAAAATAAGAGTCTTAATCCATAAAATAAGTTAGAGTTCTGATCAAATAAATTAAATATTATTAAAAACTTAAAATTTATTAAACTTTGACTTGCAAAATATAATAAAATTTTATATAATAAAATATAAAAATAAAAAATAAGCGGATATGGTGGAATGGCAGACACGCTGGATTTAGGTTCCAGTCCGAAAGGGTGCAGGTTCAACTCCTGTTATCCGCACCAAAAATAAAGCGACTTTGCTTATAATTGTGTTTTTTGCAAAGATCGCTCTTTTTTTTATTATCATAAGTCAAATCTATGCAAGAATGAAACTTGATTATAATATTTATAAAGTTTTTATCATAAATTCAATTTTACGCTCTAATTTCAAACTAATTTACCAAAATTTAGTTTATATATATTAAGATATATTAAGCAATAAAAAAAAACAATCTTAGTAAGATTGTATTTTATAAAAGTATCATACTACAAAAGTTTTATTTATTATTATCTCTTGCATTTTTTATACCTACTTTCTTATATAACTATTTATACAATTATGAAAATGATATATTAAATACAATTAAATTAAATCTGACTTTCATATTGATATAGTAATATTTAGTTATTTTTTTATAATTATATGTATTAACATATACTATTTTCTTTTTCAAGCATTCTTCGTGCTTCTTGATATTTTTCTATAGTCTCTAACAAATATCTTTTTTTACCTCTGGCATCAAGATTCATAAGTTTATTTTCATCCATTAATCTTTTTAAAGGATTACATATATCAATATCATTAGTCATCAATTCTTTTACTTTATTATAAAATCCTTCGTCATGATGATCTATAACTCTAACATTTGTATTAGCATATGTAGATCTTAACTCCTTATTAATCATTCTGTTTTTTGCTTTCATTGCAAGTGTTTTTAAAATATCATTTTTCATAATTCTTATTCTCCTTTTATTTTTTATACTTAATGATTCCTTTTTTCAAAAAGCACTTTCATTATATAATGTTTTATAAATATTTAAAAATGATTTTAACAAATATTTTATGAAATACTGTCGAATTTTGTAATGTTATCACTAATCTATATTTTTCACTAAACTTTTTCTATATTAATAATCGAATTAAACAAAAATACCTTATAACAACTTTTATTTTTATAGACAGAACAAATAATAATTACATTAAAAAGATTATTAACTTTGAATTAAATAATTTTAATACAAGTAAAAACATAAGCAAATCAAAGATTATTCTTTACAATATTTTAAAAATAAATAGTAAAGATTTATAATAAAAACTGAACAAAAATTATTACATATAAAAATCATAACAAAAAATACAGAACTTATATGTTCTGTATTTTATTATTCCTATATATTTAAATTAAAATTCTTCAACTAAGATTTCAAAATATGCTTCTGGATGATTGCATACTGGACATACTTTTGGTGGTTCATTACCAACATAAACATGACCACAATTTCTACATACCCAAATTTTCTTGTCTGTTTTCTTGAAAACCTTACCTTCTCTTACTAATTCTGCAAGTTTATTATATCTTTCTTCGTGTCTTTTTTCAATTTCACCAACTGCAGCGAATTTATATGCTAAATCATCAAAGCCTTCTTCTTTTGCTTCTTTTGCCATTCTAGCATACATATCTGTCCATTCTCCATGTTCTCCTGCTGCTGCATCAATCAAATTCTCAACAGTTGTAGGGACATCTCCATTATGTAATGCTTTAAACCATAATTTAGCGTGTTCTTTTTCATTATTAGCAGTTTCTTCAAAAATGCTAGCAATCTGCTCATATCCTTCTTTCTTTGCTTTAGATGCATAGAAAGTATATTTATTTCTTGCTTGACTTTCTCCAGCGAATGCTTCCATTAAATTTTTCTCAGTTTTTGTTCCTTTTAATTCTTTCATTTTTACCTCCACTAGTATTATATCATAGTTTAATTCAAATACAAAGCCTTTTAACAAAATTAAAAATTGACAATTTCATTACTAACATTATATAAAATTATTCCTAGACATTCTCTTTATAAGTATGTAAAATATTTTGCACTATTTAAAATTTTTCTAAATTGTTTCATGTGAAACATTTTAATAATAAGATGATAGTATTTTTATAATAAAATATATGACAATAAAAATGTTAAGCCTTAAATTTATTTAAAAATTATGTTTCACGTGAAACATAAAAATATATCGTCTATAATTAAAATGTTTAATGTTTCACGTGAAACATTTTTTATTTATTAAAAAATACACCAAAACTAAAATTTTATTTCCTTTAATGTAAACCATAGAATTTAAAATTAAAAACTAATAAAATTATATTGCACTATAATATTAAAATTATAATTTGGTTAAATTTATTATCTTCTTAAAACAATAAAAAACATATAAATATATTAATTAAATTATTAATAATAAAAATTAATTCTTTGTTCATTTTAAATTAATCATAAAAATTTTAAAAATAAAAATCGTAAAAAACAAAACACAATACTGATTTTATTTTTTATAATCCTAATTCATCAATATTTACACAAAACTAAATTTAATAAACTGAAAATATGTTGCACTTATTAAAAAATAGACGCAAAAAATGGTCATTTTTAAACGAGTAAATGTTCATTAAATTATTTTTGAAAAATTGATTGGTGCTAAACAATCATTTGTTTATGTATTAAAAAGATAAACTTCTTATTTCTTTTGAATATGACAATAAAAAAGAGAGAATATATTCTCTCTTTTGTTGTATTTAAAATTTTAATTTGGATGTCTTTTGTTATAATTTCTTAAATCTCCAAGTGTGATTTCTTTTTTCTTTAATAACTCAATCATATCTGCAAGACGATCTAAATCATCTCTAGAATAATAATCTATATAAATTCTTCCTTTATTATCGTTTCCAATAGCAGATACTTTTGTAGCAAAGACTCTTTGCATTTCATTTATCAATTCTTTTAACTCTAAAGATTGTTCTTTAACTTTAGTGCTAGCATTTTTTGAAGGATTTAAGTAGTTTTTAACTGCTTTTTCAAGTTCTCGAACAGACATTTTCCCATCTGCAGCCTGACGCGCTAATTTAATTTGTTGAGTCGTATCATCAACAACTACCAAACTTCTTGCGTGTCCACTTGATAAACGTCCATCTTCAATCATCTTAATTACATCTGGATAAAGTGATAATAATCTCAATGTATTTGCAACACTAGAACGACTCTTGCCTATTCTATCTGAAACAGTCTCCTGCGTTAAATTGTATTCATCCATTAATTGTTTTATTGCTCTAGCCGCTTCAATAGGATTTAAATCTTCACGTTGAAGATTTTCTATTAAAGATATTTCTTTAATTTGCTTTTCAGTATAATTTTTTATAACTACAGGGACTTTGTCAAGTTCTGCCAAATTGGCCGCTCTCCATCTTCTTTCACCTGCAATAATCATATATTTATCTTCATCTGTTTTTGTAACAACTAAAGGCTGAATAATTCCATGAAGTTTTATTGAACTTGCAAGTTCTTGCAATGCTTCTTCATCAAAATGTTTTCTAGGCTGATTTGGATTAGGATATATCTTTTTTATATCCATTTCAGTAACGCCATTATCATTTTTAACAACTTTTTTATTTTCTTGATTAGTTATGATTTCATTACTTTCTTCTTCATATAAGCCAAAAAGCGATTCAAGTCCTCTTCCTAAACCTTTCTTTTTATCCATCATTTCTTACCTCTCTCAATTTTATTTTTGTATCTTTAGTTATTGTCTTATATTTCACTTTATTTCTATCTAAAAATTCTTCTGCTAAAGACAAATATGCATCTGCACCCTTTGAATTTGGTTCATAAATCAAAATTGGTTCACCATGACTTGGTGCTTCTGCTAAACGTATATTTCTTGGAATGTAAGTAAAGAAAACTTTTTTACCAAAAAACTTTAATATTTCATCACCAACTTGTGTTGTCAAATTAGACCTTTTATCTTTCATAGTCATAACAACTCCCTCAATATCAATAGAAGGGTTTAAGTGAAATTTTATTAATCTTATTGTATTCATTAACTGGGTTATTCCCATTAATGGATAATATTCACATTGCATTGGAATTATAACACTGTTACAAGCAGTCAATGCATTTACTGTAATCAACCCTAATGATGGTGGGCAGTCAATCATTATAAAATCATAACTATCTTTGACTTGATCTAATATCCCTTTAACGATTTTCTCTCTTTGTGGCATTTGAACCATTTCAATTTCTGCACCAGCCAAATCAACCGTAGATGGAATTATATCCAATCCTTCTATAATAGTTGGTAAAATAACCTCATTAACATTAGCATCTCCTGAGATTAAATCATAAATAGTTTTTAAATTTTTATCTTTATCAATTCCAAGTCCACTTGTAGCATTGCCTTGAGGATCCATATCTAACACTAAAACCTTTTTCCCCATAGCCGCAACATAAGCAGCCAAATTAATACATGTTGTTGTTTTCCCAACTCCACCTTTTTGATTTGCAAAAGCAATAATTTTTCCCATATAAACCTCGATTGTTTTATTTACATATATATAATAACATAAATTTATTCAAATTTTAAGTCTTTTTTATTTTTTTTATAGTTTTTTGACTTATATTTTGAAAAAATTTGACATTTTATTTGATATATATATTAAAATTGACAAAAAAATTATAATTTCTATTAATTTTTATATTTTTTAAACCTCGACTTTCTTAAATGATATAAACTATTTGTTTTGCTAAATTATTCTACTGAATATTAATAATTAATTACTAATATTTTATGTAAGGTATTGACAATTACTTCTATACAATTTATAATTTGACAAAGGAGATAAATTTATGGCAACATTAAAATTAGATGCATACATTCCAAGTAAGGGAGAGTATGAAAAGTATTTTGATAAATTTCGTGCATTCATGAGTGCTGATTTATCAGAAAAAGCAGACGAACAAGGTGCTTATCATGACGAAGTTTATGAAGGAAAAGGATGGTATCCACTTCGTTCGGCCTTGTCGGGTTCTGTTGATAGACTATACTCTGGGAACAAGAATGGCTTTCTCGTTTGGTCTAATTCTATCACTTTTAATGCCGGCTTGCGTGTCGCTTTTAAGGTAATCTATAATCCAGAATGCAACCTTGTTAAAGGTTGCCGAACTGAAAAAAGAACAACCTTAGTATATGATGAAAAAAAGGAAAAGAATATTAATGTAACAAGTTCTGCTCCAATAGTAAAATTTGGAGGAAAAGATTGTATATGGCTCAACAAAGAAGACTGCGAAAGTGGAAAATCTAATGAAATGGAACTTTGGACTTTAGATTTAGTTGAAAGAGCAGTGCCATTTGATAAAGATGGAGAAACAAATGATTTTGCGAAGGCAACAGAACTTATTGCACAATGTGATAGGGTATTAAAAGAAAATTGCACTAAAGAAGAACTT
>ULNJ01043121.1_pt1 | contig 61735 bp, 68 predicted proteins | sample 1951891 | NCBI WGS metagenome assembly ULNJ01 (sample SAMEA4835574, study PRJEB28245) | human gut metagenome | biome: gut microbiome; material: fecal sample | place: Denmark | collected 2008 | reverse complement strand
TGGAAGGTCTTTGTCGATAAATTCAATATGCCCGTTATCAGCGTTGAATACCGTCTTATGCCCGAAAATCCTTATCCTACATTGTATAATGATTGTCAAAAAGTATTCGAGTACATTTACGATAATTCGGAAAAGCTCGGCTTTGATAAATCAAAAATTTTTGTTTGCGGCGACAGCGCAGGCGGAAATCTTGCTCAATATATTTCAACCGCCAATAAAGAAAAAGGAAGAGTCAGGGGGCAGATACTTTTATATGCTTCGTTAAATCCGATGGGTATTGAGGATGAATATTTTAATAAGAGCATTAAAAATTTCAAATATGAGCCGTCGCAGAAAAAACTTTCCCGTTGCATAACTCGTCAGCTTGAAATGATGACTGACAGCTTTGACAGCGTTTTTGATATTTCCGAGCCCGATATTCGATTAAATCCGTATAGCTTTGATGCAAGCGGAAATCCTCCGACCTTAATTTCAGTCGGTGCGCTCGATTATCTTAAAATTGAAAATATCGCTTGGGCACGGAAATTACACGCTGCAGGGGTTCCCGTAAAAGCTGTCGTTTACAACGGAATGGGACACGGATACTTAAATGCAATGGGAGTTTTTCCGCAAGCTGAGGACGTAATTGACGAAATGGGTGATTTCATAAAAAAATACTGTTAGATATTTACAATTTTTTTGCAAAAAAGTATGGAATTGATTTGATTTATAGTTTATAATAGCTACAAACATTATTTTGGAGGGATATGCTTGTCTGCCAAGTATTTTGTATCACTTGATAAGGTGCTTAAAGAATTTGACTATGAGGTCATCTATTTACCCAAGGATTTCAAAGAGCATACTATTTGTTCACCCGATGTAAACAGACCCGGCTTGCTTTTGGTTGACAGAGACGCTTTCTTTGATGCCGAGCGTGCACAGTTTCTCGGACTTTCGGAAATTGAGCTTATTAAAAAGCTTCCTCCCGAGGAGCAATTTGCAAGCATTGAAAGATTGATGAGCCACAAGCCGCCCTTTGTTTTAATTACAAGAAATCTTGAGCTGCCCGAGTGTGCCAAAGAGCTTGCGCAAAAGTATAATGTACCGCTTTTCAGAACTGCCGAGCCGACTTCAAGCTGTATGTCGGCACTCATCAGCTATCTCGGCACCGAGCTTGCAGAGCGTATTACGAGGCACGGTGTTTTGGTTGAGGTTTACGGCGAAGGCGTTTTGATTGTCGGCGACAGCGGCGTAGGTAAGAGTGAAACCGCCGTTGAGCTTATCAAGCGTGGTCACAGACTTATCGCAGACGATGCGGTTGAGATAAGAAAGGTATCCGCAAAAACCTTAGTTGGCTCTGCTCCCGATAATATTCGCCACTTTATTGAGCTTCGTGGTATCGGTATAGTAAACGCACGCCGTATTTTCGGTATGGGTGCAGTTAAGCTTTCTGAAAAAATCAATATGGTTGTTAAGCTTGAACAATGGAATCCCGACAAGGTTTATGACAGAATGGGCGTTGATACCGAATATATAAATATTATGAACGTCAATTTGCCTATTACGGTAGTACCCGTTAAGCCGGGCAGAAACCTTGCAATTATCATTGAGGTTGCTGCTATGAACAACAGGCAAAAGAAAATGGGCTATAATGCCGCAAAAGAGCTTCTTCATCAGCTTGGTATGCAGGAAGAAGAGCCAAAACCCGAAGAGCTTGAAATTTGGCAAAGTTATTAAATTGAAAATATATTACTTTTTTGGAGGATGTTATGTACAGAATTGGTGTTGATCTCGGCGGAACAAATATTGTTGCCGGTGTAGTAGATGAATTTTATAAAATTGTCGGTAAGGGTAAAATGCCTACTGCTTGCCCTCGTCCTGCTGTTGAAATTTTAGCGGACGTTGCAAAAGCTGTTGAAATGGCTATCGAGGATGCAGGAATTACTCTTGCAGACGTTAGTTCGATCGGTATAGGAACTCCCGGCTCGGTTGAAAAGCATTTTGGAATAATTCAGTATGCAAACAATCTCGGTTTTTCAAATGTTCCTGCGAGAAAAATATTGCAGAGTCATTTTGACAAGCCTATTTATATAGAAAATGACGCTAACTGCGCTGCTCTCGGAGAGGCTAAGGCAGGCGCAGGCGGCGGAGTTGATAATTTTGCTGCTATCACACTCGGAACAGGCGTCGGCTCGGGTATTATTGTTGACGGCAAAATCCTCAGCGGCTGTAACGGTGCGGCAGGCGAAATGGGTCATATGGTTATCTGCGCAGACGGTGAGCCTTGCACCTGCGGAAGAAAGGGCTGTTGGGAGGCTTATTCCTCGGCTACCGCTTTAATTCGTGAGACTAAAAAATCAATGCTTGAAAATAAAGACTCTAAGATGTGGGAAATTGTTGGCGGAGACATTGATAAGGCTAACGGAAAAACAGCTTTTGACGCAATGCGTGCAGGCGATGAAGCAGGTAAAAAGCTTGTTGATTGGTATGTTCATTATCTTTCAATCGGTATAACAAACGTTATAAACACATTCCAGCCTAAGATGCTTTGCGTCGGCGGCGGAATAGGATATGAAAGAGAGTATCTTCTTGAGCCTGTCAGAAAGATTGTTTATCAGGAAAGATATAGCGTATATTCCGAGGAGCAAACTACAATTTGTTCTGCTAAGCTCGGCAACGATGCAGGCGTTATCGGCGCTGCATTGCTTGACGAATAATGAAAGGTGATTATGTGACTGATATTGTAAAGAAAACCGCAGAAAAGCTAAATTGCAGGTATCTTGAAAATGCAAGTATGCGTGATTTTACAAGCTTCAAAACTGGCGGAAATGCCGATATAATCGTTTTTCCCGACAGTATCGCATCACTTACGGCAATTCTCAAATCTTGCCGTGAAAACGAAATAAAAACCTATATTATCGGAAACGGGAGCAATATTCTTGTTTCCGATAACGGTTTATTCGGAGCAGTCATTAAAATCGGCTCGGATTTTTCAAATATTGAGCTTGCCGATGAAAATACAATAGTTTGCGAAAGCGGTATTTCAATGGCTAAGCTGTGCAGCTTTGCGCTTGAGAATTCGCTAAGCGGACTTGAATTTGCTTTCGGTATTCCCGGTACGGCAGGCGGTGCGGCTTTTATGAACGCAGGTGCTTACGGCGGAGAAATGAAGGATGTGCTTATAGAATGTACGCACATTGATACCGATTTGAACGTCGGTAAATTAACAGGCGATGAGCTTGGGCTTTCTTACAGAAAAAGTGCTTATTCCGATAACGGATATATTATAACCTCTCTTAAATTGAGATTAGAGAAATCCGACAAGGAGTCAATCAAAGCTAAAATGTATGAAAATCTCGGCAAGCGTAAGGATAAACAGCCGCTTGAATTTCCGAGTGCAGGCAGTACATTTAAGCGTCCCGAGGGCTATTTTGCAGGCGCATTGATTGAGGAATGTGCTCTGAAAGGATATTCGATAGGCGGTGCACAGGTAAGCGAAAAGCACGCAGGCTTTGTTATTAACAAGGGGAATGCGACCTCAACCGATATTGCTTCGCTTATCGATTTTATCAGAAAAACCGTTTATGAAAATAAGGGCGTAATGCTTGAACCCGAGGTTAGATTTTTAGGCGAATTTTAAGGATGTGAATTTATGGATTTGGTAATTGTAACAGGTATGTCAGGCGCAGGTAAATCGAGAGCCGTGCAGGCTTTAGAGGATATAGGCTTTTACTGCGTTGATAATATGCCGCCGAAGCTTATTCCCACTTTTGTTCAGCTTTGTATGGAGTCAAACGACGAAAAAGACAGGGTTGCGCTTGTTGCGGATATTAGATTGGGCGAAGAATTCACAAGTCTGTTTAACATATTAAAGGAGCTGGACAAGACAAAAATCCACTGTAAAATTTTGTTTATTGATGCGGACACCGAGGTCATTATGCGCCGTTATCAAGAAACGAGAAGAAAGCATCCGCTTGCTGATGAATTCGATACTCCGTCGCTTGCCGAAGCTATTGCAAAGGAAAGAGAAATATTGCTTCCCGCAAGGCAGATGGCAGACTATATTGTTGACACCTCAAATGTTATGAGCTCGCAGTTTAAGGAAAAAATCGCAAAGCTGTTTCTCAACAACATATCGAGCACACTTAAAATTCACAGTATGTCCTTTGGCTTTAAGTACGGTCTGCCGAAAGACGCCGACCTTGTTTTTGATGTGCGTTGCTTGCCGAATCCGTTTTATGTACCCGAGCTTAAAAGTCACACGGGACTTGAAGCGGAAGTACGCAATTTTGTAATGAAATACAGTCAGTCAAAAGAGCTTGAAAAAAAGCTGTATGACCTTATTGATTTTTTAATTCCTCTTTATATGACGGAGGGCAAAAGTCAGCTTACAATAGCGGTAGGCTGTACGGGCGGTAAACACCGTTCGGTTGTTTTTGCCGAGCTTCTCAACAAGCATTTGCTTGAAAACGGTTGTGATGTCGGCGTATTCCACAGAGATATTAAAAGGTAAAGATATGTCTTTTTGTTCACAGTTAAAAACCGAGCTTATGAGCTTGGACGAGGTTAAGCCGTGTTGTGCTTTGGCGGAAACATACGGACTCTTGTTGTTCGGAAAAATGTTCTCAAAGCGTGAAATCTATATAAGCACGGAGAACGGCGAGGTTGCCGAAAAATATAAAAATGTTGCCGAAAGGCTCAGCGAATCCGAGGTTGAATACACCTGCTCAAAGTCGGGAAAATGTAAGGTTTCCGTCAAAGAGCAGGAGGGTAGGCTAAAAATCCTTGAAGCTTTCGGGCTTTCCGGTGATGAACGTTCAAGGCGTGTAAATTGGGCAAATATATCTGATGAATGTTGCTTTGCAGGTTTTTTAAGAGGAGTATTCCTTGCTTGCGGAACAATAAACGATCCCGAAAAGAATTATCATATTGAATTTTCCGTGCCTTACAGCCTCAGAAACGATTTAATTCGCATTTTTGAAGAGGTTGAGCTCAACGCAAAGGAAATCAAACGAAACGGTCAAAATGTGCTCTATTTCAAGGACAGCGACGAAATTGTTACGCTTCTGACCTTGATGGGCGCAAACGATTCTGCGCTTGAATATATCGGCGTAAAGGTGTTCAAGGACGTCCGAAACAATGTTAACAGGCGAACAAATTTTGAAAATGCTAACCTTGACAGGACGGTCAACGCATCATTAAGACAGACACAGGCAATTGAAAAGCTTAAAAGAGAGGGAAATTTTGAAAAGCTTTCTCCCGAGCTCAAAAAAATTGCGGTCTTACGACTTGAAAATCCGGAGCTTTCCTTGCAGCAAATAGGTCAAATGCTTGAGCCTCCGCTTTCCCGTTCAGGCGTAAATCATCGCTTACAAAAGATATTAAATTATGCGGAATAATTAAAATCATATTTGATTAAGGGGTGCAAATATGAGAAATAAGCAAATAAAAATTTTGTTATTATCTTCTTTGTTTGTTATAATATCTTTGCTTTTTTGCTCTTGTACATTTAATTCAAACTTAAATATAGTGGACGATAATAAAAACTATAGGATAATTCAAAATGAAAACGGAACATATAATATTTTAATTCTTAATGACGACAATGACGTTGTTTATAAAGAAAAAAATATTAAGCAACCTGTTTACATAACAAAAAATAATTCTCTGGTAACAATATCAAAGGATTATGGAACAGGACTGCAACTTGTAAAGTATTACGATTTATCAAAAGAAATGATTTCTGATGAATATCAATACGTTATAGCAAATAACGATACATATGTTGCATATATTGACGGTGAGGATATGAGCAATCGTTCTGTTGTTGTTCAGAATATTTTTGATAAGAATATTTTATACTATAAAGTTCAACTCGATTTTGCAAAAATTGATACACCGATTGAAAATGCAGAATTTATTGACAATAATACTTTGAAAATCACTTATATAAATTCGCTCGATAATTCAATAGAAACAACAGTTAATTATTCTTAGTTATTAAAAGTTAAACCGACATCTAAATCAATAGATGTCGGTCTTTTTTTATAAATCTATTTCAATATTGTATTTTTTAAGCCAATAATTGATTTGTACAAAATAAGCTATTGTTTGCGGTGTGGTCATTAGCTGACCGTAAAATCGCTGCGAGCTGTTTTCGAGTAGCAAAGCATTAAGTGCCTGCTTACTTACAAATTCAAATATCGGAGAAGTCTCATCCTGTAATATTTTCTCAAGCTCGGCACGGACTAAGCTTAAATATATCGGATTGTGAGTTTTGGGGTATGGGCTCTTTTTACGCCAAAGAATTTCCTTTGGAAGCATATCGCTGTATGCCTTGCGTAAAATACCTTTTTCAAAGCCGTTATAATCCTTTATTTCAAGCGGAACGGAATACAAATATTCAACAATTCTGTAATCACAAAACGGAACTCTGATATCAAGCGAATTAAATGCACTCATCCTGTCTGAACGGTCTACAAGCGTCATCATAAACCAATCAAGATTTAATTTCATAAGCTCTTTTATACGCTCGTCGCTGTCGATCGTGTTAAGCTTCATAGCTTGCTTTAATGTGTTTTCATATTTCTTATGGACAAAACCTTCTGCATCAACCGCATTCCTTATTTCATCCGTTAAAAACGATTGCCTGTATGTCGTTGACCTTGCCCACGGGAATGAATCGGCATTACGCAAAGCAGGCTCTCTATACCACGGATAACCTGCAAAAATTTCATCCGAACACTCGCCCGAAAGCACGATTTTATAATCTTTCGCAATCGCTTTTGAGAACAGGAGCAGGGAAGAGTCAACATCAGCCATACCCGGTAAATCACGAGCCTCAACCGCAGAAAACAGAGCCGATACAAGCGATTTATGGTCTATTTCAATTATGTGATTTTGAGCGTTCAGGTAATTGTTTATTATACCGATAAATTCACTGTCGCTATTCGGTTGGAATTTTGAACGTGTAAAGTATTTGTCGTTGTCAGTATAAGTTACGGTGTAGGTGTCAAGTGTTTTACCTTGTCGGGCAAGAGCTTTTGCAACAACCGAGGAAATAATGCTTGAATCAAGTCCTCCCGAAAGCATTGTGCATATAGGAGTGTCGGCTTCCGATTGACTTTTTATTGAATCGTCAACCAAAAATCTGACTTTTTCCGCCGTCTGTTCGGGCGTATCTGTATGCTCGTGCGGATACAACGTCCAATATTTACAGACTTTCAATCCGTCTCTTGTAAAATATCCGTAGGTTGCAGGCAGCAGCTCAAAAACTCCTTCAAACACACCGTAACCGAGCGTTCGACCCGGTCCTATAAGCATAATTTCAAGAATTGACTCAAGATTGATTTTAGGTTTAATTCTGCCGCTTGCAAAAAGCGCTTTAATCTCCGAACCGAATATAAAACCGTTGTCTGACACGGAATAGAAAAACGGTTTAATTCCAAAACGGTCTCTCGCTATGAAAAGACTTTCGCTTTTATTATCCCAAATCGCAAGTGCAAAAGCACCGTTGATTATTTTCAAGCAGTCTGCACCGAACTCGAAATAGGCTTTTAATACAATTTCCTCGTCCGTTTCGGTTTCAAATCGGCAGGTTCTTTCAAGCAAAATTTCTTTCAACTCTTTTTTATTATAAATCAGTCCGTCAAAAACGATAGTATATTCTGTTTCATTTTTCCATAGCCTTAGCGGCAGCTTAAAATCTGCCTTATTTTGCCTTGCAGAGCCTTGATACAATGCAGCGTGCTCGGTTGTATAATCGCTGTGAAAAGAGCCTCTGTGCCTTATTGCACCGCCCATTTTCGAAAGCTCTTTGCATTGGTCGCTGAATTTTTCAGAAAATAAAATTTCTCCCGCAATTCCACTCATATAAACACCTCGTTTTATTGGTTTGGTTATTTATATGACGGTTTGCGGGAGAAAATACATCCGATATTCTATTGAAAATTAAGAATTTTTAACTTCTTCAACAGCCTTGTTAATATCCTTTACAAGTTCAACAAGCTTTGGGTCGTCAACAGAAACGGGAAGCATAGGAAGTCTCGGTATACCTGCTTCGATTCCGTATCTTAATTTAATAACAGCCTTGCTTGCACCGTAAAGAGAGGGAAAGGAGCAAAGTCTTTGAACAAAGTCATTGATTTTAACTTGAAGTGCCTTTGCCTCAACAATCTTATTTTCGGTTATCAATGAATTGAGTTTAAGATAAAGCTCGGGCATACTTCCGTATGTACCGCCGATACCTGCATTAGCACCCATAAGTCTGCCTGCGAGGAACTGCTCGTCGGGACCGTTGAAGATAATAAAATCGTCGCCAACAATTCTTCTGAAACGCTCCATCTGATATGTGCTTTCAGCCGAGTCCTTGATACCGATAACCTTTTCTTCTTTCATCATTCTTTCAAGAAGCGAATATGAAAGGTCATATCCCGTAAGCTGAGGAATATTATAGATAAAGAACGGCAAATCGGTTGAAGCAATGATAGTTTTCCAATGTGTTTCAATGGAAGCCTCCGAAAGTCTGTAATAAACGCTCGGAACGGCAGAAACCGCATCAGCGCCGATTTTCTCCGCATGGCGTGCAAGCTCGCAAGCCTCTTTCGTGGAAGCTGCGCCTACATGGATAATAGTTGTGATTTTTCCCTCGGATGCGTCAACAACAGCTTTTGCAACCTGCTTTCTTTCTTCGGTGCTCAAAAGGAAGCCTTCGCCCGTTGAACCGCAAGCATATATGCCGTTAATGCCGATTGAAATGTAAGTCTTAACAAGCTTTTTGATTTCCTCGACATTTATGTTATCGTTTTCGTCGTAAATTGCGTTGAGTGCGACGAACACTCCGTTGAATTTTGTTAAATCGTATTTCATATATTCATCTCCTATACGAGAATTATATATCTTTTTTCTACAAAATCAATGATATTCGTTGAACTTTTTACCAAAATAAAATATAATATAGAAAATATTGATAAATCGGTGATAAAGATGAATGAAAGAAACAAAAAAATACTTGAACAAATCAAGGGCGGATTGATTGTTTCCTGCCAAGCGTTACCCGAAGAGCCGCTGCACGATTCTTACATAATGTCGAGAATGGCTTTTGCGGCAAGCGAGGGCGGTGCAGTCGGAATAAGAGCAAATACGGTTGAGGATATAAAAGAAATTAAAATGACGGTTGATTTGCCGATTATCGGAATTATCAAAAGCGTATATCCGGACTCTGATGTATACATTACACCGACACTTGCGGAGGTTGACGCACTTTACAATGAGGGCGTTGATATAATCGCTGTTGACGCAACAAACAGACTGAGACCTAACGGAGTAACATTTACGGAATTTTTCACTGAAATTCGCAAAAAATATCCCGAACAGCTCTTTATGGCCGATACCTCTTGCTTTGAAGAGGGTAAGCTTGCTTTGGAGCTTGGCTGCGACCTTATAGGTACAACAATGTGCGGATACACGCCTTACACAAAGGGCGAAGCTATCCCTGCTTTTAATCTTATTGAAAGATACAGTAAAGAGCTTTCCGCTACCGTCATTGCCGAGGGTGGAATTTGGTATCCCGAACAGCTTGTAAAGGCATACGAAAGCGGTGCTTTTTCTTGTGTTGTGGGTACTGCGATTACAAGACCGAGAGATATTACAAGACGCTTTGTATCATATCTTAACAAATAACGGAGAGTAATATGACTATACTTGCGATTGACATTGGCGGAACAGCTATTAAATACGCTCTTGTCGATGATAACAATAACATTTCATCTTTTTCTGAAATTTCCTCCGAAGCAAAGCTCGGAGCAAGTGCTTTGCTTGAAAAGGTATATAAGATAATCGAAGCGCATATATCCGATTGCGATGCGATTTCTATAAGCACGGCAGGTCGGGTTGACAGTGAAAACGGCAGAATTATATTCGCTAATGAAAATATACCCGAATACACGGGTACAGAGCTTGCAAAGCTTATAACCGAACGATTTTCAAAGCCTGCATTTGTCGAAAATGACGTTTATTGCGCTGCAACGGCTGAGGCTAATTACGGCGCAGGTAAGAACGTTAAAAATTTTGTTTGCCTCACGGTCGGCACGGGCATCGGCGGTGCGATAGTTCTCAACGGAAAGCTCTATAAGGGCAATCGGCTTTGCGGCGGGGACTTCGGCGAGATGATAACAGGCGAGGATAAATTTGAGAATCTTGCTTCCGCAACTGCTCTTGTTAAAAGAGTAAAATCAGCCACAGGCAGAACTCTTACAGGCAGGGAAATTTTTAGTGAAGATAATTTTTCCGATCCTACAATAAAAGCTGCCGTTGACAGCTGGATTGACGAGCTCACAAAGGGAATTAAAACTCTTATGTTTATTTTTGATGTTCCGCTGTTCGTTGTCGGTGGCGGAATAATGAGCGAGAAATATATAATTGACCGAATTTCAAACGATTTGCGCAACTCGGAGCGTGAAAATTTCAAGGCGCTTGAAATTAAACAGGCGTTTTTCAAAAACCAAGCAGGAGTTATCGGTGCGGCTCATATTGCAAGAGAAAAGCTTAAAAATTAACCGTCGGGGGAGTCAAAAACAACGACTCTCCCGATTTTTTAGTAAAATAGACAAAATTCAACTTTTATCTTTTGTGTACTTTGTAGCAAAAAGTGTTGATATTAAAGCTTTTCGGTGGTAAAATATTTATTTGTGAAATATTAAGTAAAGTAAGGTATAGGTGAGTAAAGTGAAGCGTAGAGAAGACATTAGAAACATTGCGATAATTGCCCATGTTGACCACGGTAAAACAACATTGGTTGACGAGCTTCTTAAACAGAGCGGTATATTCAGACAGAACGAGGCTGTTCAGGAAAGAGTTATGGACTCCAACGACCTCGAAAAAGAGAGAGGAATTACAATCCTTTCCAAAAACACCGCAATTCATTATAAAGGAATTAAAATCAATATAGTTGACACTCCCGGTCACGCTGATTTCGGCGGAGAGGTTGAGCGTATTCTTACAATGGTTGACGGCGTATTGCTTTTGGTTGATGCTTTCGAGGGCTGTATGCCTCAGACAAGATTTGTTCTTTCAAAGGCGCTTGCTCTTAACAAAAAGGTGCTTGTTGTAATCAATAAGATTGACAGACCGGGCGCAAGACCTGCCGAGGTTATCGACGAAGTTCTTGATTTGTTCATTGAGCTTGGCGCAAATGACGATCAGCTTGAATTCCCCGTTGTATATGCTTCCGCAAGAGACGGCTATGCATCTCTTGACCCGAATGTCAGAGAAGGCGATATGAGACCGCTTTTCGAGGAAATTATCAAGGAAATTGAAGCTCCCGAGGGCGATGTTGACGCTCCGCTTCAGTGCATTTTCTCAAGCCTTGACTATGATGATTATATCGGCAGAATCGGTGTCGGCAGAGTTAAGCGTGGCACAGTTAAAGTCAATGATAAGGTTGTGCTTTGCAAGCAGGACGGCACTCGTGAGAACGTAAAAATTTCACGTCTTTATCAGTTTGACGGCTTGAAAAGGGTTGAAGTACAGTCAGCTGCGGCAGGCGATATAATCTGCGTTTCGGGTATTACCGACCTTAATATCGGCGAAACGATTTGCGACCCCGATAATGTAGAGCCGTTGCCCTTCGTTAAAATTGACGAGCCTACGCTTTCAATGAACTTTATGGTAAACGACAGCCCGTTTGCAGGTCAGGAAGGTAAGTTTGTAACCTCCCGTAACCTCAGAGACAGGCTTTTCAAAGAGGTTGAAACAAACGTAAGTATGCGTGTTGAGGAAACGGACAGCACCGACTGCTTTAAGGTATCGGGCAGAGGCGAGCTTCATCTTTCAATCCTTATCGAAACTATGAGACGTCAGGGATATGAATTTCAGGTTTCACGTCCGCAGGTTATCACAAAATACGAAAACGGTAAGCTTTTAGAGCCTATTGAGCTTCTTATAATCGAAGTTCCCGAGGAATATGTCGGAAACGTTATGCAGAAAATCGGCTCAAGACGTGGCGAGCTTGAAAATATGGGCACCCGTGAGGGCGGCTCAACGCACCTTGAATTCAGAATTCCCGCAAGAGGTCTTATCGGCTACCGTTCCGAGTTCCTTACAGATACAAACGGCAACGGCATTATGAACAACCTTTTTGCAGGCTATGAGGAATACAAGGGTGAAATTCAGACGAGAGAGCGTGGCTCAATCGTTGTTCATGAGGCAGGCGAAACCTCGGCTTACGGTCTTTTCAACACGCAGGACAGAGGCAGACTTTTTGTAGGTCCCGGCGTTCCTGTATACGAGGGAATGATTGTAGGCGAATGTTCAAAGAACGAGGATATTGTTTGTAACGTATGTAAGAACAAACACCTTACAAATACCCGTGCTTCAGGCTCTGATGACGCACTTCGACTTGTTCCGCACACAGTTCTCAGCCTTGAGCAGTCAATGGAATTTATCGGCGACGACGAACTTGTCGAGATTACTCCAAAGTCAATCAGACTTCGCAAGAAAATTCTTTCAAAGGATTTGAGACTTAAACAGCAGTTCAAAAAGAAATAATGAATAGTTGTGAATTATTTTTCACACTTTATATTATTTTCTTGACATATATGTATAACGAACGTATAATTAGTGTATATTTATGCACAACATAAACCGTTGCATGTAAAGTACTTTTTGATTTTTATTGCGCAACAAGGAGGCAATATTATGGAAATAAAATTCACGAAAGCTCAAACGCTTAAAGAAAAGCCCGATCCGTCAACTCTCGGCTTCGGTAAAATTTTTACTGACTATATGTTTATGATGGACTGGAATAATGAAACAGGTTGGCAGAACGCAAGAATTGTACCCTTTGGCTATCTTTCGATACATCCTGCATCGACCTGCCTCCACTACGGTTCAGAAATTTTTGAGGGACTTAAAGCATACAGAAGAGCAGACGGCAAGGTTCAGCTTTTCAGACCGATTGAAAACATAAGAAGAATGAACAATTCGGCAGACCGTCTTTGCCTTCCCAAAATCCCCGAGGATATGGCTTTGGAAATTTATACAAAGTTCGTTGAAACAGAGCAGGATTGGACTCCGTCGGCAGAGGGCACTTCTCTTTATCTTCGTCCGTTTATGTTCGGAAATGACGAATCACTCGGCGTTCACGCAGTTCACAACGCAACATTTATGATTATCGCTTCTCCCGTCGGCTCATATTATGCAGAGGGTATCAATCCCGTAAAAATTATGATTGAGTCCGAGGATGTCCGTGCGGTTGTCGGCGGTACGGGCGAAGCTAAATGCGGCGGTAACTACGCAGCATCAAACAGAGCAGGAGAGAGAGCAGAAGAAAAAGGCTATTCTCAGGTGCTTTGGCTTGACGGCGTTGAGAGAAAGTACATTGAAGAAGTCGGCGCTATGAACGTAATGTTCAAAATCAACGGCGAGATTGTAGTTCCGATGCTCACAGGCTCAATTCTTCCCGGTATTACAAGAAAATCTTGCCTTGAGGTTCTCAGAAACGAAGGCTACAAGGTTGTAGAGAGAAGAATTTCAGTTGACGAGCTTGCAGAGGCAATGAAAAACGGCACACTGGAAGAGGCTTGGGGAACAGGCACAGCTGCCGTTGTTTCTCCCATCGGAGAGCTTTGCTATAAAGATATAAAATATACCGTAAACGACGGTAAAATCGGCGAGGTAACTCAGCATCTTTACGATACACTCACAGGTATTCAGTGGGGCAAAATTGAGGATAAATACGGTTGGACTTATCCGATTGACTGATTGCTTCATACAATATTCAACTCCGAGATTTAATGTCTCGGAGTTTTTTTATATTATGCTATTGATTTTATTTATATTGAAATTTAATTCTGTATAAGATATAATTTGAGATGAGGATATAATTATTGGTGGGTAAGTATATGAAAACAATTTATAATCCGTTAATGCGTTTATTAGACGCTTTAATATTATTTATAATGTCTGTTGGTGCGTTTCTTTTCATGGTGTTTGATATTAAATCATCATACGAAATATTCGGACTTGCAGATTTAATAGCTTTTTATTTAGCGATTTGCTTTTTTGCAATTCCAATGTTTATCGGAGCGGTATTTATATATAAGCGTTTGTCTATCTATGTGAAAACAGACGGTAAGAAATTTTACGCTTACAGATACCCTAATGTCTTACTGTGCGAAGTTGACCTTTCCAAACCTGTTTACTATAAATTTGAAAAAATAGGACATTACTCAAAGTACATCGTTTTTTCAAATGAGAATTTTGAGTTTAGGGAATTGAGTAAGACAACTACAACTTTTTTCTTTCGTTACAAAGAAAAAAACATAATATTAGCTCGTTATGACACAAGCACAGCCCTCTACTTTCCGTTAAATAATTGGATTGAGGTTGAGGATAGGACGGGAATGTTGCCCAAAAAGCAAGAGGGTAATACTGAACATATTATTTTGAAGTTCCCTAAATTCACTAAAACTATATTCGTAGTTTTTCCTCTTATTGCGTTAGTTTATATGCCTATTGTTATGCCTTTTGATATTCCATTGTTTGTGCTTCTCGGTGTGATTGTATTTGTATGCTTAACGGCATTGCTTTATTGCCTATTATGGAAAATTGAATTCTTTGATAATGATGATTTCTTTATTTACAGTTCAATTTTTGCCGGTAGAAAAAAGAAAATATATTTTAGTGACTGCGAAAAAATAGTATGGTCTAAAAATCCGTTGACTTCCCGAAAATTGACTTTTAGTGACAGCGGCGAAACAGTTTAGTCTGACGATCCGTGGATTTTCCGAATTGTAACTGTAGAAGGAAAGAAAATACTTGTTTTATCATTAGTGTCTAATTACGAAATGTTAAGAAGAAAACTGTTACAAAACGGTGTTGAAGAAGAAAAGCATCAGAACAAGGGATAATGTTCCATAAACATCAATTGTATTAAAAATTAAGGTGGTAAAAATGCCGGTTCAGTTGTTAAGTTTAACTTTAATACCGATTATAATATCAATTTTGTTTTTTACTGTTGACAAAGAAAACGATAAGAAAATATTGCTTAACACAAAAAGGGATTACATTGTTATTAAAGCTCCAAAAGCTTTTCCCTTTTTGTTTGTAATTGCTATACCGCTGTGTATTTATTGTACAATTATGGCTTATCAACAAAACGATGTGTTTTCTATTTTGTTTTTTGGCTTATTGGTGTTATTTTGTATAGTCTTTTTACTGTATTTCTTAATATGGAAAATCGACTTCTATAAAAGCAAAGATTATTTTGTTTACCATACTATATTCCGAAAAGCACAGAAAATATATTATTCCGATTGTGAAAAGTTTATTTGGAGCAGACAAGGCGATTCTTTTAAGATTAAAACAAAATCAGGGAAATCCTTTTATGTTTCTATGTATGCGAATAACTACGAAGATTTACGAGTAAAAATGCTTCAATCAAAAGTTAAAGAGATAATCAAAAGCAAGAAAAAGGGGTAAGCATATGATCCGAGGTAAATATTATATAAAAATGATTGCGTTAGGATTGGTAATCGGTATTGTTTTGGCGTTGGCAGGCATTTTTGGAGGTCAACTGTATCATAAGACAATGGCGGAGAAATGCATTAATAAATATAACGAAACGCACGACATAGCCGTACTTGCCGACGGGTTTTATCATGTTTCATTTTGCAATGATAACAGTCAGACTGTAAAGCAACAGTTTCTGTTCTATACAAAAGAGCTCGCAGATTGCGGCGAATGGAATTCGTATTATCCATACAGTAAATACGGTCAAAAAAACGGAGATGCCGTTAACCCTGAATTATCAATGAAACTGGCATATTTGCAACTTACTCTTTTATACGAAAAATATGACGAGTATATAGAAGCCTTTGCAAGATATTTCCCCGATTTTGATGTATCGGCAAAAATTGCATTTAACTCCATGTTTTGCGATGATGATTTTCTTGAAAACAGCGAATGGCAGCAAATATATGCGACGATTGTTAAAGGCTATACTTCATTAGTCGAAAAAGCAGATACACCGACAGAAAAAGCGGGAATATATACTGATCTTTCGATGCTTTGCAATATGGTTGGAAATAATAACGATTCGGAAATTTATAAGAATAAATCCAATGAAATCTTAGCAGATGCAATAAATTAAAAAAGTGAGATAAAAATATGATTTACATAATAGTCAGACTGGTTATTTTCGCAATAACAGCCTTGATATTGTTCTTAATCAATAAGAAGAAAAAGATTGGCAGAAAGGCTGTTATTACTGTTTTGGTAATCGTTGCCGTCATCTGTGAGGCAAGCGTTTTCCTCGGTTTAGACAATCATTTAATGTCTTTTTCAACGCCGCAAAAAGCATATATGTATTCGCATACGGGAAAAGCGGAAATTGTAGCCGACGGTGCGCAGTCAACCTTTATGGTGCGCAACAATGGTGCAGAAAGCGCAGAGCAGTATTTGATTCCTAAAAAAGGTAATCGTTGGACGCCGAGCTTGGGAATGAATTTATTTACGGTAAAAGAAAAAAGAGAGGGTAATATTTCAGTTTCGATATATAATTGCAAGGGAACTGATGATTACTATGCCGTTGTACGCTATTTTTCCGATACTCCGAAAGCAATAAACGACACGCACAATTCAAGCTTTGACAAATATATATCCTTTGATTTCCCCGAGGAAAAATATTATTTGAATTATGCTTATATAGGCGTTTTGGATGCCGATTATCAAGTAACAATTGATGACTTGGTAATTAAATTTGAATAATTAAATACGGTATATTTAAGGAACGGTTATGAAAAAACACATACAAGATTTTATTAACTATAACTATAAGAAATTAACCTTTTCAGATTTCTTTATCGGATTTTTCATGTTGGCTTTTTTCACTTTTTTAATCGTACCGATAAATGTTCAAAAACCAATAATAACATATTTTTCATTTTTCCTTGACATTGCATACATAATAGCAAGTGTTCTCATTTATAAGTTTTTTGACGGTCAGAAAAGAACGTTTCTTTTTGACGGTGTAAGAAATGAATTTATAAGTATTATGTTCTGCTTGTTTGCTGCCGGATTTACTAAGCGTTATTTGTTGTTTTTCTTTTTAGAACTCTTTTTGATTATTTTATTCGGTGCAATAACTGTTGTTCTTGGATGTTCAAGTATTAAGAAAAAAGCTTTTTCTGAAGATAAGCTTAAAAAAGCAGATAAAATTTCCGTTCCTATAATAACGGCTTTCTCAATAAGCGGTGTAATTGCAGGTCGCATTTTGTTTTCACTTATTGATGTTCAGAACGGATTTATGTTAGGAATGTTGATGATTGTCGGAATACTTATCGGAGGCAACGGCGGTTATTTTTTGAAAGTTTATTTATTGATTTGTCAAGAAAAGAAAATAAGTAACAAATTTATTGATTACTTGAATGATGTGGATGAATAAAAAGAGGTTATTGAGGTATGAAAAATATTAAGCTTATTTGTTGTTTTATACTTTTTGGTATTTTAGCAAATGTTTCTGTTTTTCTCGGTGCTTTTCATACACTATCTTTTTATGGATTTGCTCTTGACAGTCAGAATCTTTTATATGTCGGAAGAGACAATGCAATAGAAGTTTACAAAGGCGACGAAAAAGTTTTCGATATAAACCCTAAAACTTCACGGGCGTATGCGTTTACCATAAAAAATGACATTATTGTTTTATCTACATCAGAGTTTGTATATAAAATCGATTTAAGCGGCAATGTAATTGAAAAAAGCGAAGATGTTTATTCAAAAACATATACGGATATTGAAAAATCGAAGAAGCGTTTCAAGACAGATAATAATGAGTATTTCTTGAAAAACAATTTCGGTAGATATAAAATTATCGATAACAATAAAAATGTTTTGTACGAACTAAACGCAAAAGAATTTTCAGTTAAATTATTATTTATTATATCTATGCTTATGGAATTGTTGATCGTATGCTTATTTTTTATAAAAAACGATATACCAAAAGCAATGATAAGCAAATTCAAAAATCTTTAACAATCGGTTTGTACATTATAATTATACACAAGCTGTTAAATCTGCTGTTGGTAAATGGGGGCGAATATTAAATGGTAGATATTTTAGAAATTTTGGATATGATTGATTGAAGTAAGCCTGTTGAAACACAATCAAAAGGAATATCTTTAGCAAGTAAATTTGAAAATATTGTTCCGTTTATACAACCGTTAACGCCTAAACATAATAAAAATGTATGGGAAAATTGTGCTGTTATTATATCGCAAAAAAGCGATGAAGAAATTAAGCCGTATTTGGTTGAATTGTTAGAATGGTTGCAAGATACGAATTGGCCCGGAGCGCTTTGTATCTTAGATAGATTATGCAAGTACTCAGATAACAACACCATCTTGGAAGCGATAAATACTTGTATCGAAAAAGCCAAAGAAAACAGAGATGATGTGTGGAACAGTAACTTACATCTGCTTTTAAGTAATGTAAATAAAACGTAAAATAGTTTGCGTGCTGAAAGGGGTATAAAAATATGACCGGATTTTCAGGATATTTAAACGCATCTGTCAAAACGTGGCTTGACGGTTTAATCCAAGCTGCATTTATGGCTTTTTATATTTTTGTATTTCTCTCAAGCTTGACTAAATCGTTGGATATATATGTCTTTTTTATAATATGCGGCTTTTTCCCTGTAATATCAATTTTATCATTGCTTGTTATCAAAAATGATGCGATAAATATTAAAACCGCAATAATATATTTATTGAGCGTTTTTATCAATTTCATATTTTTGGAATTCATAAGCGTTGAACTGTCACAGCGTTTTCGGTTTTTCTCATACCGTGAACTGAATAATGCTGACGGCTTAATACTTCTGTTCTTGGTAATTACATTTCCGATTATATCAATAGTTGTGAGAATTCTATATTTTATAGCACGGCGGATAATTAAGAAGAAGTCGAGTAAAAATTATGAAAGCACATTCAAAAGTGAAAGCACTTAAATTAGCAAAAGATGTTGACAGAGGTAATAAGCGAGAATTGGTAGGTAATTAAAAATGGTATTATCAATATTTTCAAAGAGATCAATTGATGTTAATGAGCTTTGCAAGGATGTTATCAAAAGTAACGTTTATTCATTCGCTGTTAATGCTTTATTAAAGCTTTATCCTGATTGGGCAGAGACGAAACTGGTTGGAGAAATTGATAATGATTTATTGATAAGCTTGATTGACTTGTCCGGCAATAATCAAAAGTATAATCGAATAGTATATAGCATAATTGATACAAAGTTGAGCGAAAATATTCCTGATGAATTATTTAATTATATTGTAAATTATCATGATTATGAAACGAGATTGAAACTAATAATCTCTTTATCTCATAAATCATTGTCTGAAAAACAGCTTATATATTTGTGCAATACCGAAATTGCTTTTGAATGCTTCTTTGAATTGGCGGCGTTATATTATACGGATTCTTCTTTTCCTGACAGTACTTTGCTCTATTTTCTAAATAACTTTAAGTCAACTAAGTATTCAGAAATGTATAAAGAATTGTTATTAGAATTACATAACAGATATTTACCTTCGGACAAGCGAAAAGAAACTATCGTAGTTGATTTATTAAGTGAGGTAATGCCATAAAGCACATTCGAAAGTGAAAGCACTTAAATTAGCAAAAAATGTTGGCAGAGGTCTGCAAAAACACGGTTAAGCAAATAGAAAAATCGGATATTAAAATCTTTAATATACCTTTAGGGTAATAAGGAACCGGAGGGCATATTTTTATGTACAACAGAATTTATTTGAAATATGAAGATGTAGTTAACAATTACCAATCTGTTATAAAGTATTTGTGCAGAACATCTGACATTTTTACGCTTACGCCGATTATACGTAAACCATATTCACAAATGCCGCCGAGTTACAAATATTCTGATGAATTACAGCCATTTACAACTAAATATCTTTTTTATAAGAGTGAATGGCTTGTTGATTTTTTAACGCCGTGTAAACATCAGATAATGGTTGTTTACCGTTGCTGTAAACAGAGCCGTGATGAATTACTGAAAATACCAAATATATTTTTGCCTGATGAATGCGGAGAACCCGAGGATCTTTGTTTTTATAGAGATGATAAATTGTGGTTTGCAACTATTTCTCATGAAAAGATCTGTTTTTGCATCGGTCTTACTGACAACGATATTGAGTTTTTTAAGGAAAATGGAATGTTAATTGATAACGCAGGGGACGGGGCTGTGTAATTAAAGCAGTAAGAAACATATCTTGTTTTTTATTGCCGGGGAGGGAATTATGAAAAGTAAAAAGAAAAGAATTATTATTGCGATAATATCGGTAATAGCATCAGTTGCCATCGTGTTAATCGGTTCAGCGATTTGGTTTAACAACTATTCGATAAAAACACTTAAAACAAATTATAATGAGGATTCGTCTTTGGACAATTATTTTAGATTGATTGGATATTTGTGCTCGGCAAGAAATCTTGAAGTGCTTGACTATGTTGCAGACGTGTTTGATTATTCTAATGATGAACTTGCCGAATACGGTAAAACTGTATACAGAGAAGAATTCCTTGAAGGAATGAATAACGAAACAATTTCAAATTCGCTAAAATGTCAAGCAATTATAAACGGCTTAATACCCTGTATTTCTAACGATAAAATTGATGAGTTCAAAGGAATTGTATTAGAATATTTCCCAAAAATAGATGCCGATACACGCTTGGGCGTATTCTTTGCTTGTTACAGAGACGGTGATAACAAGGAATTCTTTTATGATAACAAAGAAATGATTATCGACTTATTTAATCAATTAGCGGTTGAGGAAACCGATAATATCGAAAAAGCAAAATGGTTGACAAGTATATCGGCTTATTATTACAATCTGTATGCATATAATTTACAGACGGCAATGAGTATCGATAAGCAAAGAAACGATATATTAGAGCAAGAACAGGTGTCCGACGATTTCAAGAAAAAAATTTCAGATCAACATGAATCGGATATATCCGATTGGGAAACTATATTCGGTACACCGAAGCAATTAGTAAAATTATCAAAAACATTATCAGAGTTAGAAGCGGAAGATGAGGAATAACACATTGAATGCTTTTGTGTAATTAAAGCAATGTTAATTAGTTTTGAGGTGTTAATATGAAAAAAACATATCTTTCCAAATACTGGAAACAACAATTGGTTGTTATGTTTTTTATTGCTTTACTGATTGCATTGTGGTTAATTAAGTTTTGTATATTTGATTTTATATCTTACGAAGACTTGATTTTTGTATTTTGTGTTTTCGCTATTTTATTTGCATATGTTGGATTTGTTTATGTAAATTTGTTCCTTGTAAGTTATTCGATTATTGACAGTTTTCATAAAGAAGTTGCCATGTATTCATTTTTCGGAAAGCTTGTATCGTCACTTGATATAAGCGGCAAGCAAACAGTTTATTATGAGGTTATAAAGCTGATTGAGGGGACATTTGCAAGCAGCGAGTATATGATACTTTCAAATTCTCAATTTCCTCTTTACGCTAACGAAAAGAAAAAAAGCATTTCTATTGTGGCTAAAAAAGTGATTGAGTCAAAAAATCAAATAATTGTTTCAAAGAAAGTCGGATACGAAATTTTAGCTTTATACGAAAAAGAAAATAAAAGTGCAAATAACGACAGCTAATCAAATACACCTTGATACGAATATAATAAAATAACAATTAGGTGTCCTGTTGTCAGGACACCTTTATCTTTATAACCGTTTAACTTAATGCTCGGAGATTTTGCATTTTTAGAATATTATTTCATAAATATTAAAGTAGGTTTATCTTGAAATACAGACCTTTAGGCTATATAATATAGGAGATGATATTTTGAAAATTATCGGAAAGTTCTTTTCTTTCTTTACTGTTGTAATTATAATTTCCATACTGATATTTTTTACTTTTAATATAGAACTTGCCAAAAATGTGCAAGGCACTGCCGATTATCATTTTAATCCGACGTTTATAATTGATGCAGGGCACGGTGGCATTGACGGCGGAGCTTTAGGCGTTGACGGTACATACGAAAAGGATATAAATCTTGAAATTTCTCTCAAGCTTAATGAATTGCTGAAATCCTACGGGTTTAATACAGTTATGATAAGAGACAGCGATTGCTCGGTTCATTCAAACCACGCAAAAACCGTCAGGGAAATCAAGGTGTCCGATATTCATAACCGTATGAGTGTAATGGAAAACACCGATAATTGTATTTTTATCAGTATTCATCAGAATTCGTACAACAGTTCAAAATATTGGGGCACGCAGGTTTTTTATTCTCCGAACACGCCCGAAAGTAAGGATTTGGCAGTCGAAATTCAACAAAGCGTTGTTTCTCTGCTTCAAAAAGATAATACAAGGCAGATTAAAGAATGTGGGAAAAGCGTTTATCTGCTTTATTATGCAAAAAAGCCCGCAGTTTTAGTCGAGTGCGGATTTATAACAAATTATAACGATTTAGAATTGCTGAAAAGCGAAGAATATCAGCGTAAAATGGCGTTTTGCATTGCCGACGGTATTCTTAACTATGTAAACAAAGGAAGTTGATTATGGCAGGAAAGGTTAAGTCTGTCTACGTCTGCTCTGCTTGCGGACATGAATACTCAAAATGGTTTGGTCAATGCCCGAACTGCAAAGAGTGGAGCACGCTCGAGGAAGAGGTTAGGGCAGCCGCTTCAGCGCAGAAGTCCTCGTCGGCTTTTTTATCGGCTAACAGAAGCAGGGTATATGCATTAAACGAAATAACGGCAGATACAGAGCATCGCTTTGACACGGGCTTGAATGAGCTTAACCGTGTTCTCGGCGGAGGTCTTGTAAAAGGCTCGATGGTGCTTTTAAGCGGTGATCCCGGCATAGGTAAATCAACCTTATTGCTTCAAATCTGCGAGCATCTCGGAAAAACGCTGAAAATTCTCTATGTGTCGGGCGAGGAATCGGCTCATCAGATTAAGCTTCGAGCTACAAGGCTTAATGTTAAGTCGGAAAATCTTTCAATTCTCTGCGAAACCGACGCACAGTATATTTGTGAGGTAATCGCTTCCGAAAAGCCCGATATTGTAATGATAGACTCAATTCAAACCATGAACATTGCGGAATTGAGCTCGTCTGCCGGCAGCATAACACAGGTTCGTGAAACTACAAATATGTTTATGAGAACAGCGAAAACGCTTAATATTCCTATGATAATTGTCGGTCATGTGAACAAAGACGGTAATATCGCAGGTCCGAAGGTGCTTGAGCATATTGTTGATGCCGTTTTGTATATTGAGGGCGACAGAAATTTCTCATACAGAATTTTAAGAGCTGTTAAAAACCGTTTTGGCTCTACTAATGAAATAGGTATGTTTGAAATGCAGGATATAGGTCTTACCGAGGTCAGCAACCCGTCTATGATGCTTATTTCAGGTAAGCCAAAGAACACCTCGGGCAGCTGTATCGCCTGCGTTATGGAGGGCACAAGACCGATTATGGCGGAGGTGCAAAGCCTCGTTACGCCCACAGGCTTCGGCACTCCGAGAAGAATGGCGACGGGTATTGATTATAACCGTATGGCTATGTTGATTGCTGTGCTCGAAAAGAGGGCAGGGTACTTTATCGGAAATATGGACTGCTATATAAATATCATCGGCGGTCTTAAAATTGACGAGCCTGCAGCTGATTTGTCGGTTGCGCTTGCCATTGTTTCAAGCTTAAAGGATTACGCTGTGCCCGAGGATTTGCTTGCTTTCGGTGAAATAGGACTCGGCGGAGAAATCAGAGCCGTAAATTCCTGCGAACAGCGAATAAGAGAGGCTGCAAAGTTAGGCTTTAGGAAATGCGTCATACCGAAATACAATCTTCAAAAAATCCGCAACAAGCTTACCGATAATATTGAGGTTGTCGGCGTAAGCAATATAAGACAGGCTTTTCAAGCTATAATGGACTGATGCTATGAAGCTTATAAATACACCGTATTTGCCCGAATCCAACGTTCTTATCAGTGTGGCAGGCGCAGGCATTTTGAAATACACAGACGAGCTTAAAAGGCTTGGAATTGATACGCTTGTAACAGACAGTGAGCCTGATTTACCGAAGCCTGTTATCAATCACGCAGATTTATGTGTGAATTATCTCGGAGGCGGCATTGTTGTTTTATCAAAAACGCAAGCGAAGCTTAAAGCGTCACTTGAAAAGCTCGGCTGTAAATGTTATATTATCAATGAAAGCTTGAAAAATGCTTATCCTGATGATTGTCTGCTGAACTGTATTGCACATTCAACTGATTTAATATGCAATTATGATATTACATCCGCTAAAATCAAGGAATTGGCGAACGGAAAGACTGTAATAGACGTCAATCAAGGATACACAAAATGCTCCGTCTGCACTGTTTCCGACAAGGCTTTTATCACTGATGATAAATCAATATACAAAGCACTTAAAAATGCCGAATACGACGTTTTAGAGGTCGAAAAGGGGAGCGTGGCTCTCGACGGATATGACTACGGATTTATCGGCGGCGCTTGCTGTAAAATATCAAAGGATGTTCTTGCTTTTTTCGGAAATGCCAAAGCTCATAAATGCTATGATGATATAAAAGCGTTTTGCAAAAACTACAATGTGGATTTATTAAGTCTTGACAACGAAAGGCTTTGCGACATAGGAAGCTTTATACCGATTTTTGAAAATGAATAAAGAAAGGCGATGTTAAAATGAAAAAGGGAAAATGGGCAAATTTATTCGGCTCTGCACTTGCGGGGACAACTGTTGCAGGTATTATGATTTCCGCAAATAAGCTCGCAAAAAAATACGGCGAAAAGCCCGTTAATACAAAGCTTATCAATATTGACGCCGCAAAAACAATCGAATACGCCATTAATAAATTTGTTAATACAGACGATGAAAAGCTGCTAAAGCTCGCAAGCTTCATTCCGAGTAAAAAAGTGGTTGATAATACGGAAACGATTGAAGAAAACGTAAACTAACGATAATAACTTATAGAAGCTCTTGAACACCAAGAACTTCTATTTTTTTATTTATAAGGGAATAGGACTTGACATTTGTGCAAAATTGCTATACAATTATACATAATCAATAGATTGTATTGCAAAATATTTGACAATTTGCTCAAAAAATTGATTTTTGAGGTTGCGAAGATACTTTCCGCACTAAAAGTGAAAAGAGCCGTAAAAGGCTAAAAAAACGGTTGTTAGAGTAAATCTAACAGCCGATTTTTTATGTAATTTAATAAGAAGTAAAAAGCGAGAGTGCAGTCAAGGGTTTAGGGTGGAGATTTGCAAAGCAAATACAACCCGTCCCTTGACGGAACGAAGCGTAACACTTGTAAATCGAGTGGAGAAACTCCACTCCTGCCTAACGGCGAGTGTGGGGGTTTGGGGGCAACGTCCCCAATAAGCTTATTTTCTCGGTAATGGCGTTTTAGTGTTAGTAAAGCCGAGTATATAATCAGCTGATACATTGTAAAACATACAAAGTATTATTAGCTTATCTGCTGTAATTTCGCTTTTACCCGTTTCGATTTTGCTATATTGTTGCTGTGTGGTATGTAGTATTTTTGCAATTTCAATTTGCTTGTAATCGTTGTCTTCTCTCAAGTCTTTAATTCTTGATAACATAAAATCACCTCAATACTATTTTACATACATCTAAAAATTGTATTGACATTTACGCCTAAAAGTTGTATATTAACATTAGATACTACTTTTAGATGTATCAAATTCAATTAAGGAAGTGAACGAAATGGCAATTTATGTAGTTGATTTTATGGACGGGAAGCAAGTTAAAAAATCAATACTTGTAGAAGCTGATAATTTTTTTTTAGCAGTAGCAAAAGTATTGACAACTTGTGAAACAGATTGTGAATTATACGATTTTGTAATGAGTCCTACAAGAAAATACGAAACAATAAAGTAAAGGAGTAAAGAAAATGTTAGCTACAGTAAAAGGTTATGTAAATTTAGACGAATGCGGTCAAAGAGCAAATAAAAAAAGTGGCGAGGTAATACCGTATGTTTCACTTGTCAGCGGTAAAGAAATTGTCCAAATTCTCGGTGTTGATTATTCCGAAATGAAACCTTTCGGATATTACGAAATACCTTGCGAAGTAACAAGCGGTCAATACGGCTTGTATGTAAAAGCGATTTCGGAGGGTGCGAAATGAGTTATATTGAAATAATATCAATAATCGTATCTTTTGTGATTGTCATAAATCGCATACGCAAACAAGACCGTTACCTTCAACAGAAATTGGATGTTGTTAATGCAGACATCAAAGCACTAAAAGCGCAAACGGGGCTTTCCGTTAATTCTGTAGATTATGTGGTGGCTGAGGATGATGGAGACAACAACGATTGTTAATGACGTCATTGTCAACGGTTATGTTGACTCACAGTTGATAACTCAAACTTGTCAACTTATAGACGGAGCAATTCTTTTTGCTTTGCTTGTGTTTACCTGTTGGGGTGCATACAAGCTATTTAATATGTTCTTTTGAAAGGTGGTGTTATGATGTTTGATGCTATTACTGCTGCAACCTTGCAGCCTGTACTTGACGGTGTCAAGGAACTTTTCCCCGTAATCGTTCCGACCGTTGTCGGCTTCCTTGCGCTTCGTAAGGGTTGGCGTTTCCTCAAAGGCGAAATTGCGAGTACGTAATTTCTTTTCCGTTCATTTCCTATCCATAGGGCAGGGGCTTAGCCCTTGCCCTAAATTTTTATCAAAAAGGAGTTTATTATGAAAATTAAAAAATCTTTAGCGGTGTTATTTACCGTTATATTTATTATCGGAATTAGTTGTATTTCTGTTTTTGCTTCGGACGGGGAAGTGTTTACAGGATCCTCTACTGAAACGCTTACTAATCCGCCGATAATTGAAAGTGGTACTACAACAAATTCTACCGCTTTACGTATTGAGCAAACTAAATTATATAACACTTATGGAAATTTAAAAAATACTGCTTTATATCTTGTAAAGGGTCAATATTTTATTGTTGACTTTGGCGAAAAAGGATATGTATACAATGGTGATAGTTCCCAGTATGGACCCTATCATAGACCTGTTGAAGATTGTAAGGTATATAAATATTCTAATAATACTTGGGAAGAAGTTACATATCCATCTGGAACATATAATGATTGGCACCCTTTCACAAATAAAAATTTAGTTATGGCTTACAATGATTTGAGTAGAGGTAGTGGCGGTTCTGCTGTTAATATTAAAGGCAATTATAAAAAGTTAGTTGGTTTTGGCTCAATTACAATAAATGATTTTAAGCCTGTTATGTCGGGCATTAAAAGTCTTTTACCTGTAATCGTTCCTGCCGTTGTCGGCTTCCTTGCACTTCGTAAAGGTTGGCGATTTGTAAGAGGGGAGACCGCTACCGCATAAAAAGGAGTTTACTATGAAAAAAGTTGTTTCTTTTTTACTCATACTTGCAATTTGTTTTTCTTGTGTTATTCCTGTTTTTGCTGAAGGCGATAATTACTATGTTAATGAAACCGATTTAACACCTGTTACTACTTGGCTTTCAAATTTATTTTCATCCATTACAGAAGGATTTTCAGATATTCTAACTTCCATTACTGAGTCAACAAGAAGTATTACGAATAAAATAATTGATAATGTTAATAAAATTGAGACTAATTTAACAAAATTCAAAAACGATGTTAGGGATTGGATTGTTAATATTCGTAATGATATTAAATCTTTTGTTACTACCGTAAATGGTCTTTTTTATGGTTGGAAAGATTGGTTTTTGGAGCGTATCAGAACTGCAAAAACTTTTTTTAATGACAAAATCAATTATTTATTTGTTCCTACTTTTAAGTTTAGCGACAAGCTTAACGAATGGAAAAATGCTTTGAATTCTAAATTCCCGTTTCTTGATAACATAAAAGAGATGTTAACGAGAATTACAAAATTTAAGGAAACAGAAAATACACCTAAATTTGAAATTGAAATATACGGTACAAAGGTTGGAATTATTGATTTTTCCGCTTATGCTCTTGTTCGTAAATTTATTCAAGGCATTATTCTTTTTGTATCTTGGTACACTTTTTTACGCAGAATGTACCATTCAATTCCTAATTTCATTATGGGAGCAGGTGGGGCAGCTGCCCGTGTTCAAGATTATCACGAGGAACAAGTTGACGCTTATTGGCGAGAGCACGGAGGTATGTAGTATGATTTTTGATAACTTTATAAAATTTTTATTAAGTCCTGTTGATATACTCATTTCTCTTTTACCGAGTTTTGACGATTTTACTATACCGCAGACTGCTTTAAATTCTATCGGCGATTTATTGGGCGGTTTAGGCTATATTGTTCCGTGGTCTGGTATACTTCCAATTTTCTATATATCTGCTTCTTGGGTAAGCTTTCGTATATTATGGGCGTTAATTTTACGTATTAAATCATTTATTCCTACAATGGGGGCATAATATGTTAGATTTTTTTAATTTTAATTGGAAAACATCTTTACTTACTACCTTAAAGGTTGAGGGCGTTATTTTACTTATTTTAAGCCCTTTTATAATTTCTATGTTAATTTATTTTTTTTACTTCTATAAACAAGGCTATAGAATGAAAAAAGGAATTACAAAAAAGAAAATGTATCACGGGTCTATTGTTGAGCGTATTTTTTGGGATTTTCCTAAACAGTTTATTCTTGATAAGTTTAATAAAGACCCTGACGAATTTGAGCCATATGGTTTTAGAATGATTTGTGGAGAGCAGGGAAGAGGTAAAACGATAACTCTTGTATATTTACTTATGAAATATCAAGAAATGTATCCTTATGCTAAAACTTTTACTAACCTTTGTTACAAATACGAAGACGGTCAAATCAATTCTTGGCGTGATATGATTAACTATTCAAACGGTAAATACGGTTGTATATGCGTTCTTGACGAGGTTCAAAATTGGTTTTCGAGCTTGCAAAGTAAGGATTTTCCGCCCGAAATGTTAACAGAGATAACACAACAGCGAAAACAACGAAAAGTAATTTTTGGTACTTCACAGGTATTTACACGAACGGCAAAGCCCATTCGAGAACAAACATATCTTATTTATGACCCTTTGACAATATTCGGATGTATTACCATTGTTCGCAAAAAGAAGCCGATACTTGACGACTCCGGCACGGTTACGGGTTACAAGCATAGAGGGATGTTTTTCTTCGTCCATACTCCTCAAATAAGGTCAGCATTTGATACTTATAAAAAAATCATTCAGCAGGCAGAGGTCGGTTTCAAGCCTGCTAATGAACAATTATCCACATTATACCGTCCGACTGAGATTGTTCAGGGCTAAAAACTGTGAAAGTTATACGGATATTTTCTCGGGCAATCGTCCCCGCAAGAGGGTGCGGGGACGAGCCGAAAAATGCCGTTTCTTTCTTATCTTGTTTATAGCCTCAAAAAACACTCAGCCTCACGATAAAAAAGGTTGATATTTTATGTCATTTAATTATACTTGCGGAAGATATAATAAACAGTTATATAACTGTCGCATAAAACGTTATCCTGACGGGAGAGAGAATATAACTGTTTTCAATCAAAAAGTTTTTAATCCTGAAAAATGGGAACTTGCTTATGGCTTTGAAGACGAAAAGAAAGACAGTTTACACGAATATGAAAGACAATATAACGAAAATGGTGTACGCATTGACAATCTTAAAAGAGCAAAAGAAAAAGTATTTGATATAGCTTTTGCAAATGTTAATTTATGGAAGTATATGGTAACATTTACATTAGATAAGACAAAAATTGATAGATATTCAGCTGACGAAGTAAATAAGCGTTTTAACAAGTGGTTGCAAAATTCCGTTTATCGTAAGCATATTAACTATGTTCTTGTTGCAGAGCCTCACAAGGACGGAGCAATTCATTTTCACGGTCTTTTGTCTGACGGTTTAAATTACAAATTCAGCGGTCTTTATGACGAGTCTGGCAGAGAGATTTATGATATTCTCGATTATCCTTTTGGCTTCGCACGTGCAGTACCGATTGATAAAAATACTGAGTCTAACTGCTGTAAGTACATTACAAAGTATATGACTAAGGATTTTACTAAAATTTTCGGTAAAACATATTGGGCAGGCGGTGCAGACTTAGTTAGAGAATGCGAAGTTCTTTATGATAACATAGATTTTAATTCATTCAATGTAGAAGCTGTAAAAGTTCCGAATTCTCAACGTGAGGTAAAATACATATTGAAAGGAGTTTCTATATGACTGATAACAATATGTTAATAGTAGATTTATTTAGGTACTTATGGAATACCGAAATAAACTATCAAAATCGGTTAATCGCTGTGCAGAATGATTTTAATAAGCATAAAGTACATAGTTTAACGGCATTTGAGCAATTATATGTTGCCGAACGTGAATTTGCAATCGCAAGGAAAATCACTTCGGATGTAGAGGGGATTTTAAGAATGTATTGACAATTGTGCAAAATTGCTATATAATTATACATAATATATGTTTTATATAATTAAGGGGATTTTAATTAAAGGGAAAATATGGCAAAAGGCTTGATTTTGCGATATTTTGCCGCTTTGAGCTACTTAATTCATTGTATATCGCTTATGATACGTTTTGCTGCTTGATTAAAAATCTATTCTAAGGATTTATGTGCAATCAAATTACTTGATTTTACAATTTGCTTTTCATTATAATTTCTTTTATGATAATATTTTATTTTTGCACTTAACTTGCGTTTACAAATTTTAATTTAATCTTTTTTGAAAAATCAGTTCCGATTCCAGCCGATAGAAATTTTTTCAACGATACTTTGTTAAATAAAAACATTTCTATTCGATGGATTTTTTGAGATCTTATGAGCTTTTACTTTATAAGCGTTAATCAGCCGGCTGTTATATGAATTATATTTACACAGCTTACAGCTTTGATTATAAGCTGTGCTATAACGACAGCTGTGAAATTCAAAGTTCTTGTTTACCCTTTGTTTATATCTGATTAAATATAATTATTTTTTAATTTATATGTGACTATAACTAAAAAAACCGCTATATTGTGAAACGGTTTCACGGAGGTGTACTCTTTTATGAAATATGCAAATTCGCCCGAGGTTCCTGCGTTATTAAAGGAATTTTTGCAGCACATTTACGCTATTAAAAACAAATCCGAGCTGACGGTTGAAGAATACTGCATTGATAATATGATGTTTTTGCGTTTTTTGAAGCAAAATAAGGGTCTTGCCCTCTCCTCTTCGGAGCTTTCCAAAATAGACGTATCGGATATTGATATTGAGTTTATAAAAAGAATTACCCTTTCGGACGCTTATCAATTTCTTTCATATTGCAAGGATGTCAGAAACAACGATTCTGCCGCAAGAGCAAGAAAGGTATCGGCCATAAGAGCCTTTTTCAAGTATCTACACGTACAGAAAATGCTGTTAACCGAAAATCCTATGGAAAATCTTGAGACCCCGAAGAAAAAGAAAGCAAATCCGAAATATTTGACCCTTGACGAAAGCTTGAAGCTGCTTGATTGCGTTGACGGAGAATATAAAGAACGGGATTACTGCATACTTGTCCTGTTCCTAAACTGCGGACTTCGTCTTTCGGAGCTTGTTTCGATAAACTATCAAGATATAAGAGATAACGGCACCTTGACCGTTACAGGTAAAGGTAATAAGCAACGCACAATTTATCTTAACAAAGCTTGTCTTGAAGCGATAAAAAGCTATATGGCGGTTCGTCCCGTTGACGGCGTTAAGGACAAAGACGCTTTGTTTTTAAGTAAGCGATTACAGAGAATAAGCCCTAAAACCGTTCAGCATATGGTATATGAGTATCTCGAAAAAGCAGGGCTTTCAGGACGTGGATTATCAGTGCATAAGCTAAGGCATACAGCCGCAACGCTTATGTATCAATACGGAAATGTTGATGTGCTTGTATTAAAGGATATTTTGGGACACGAAAACCTCGGAACGACCGAAATTTACACGCATATCGTTGACGAACAGCTCAAAACGGCGGTTGATAACAATCCGCTTGCTAACGTAAAGCAGAAAAAGACAAATATTCCGCCAAAAGTCAAGAAAGAGGAATAATTTTTGACGAGAAGAAATAAGTCAAAATGCATCCGATAATTCCCGACAAAATAACAAAAACATATAATATCAAATTCCTGACGGCAAACAGCTTTATGAACTCTCGGTAGTTAAACTGCTTGCCGTCTTGCTTTAATGTGCTTCTAATATCCCGTGACGACAAAATGCTTTCTTTACAGCTTACGGCCATTGCAAGCGAAGAAATAACCGCAGGTACGACAATTAAAACCGTACTGTAAATTACGCCTTGAACATTGAAAGTTTTGTAAATATAGCCTGTAATAATACCTAAGCCGAGCCCTCGTATCACAGGCAACAGCCATAAAATCGGCTCTCCGATTACACACAAGCCGAATAAAACCGACAAAATTATAAACTGCGTATCTGCAGAAATATACGAAAGAAAGTTTTTAATAATCGAGCTTTCATTTCCTGTAACGAAATATGCGCCTGTCAGCGTTTTGATTTTTTCAAGCATGGCTTCGTCAGCGTGCTTTACGCAAACCGCACCCAAAAACATACCCGTTAAAAGTAACACGCATAAAATTGTCAACGTCTGATTGCTTTTTAATAATTTTCCGTTAAACCTTTTAATTCTCATACTTTTCTTTTTCATTGATTTTCTCCTTGATATTTATATATTCTTTTTAAGTATTGCACCTATAACGCTTGAAATAATTACCGCAGGTAAAATGATAATTGCCTTATAAGAAAAGGAAAATCCGCTTGCAGCTGCTGTAACCAAATATATTACGGCGCACATTAAAAATCCTGATATGCTTCCGCTTATAACACCCTTTAATTTATTTCTTTTGGCAGATAAAAAGCCGCAAAGCAACGACGAAACAACTAATGCCGCAAGTGAAAAAACAAACGTTTTATCGGAAAAAGCCGAGTTTTTCATAATAACAATTGAAAATAAGCAGCTCAATACCAAAAATAAAATCACACCGAAAAATGAGCTTAAAAGCAACTGCTTAATAATCTTTTTATCGAAAGCAGCTTTGCCGACAGAGCTTTCACGCATAAAAATACCCCCTCATACTTCTACTAAAGAGTATGAAGGGGTAAATTGTTTTATGAATAAATCAGTCTTCTTTTTTGCTCTTTTTCTTCTGAGCCTTTTCTTTCTCGGCAGCGGCTTTGATAGCCTCTCTTTCTGCCTTTGCTTTCTCAGCGGCAGTGTTATTTGTCTGAATAGCCCAACGGGTAATCTTCATTTTATTTCTGTCAGCGCCTGTTTCGATGATAAGCGAGTCCTCCTTAACGGTAACAACTCTGCCCATAATTCCGCCGATGGTTGTGATTTCGTCGCCAACCTGAGTGCTTTCTCTCATTTCCTGATCTTTCTTCTGCTGCTTTTTCTGAGGTCTGATCATAAGGAAGTACATACCGCCGAAAAGAACAACCATAAGAATAATGCTTGATGCCATGCTGCCCCTAGTGCCGGCTGCACCGTTTGCAGCTTCAAGTAAATAGAAAAAATTCATAATTTTCCTCCAAGTATTTTATTTCTAAAGTATTATACAATCAAATTGCCGATATTGCAAGAGTTTATATGCGTTTATCGAGTAAATCAACATATTTCGATTTATACTGCTCAAACGTGCCGTTATCGAGTGAGTCACGAATTTCCGACATCAGCGTATTATAGAAATAAAGATTGTGAATAACGCAAAGTCGCATTGCGAGAATTTCTCCCGCCTTAAACAGATGCCTGATATACGCTCTCGAATGCTTTTGGCAGGTCGGACATTGACAGCCTTTTTCAATCGGGTCTAAGTCCTTACGGTACTTTTCATTGTTGATATTTATAATTCCCTCATGAGTGAAAAGATGACCGTGTCTTGCGTTTCTTGACGGCATAACGCAGTCAAAAAGGTCAACTCCCCTGCTGACAGCCTCGATTATATTACCCGGTGTTCCGACGCCCATAAGATAGCGGATTTTATCCTTAGGCATATACGGTTCAACCGCAGAAATAATTCTGTACATATCTTCTTTCGGTTCACCGACTGCAAGACCGCCAATCGCATAACCGTCAAGGTCTAAATCTGCAATCTGCTTCATATGCTCAACTCTTAAATCATCAAAGGTACAGCCTTGATTTATACCGAAAAGAAGCTGATTTTTATTTATTGTGTCTTCGAGAGAATTGAGTCTGTTCATTTCAGCCTTACAGCGTTTTAACCAACGTACTGTTCTGTCGCAGGACTGCTTTGAATAGCTGTATTCGGCAGGATTTTCGACACATTCATCAAATGCCATTGCTATTGTAGAGCCTAAATGCGACTGAATTTGCATACTTTCTTCAGGACCCATAAAAATATGCCTTCCGTCAATATGCGAATTGAAATTTACGCCCTCTTCTTTAATTTTACGAAGCTTTGCAAGTGAAAAAACCTGAAATCCGCCGCTGTCGGTAAGAATAGGACCCTCCCAGCCTGTAAATTTATGAAGTCCGCCTAATTCGTTTACCAAATCGTCGCCGGGTCTTACGTGAAGATGATAGGTGTTACTGAGCATTACCTGACATCCGATTTTTTTAAGGTCGTCGGCGTCAAGTCCGCCCTTAATAGCACCTGCGGTAGCAACATTCATAAATGCAGGCGTCTGTACAGTACCGTGTACCGTTTCAAATTCTGCTCTGCGGGCAGTTCCCTCTGTTTTTATAAGCTTATACATCATTATCCCCTTACTATATCAAAAGCATACAATCGCCGAAGCTGAAAAATCTATATTTCTTCTTAACCGCATCATTGTATGAAGCGAGCACATCTTCCCTGTTATAAAACGCCGAAACAAGCATAATCAGCGTGCTTTCGGGTAAATGGAAATTTGTCAAAAGAGCGTCAATACACTTAAATTCATATCCCGGATAAATAAAAATGCTTGTCCAGCCGTCAGCCTCGGCAATTTCTCCGTTATATGTCGCAACGCTTTCGAGAGTTCTGCAGCTTGTTGTGCCGACAGCGATAACTCTTTTACCGTTTTTATGCGTTTCGTTTATCAAATCGGCAGTTTCCTTAGGAAGATGATAATGCTCCGAGTGCATTTTGTGGTCTTCGATATTTTCAACCTTAACAGGTCTGAATGTACCGATTCCGACGTGCAATGTAACATAGCCGATATTAACGCCTTTATCCTTAATTTTCTTGAGAATTTCGGGAGTAAAGTGCAAGCCTGCCGTCGGCGCCGCCGCAGAGCCTAACTCTTTTGCATAAACAGTCTGATAACGGTCGTTGTCCTCTAACTTTTCGGTAATATAATGAGGTAACGGCATCTCTCCGACCTTTTCAAGAACGTTGAATATATTGTTACCCTCATATGTAAACTTCGCAAGTCTGTTGCCGTTTTCAAGCACATCAATAATTTCCGCCTTTAATATACCGTTTCCGAAAACAAACCTTGAGCCTGCTTTTGCTCGTCTGCCGGGGCCTGTAATAACCTCCCACACATCGTTTTCCTTTTGTGTGAGCATCAAAAACTCGACATGAGCGCCCGTTTCTTCCTTTACGCCGTAAAGTCGTGCGGGTAAAACCTTAGTATCGTTGAGAATAAGGCAATCTCCCTCGTTGAGATAATCGACAATATCGTAAAAATGCTTGTCCTCATTTCTACGCTCGGAACGGTGAATTACCATCATTTTAGACGCATCCCTCGGTTCTATCGGGGTTTGAGCAATTCGTTCTTTGGGCAATTCGTAATAAAAATCTTCTTTTTTCATTGGGTTTCTCCTACAAATATATGAAATTTATAAAATTGATAAAATTATTTGACTATATAAGGTATTGGTGGTAAAATATATTTAACTGCGATAGAGGTGCGAAAACAATCAGTAGTTTGCGTCAGAATTCAGCAATTCATTGACCGTATAACAAAAGGTGTTTTTGCCGAAGATAAGGAGACTGCTGATAAACTTTATCTGGGGATATTGTGAATAACAATATAACTGTCATCATTGTTTGATGGAGTGCTATCTGCATTGAAATAAAATTTTCAATGTTGCTCTTTTTCTCAATGGTGACCGGTTAGCAAAACCGGTTATTTTTTTTGCAGATAATAGAATAACATTTTTTGGAGGTAATTACAAGTGGAAAAGAAGTATAATGTCGGAGTTATCGGCGCAACAGGTATGGTAGGACAGAGATTTTTGACCTTACTTGCAAATCATCCGTGGTTTAATGTAAAGGTTGTCGCTGCAAGCGCTCGTTCCGCAGGCAAAAAATACGAGGACGCTGTCGGCTCAAAATGGTGCATGGATGTTGCAATCCCCGAGAATGTTAAAGACCTTGTTGTTATGAACGCAACAGACGATATAAAAGAAATCGCATCACAGGTTGATTTTGTTTTCTGTGCTGTTGATATGAAAAAGGATGAAATCAAGGCTCTTGAAGAGGAATATGCAAAGGCTGAATGTCCCGTTGTTTCAAATAACAGCGCACATAGACATACACCCGATGTTCCGATGGTTCTTCCCGAGCTTAACCCCGAGCATATTGAAATTATCCCATCACAGCGTAAGCGTCTCGGCACAAAGAGAGGTTTCATTGCAGTAAAGCCCAACTGCTCGCTTCAGGGCTATGTACCTGCTCTTTTCCCGATTGATAAAGCAGGCTTTAAGGTAAAGGATGTTCTCGTATGCACATATCAGGCTATTTCGGGCGCAGGTAAGACCTTTGAAACATGGCCTGAAATGATTGATAACGTTATTCCCTTTATCGGCGGAGAAGAAGAAAAATCCGAAAAAGAGCCGCTTAAAATTTGGGGTAAAATCGAGGGCGACGTAATCGTTGACGCAAAAAGGCCTAACTTTACGGCACAGTGTCTTCGTGTTCCCGTTACAAACGGTCATATGGGCGCAACCTTTGTAAGATTTGAAAACAAACCCACTAAAGAGCAAATTCTCGACATTTGGAAGAATTATAAGGGCAGACCGCAGGAGCTTAAGCTTCCGTCAGCTCCCAAGCAGTTCCTCAACTATTTTGTAGAGGACAATATGCCGCAGACAAAGCTCAACAGAGATATTGAAAACGGTATGGGAATTTCAATCGGAAGATTGCGTGAGGACACACAGTACGATTATAAATTTGTTTGTCTTTCTCACAACACATTGAGAGGCGCCGCAGGCGGAGCAGTTCTCCTTGCAGAGCTTCTTTGCGCTGAAGGCTATATGGATTGATTGGAGGAAAATTTATGAAGAACCCAATTTTCACAGGTGCAGGCGTTGCTATAATTACCCCGTTTACAGCTGATGGCAAGGTAAACGAAAAAGTATTGGCTGAAATCATTGAGTATCAGATTTCACATTCAACGGACGCTATCGTTATTTGCGGTACTACCGGCGAAAGTGCAACTCTTGACCATAACGAGCATACGCAGGCTATTAAGGTTGCGGTTGACGTAACGGCAGGCAGAATTCCCGTTATCGCAGGTACAGGCTCAAATGATACCGCTTATGCGCTTAAACTTTCAAATGACGCCGAAAAGCTCGGTGTTGACGGTCTTCTTATGGTTACACCTTATTACAATAAGGCTTCACAGGAAGGTCTTATCAAGCATTTCAACTATGTTGCAGACAGAGTTTCAACGCCGATTATCCTTTACAATGTTCCTTCGAGAACAGGCTGTGAAATTAAGCCCGAAACCTATGCTGAGCTTGCAAAGCACAAAATGATTTATGCGGCTAAGGAAGCGACAGGCAACCTTTCCTCAATTGCAAAGACAATTTCACTTGTTCCCGAGGATTTTGCAATTTATTCGGGTAACGATGACCAAATTACTCCTATTATGTCTTTGGGCGGTAAGGGCGTTATTTCGGTGCTTTCAAATATTCTTCCGCAGGTTGCTCACGATATTGCTCAAACAGCACTTGACGGCGATTTCAAAAAGAGTGCGGAGCTTCAGCTCAAATATCTTGAGCTCTGCAACGCTATGTTCATGGATGTAAACCCCATTCCCGTTAAGGCTGCAATGAGAATGATGGGAATTGATGTAGGTCCGTTGAGACTTCCTCTTTGCGATATGACACCTGCAAATACAGAAAAATTGAAATCCGTTCTTCAAAAATACGAGCTGATATAAATTTTTCAAGGATGTGTAAATAATGGTTAAAATCATTTTAAGCGGTTGTTCGGGAAAGATGGGACACGTTATTACAAAGTGCGTAGAGAACAAGGAAAACTGTGAAATCGTAGCAGGCGTTGACATAAACAAATGCGACGCCCCCTACCCGATTTTTGCTTCGTTTTCAGAGATTGATGTTGATGCAGATGTTATCATCGACTTTTCGCATCCGTCTGTTCTTGCATCGTTGCTCGAATACTGCAAGAAAAATAAAATGCCTGCTGTTATTGCTACAACAGGACTTTCCGATGAGCAGAAAAAGGAAATTGAGGACACCTCAAAGGAAGTTCCGATGTTCTTTTCGGCAAATATGTCAATCGGCGTAAATCTTATTTCAGAACTTGCCGCTAAAGCCGCAAGGGTTTTGGAAGGCTCGTTTGACATTGAAATTGTCGAGGCTCATCACAATCAAAAAATCGACGCACCGTCGGGAACGGCTCTTATGCTTGCTGACAGCATTTCAGACGCTTTAACAAACAAGCCGACCTATGAATTCGACAGACATTCAAAGCGTGCTAAAAGAGACCCGAACGAAATCGGAATTCATTCAATCAGAGGCGGTACAATCGTCGGAGAGCACGAGGTTATTTTTGCGGGACATGATGAAATTATTACAATTTCACATTCCGCACGCTCGAAGGATCTCTTTGCCGTAGGCGCTGTAAATGCAGCTGTTTTTCTTAAAGGCAAGCCTGCGGGTATGTATTCTATGAAGCAGTTGGTTGATGAGAAATAAGGTGTTTTTATGAGTATTATACAAAGCATTTCAGTTACGGAGGATGTTACTCTTGTATCGTTGCAGGACTCTCCTGCCGACATTGGTTTAATATCCGATATATTCACGGAAATTTCAAAAAACAATATTGACGTTGATATGATTTCGCAAACGCCCCCTCATTCACACACTCCAAACCTTTCTTTCACGGTTTCGGATGAGGATGTCGGTAAAATGCTTGAAATTACAGCCAAATTGCGTGATATTTATCCCGATATGAAATTGACCTTACGCAGCGGAAACTGTAAAATTTCGGTGTTTGGCGAGGAAATGCGTGGCACTCCCGGCGTTGCGGTAAAGGTGTTTTATGCACTTTCAAAAGCAAACGTTGAGGTCAGCATGATTACAACCTCGGAGGTTGACATTTCTCTGCTTGTTGACAAGCATTTTGTCGAGCCTGCGATTGAAAGCCTTGAACGTGAATTTAACAAATAAGCACATATAAAGATTAAGGACTTTGGATTAAACCAAAGTCCTTTTTTTAAGTATTGATATAAGTGCTTTTGAAAATTTTTCGTCTTGCTCTGCGGTACGCTTGGCAGGACCCTTTGTTCTGCCCCCTGCCCGTCTGATTTTCTTTGAAATATGCCTTTGAGCCAAAAGAGAATCAATATTATTCTGTGAATAAATCAAGCCGTTTTGATTTAATACGCAATCTGTTTTTGCAAGGCACATAGCTGCAAGCCCATAATCCTGAGTTATAACAATATCACCGTTTTTGATAAGGTTAACAATTCTGAAATCAGCACTGTCAGCACCCTTTGAAACCGTAATAATTTCGGCTTTATCGCCAAAATCAAAGCTATGTGAGGTATCAGCAACAACACAGCATTTAACCCCAAACCTTTGAGCTATATCAAGGGTCAAATTCACAACCGGACAACCGTCTGCATCAATTACAATCATAAAATTTGCCTCTGTTATAAAAGATTTTCCATTTCTTTAACACAGTTTTGGCATATCCTTACGCCGTGATACTCTATAAGGTCATCAGCACTGTTGCAAAAAAGACAAGCAGGCGTATATTTTTTCAAAATAACCATATCGTTATCGGTATAAATCTCAACCGCCGAGCCCTCCTCGGTAAGAGAAAGGAGCTTTCTTGTTTCCATAGGAAGCACAATTCTACCCATTTTGTCAATACTTCTGACAATTCCTGTCGATTTCATAATCTCACCGCCAAACCAAGAGTGATTATAACATAATTTGTCAAAACCGTCAACATTTGGCAGAAAAAACGCAGTACACTCAACAAGAATGTACTGCGTTAAAATTAAGCGTTAATTATCTTTCGATAAGCGATTCGCCCGTCATTTCCTTCGGCTTCTCAATGCCCATAATATCGAGCATTGTCGGAGAAAGGTCGCAGAGCTTGCCACCCTTTTCTTTGAGCTTGAAGTCAGTGCCGTAGCCTGCAACAATAAGCGGAACGGGGTTTGTTGTATGAGCTGTAAACGGCGAACCGTCAGCCTCATACATTTTGTCAGCATTACCGTGGTCAGCTGTGATAAGAATTACACCGTTCATTTTAAGTGTAGCATCGGCAAGCTTGCCGACACACTCGTCAACGGTTTCAACAGCCTTAACAGCCGCATCAAACACGCCTGTATGTCCAACCATATCGCAGTTAGCATAGTTAAGAATAACAACATCATACTTGTCGCTCAAAACTCTTTCACAAGCTGCGTCGCAAACCTCATAAGCGCTCATTTCGGGTTTAAGGTCAAATGTTGAAATCTTCGGAGAGTCGATAAGAACTCTGTCCTCGCCGGGATAAACCTTTTCCTCGCCGCCGTTAAAGAAGAATGTAACATGAGCGTATTTCTGCGTTTCGGCAATTCTCAACTGCTTTAAGCCGTGCTTTGAAATAATCTCGCCCATTGTGTTGACAAGAGTCTCCGGCTTAAATGCAACATGTACGTTAGGCATTTCAGCATCATACTGCGTCATACATACATAGTAAAGCGGGAAGAATGCTTTTCTTTCAAAGCCCTTGAAGTCGGGGTCTACAAATGTTCTTGTAATTTCTCTTGCTCTGTCGGGACGGAAATTAAAGAAAATTACAGAGTCATTCTCGCTGATGCTTTCGCCTTTTGAGCAAACAGTCGGCATAACAAACTCGTCTGTAAGATGCTTACCGTCGCCGTCGATAGTCTCATATGACTTTTTAACAGCCTCAACAGCATCATCTGTCTTTATGCCCTCGCCGTTAACCATTGCGTTATAAGCCATACCGACTCTATCCCACATATTGTCACGGTCCATAGCATAAAATCTGCCCATTACAGTTGCGATTTCGCCAACACCGATTTCCTTCATCTTTGCTTCGAGTTCTTCAATGTATTCAACGCCCGAAGCCGGAGGAACATCACGACCGTCGAGAAGTGCGTGAACGTAAACCTTTTCAAGTCCATTATCCTTTGCGAGCTTCAAAAGTCCGTAAAGATGAGTGTTGTGGCTGTGAACGCCGCCGTCTGAAAGCAATCCGATCAAATGGAGAGCTGTGCCGTTCTTTTTGCAATTTTCAATCGCACCGACAAGTGCTTCATTCTCAAAGAAATCGCCGTCCTGAATTGACTTTGTAATTCTTGTAAGCTCTTGATAAACAACTCTGCCTGCACCGATATTTGTATGACCTACCTCGGAGTTACCCATTTGTCCGTCGGGAAGACCGACATCCATTCCGGAAGCACCGATATAAGTCATGGGATATTCAGCCATAAGCTTATCAAGATTAGGCGTTTTTGCCGCCTTGATAGCATTGCCGTACTCGGACGGGTTATTGCCAAAGCCGTCCATTATACATAAAACAACAGGTCTTTTCATATTCTCACCTTCACTCGATTATTTGGAAGCTGCTTTAACGATGATTGAGAAATCCTCGGCTTTAAGTGAAGCACCGCCGATAAGACCGCCGTCAACATTAACCTTTTCAAGAAGCTCGTCAGCATTTTTAGCATTCATTGAACCGCCGTACTGAACGGTAACTGCTTCAGCAGCATCAGCACCGTATGCTTCAGCGATAGCGGCACGAACATATCCGTTACCCTCGTCAGCCTGCTCTGCAGTAGCTGTAACGCCTGTGCCGATTGCCCATACAGGCTCATAAGCTATGATAACATTCTTGAGCTGCTCAGGCTTAACGTTTGTAAGAGCCATCTTTGTCTGATATTTAAGAAGTGTTTCGGTGTAGCCGAGTTCTCTCTGCTCAAGAGTCTCGCCAACGCAAACGATAGCTGTAAAACCTGCATTAACAGCAGCGAGTGTGCGAAGATTAACAGTCTGATCTGTTTCTCCGAAATAAGTTCTTCTCTCCGAGTGACCTACAACTACATATTCAACGCCTGCTTCTTTAAGCATATCAGCCGAAACCTCGCCTGTGTATGCGCCCGAAGCCTTAAAGTGAATGTTTTCAGCACCGATTTTAATGTTTGAGCCTTTAGCTGCTTCAACAGCTGCGGGAATGTCGATATAGGGAACGCAAAGAACAACGTCACAATCCGCATCTGCTACAAGAGGCTTCATCTCATTGATAAGTGCCGTTGTCTCCGACGGAGTTTTGTTCATTTTCCAGTTACCTGCGATAACTGCTTTTCTTACTGATTTTTTCATAATATTTTTCTCCTATTCATTGAAATTTGCAGGTAAGAATAACCTACCTGCAAATAATAAATTATTTCTTATCGTTAAGAGCTGCGATACCGGGAAGCTCTTTGCCCTCAAGATACTCAAGAGAAGCACCGCCGCCTGTTGAGATGTGAGACATCTTATCAGCGAAGCCAAGCTTCTGGATAGCAGCAGCAGAGTCGCCGCCGCCGATAATTGAGATAGCGTTGCTGTCAGCGATTGCCGTTGCAACTGCAATTGTACCGGAAGCGAAGTTGTCCCACTCGGAAACGCCCATAGGTCCGTTCCAAATTACAGTACCTGCATCCTTAACGGCATCAGCGAAAATTTCCTGTGTCTTAGGACCGATATCAAGACCCATCCAACCGTCGGGAATTTCATCTGAATTAACAATCATAGCCTCTGTATCGGGCTTATATTCCTTACCAACCTTGTTGTCAACGGGAATAAGGAACTTAACGCCTTTTTCCTTAGCTTTTTCCATCATTTCCTTTGCAAGGTCAATCTTGTCAGCCTCAAGAAGTGAATCGCCGATCTGATGACCGAGAGCCTTCATAAACGTATAAGCCATACCGCCGCCTACTATAAGTGTGTCGCACTTATCAATAAGGTTTGTAATAACGCCGATTTTATCCGATACCTTTGCGCCGCCGAGAATAGCAACGAGAGGTCTCTTCGGATTTTCAAGTGCGCCGCCGATAAACTTAATTTCCTTCTGAATGAGGTAACCGCAAGCAGCAGGAAGATAATCAGCAACACCTGTTGTTGAAGAATGTGCTCTGTGAGCAGAACCGAAAGCGTCATTTACATAGAGGTCTGCAAGAGCTGCAAATTTCTTTGAAAGCTCGGGGTCATTCTTTGTCTCGCCGGGTTCAAAACGAACATTTTCAAGAAGAAGAACTTCGCCGTCTTTAAGAGAAGCGGCAAGCTTCTGTGCGCTTTCGCCGACAACATCGTCAGCCATTTTTACTTCCTGTCCGAGAAGCTCAGAAAGTCTTTCAGCGACAGGCTTCATTGAAAATTCGGGATTAAACTCGCCCTTCGGACGACCGAGATGCGAACAAAGGATAACCTTTGCGCCGTTTTTGATAAGATATTTGATTGTAGGAAGCGAAGCAACAATTCTCTTATCGCTTGTAATAACTCCGTTTTCCATTTTTACGTTGAAGTCGCAACGAACAAGAACTCTCTTGCCCTTAACGTCAAAATCTTCAACAGTCATTTTGTTCAATGCACTGCTCATAGAACTACATCCTTTCAAATTTCAAATTCTTTCACGCTATATTTTATAATAATTTTGTAAATATTTCAAGTCCTCAATCTTAATTTTTTGAAAATCATAGGTTATAAAATACGGTATACATTTTTTATTTCGTCTACCCTGTTCAAAATCATTTTTTTGAGGGTATCCGGCTTTTTAACTTCGATTTTATTGCCGTACTGAATAATCCATGATACAAGACCTTCGCTGACTGCGGCATTGATAATTATTTTGAATCTTTCATCCCCATGCTTCAAAATCGGAACGTTATCGCCAAACTTATCAATCATATCATCAATCAGTTCGTTTGAACAAATAAGCTCGACAGATTCAGGGTCGCCCGAAAACATACTGAAATGCTTATTCGCATAATCGGCAGAGTCAAAATAGTCCTTATATTCAGACACATCCGAAAAGCTCCTGCGTGGCGAATCCGTAAGTATCTCAACGGATTTTATCCTGTCAACTCTTGTAATCATAATATTTGAGTAATTGCGATTGTTTCCGACAAGATAATAATGATCGTTCGACCAAATAAGCGCATAAGGACTTATAAAATGCGTCTTTGTTTCATATTGGGTTTCGTTTGAAGCTGTAATTTTTCGCTTGCGATACTCAATTTGAACCTGTCTGTTATCCTGTATTGCCGTGTGAAGCTTATCAATCGTGTAATAAATATTTTCATTTGTGCATTTGGGTCGGTTATCTACATAAACCTGATCTTTGATTTTCTCGGCCTGTGAGGTGCTGACAAGAGAATAAATTTTTGAGAGCAGCTGCTTTGTTTTCTTTTGCGTAATGAAATTAGCCGCCTGTATGGCATCGCAAAGAAGTCTGATTTCCGCTACCTCAAATTCTCTGTCGGCAATAAAATAGCCTGATTTCGGTGTGCGTGTCTTGATAATATCATACCCAAATTCCTGCAAAACAGAAATATCCTTATAAACAGATTTTCTTTCGGCTTCAATTCCGTGATTTTTAAGGTCTAAAATAATACTTTCAGTATCAAGAGGATTATTTTCATCACTGTTCCTCATAAGATTTTTCAGGATATAAAGTATCTTGATTTTCTGATTATATTTGTTAGCCATAGTAATTTCCCTTAATACTTGAGTGAATTGTTTATTTCTTTGATAACATCCTCTTCGATTTTAAGCACCTTTCGGTCATAGGTGTAGATGCCGTTATATTCATTCTCGACATCCGATACCTGTGTGTAAATCGTTCCACAAAGACCCTTATCGATAAGCGGTATTATCTGCTTTTCATAAAGCTTTTTATAGGCATTTGTAAGTGTGCTCTTATTCTTGAATTTAAGGTATAAGCCAAACGTCTTATTTTCAGACCAAGTGTGCTTCTCTACCCTGTTTTGATATCCGCCGAACTCGGTAATTACAAACGCACGTTTTTTGTCAAGCTTCGGCATTTTGACGGGCAAAACATACTTGTGCATACTCTGAATGTCGCCGCCGCCCTGATCGTACCAGCCGCTTGCGTGATCAACAAGCCTTGTAGAATCAAGAGATTTTACATAATTGCATATTTTAAGAGCGTCAAACTGTCCCCAACCCTCGTTAAACGGAACCCAGCAGTAAATTGAAACGACATTGTAAAGCTGTTCTATCATTTCACCAAGCTCACGCTTAAAATCATCTCTTGCTTTTTTCTCTTCTCTGTTGAATATTTTGTAATTGTCGTCCTTGACCTTTATTCCGAGATTAGGCAACACACCGGCATATAAATCGCCTATGTATGCACCGCCGCTCATCATATCCTGCCAAACGATCATTCCAAGCCTGTCGCAATGATAATACCAACGCATCGGCTCAATTTTTATGTGCTTTCGCAGCATATTAAATCCGAGACGCTTCATCTCTTTAATATCAAATATCATTGCCTCATCACAGGGCGGAGTCAGACCTCCGTCGGGCCAATAGCCCTGATCGAGAAGTCCACGCTGAAAATACGGCTCGTTATTGAGAAACAGCCTTAAAATGCCGAATTTATCCGTACCAAAGCTATATTTTCTCATACCAAAATAACTCTTAACGCTGTCAAGAATTTTACCGTCTTTTTTAATTTCAAGCGTAAAATAGTAAAGATTAGGTTCTTCGGGCGACCACAGCTTAAATCCCGGAATTTCAACATCCTCGTCAAGTGAAATATCTTTACAAATAATTTCTTCGCCGCCATCAAACACGGTTAAGGAAAGCGTTGTTATTTCGTCGTTTGAGACATTTGCTTTAATATTTACAATTCCTCTGTCAATATCGGGAGTTGTCTTAATTTTTTCAATATGACACTCATTCACACCCTCAAGCCAAACCGTCTGCCAAATGCCCGAGGTAGCCGTATACCAAAAGCCGTGCGGATGATTATCCTGCTTTCCCCTCTGCTGCCAGCCCGATTCCGTGGGATCGTATACGCAAACGGTAAGTGTATTTTCCCCGTCAAGAAGATATTGAGTTATATCAAACGAAAAACCGCAATAACCGCCCGTATGAGTGCCCACGAGCTGCTTATTGATATAGACCTTGCATTGCCAATCTACCGCTTCAAAATGAAGAAGTATATTTTTGCCCTTTAATGCGTCGGAAAGCATAAATGTTCTTTGATACCAGAGTCTGTCACTCGGGTTAAGAGGCTTTTCAACCCCCGAAAGCATACTTTCAACCGCAAAGGGAACGGTTATTTTGCCCGAAAAATCAGAAATCCACTTTTCCCCTCTTGAAGAAATATAATAATCATATTCTCCGTTGAGATTTTGCCAACAAGAGCGTTCAAATTGAGGGCGAGGATACTCCGGCAAGGGTAATTTTCTGTCAACCTTTTCAGTCCATAAACTATCCATATAACAACCTCCTTTAATATGCTTATTTTATAACAAATACAAGAATTTGTCTATTGAAATTTTATAAAATATTTGTTATAATACACAAGCGCAAAAAATATATAGTATGCACCTGTGGCGGAACTGGCAGACGCGTTAGATTTAGGATCTAATACCGAGAGGTGTGCAGGTTCGATTCCTGTCAGGTGCACCAAAAAGTATAAATCCGAACCCTAAACCAATCGGCGAAGGGTTCGGATTTGTCGTTTATTTCGGCTATCCGAATTTCTATTTCAAAAAAATAGAATTGAAAAACAGAGGTCAATAAAATGAATCTAAACATCGATAACATCAGATATGGGGATTCCATGCTATGAAAGCTTTAAGCAAAATCGCCCGTCAACAGTCGGCGTTATGCGTTGAATGGTACTTTGGAGAGCAATCTCAAACAAGTCAACCACGAGGCAACAGAAATGCTTGAAACACTCATCCGGCAGTACACCAAAGCGGAAGACGTTACAGAATCTTTCAAACACGCATCTAAATTCGAATGGGTGTGCAGGATGAACAACACCCGCAACCGCACCGAAGAGGTCGTGCTGAACGAGATTTCATATACCGATAAACGCATGAAGAGGGAAGCGATTTCCGCCTTAGTTATTTTCTATAACTCTTCTAATTCATAGCCGTTTTTCCAATTCCAAATAAGAATTTTTTTATATAGTTCTGCTCTTTCACCTATTGCGGCTTTTTTGAACTCACTATATGCTTGAAATGGCAAATCGCTTTTTTCAACAAATCTCAAAAAATCAGGATTGTTTGTGTATTTTTTTGAATTAAGTGTTTGTGCTAATATGTTCTGCTCAAAGTATTGTTCAACCTTCGTTGAGTATGGTGCGTCCCCATAAGAAGCATTAAAAGATTTGGGTAACACAAGCAGATCTCCGATGTTATTTCTCATTGAAGCAAATGCAAATTTGTCATCAAACTCATCCGTATGCTGTTCAAAATGATCACACCATATATGCTCCACCTCAATATCTGGTTTGTTTAACATATAATCTGGCGCCATGGAGTTCCTTGCAACAATCTCTGTTATAAGAGAAATCAAAACCTTTAATTTTGATTTATTCTGTTGATTTAACGTAGGAGAATTGTTGAGTTCCGGCAATTCTATCGGATCGTTGTACAACTTGTTTTTCAAGGCTTCTAAATCTAAATCTCTTATTTCTTTACACAAATTATAGATAGGCATTTCCAAGGAACTTTGTGAAATCATCCAATGATTCCACACCCTCCAAGTCAACAACTTTGTAACGTATTTGGATATAAGTTTTATTTTCTTATTTACAATATCGTCGCTGTCTTGATATTTGATAGCGGATAGAATAAGAGCAGGTTGAAGTGTAAAACTATAATCATTGTTGACTATCAAATACAGATAGTCATTGGCATTCCTGCTTGTAATTATGTTGTTAATTTTTTCGTACTGTTTTGAAAAATAAGCAATCTTCTCTATAAAAAGAACATAATCTTCAGATGTATTAAGGTTCAATAGTCGTTTGTCATTATCTCTTACCCAACGATGAAATTCTTTACCAATGCGTACAAAGTCAGATGTAGAATTTTTAGTTTGTGAAAAATCTTCTGCAAAATGCCCTCTGAAATACATTTTAAAGAATTCAAACTCTGCTTTGGATTTTGAATTTAATTTAATGTTAACAAGACGTTTTACTACTTCATCAAAAAGCTCCATTGCTTTTGCTCTTGACGAATTGTCAATATTGGCAAGCAAGTATGAACGCAACATCTCGATTTGCGTTAATGATAAGCCGCGATCGTTCATCGTCTCAAATATTACATAAGCAAATTCATCGCTATTGGTCCACACCTTGGAAAAAACAACTTTCTCTTTTATCCAATACGCAAAGTTAACCACGTTTTCTTCTGTGATTTCATTATTCCAACAATCTGAAATATCATTGTATCGATCTACGATGTTTTGCACAAACTGCCGATCATTGTCAGTTGGGATATAGCTCCCTTCGTTAAATAATGCGAGCATGCAGTCTTTTCTTTGCTCAATATCGAGATTAAATCTTTTAGTTCCAAAATCATCACTATATATTGCTTGCTCAATATCAGAGCAAGGGAAAAACGGTAAGTCTCCGAATGTTTTGAGCATATAAATCAAAATAAGAGTAAACGTAGTTATTCTCTGCTGTCCATCGATAATAGCACTACGTTCTCCGTCTTTTAGTGATAAAACAATCTCTCCCATAAAATAAGGATCGTAGTTTCTTACCTTATCAGGAATATCGCCTTTGGTCCAATTCTTTAAGAATTCCGTTGAAAGGTCGTTAATTAAGTCTTCGAGTTGTTTTCTTTGCCAAACGTATTCCCTTTGATAGAAATCAACGTCAAACTTGTCTAAAAACAATTCTTTTAGCGGGTACGCTTTGCTATCAACTGTTTTTTGTGTCATGGTGCATCTCCTTATTCTCTTTTTTATTTTGTGGATTCATATTCTGCTCCTCAAACTCGCACCTGCCTTCGTCGGATTCAAAGAACTCACAAATATAGGGAATCATATCGTCAACAATCGCCTGTAAGGTGCTTTTTGAACGGTTTTTGGAACAAATTTCATACTTTTTTCCTATTTTGACTTCTTCCAACAGGTACATTTCAACAATCATGAGTATATCATACCTCGGCAGGAATAGCAATAGTTAGCTTTGTCAATGCGATTTTTCTTTACGATGATAGGATTATGTTCACATTCAATTACAAAGACGGTTCAAAAACAATAACTTTCGCCGAGCTTGAAAAATCAGGCTTTGGGTTCGGATATCAGTGCACTCGCTGCACCAAAGAAAAAAGACCGTTTGAAGCGGTCTTTTTGTTTTGCATAAGTTAAGTTTTTAATCTATCTGATGAACCGTATGGAACTGATACGCACTCGAAAGTTTATCGATATTTTTAACTATATCCATAGCTCCGCTTGCCGTGCTGTATAACGGGTCTTTTGCAACAACCGTTTCAATTCCCGTAGCGGTGCTTACAAGCTTATCCATTCCGTTGAGAAGTGCCGTACCGCCCGTCAATATAATTCCGTTATCCGAAATATCTCCGACGAGCTCAGGCGGTGTTTTTTCAAGCACGTTTCGTATTCCGTTCATTATCAAATCGACCTGTTCACGCACGCAAGGGTAAATTTCCTCTGATGTAACCTCAAAGGAAATAGGCATATTATCCGTTTCGCTCTTGCCCGATACTATCATTGCAAGCTCTTCTTCTCTCGGTATCGCACTTCCGAGGCAAATTTTAATTCGTTCCGCCGTCAAAGGTCCGACGGTTATATCACGAGTCTTTTTCAAATGCTTTTGTATTGCGGCGTCAATCGAAAGTCCGCCGACTTTAACGGTGTCCGCAACCGCAATGCTGCCCATTGTTACAACGGATACATCAACCTCGCCGCCGCCCATATTTACAAGCAGCCTGCCCGAAAGAGCGTCCTTTTGGAAGCCGATACCGATTGCAGATGCGAGCGACTCCTCGACGAAGCACACCCTGCCTGCACCTGCGGAGGTAACAATATCGATAAATGTTCTTTTGTCAAGGTTTGTACAAGCACTCGGGACTGCAATTATAACATTCGGCTTCAAAACCCTGTTGCCGCAAATTTTAAGCAGATAATGACCCAAAAGCTTCTGCGCCATAGTGTAGTTTGAGATTACTCCGTTTACAACAGGATGAATAACCTCAATATTATCGTCGGTTCTGCCCTCAATTGTATAAGCGTTGTTACCAAAAGCAATGGGATATTTAGTTTCGGAGTCAACAGCAATAACCGTAGGCTCGTCAAGTACAATGCCTTTACCGTCAACAACCATAATTGTCGAGGATGAGCCGAAATCAACACCGATATTCATTCCTATCACTAAAAATCACCTGCTTTCTTATCCGAATAATTTTATCACACATATATAAAAAAGTAAAGGGAGACGTTCTTAGAACATCTCCCCTATTTATAACCACAAAAGATTGATTATTTAACCATGCTTGCGATTTCGTCAGCAAAGTTCTCTTGCTTCTTTTCAATTCCCTCGCCCTTAGCAAGACGAACGAACGAATTGATTTTAATCTCTGCACCGAGAGCCTTTGCAACAGAGCTAACATAGCCGCTAACCGAACCGTCAAAGAGGTCAGAACGAACGAACGGCTGCTCTGAAAGGCAGATTTCCTTAATCTGCTTTGAAATACGGCCCTGAACAAGACCTGCGAAAATCTTGTTTTCAGCGATTTCAGCCTTGTGAGAAACTGCAATTTCAGCAAGTGTAGCATAAGCTTCTTTTGAAATGAAGTTTGTGAAGTTCTTTCTCTGCTTGTTATCAAGACCATTGTAAATCTCGATATCCTCGTCGCTCCACTTCTTCTCGGAAATAGCTTCTTCGATGATGCTGTTGAGAATCGGAATCGGTAATGAAGCGGGTGTGTTAAGAGCGCTCTCAACAACGATCGTCTTCATCTTCTCAAGCTCGTCAGCAGAAATATCATCCTTGCTCAAATACTCGGGGCTCATTGCTGCAACCTGCATTGCAACATTCTTGCCCATCTCGTTGAATTCGGGCTTAGCAGCAGTAGCGTCATCTGTGTCAAAAGCAACCATAACGCCAACAGTACCGTTACCGTGAATGTATGTTACAACGTGACCGTCCATACGAGCAAATCTACGAACCTTCATGTTCTCACGAAGTGCAAGGAATACCTCCTGAACAGCTTCCTCAACTGTATTGTCGCCGTCAGCAACCTTTGTTGCAAGAAGAGCGTCAACATCTGCGGGGTTAGCTGTAACAACTGTCTTTGCAACAGCATTTGCAAGGTTTACGAAAGGCTCGCCCTTTGCAACGAAGTCCGTCTCACAGTTGATTTCAACAAGAGCACCTGCTTTGCCGTCGTTGTAAGAAGCGATAACGCCCTCAGCAGCAACTCTGCTTGCCTTTTTAGCAGCAGAAGCAAGTCCCTTTTCTCTCAAAACTTCAATAGCCTTATCGATATCACCATCGGTTTCAACAAGAGCCTTTTTACAATCCATCATACCTACGCCTGTCTTCTCACGAAGAGCAACAACGTCTTTTGCTGTAAATGCCATAATATTTACCTCCGTTTTTATTTAATGCCCGCACAAATATTATGCACGGGCACTTAAAGTCAATTATTCAGCAGCTTCTTCAGTAGCTTCAGCCTCTGCATCGTCCTGTGCAGCAGCACCTGCCATACCCTGTCTGCCTTCGATAACTGCATCAGCCATAGCACCTGCAATAAGCTTTACTGCACGGATAGCATCGTCGTTACCGGGGATAACGTGATCGATTTCGTCGGGATCGCAGTTTGTGTCAACGATAGCAATAATCGGAATACCGAGCTTCTTAGCTTCAGCAACTGCAATTCTTTCTTTTCTGGGGTCAACAATGAACATAGCAGCGGGCTGCTTCTTCATTTCTGTAATACCGCCCAAGAATCTTTCAAGCTTCTCTATTTCAAGCTCAAGCTTAGCAGCTTCCTTCTTCGGGAGCATATCAAATGTTCCGTCCTCCTGCATAGTCTTAAGCTGAGCAAGTCTCTTAATTCTTTTCTTAATTGTGTTGAAGTTTGTAAGCATACCGCCGAGCCAACGAGCGTTTACGTAAGGCATACCGCAACGGATAGCTTCTTCCTTAACGGAATCCTGAGCCTGCTTCTTTGTGCCGACGAAAAGGATTTCGTCGCCCTCAGCAGCGATGTCACGAACTACCATGTAAGCTTCTTCCAACTTCTTAACTGTTTTCTGAAGGTCGATGATGTAAATTCCGTTTCTTTCTGTGAAAATGTACTCAGCCATTTTCGGGTTCCATCTTCTGGTCTGATGACCGAAGTGCACACCTGCTTCAAGCAGCTGTTTCATTGATACTACTGACATTATTTTGTCCTCCTTATTTTATCCTCCACACAGTTCAACTTACCGTAAGACATATAATATGCAATTTTACGGCAATCCCCATGTGTGCGAATTGCTAAAGCATTATACCACTCAAAAGCAAGATTTTCAAGTGTTTTTTTAATATTTTTTATTTAATTTATGAACAAATCATTTTGTTTCTTAAAAAGTGCTTTTTTCACCCTTTCGGTTTCCTCTTTTTCATAGCGAAATTTACCGTCTGAGTCCCTTGAAAGCAGCATACCCTCTTTTACGGAAAAATCAAAATCATCCAAAGGATAATTGAACGCTTTGCCGTCTTTTATAAGAATAACAATGTTTTCTTCAATTCTGTCAACAGAAAAAAGCTCCATATGTTTTACCTCTCACAATTAAAAGAAAAATTATTCCCGTCACATTCGATAACAATATTTCCACGAACATCAGTTCTGTAATACGGAATTGACATACTTTCCAATTTTGCTATTGTTTCGGGATTAGGATGCTTATACGAATTGTTTAAGCCGCAAGAAATCACAGCCGCTTGCGGATTTACCGCACGAAGATAATCAAGATCCGTTGATGTTCTGCTGCCATGGTGCCCGAGCTTTATAACATCCGCCGAAACATCATAGCCTGCGGCAAGTATATCCTTTTCAGCCTTTGCCTCCGCATCGCCTTGAAACAAGAATTTTGTATTACCGTGCGTTACCTTAACAACAACCGAAGTATTATTCAGCTCCTTATAATCCTTAACAGGTCCTAAAATATCGAAGCTGATGTCATCAAGCTTATATGTATCCCCTGCCTTTGCGGCGTAAACTTTAGCCTTTGAACTTGCAAGGGCATTCAACAAATTTGAATAGACGTCCGAGGTTGGCGTATTTTCCTCTGTCAGACGAGTCATAATGACGTTATCCACCTCGTAATTGTTGATTATGTCGTCCGCACTACCTATATGGTCGGCGTGTGCGTGAGTAAGAATTAAATAGTCAAGTTTCTTAACATTGTTGATTGTAAGATATGAAGCAATAGTTTTATAAGAGTCTGTTTCGCCTGCGTCAATCATAATCGCCTTATCACCGCAGGTCATAAGTATACAATCAGCCTGCCCGACGTCTATAAAATGAACATAGAAATTACCCTCTTTTTCAACAACGCCGGAATTTACCTTAGTCCATTTTGAGATGTCGCCCCAGGTCGGTGCATTTGGCAAAACCGCAACCAAGATACAAACAATCATAAAAGCAGTAAATGCCACTGCTTTTATGATTGACTTTTTATTATATGAGCGTGTACGCCTTTTCTTTGCCATATTATGCCTCATCGGTATCAATCGGAGAAATTTCATCATCCACCGAAAGAATATCGGTAGCGTCGGTAGCCTCTGATGCGCCGCCTTGTGCAAGAGCGTTCATCTCGTACCATTGCTGCTTTGAAATAAGCACCTTACGAGGCTTACTGCCCTCAAACGGTCCGATAATTCCTCTTTCCTCAAGGTCGTCAATTATTCTTGACGCTCTCGCATATCCGAGCTTCAATTTCTTCTGCAACAGGGTTGTTGACGCAACCTGATTTTCAACGACCACTTCAATTGCTTTAGGAAGCATTTCATCTGCTTCGGACTCGCCGTCAGACTCCTGTCCTGCCGTGCCGCCGTTCTTTTTCTTATCAAGCGCCGCCTGACGCTCAATCTCCTGCATAACATCGTCGCTGTATTCAGACTGCTGTTGCGATTTTATAAAGTCAACAACATTTTCAACCTCTTTATCGGAAAGGAAGCAGCCTTGAATTCTCAACGGCTTTGCAATACCGACAGGATAGAACAACATATCGCCGTTACCGAGAAGCTTTTCTGCACCTGCGGAGTCGATAATCGTTCTTGAGTCGATTTGTGATGAGGTTTTAAGAGAAAGTCTTGACGGAATATTAGCTTTGATAAGACCTGTGATAACATCAACGGAAGGTCTCTGCGTTGCAATAACAAGGTGCATACCTGCCGCACGAGCCATCTGTGCAAGACGGCAAATCGAGTCCTCAACCTCATGCGGAGAAGCCATCATAAGGTCGGAAAGCTCATCAATAAAAATAACAATTTGCGGCAATTTATCTCTGCCTATGCTTTGACAAATACTGTTGTAACCCTCAATGTCACGCACATTGTTTTCCGAGAACATTTTATATCTTTGAAGCATCTCTGTAACCGCCCAAGCAAGAGCACCTGCCGCCTTTCTCGGATCGGAAACGACAGGAACAATGAGATGCGGAATTCCGTTATAAACGGTAAACTCAACCTGCTTCGGGTCAATCATAAGAAGCTTAACCTCATCAGGCTTTGCGTTGTAAAGAATTGATACAATCATCGAGTTCATACAAACGGATTTACCCGATCCCGTAGTACCCGCAACAAGCAAGTGAGGCATCTTTGCAAGGTCGGCATACATACAGTTACCTGCAATATCCTTACCGAGTGCAACGCTTAACTTTGATTTTGCGACCGATTTTTTATAAAGGTCGGTATCAATAAGTTCACGCAATGAAACCATCGCTCTGTTCTTGTTCGGAACTTCAATTCCGACAGCCGCTTTATTCGGAATCGGGGCTTCAATTCTTACGCCCGAAGCGGCAAGATTAAGCGCAATATCGTCGGAAAGGCTTGTTATACGGCTGATTTTAACGCCTGCCGCAGGCTGAATTTCATATCGTGTGACAGAAGGTCCTCTGCTTATATCAACAACTCTTGTTTCAACGCCAAAGCTTTTAAGAGTATCAACAAGCTTTGTTGCGTTATTTTTAAGTTCCTCTTCATAATTAGCGGAATTTCCGACCTTTGGCTGTGCAAGGCAATCAAGAGTCGGCAAAACATAGTTATCCTCAGATTTATCGCCGTTCTCATCACTCTTTTTATCTGTACCGAGAGGAATATCGTTTGCCTTGATTTCAGCTGTCTTTTCGGGCACAGACTTCACAGCTTCGGTCTTTTTTGCGTCTGTGCTTCCCGAATTCATATTTTTAATTATATCGTCAAGCTGAACAGGCTTTGAGTTAAGCGGTTCGGCAGCCTGCGGTATCTCCTCGGTACCTTCCTCGGCAGGCAAAACAAAATCAATTTGCTTTTTTGCCTTACGCTTTTTCTGCGCTTCCTCATAGCTTATAACGTCGTTGTTTTCCGATTCTTCATTTTCGCTATCATCTTCGCTGTCGGAATTGAATTTTTCGTGTACTCTTTCGTTTGTCATTTTGCCGATTTTCTTTGCAGGGTTAACAATACCGTTTATAAGCTTGATAAGAGTTGTTCCCGTAACAAGCATAACAGCAAGGAAAATAAGCACAAGTATAATTGCGGCGGACGGCACTTTTGAACTGCCTGTAATGAGCAAAATCGCACCGCCGAGAATAGCGCCTACCGCACCGCTTCCGAACACGCTGCCGTCAATTCTGAAATAATTATAAGCGTCGGCTATATCGACAAAATAGTCAACCTCATCGCCTTTGAATGTGAAAATATGTATGGCACTGCTTATTAAAACCGTCAGCAATGCCGCCTCGGCAACCTTATAACCGACCTTTGAGTCAATTTTGTTAAGCGTTGCCATAACAGCGATATAAATTAGTATTATCGGCCAAATAAATGATGTAAAGCCAAAAAGTCCGAACATCATTTCACGGCAGAAGCCCCAAAGACTTTCGCCCTTTATGAATACAAGGCATATCAAAAGCAACGAAACGCAAAACAGCACTATTGCATAAATCTGTCTTTTTGAAGCGTTATCCTGCGGCTGCTTTCCGTTATCGCTTTTTTGAGATTTTGATTGAGTTTTTTGTGTGCGTGGTTTAGGCGCATTTTTCTTTGTGTTCTTACCGTTCTTTGCGGTTGCCATTTTTCTTCCTCCGAGAATTAAAATCAATTTACATCTTTTTCGTTTTTATCAAGAATCAATCCGTACAAATAGTCAAGCGCATCCGAAAGTCCTCCAAGCTCGTCAATAAGACCTTCTTTTACGGCTGACTCACCGTCAAGCACCGTCCCGACATCCAACACAAGCTCACCTGTATCCATCATAAGCTCACGAAAGCGGCTTGCGGATATGCCCGAGTTGGCTGTGACAAACCTGACTATCCTCTCCTGCATCTTATCAAAATAAGATAAGGTCTGCGGAACGCCCAAAACAAGTCCGTTCATTCGCACAGGATGGACGGTCATTGTAGCCGACGGCACAATAAACGAGCGTTTAGCCGAAACTGCAAGCGGCACACCTATTGAATGACCTCCGCCGAGAACTAACGACACAACGGGCGTTTTCATTCCGCTGATAAGCTCTGCTATGGCAAGACCTGCTTCGATATCGCCGCCCACCGTGTTGAGAATGACAATCAATCCTTCTATATCGTCACTTTCCTCAACGGCGACAAGCTGCGGTATAACGTGCTCATATTTCGTCGTTTTGTTTTGCGGCGACAAAATAAAATGTCCCTCAATTTGACCGATTATCGTAATACAATGGATATAATGCCCAAGCTTTGACACGGTAATTGAGCCGTTTGTGACTATCTGCTGCTCCCGTGGAAAATCCGACTGCTCATGCTCGTCGGACTCGTCCTTTTGTTCGGGTTCGGAAACTGTTCCTGTCTGAAATTTGTAAAATTCGTTTATATCATTTTTCATAAATAAATCCTCCGTTAAAATTATTACCTTTTAACGAAGATTTATTTTTTGTTTCAAGATATTGTATCATAAAACGCACTACATATCAATAAACAGTTGTTTTTTAAGAAAAAATTTTTCTTTTACCATTGATAAATTATTGACAAATTATATATTATAGTATAGAATTAACTTTGTTAAAAAAGTTAACAACTTTTATAAGGAGAAACAAATTATGGGACTTACAGTTGCACAAAAATTGATTAAAACTCACCTTGTAAGCGGCGACATGACGGTCGGAAGCGAAGTCGGTCTTAAAATTGATCAGACTTTAACACAAGACGCTACCGGTACTATGGCTTATCTTGAATTCGAGGCTATGGGTATTAAGCGTGTTAAAACCGAGCTTTCGGTTGCTTATATCGACCACAACACGTTGCAGACAGGCTTTGAAAATGCAGACGATCACAGATTTATTCAGTCTGTTGCTAAAAAGAGAGGAATTCGTTTTTCTCGCCCCGGTAACGGAATTTGCCATCAGGTACACCTTGAGAGATTCGGCAAGCCCGGTAAAACGCTTATCGGCTCTGACAGCCATACTCCCACAGGCGGCGGTATCGGTATGCTCGCTATGGGCGCAGGTGGACTTGACGTAGCTGTTGCTATGGGCGGCGGCACTTATTATATTACAATGCCGAAAATCGTAAACGTTCACCTTACAGGTGCTTTACAGCCTTATGTCGCTGCTAAAGATGTAATTCTTGAGGTTTTAAGAATTATGACCGTTAAGGGCGGTGTCGGTAAGATTATCGAATACACAGGCGACGGTGTTAAAACTCTTTCCGTTCCCGAAAGAGCTACAATTACAAATATGGGTGCCGAGCTCGGCGCTACAACATCCGTGTTCCCGTCAGATGACGTTACAAAGGCATTCCTTAAAGCTCAAGGCAGAGAAGAAGATTGGTCAGAGCTTAAAGCTGATGATGACGCAGTTTATGACGAAACAATCGAAATCAATCTTTCCGAACTTGAACCTATGGCAGCTATGCCTCATATGCCCGACAGAGTTAAGAAAGTTAAGGATATCGGCGAAATCAAAGTCGATCAGGTTTGTATCGGCTCTTGCACAAACTCATCACTTATGGATATGCTCAAGGTTGCGGCTATTCTTAAAGGCAAAACTGTTTGCCCGTCAGTAAGCCTTTCAATCGCACCCGGCTCAAAGCAGGTACTTAATATGCTCGCTCTCAACGGCGGACTTTCGGATATGATTTCAGCAGGCGCAAGAATTCTCGAAAGTGCTTGCGGTCCTTGTATCGGTATGGGTCAATCGCCCAACTCCGCAGGTGTTTCGCTTCGTACCTTTAACAGAAACTTCCTCGGCCGTTCGGGCACAAAAGATGCGGGAATTTATCTTGTAAGCCCCGAGGTTGCGGCTGTTTCGGCTTTGACAGGTAAGCTTACCGATCCGAGAACGCTCGGCGCACCGCTTAATATTCTTATGCCCGAGTCGTTTATTGTAAACGACAATATGGTTGAAATGCCCGCTTCTCCCGAGGATGCAGACAAGGTTGAGGTTCTTTACGGTCCTAACATCAAGCCTTTCCCGACAACGGAGAAAATGCCCGAAAGCATTCAGGCTAAAGCGATTCTCAAGGTTGGCGACGACATCACAACAGACCATATCATGCCCGCAGGCGCAAAGATACTCCCCTATCGTTCAAACATTCCGCACCTTTCACAGTTCTGCTTCGCAGTTTGCGACGAAACGTTCGCAGAGCGTGCAAAGGCTGAGGGTAAGGGCTTTATTATCGGCGGTGCTAACTACGGTCAGGGCTCTTCCCGTGAGCACGCTGCTCTTGTTCCGCTTTATCTCGGAATTAAGGCTGTTATCACTAAGTCATTCGCAAGAATTCACTGTGCAAACCTTATAAACGCAGGTATTCTTCCGCTTAACTTTGCAAATGCGGATGACTATGACAAAATCGATCAGGGCGACGAGCTTGCTCTTAACAATATCAGAACCGCTATTCTCAACAACGAAACGGTATATCTCGAAAACATCACAAAGGGCGAGAAATACGAGCTTAAATATGACCTTTCGCAGCGTCAAAAGGATATAATCGTTGACGGTGGTTTGCTTAACTACACAAAAGAAAATATATAAAATACGGAGGACAAAATAATGACAGAAGAAAATTTGCAGGCAGCCCTTAAAAAGTTTGAAGCTCTTGTGCGTGAACAGTCGGAGCGTTCTGACAGAATTAAGGCTGATAAAGAATTTATTGACTATGATAAGCTTGACAAAATCATCATCGGCGTTTGCGGCGGCGACGGTATAGGCCCGATTATCACTAAAGAGTCGGCAAGAGTCCTCGAGTATATGCTTGATGACGAGGTTAAAGCAGGCAAGGTAGAATTTAAGGTAATTGACGGTCTTACAATCGAAAACCGTATTGAGCATATGAAGGCTATCCCCGACGACGTGCTTGCAGAGCTTAAATCCTGCCACGTTATCCTTAAAGGACCTACAACCACTCCTCAGGCAGGAAGCGGTATGCCCAACATCGAAAGTGCAAACGTTGCAATGCGTAAGGAGCTTGACCTTTTCGCTAATGTCCGTCCCGTTAAGGTTGCGGATCAGGGAATCGACTGGACCTTCTTCCGTGAGAACACTGAGGGTGCTTATGCGGTAGGCTCAAAGGGTGTCAATGTTGATGATGACCTTGCTATCGACTTTGTTGTTACAACTTCGGAAGGCTCTGAAAGAATTGCGAGAATGGCATATGAATATGCTAAAAAGAATAACAAAGACCGTGTTTCGATTATCAACAAGGCTAATGTAATCAAAACAACCGACGGTAAGTTCCTCAACATCTGCAAAAAGGTCGGCGAAGAATATCCCGAAATCACAACAGATGAGTGGTATATCGACATCACAACAGCAAAGCTTATTGACGAAAAGAGAAGAAAAGATTTCAAGGTATTTATTCTTCCCAACCTTTACGGCGATATTATTACCGACGAGGCTGCCGAGTTTCAGGGCGGCGTAGGTACAGCAGGAAGTGCTAACCTCGGTAAGAGATATGCAATGTTTGAGGCTATTCACGGCTCTGCTCCGAGAATGATAAAAGAAGGCAGAGGACAATACGCAGACCCCTGCTCAATGCTTCGTGCATCTGTTATGCTTCTTTCACATATCGGCAAGCAGGAAAAAGCCGATCTTCTTGAAAAGGCACTTGATTACTGTATGTTTGAGGACAAGAAATATGTTATTACCGGTCGTGAAGACGGTGCAACTTGCTCTCAGTTCGGTGACTATGTAATGGAAACCGTAAAAAATCTTTCAAAGTGAGGATAGGTTATGGCTAAGAATACAGTCGTATCTGCATCGGTTATAAAACGATTGCCTCGTTATTACAGATTTTTAGGCGAAATGAAAAACAGCGGTACAGTCAGAATTTCTTCAGGCGAGTTGTCAAAGAAAATGGGCTTTACCGCCTCTCAAATCAGGCAGGATTTGAACTGCTTCGGCGGCTTCGGTCAGCAAGGCTACGGCTATAATATCGAACAGCTTTATAAGGAAATCGGTAAGATTTTAGGTGTTGACAACAATGTTAAAACGATTCTTGTCGGCGCAGGTAATCTCGGAAAAGCCGTTGCTTCTCATATGTCGTTTGAGGAAAGAGGCTTTAATCTTATCGGTATATTCGATAAAAACGAAGCACTTGCAGGTCAGCTTGTCAGAAACATTCCGATAAGACATATAAGCGGAATGTATAATTTCTGTAAGGACAACTCCCCTGTTGTTGCGGTTCTGTGTATACCGAGCGATAATGCAAAGGAAATTACCGACGAGCTTATCACTCTCGGAATAAAAGGCTTTTGGAATTTCAGCCATTACGACATAGCTTCGGCACATCCGGAGGTAGCTGTTGAAAATGTACATCTTTCGGACAGCTTAATGACCTTGAGCTATCACGTGAGCAATTTGAAATAACAACCTACATATCAAAACACCCGTAATCATTAAAGATTACGGGTGTTTTTGTATTGATATTAAACTATGCCAAGCTGATTAAATCATACCTTTATTTGCCATATTGTAAATTATCTGTGCAACTTCGGCTCTGCCTGCGTTGCCTATAGGATTGATATAACCTGCATTACCTACTATGCCGTTTTCAACCGCCCAAGCAACTCCTGCTTTTGCCCACGGACTTGTGTTTCCGCCGTCGGGATACGCCTGTATAATTGCATCAACGTCGCCCGTAGCTTCACCGTCAAAGTATCTGCTGAAGATAAGACAAATCTGCTCTCTTGAAATGTATGTGCCGACGCCAAAATTGTCTGCCGAATAGCCTGTAACTATGCCTCTATCCTTTGCCCATGCAACCGCA
>ULNJ01039732.1_pt1 | contig 62555 bp, 55 predicted proteins | sample 1951891 | NCBI WGS metagenome assembly ULNJ01 (sample SAMEA4835574, study PRJEB28245) | human gut metagenome | biome: gut microbiome; material: fecal sample | place: Denmark | collected 2008 | reverse complement strand
TCTTATCATATATAACTTCATAAGTATTTGCTTTCCACGCAGCATACAAAGTTATATCATCATATTTATAACATGTTGTTGCACTAGTACCATCAGCATTATAGTATTTTCTTCCTTGACCATTTTCTTTTTCAAAATAGCCTAAGAATGTATATCCCTTTTTAGTTGGTATAGTTATTTGTGGCATACTACTTAAATACGTTGCTTCGATAGAATTTGTTCCGTTGCTACCACCTTTTTTATCAAATGTTATCGTTAAATCTTTAGGAACACCATTTGCATAAATTTTAATATCATTAGTTATCGCTTTTCCACTGACTACAATAATACCAGTAGTTTTATCATAGGTATATTGCGTACTTTTAAGAAGACTTGAACCTACATATATTTTAACTGTACTTGGTAAATTATAACCATTTACAGTTTTTAATTTTATAGTTGCATCAGTATTATATGTTGCTTTACCTGGAACACTATAACTTAAATCTTTAATATTATTTGTATAAATACTCATATCTCTATAATATTGTATTTTTTCTGAAGTTACATCTTTATTTATTATAGTGGCATTATTTGCTTCATCGACAACTTTTAAATTATTTATACTTGCAAGATATAATTTACCAGAAGTATAAAGATCTGGTAATGCAAATATATACCTAACTTTAGATTTTCCATTTTCATGTATTATTGTTGGCTCTGAAGTACGTTTAGAACTTGTTTTACCATCAAATTTTAAAATTCCAATACCTGTATATGTGCTTGTTTTCACAATTTCAACTTTTTCATCAAAATTAACATCATATATAAGTTCATTACCATTAACAGCAACATTCTTTTCTTTATCAGTAATATTACTATTATCAAAAGTAATTGAGCTTATCTTTGGTGCTGTTTTATCAGATAAAGTACATTTTATAAGACTTATAAATGGTCTTGCTGCTAGGCTTCCCCAATTTGAAACATAATAACGAAATGATGTTGTACCTGCAGGTACTTTTCCAGTAACACTTAGTATTTGTCCACTTCTACTAATTTTTTGCTTTGTTCCAATGTTACTAATTTCATCACCAATTTCTTTTTCAAAAAATATTTGTACCGAACAGTAATGTGAAGCAGTTGCTTGTTCATAATATACTGCAGAAGCTGTAATTGTTAAATCACCTTTTTTAGCTTTTTCAATATCTGCTTCTGACAACATTATACGTTTCCAAACACCATTAGAATAATCTTTATTTCCAATGTCATCAGAAGAGGCTAATGCTTGGATTCCAAAAATGTATTTTCCTTTTTCACCATTTTCCCATCTTCCAAATTCATCTGTGACTTTCCCATCAATTGTAGTTACTGCTAAATCCTTTACTTGGTCCTTATTTATATCCCAACCTTGATCGGTTAACTTACCTTCGGTTAAAGCAACAAGGTTTTCTGTTACTCCTTTTTCTGTCCATTTTCCTTCTGTGCTATATTGGTTACTTGCCGCAACAACATTAAAAGAAAACAAACAAACAAAAATAAAAATTAATAAAGATAATGCAAAAAATTTATAAATCTTTTTTGTTTTTTCCATATAAACTTCTCCTTTTTCTATAATTATTTAGCTTATTTTAATATATATTTATAGTAAAATTATATGAAATATATGTGTAATAATATTATAAAATAAATTTTAAATATTGACATTTATATATAATCATACTATACTATATTATAACACGTTCACGAATGAACGAATCAAGAGTTAAAGGAGAAATTATGAACAAAAAGTTTGAAAATTTATTTCAAATTACTGAGGCTGCAAAAGCTTGTGGAATATCAAGAAGTACCTTAATGAGATTAGAAGAAAAAGGACTTATTAAACCTATATATGTATCTAAAGAAAGTGGCCGAAGATATTATGACAATTACAACATTACTCGCATTTTAGAAATTGAAAAGTTTAAATCAATGGGCTTATCAACTGAAGAAATTATTGAATTTTATCAATCTGGTGGACAAATTTCAAAAATTCTTCTACCGCTTGAAGAAAAACTTTCAAATTTGAAACGTAGTGTTGATGAATTAAAACTTCGTTCGCATAATGAAGGTGATATAATAGTTGAGGTAATTACTTTACCAAAAGTTATTTGTAAAATGAAAAAAGCAATTGGAAAAACACCAAAAGATAAATATGATGCAATGTATTCATTTTATACCGAATGTGTTCAAAAAGGATGTGTACTTTCAAGTGAACCACTTTTTGATATTTTGGACCGTAGTGATTTTTTAAATGGCAACTTATCTGATAAGAATTACCCATTTTATGTATGTGTACCTTTAAGAGAGGAAACAGATGATTCAGTAGTATTACCTGCTTGCAAGGCTTTATCTGTTCTTTATTATGGTGATTATGAAAATTCTGAAAAATGTTGGTTAATAATTAATGAAGAACTAAAGAAAAGAAATCTAAAACCATGTGGGCTTCCACGTGTTATCGGTATTATTGCTGCATATTCAGGTAGAGAAATTGCTGAGAAAAAATATTGTTCACGTTTTGTACTTCCAGTTGAAGATAATAATTAAAAAGAACTCGACTCCGAGTTCTTTTTAGTTTGTCTGCTTTAATTGACATTTTTCAGATATGCTTCTTAAATCATTTATTGTCAAATATCCATTACTGTATGCATCAGTCAATGAATAAAGTGTAGAATTATAGAGAGCATATATAGGGTAATAAAAACTATATGTGATACTTACATCTTCAAATGTATCAGTTACTATCCTTTCCTCATCAGTATGTTCATAGCCTTCATAAGTAACAGTAGCAACTAAACAATCATTATACTCGCCATATACATCTAACATATATATTTTTTTGTAATCATTGTCATCATATTTTTTATTAAGTTCTTGTGTTCTATATGCATCTTTAAATTCATTCATTTTTGAGTAACGCATAATATATTCATTTTTAATATTTGCATTATTATATTCAAAATTATAATTTACTATAAAATTGTTTATTTTATTGATTTTATCCTTCCATTCCTTAGGAATTAAGATTAACTCATCATAATATGATGTTGCATCGCCATTATATTCTTGATAATCTATATATGATATTGTCACATAGATTTCACCGTTTTCGATAAAGAAATCTTTATAACTTGCATCACGTATACTTTCTCTACTTATTTTTTCTTCTCTTGAAAAAAATAATGCCAAGAAGTTATCTTTTAGATATTCATCACTAAAATCACAATCAAATAAACTTGATAAGCTTTCACAGACGATATCTTCTAAACTTTCGATTGTTGAAAATATTCCATCTTTAAATGTATGATTAAAACTAAATTTTGAATTCCATTTATGCTGTGATGCATATAAAGGGTACATACTATATAATTCATTAGTGCTATATTCGCCTCGTTTTTGTTCATGTGTGGGTTGTTTAGGCATACTGCATCCAACTAAGCATAAACAAAATATAGATAAAAATATACTTAAAATAATCTTTTTCATTAGAACTTACCTCTTCTTAAAATTTATCTTTCACTTATATTTCATTAGTATTATAACATACACAAGATAATAATGTCAACGAATTAAATAATATGTCTATATATTCTTCACATTTAAATTATATGCTATGTAAGTTTATATTATAAAACAAAAAATTAGCATTTTACTAGGTTATACTATTTACTTCTTTATAAAGACATAGTATTTTGGTTTTCTTTTACCATAGGTATAATCACCATTTTTCCATTCAAAAAATAAATATTTATGGCTGTCTTTATAAACTATTCTATAAATACTTGAAGTAAAATCATAAATATCATCTATTACCCTTCCTTTGGTCCAATGTAAATTATTTATAACTCTGCCATCAATAGTTTCATAAATCAATGTTCCATCTTTGATAAAGAACATTTTTGTCACATATAGTTCTTCATTACATTTATGTATAGAATCAAGATCAATCTCATCAACAAAAGCTATAGCTTCGTAAGTGCCGATTACATCTTCATCCATTTCAAAAGTATAGCTGACATTATCTTTATTTTTTATGTCATCTTTTGTATATGCTATATGATTAATATTTTCATATTTTACAATTTTACCTACATTACCATTTAAGTCTTTAATATACAACATTAATACATCATTTTCTATTACATATTTATGATAAATATTATCGATTTTTAAATATCCTTTGGTCCAATTATCAAATACCCAATATCCATTTCCATATGGTAAAAAATATATTTCTTCGAATGGAAACTCACATTTATTTTTTATTTTCCACTTTCCTATCACTTTTTCATCATTTACAAATTCTTTGTTTATAGTGTTTTCATTTTCATTAGTTATCATTTCTAATTTATTTATATTTTTTTCTATTGTGTTAATTTTTTCTTTCAAATTAACAATTTTTTCTTTAATTATCTCTATATTTATTTTCTTTATTTCCTTAAGCGAAAATCCTAATTCTTTAAACATTAAAATTTCAAGTAATCTTGTGCAGCTCGTTTTATCATAATACCTATAGCCAGTAAATTTATCAACATATACTGGTTTTAATAAACTTTCTTTTTCATAAAACCTAATTGTTTTTACACTTACATTACATATTTCTGAAAGTTCTCCTATACGAAAATACATTATAGTTCCTCCTTTTTATATTATGATTAAATTATATCATTACACTAAAGGGGAGAGTCAAGCATTTTGATATAATTTTTATTCTTTATATCTTACGTTTAATGATTTAAACAAACTGACTTCATAAATAAGACATAAAATAAAAAATAAGTCTCATAATAAAGACTTATTGACTAGCTTTAATGGTACACCCTCGGGGATTCGAACCCCGGACCCACTGATTAAGAGTCAGTTGCTCTGCCAGCTGAGCTAAGGGTGCATCAAATACTTATATATTATACTACATATACTTATAAAATGCAAGAAAAAATTATTTTTTATATCTTATTTTATAATATACATTAAATGGATTAAACTTATCATTTATTACTTCCTCAGGAAGTGATGCTTTTATTGTTTGTTTTTCTTCCCTTGTTAAAGGGATAGGATCATATCCTCCTTTAAATAAAGGATTACATCGTAATAATCTAAATAGTGTTAGTAAAGATGCTTTAATAAAATTAAATGTCATATAACATTCTTTTGAGTACTCAGAACATGAAGGAGTATATCTACATCTTTTCTTATTATTCTTTGTTGTTTCTTGATATTTATTTATTAAATTAATTGCTATTTTATTTAGTTTTTTAAACATAATTTCACCATCAAATATTATAACATAATTATTTAATAATGACAAATAAATTATAATATTTGGGAAATAATATAAATATGATTACATTACTAATTATAATTACAGTTTTACTAATTATATTATTTATGCCTATTAAAGTGCAAATAATAAGAAATGACAAAAAGAATGATATCAATCTTTATTTTGTAAAGATATTTAATATTCGTTTTGATTTAGATGAGTTCTTTAAAAAACTTTACCAAGATAATTCAAAACCTTCTCTAACTGTTATCCTAAATAATATAAAGAATTTAAAAATCTACAAAAAACTTTTAAAAGAACTAATAGGAATGATAGTTATGCGTAAATCAACTTTATGTTATACTTCTAGTAACATATATATTTCCGTTGCGTGCTGGAACAGTATATACGCTTTAAGGAATTTTCTTAGCTATCATTTTTTGAGACTTGATAACGAGTATTATAATGTATCATTTAAAGAAAATGCTAAGACAACAATTGAATTTGAATTTGTATTCTTTATTAGGAGCATTTATTTCATATTAGCATATATTATTAGTGTAAAGGACATAATCAAAAATAAGAGAAAAGGAAGTGTTATTAATGTTGGAACATCCAATAAGTGATTTATTTAAAATTTCAATGGATAGTATTAAAGAAATGATTGATGTCAATACTGTTGTAGGAAAGATATGTAAACTAAATGATGAGGTGTCAGTTATTCCTATATCAAGAGTTAAGTGCTCTTTTCTCACTGGTGGATTAGATCAGAAAATAGAATCAATTAAAGATAATAATCAATATCCATTTGGTGGTGCAACAGGAGGAAGTGTAAATATCGTACCTGTAGCTTTTCTAGTAATTGATGGATCTGGCACTAGAATTTTACACTTAGATGATTCAGTACATTTGTACGAAAAAATTATCGATAGTGCTCCTGACGTTATTGATAAGTTCAAATCAATGATTTTCAAAGAAGAAAATAAATTTGATTTGTAGATAATTTAATTGTTGCTATTATAATTAAAATATTATATAATATTGCTATACTATTATTATTGAGGCCATTATGAAAGAAGACAAAAGAATTATAAACTCAAGGAACAAAATTGAATCATCTTTTATTAATTGTATGATGAATAAAACTATTGATGAAATTACAATTAATGAGATATGTAATGAAGCTAATATTAATCGTTCTACTTTTTATGAACATTATTTAGATAAAAATGATTTGTATAAAGAAATCGAAACAATGGTTACAAATAAAATCAGTGAGTCATTCGATGATAAATTCATGTCATTAACGCTTAATGATGGATTAAAACATCTTTACACGTTCATACATAGTCATAAACACGAATTTATTTTCGTAGCTCGTGACTACTACAAAAGTAATGCTCAGCTATCACTTTTTAAGATTTTTTCAACGTTTGTTTCTATGCATACTAAATATAATGATACATTCTTCTTACACTTTGTTTTCTGGGGATTTATAAATACTTCTTATGAATGGGTTATTTCTGACTATCAAAAATCTGTTGAAGAGATGGTTATTGACATAAGTCGTATTCTTTGCAACTAAATGGTTATTTACTTTTTAAATAAAGTATAGTATAATATTAGTATAAGCAACTCAAATTTGTTATAGAAAGGTGGTGTTTAATTATGAATATTTTGTTTAAGAAAATTAGAAGTAATTTATGGCACCATTTTTATGTAATTTAATTTACGTAAATTTGCACTTCTAGTTTTCTAGAGGTGCTTTTTTGTGCCCGAAAGGAGGATTGATAATATGTTAATTAAAAACAAAAAAATCTATTCAGAAAGGGTTATTGAAAATTGATTAGTTTTGGTGAAAACCTAAAATATCTACGTTTAAAAAAAGGATACACTCAGGAAGAGCTAGCTAATGAACTAAATATTTCTCATCAATCAGTTTCTAAATGGGAAACTAATACTTCATTGCCTAACGTTTCCTATTGTGTACCTCTCGCAAAAGCGTTAGATTGTACATTAAATGATCTATTTCAAGTAAAAGTCATCAGTTAACTGATGACTTTTATGCATAAATACTTATAATTAAATAAATTATTGGAAATATAATTATACTTAGTATACTTGATATAAAACATGCTGAAGAGGATATAAACTCTTCTTTTTGAAATTTGATTGCATATGTGTTAACAACAGCAGAAACTGGGGCAGCAAATGCAAACAGTAAACCTGCCATTTGATATGTACTTAAATTAACATTAAATACTTCTTTTGTGATAACTATTAATATAAACATAATAAGTGGTCCACCGATTGATCTCAATACAGCTAAAAGCCAAGATAACTTACTAGAAATGGCATCTTTCAAATTATATTTACCAATAGATATTCCTATTAGCATCATTGATAAAGGTGTTGTTATGTTACTAGCATATTTGATTACTGCATATAATGGTGATAGTACTTTATCAACTCTTAAAACACTTATTTTTTCTCCATCAATATTTACTTTAGGTGCTATATCTTGAGTAATCCATACAAAAATACCTATAAGCATTGATATAACTATTGGGTTTATAAAAACCTTTTTGACACGGCTCTTCACGTCTACTTCTTCTCCTGAAATGGATGAAAAGACTGCATAACTATAACCATACAAGAATATTCTAAACATTATCGATAAAATGTTAATTGGAATTAAAGCTTCATTTGTTTTGTAAATTGCATTTACTATTGGAAGTGAAAAAAGTGATACCTGGCTTAGAGCTATTATAATAGCATATACCTTTCTTGTCTGTTTTTCTTTTTTTATAAATATTAAATTACCAATTACTATTAGCAATATATATCCTATTAAAGATAAGAGTAATACAATAAAGTTTGTTTTTAATGATTCTATATCAAAATCACACATAAACGATTTAAAAACTAAAGCAGGAACACCTATATTTAAAACTAAGAATGTAATTGTCTTATCTAAACTATCTATTACTTTCTTTTTTTCAAATATATATCCGAGAATAATAAAAATTATTACTGTAATGATAGCTGCAATAAAATCTTGATTAGTAAGTATTTCAAATATTTTCATTTATTTCACCTTATATGATTTTGATAATGATACTTCTCCATAATTAATATTAATTATTTCTTTTTCCGTTTTTATAGCTATACTTCCATCATTATTCATTTTTAAAACTATTCCTTTTTGCTCTTTACCTTCATATGCAAATTCTACGGGTTTATCCTGCAAATAAAAATATTTATTAATTTCCTTAATATAAATATTTGTAGAGAGTAATTCTAAATCTTTTTCAAATTCTTCTTCAATTTCTAAAAGTAGTTTTTGATTATCAATTTCTGTATCTAAAAGATTTTTTAAACTATTTGCTTTTACTTTTAGTTCTTCAGAAAAGCTTTCTGTATTAGTATTTATACCAACACCAATTATTACACACTCTATTTTATTTTTTGTTACTGCCTCTAATAGTATTCCACAGACTTTATAATCATGAACCATTATATCATTAGGCCATTTAATAGTCACATCATTTAAATGTTTACTTAAAACTTTTCTTATTGAATAGGCAATTAATAGACTATAATTAGTTGCTAATTCTAAATCATTTTTTATAAGAATTGAAAATAACAAATCATTTCCATCTACCCATTTACGATTATTTCGTCCTCGACCTTCTGTTTGATGCCTAGCGCATATTACAGTCATATTTTCAAGTGTTTCGTAATTTTCTTTCAAGTATAGATTTGTTGAGGGAATAGTATCAAAGAATATATTTTTCATAATTAATCACCATATTACAAAAACTGTTGACATAAGCCAACAGTTTAAATTTTAATTTTATAAGAATAGTGCTAGTAAGATACCTGCAGCGATTGCTGAACCAATAACACCAGCAACATTTGGTCCCATTGCATGCATTAATAAGAAGTTTGTTGGATCTTCTCTTTGACCTTCTTTTTGAACAACACGTGCAGCCATAGGAACAGCTGAAACACCAGCGGCACCAATCATTGGGTTAACCTTACCATGTGTAGCAGCACACATTACTTTACCAAATAATACACCACCAGCAGTTGCAAATGAGAATGCAACGATACCTAAAACAATAATATAAATTGTGCTAAGTGATAAGAATGTTGAACCAACTGCAGTAGCACCTACACATGTTCCTAATAAAATAGTAACGATGTATAAAATACCATTTCCAGCAGCTTGTACTAAGTTTGGTACAACTCCTGATTCTTTAATTAAGTTACCTAGCATTAACATACCAACTAATGGAGCACATGAAGGGATAAGTAATACAACAACTAATGTTACTAAAATTGGGAAGATAATTCTTTCAGTTTTAGAAACTTCTCTTAATTGTTCCATCTTAATACGACGTTCTTTCTTAGTAGTAAGCATTCTAATAATAGGAGGTTGAATAACTGGTACTAAGGCCATATAAGAATATGCAGCAATTGATATTGCAGGAAGTAAATGTGGAGCAAGTTTTGTAGTAACTAGTATAGCAGTAGGTCCATCTGCACCACCGATAATTCCGATTGCTGAAGCTTCAGATCCAGTAAATCCTAAAAGAATAGCACCAATGAATGTAACAAAGATACCGAATTGAGCAGCAGCTCCTAATAACATACTCTTTGGATTAGCAATTAATGGTCCGAAATCTGTAGTAGCACCAATGCCTAAGAAAATTAAGCATGGATAAATTCCAGATTTAACACCAAAGTATAATGTACCAAGTAATCCACTATAGTTATTTTCTTTGGCAGTATCTAATAAAGTTCTTTGATGTTCAGTTAGAATATCAATGAATTGTGTACCATTGGATAATGTACCATTTACATTAGTTTCAACACCATATATATAATTAATAATATGTTCTAAAGTCATTTTTGAATCAGCAGTTAAACCTTTAGCCCATTCAGCATCACCAGCACTTGCAAGAATTTGTTTAAATAAATCTAATGCTTTTTCTTCACTAATATTTAAATACTCAGCAAATGTTTGATAATTATATTCTACACTTAAAGGTTTAATAAATACTTCACCTAATGGAAGGTTAACAAGTAACATACCGAATGCAATTGGAATCAAAAGGTATGGCTCTACATCCTTAAATATTGCGAAGTATAATAATACTACTGCAATAATTAACATAATGAAATTTCTCCAATCACCTTGGAAAAATTGCCATATACCACTTTGTTCACCAAAGTTTATAAATAAATCACCAATTTTTTCCATTATAAACTACCTAATTACAAACATCAAATCTTGGTTATTTACAGTTTGTCCTTTTGATATTTCAACTTTTGCGATAACTCCATCAACTGGAGAAACAATTTCGTTTTCAAGTTTCATAGCTTCAAGAATACATAAATGATCATTCTTTTTAACTTTAGTTCCAACTTCAACTAAAACTTTAAGAATAGTTCCTTGCATAGGAGCTTTGATAACAACTTCTTCACCAGTTCCTTCAGAAACTTTGTCTTCAACTTCTTCTTTTACTTCTTCTTTTTCAGCTTCGATTTTTGCTTCATTTTCAGAAACACTTTCTAATTCAACTTCATAAACTTTACCATTGACTTTAACTTTATAAACTTTCATTTTTAATTCTCCTATCTGATTTGTTTAATAGACACAAGTCTAACGTCTTTTTTAGTTTCATTTGTATAATCGATTGTAGCTATTAGGGCAGCAACCATCATATCTTCATCTTTAATTTCAGTATTTTTACCTGTCTTTTTAACACTTGTTTGTTGATTTTCTTTTTTTGTTTCTAAAGGCTTTTCATTTTTTACATCCTTTTTTGTAAATAATAATTTTTGTAATAAATTTATAATTATAATTATTAACAACAAAACAGAAAACACAATAATGATTGAGATGAGAGCAATTAAAAGAGCTTCACCAATTTTAACGTCATCATCATATAATGCTAAGAATAATAAATTTTTCATTTAATTCACCTATTTACCAATGAATAAGTTGACTTCTACAGTTTCAACTTCTTCCTCTTTTTTTACACTATATTTTTTAGTCAAGAATTTTTCGGCAACATTCTCAAATAATGCACAAGTTAATACATCTTCATCACACTTGCAAATATCTTTGTATTTTTCACGATACATATCAAGTTGTGGTGGAATGTCATCTGCAGGTCTATGAGTAATAACCTTAACATCTTCACCTTTAAATACTTTTTTACGTACTTCTTCATCAATTTTTGCAGGAGCTTTTCCATACAAACCTTTTAGATAATCAATTATTTCTTTTGGAACCATCTTGTATCTTTCACCAGTCATAACATTCATAACTGCTTGAGTACCAACCATTTGAGAAAGTGGTGTAACTAGTGGAGGATAACCTAATTCTTTACGAACACGAGGAACCTCTTGAAGAACTAAATCATATTTATCCATAGCACCTTGAGCTTTCAATTGATTCATTAAATTAGAAAGCATTCCACCAGGAACTTGGTATTTTAAAATTCCAGGGTTTACTGTAAGTGCTTTAGGGTTTAATAATCCATTTGCTAAATATTTATCTTTAATCTTTGTTAGTGTATCAGCTGCTTTCTTTAATACATCAACATTTAGTCCAGGATCAAAATCAGTTCCTTTAAATACATATTGGAATGATTCAGTTGAAGGTTGACTTGTACCACCAGAAAGTGGAGAAAGAGCTGTATCAATAATATCTACACCAGCAGCAATTGCATTGCTGTAAGTCATTTCACAAACACCAGCTGTACAATGTGAATGTAATTCAATTGGTAAGTTTGTTTCTTCTTTTAAACGGCTTATTAATTCATAAGCATCTTGAGGTAAAAGAACACCAGCCATATCCTTAATGCATAGAGAATCAGCGCCCATAGCCTCTACTTCTTTTGCAAGTTTCACATAGTAATCAATAGTATGAACAGGACTTGTTGTATAGCTTAATGCTATTTGGCAATGACCGCCATATTTTTTTGTACTATCAACAGCACACTTTAAATTTCTGATATCATTTAATGCATCAAAAATACGAATAATATCAATACCATTTTCTAATGATTTCTTTACAAACATATCAACAACATCATCAGAGTAGTGTTTATAACCTAAAATATTTTGCCCTCTGAATAACATTTGTAGTTTTGTATTTTTACAAACTGCACGCATCTTTCTAAGTCTCTCCCATGGATCTTCATCCAAGAAACGAATGCATGCGTCAAAAGTTGCTCCGCCCCAAACTTCTAGAGCATAGTAGCCAGCATTATCTAGATCTTTTAGAACACTTAAAATTTCTTCAGTGTTCATACGAGTTGCAAATAAAGATTGATGTCCATCTCGCAAACAAGTATCAACTATTTTAACGCCCATTTTATTCTCCTTTTCTAAAGCATCAAAGTCAAACAAATAATGACTTATTTAGTTTTTAATTTAAATAGCATTTAGTACATCCCTAAATGCCTACGTAGTATTTTACCATATTTTTTAAAAAAATGCAAGGGAGGATATAAGAAAAATAGAATTAATTTATATCTAATATTATTATATGATATCAAAATATATATTAACACCTAAAGACTTTTACTTCAAGTATGATAAAAGTCAACAATCTAATAAACTTACTTAAAATATCTATGATTAAATTATGACATAAGTAAACAAAAAATCTAATTGCCGCATTTACCCATCACAAAAAAACTCACCAAAACCTCCAAAATAGAATGGGAGAAACACTTCAATAATACATGAAATTTACTATTATATGATTGAAATTTATTAGTGTTTTCTATTAAACAATTAAAAACCAATTAGGCAGCATCTAATTGGTTATTTTGATTATTTGTTAATTCATTATACATTTTATTCTTAACGATTTCACTTATTTCATTTGTTTTTAAATTTTCATAGTCTTTACTTTCAATTACATCAACTACTTTCATATTAACAATATGTCTCTTAAACAATAAGTTTTTCTTAACTTTTTCTGTTCCTGTTAATACGACTATAACTAAAGGCGCTTTAGTTTTTGTTACTAGATGAAAGCATCCAGGTTTAAAGTCGAGTAATACTTTGCCTTCGAAGTTCCTTGTTCCTTCAGGTGCTATTCCGACTGAACACTCTTTTTCGTTTATATAATTAATGCCTTTTTGAATAGATACTAATTCACTACGTATATTACTTCTATCTAAACTTATATATCCAAGTTTAGTTATAATCTTACCGAAGAATGGTATTTTAAATAGTGACTTTTTGCCAACAAAAACTATAGGATAATTCTTTAATGTTACATCTATTACAAATGTATCTAAATTTGATTTATGGTTAAAGTATAAAACAAATGGCTCATCCTTTGGTAATTTTTCAAGACCTTCAGTTTTTATTTTTACACCAAATAGTGATAAAATCATTTTTGTATAACCATAAAATACTTTACGATAAAAGTTATTATAATGATTATATTCCTTTTTTGAACTTACAAATAAAGATAATACGAATGCACTTATAAAGAATAGCAAGACTTGTACTAGTATTGATGCTATTAATAGGCCAACAATTAATATAATTTTTGTTATTATTGTTTGAGGAGATACTGTTATAAATCCTAAATACGTTAATAAGAAAGATATTAAAGCAACTATTACTTTTATCATTACTATCCTCTTACAGTGTATGTTAATACATTTTTAACTGTTTCCCCATCTATTTGTAGAGCAGTTGGTTTATTGAAAACAACAGTTATTTCATGTCCTTCATATACTTTTACCATTTTTGTTTTCTTGATATGCTCACCTTTGAATATACTTGGGAACACCATTAATGCTTTAAATTTATTAGGAGCTCTATATACAACTGCACTAACTTTTCCTTTTTCATTACGATCTTGATTAGGGGCTATTTTCATTCCACCACCATAATATCTTCCTTTCATAGTAGGTGTTAACCACACTTTAGTATGCTCATATGTATTTCCATCAACAATTACTTTAGCGCGTGCTGGTTTAAAGTGAAATAATAATCCTTTTATAGCAATGCTCGTGTAATTGATTTTTTTTGTTGACTTTTCTTTTAATTTGTCTCCAACTTCACAGCAATAACCATCAATTCCAAAACCTATACCATTGATGAATTTTTTCTTTATACCATTTACTTCTACTGTTGGTAAATCTTTCAAATATGGATTTAATAGAACTTTATCAACTTCTTTTCCTTCAGTAACATCATGAAAGAAATCATTTCCTGTTCCTGATGGTATTAAGTAGATTTCATTCTTAACTTTTTCAATATCTATTGCATTTGCTAAATAGTTTATAGTTCCATCGCCACCAACTAAATAAATTACATCATTAGGATTGATTGAATTAAAGAATACTTTGTAATCAATCTTTGTTACATCAATTATATTTTCACTTTTACCTTTTTTTCTTAGTTCAACAACGTATTCTGGCTCTCTTTTATTATTTGCTAATGAATTGTATAATGTATATGTCATATTAGTTTCTTCCTTTCAATTTGTTTAATTCATCTATTTTTTCTTGCATTCTTGTTTTTATTAAATCAGCCAATTCTTTCTTTGATAAATCTTTATATTCATCATAAGTAATTTGTTTCAAATAATGTACTTCTGGATATATTTTCTTAAGGGATGAAATTGAGAACACTTTGTAAGAATCGTACAACACTATTGGTGTAATTGGACATTTGCTTTGATAAGCAGGATGTAATACTCCTGTTTTAAATTCTTGCAAAGTGTTTTCGTTATCACCATATATGCCCTCGATAAAAACTAAAAAGCTTTCTCCGTTTGCTAACCTGTCTCCCATTTGTTTCATCAGTTTAACTTGATTTCGCATATTATCAGGATCAACAACTACTCCATTTAACATTGTAAACATTTCTCTATACATTGGAAAATTTATTCTTGATTTTATTGCCAGAAGAGACATAGGATATTCTTCCATTGTTGTGAATATTCCTATTCCATCATATCTTCCTTGATGATTAGAAATATAAAGAGTTCCTTCATGAGTTAAATTTTCTTCTCCGAATTTTTGAACATAAATATTTCCAAGTTTATTAATATGCTTCATAACTTTTACACAATATCTATATTTTTCTTCAAATGATAAAGTATCATCCTTTATCATTTTTTTCATCTTATAAATATATATAAGTGGTAACGGGAACCTACACATTATTGTGTGAAAAAATCTAAACATATTTCTTTTTTTCATTGCTTTTGGTCTTTTATCATTTGGATCAGTTAAGTGGTTAAACAAACAAACAAAACCAAAAGCTATAATAAATAAAATTATGCCAATTATAAGTCCTTTGTAATCATTTGCAATGCCTATAAAATCATTATTATTTAATAAACTTTGTTTTACTATTATTATTGGTGCAATTGAAACAAAAGCAAAATTTGCAAATTTCATTTTAACTTCATGTTTTTCTTTATATTTACTTATAAATTTAGAAATTAAAAAAGCCCCTATTCCATAACTTACAAGATATACAGATAAAATAACTAAGTTTTCCCATATAATACTATCTGAGAATAAATTTAATAATCCCATTATTGCTTGATAATACCCTAATGACAATAATACCACAACATAATCCATACCTGGAATTACAAGTGTACCTGAAGTTAGTAGACCAACAATCACTAGTAGTATCCAATTTTTAAGTGGCATATCAAAGAATAATTCAACTTCATCGGCCTTAAAAAATGCAAATGTGAACGTCAAAAGCAATGCCCAAATTACTATTACTACAATCCAATTTGATGCATCTTTAATATTCGGTTTTATTTCTTTATATAACTTAGGAATTGATCCTATCACAAATCCAAGTATTAATAAGGTTATTGATAAGGGATATTTTGCAAAGAGAATACTGAAGATATTACCTGCTATTAATGCTCCTATTCCATATCCTACTAATAGTGACAATAAAAAACTTATACTCTTTTTAAAGTCTTTGAATATTTTGCTTATCGAATCTATCATTAAGTAATATATACCTAGAATAATAGCAATTGTGCTCGCACTTAGTCCAGGGATACCAACACTAGCAAAACCTATCAAAATTCCTTTCAAGATTATTTTTATATATTTCATAATTATTCCTCATTTTCTACTAAATTATACCAAACTTGTATCAAAATAAAATCAAATGAAAATCAACTTTTGTTGAGAAAAGGAGACATTTCCTCACTTATTTGAGTTAATGTCCCCTTTACTAGGTTTATATAAATAACTTTGAGTTGTAAACATTTCAAAATATTTACCTTTCTTTTCAATTAGTTCGGCATGTGTTCCTTCCTCAATAATTTTACCATATTCAATTAAAACAATTCTATCAGCATCAACTACTGTAGATAATCGATGAGCAATTAAAATAACTGCTTTATCTTTAGCTTTCTCAATTATTAAGTTATTAATTCTTTTTTCAGCTAAAGGATCAAGATTACTTGTAGGTTCATCAAGTATGAAAATATCGGCGTTACTTGCGAATGCTCTTGCAATTGCAATTCTTTGAAGCTCTCCGCCTGAGAAAACAGCACCATCGCTGCGGAATTCACGGGTACAAATTGTATTAATTCCTTGAGGTAGTTTAGTGATTTTTTCCTTCATGCCAACATATTCTAATGCTGTCCAAACTCTTTTTTCATCTTCTTCACTTACAATTTTTCTCATTAAAACATTCTCACCAATAGTAACTCCATATATGCGATAGTCTTGAAAAACAATAGCAAATTTTTTTCTCAAAGAATCTGCTTTAGCATTTTTTATACTTTTACCATTGTAAAGAATATCTCCTTCTTTGGGATTGTAAAACTTTAAAAGAAGTTTAATCAAAGTTGTTTTTCCAGCACCATTCAATCCAACTATGGCTATTTTTTCTTTGCGTTCTAATTTTAAATTTATATTTGTTAAAGCATTATTATTACTTTTAGGGTATGCAAATGATACATTTTTAACTTCTAATGACTCAAATTTATCATCTAAGTCTTCTGTTCCAATCGTTTCTAATTTTGGTTTATAATTCATATAATCTAGAATATAATCAATATATAGGGCATTGGTTTTAATGCGAATAAAGAAGTTTGCCATACTATATAGGTTTGAACTGAACTGTGAAGCAGCTGAGATAATTGCTGAAAAAGTAGATACAGCTAAACCCTTAAATAGTTTGTATGCAAGATATATATACATTCCTGCAAGTTCAAATATATTGGCAATTATCGAAGAAATAATCTTTAAAATTGTGTTTTCTTTATATATTTCAAGATAATTCTTATCTATATTATTTTGTGATTCTTTACATCTATCAATCAATAAGCTACTTATCTCTGTAGATTTCATCTCGGCTGCAAAGCGTTCTTGATAAAATGTTCTATTAACATATCCAAACATACGGCGATCTCGTTCGGTTTCTTCGTTAAACCTATGTGCGTTTTTGTTCACTTTCTGTGTGATTATAAGTCTACTAATCACGGAGATTAGAATTATAGCTATTAAAATAATATCATTAATACCAATAAATGCTCCTAACATAAACGTATTAACAAGTGAAGAAATGAACGTTGAAAAGTCTTCATATACAATTATTCCGCGACTAATCTCACGCATAGCCCATGAATATCTATCATAAAACTCTGGATTATCAAAACTTTCATAATCAACTTCTTTTGCTTTTTTGAACATTACTGTTCTCATTGATTTAATAAATATAATTCTATATTTACCTTTTATATAGTTTTGATATATAGAATTATAAATATTACAAACTATTATTATAACAATATAAATAACAATAATAGTAATTACATCTTTAATATCTGATGAATTATTTTCGATAATATTTTCAATAATCTTAACAATTCTCTCAACCAGATATACTTTAGAAAGAGTTGCTACTGCTTGAAAAACAATGTAAGCTAATGTGAAAATGGCATAAAATGGACAAAACTTAAAGACGTATTTTACAATTTCAATGTTCTTTTTAAAATCTTTAATCATTGTTATCACCTATGTATTTTTCTGCTTGTGATACAAACATTTCTTTGTATTTTCCATTTTCTATTTTCATAAGCTCTTCATGTGTTCCCTTTTCTTTTATTATACCATTTTCAAAAAGAAAAATTTTATCGCAATTAACTGCCGCACTTAACCTATGTGAAATAAAAATTAATGTTTTTCTCTCACCCATTTTAAGCATATTTTGATACATTTTAGCCTCTGCTATAGGATCTAATCTACTTGAAGGTTCATCAAGTAATAATACTTCATAATTTTGACAATAACCTCTTGCAACTGCAATTTTTTGCAATTGTCCTCCTGAAAAAACAGCACCATCACTACGGAACTCTCGCGTTACCATTGTATCAATTCCCTCAGGTAGTGTCATTATATAATCGTATATGTCAGCAAACTTTAAAGCTTCAACTACTTTTTCTCTTTCCTCTTCAGTTTCAATTTCTTTCAAAAGAACATTTTCACCTACACTTACACTATAAACTTCAGGATTTTGAAATACTGCCCCAATTTTCCTTCGTAAGGACTTAGGATTAAGTGATTTGTAATCTTTATCATTATAACAAATTACACCATTTTGAGGATCATATAATCTTAGTAACAATTTTACAAGAGTTGTTTTACCGGCACCATTAGTACCAACTATTGCTACCTTTTCTCCTTTTTTAATCTCCAAATCAATATCATTTAAAATCATTTTTTCAGTATATCCAAATGACATATTCTTTATCTCTAGTTTTTCAAATTCTTCTTGTACTTCATCACCATTAGATCCTTCAATTTTAGAATCCATATCTAAAACCTCAAAGGTTACTTTTGCTTCTAATGCATCCATTTGTATTTGTGTAATAATAGTAATAAACCTATTAATACATTGAGAAATGGTTGTTGCAGCAACTGTTAATGAAGCAAGAGCAGCAATATCTTTATTTTTTATTGTACTTAATGATATAAAGAATATCATAACTGGAAAAATAGAAGCCATAAGAACTTGGGAAATGGTATCACAAACAGCTTTTTCAGCAACTATTTTCTTATAAATCTTTAACCTTTCTTTATTGACCATCTCATGTTCTTCAAGAAGAACGTCATTTATATTAGTTGTTTTTAAATCTGGTATAGCATCTTTTACAAAGTATACTAACGATATTCCCCAATCAATACGCATAAATGGTCTCTGCTTTGTTGTTGAGATAAATTGAAGTTCACTACTTCTTCGTCTCATAAATAAATATATAATTGTTACAATTAAAGCGTATAAAACAGCAAGTTTACTTGTTGAGAAAACAATTGATAAAATAAAGATACTTTGAACTATCTCTTTTATCATATCCATTTGTTTTAAGGCAACATTATATATTTTTTCGGCTCCATTATCTAAAGCTCTTGTGTAGTTGTCTAGAAAGTTAGGGTTTTGGTGAAATTCATAATCCACACTTTTTAATTTTTCAAATAGTGTTATTGAAAAAGCAAGTTTAAAATGAGAATTAATGTAATACTTTACAAAATCGATAATTTCATAACCTATACTTGCTAAGACAAAAACTATAACATTAGTTAATATTATGTAAAGTATTTCTTTAAATGTTTGTCCTTCTTTAAAAGAAGAAACAATTTTACCAACAACATTTATGGGAATTAGTTTAGTAATAACCAGACAAATTATTTCAATTATTCCGCAAATCAAAAATGCTGGGTGTTTTTTAATTACCTCTTTTAAACATCGAAATGAGTATTTTAAGTTCTTTAGTTTTAACTTCATAAAATTCCTTTATTTTGTTATGTCAAATGATTTTATATTTATTACTTTTCTTAAGTCATTTAGTGATAATTCAATTTGGGCTCCTATTCTACCTGCACTTACAATTATTGAATCTAATTTCTCAGCCGAAATATCAATTACTGTTGGTAAAATTTTTTTCATTCCAATCGGTGAACATCCGCCATGCACATATCCTGTTAATGGTAATAATTCCTTTTGATGTATCATTTCGATATATTTTTCATTAACGCTAGATGCTGCTTTTTTTAAATCTAATTCTTTCAAAGCAGGTACAACAAAACAATAGTTTTTATTTGATTTACCAATAGTTACTAAAGTTTTATAGACATTTGTTGCCTTTTTATTTATTTTTAGTGCTACTTCTTCAGCACTTAAAGCTTTATTTGTCTCAAAGGTATAATATGTATATTTGATTTTCTTTTGATCTAATATTCTAGTTACATTTGTTTTATCATCCATAATTATTCTTTTCCTTTACATACATCAATCCACTTTTCAAAGTGAGAATATTTTTCAAGTTCAGGAATTGTTAGTTCAATAGCACTATTTATACTTCCACATGCTGGAAATACCGTTTGAAATCTTTGAAGAGAAATGTCTAAATATATTTTTACATTTTCCTTTACGGCAAATGGGCACACTCCTCCTGCAGGATGTCCTATAAATTTTATTAATTCATCGGCTGTTAACATCTTAGCTTTTACAGAAAATAAATGTTTATATTTTGAGTTGTCAATTTTCATATCACCACTTGTAACGATAATAATAGGTGTATCTTTTACTAAGAACCCCATGCTCTTTGCTATTCTTCTTTCTTCAGTTCCAAGAGCTTTTGCAGCTAAGAAACAAGTTTCACTAGTTTCATCGAGTTCTTTTATTCTTCTTTCTATATTATATTGTTTAAAGTATTCTTTTACTTTTTCTAGTGACATTTATTTAACCTCCCATTTAAATATATTTTAACATATTTTATTGATAATAGCAACTACAAAAAAGTTACGCTAAATGCGTAACTTTTATTCATTCTAGTTCGAATGCTCCAGTGTATAACTGATAATATTGTCCCTTTTCTTCGATAAGCTTTTTGTGAGTTCCACGTTCGATAATACGTCCATGATCAAGAACCATTATAACATCTGCATTTCTGATTGTAGATAATCTATGTGCTATAACAAAAACAGTTCTTCCTTTCATCAAAGCATCCATACCTTTTTGAACTATTGCTTCAGTACGTGTATCTATTGAAGAAGTTGCTTCGTCAAGAATCATAACTGGAGGATTAGCCACAGCGGCTCTAGCAATTGCTATTAATTGTCTTTGACCTTGGCTAAGGTTTCCGCCATTATTTGTTAAATAAGTATTATATCCATCCTTCATCTTGCATATAAAATCATCAGCACCAGCCAATTTTGCTGCTTCGATACAATCTTCATCTGTAGCATCTAATTTACCATAGCGAATATTGTCAAGTACTGTTCCTGTAAATAGGTTTGTATCTTGAAGTACTATTCCTAAAGACTTTCTTAAATCAGCCTTTTTAATCTTATTTATATTAATTCCATCATATCTAATCTTTCCATCGGCAATGTCATAGAATCTATTAATCAAATTTGTAATTGTTGTCTTTCCAGCACCTGTTGCACCAACAAAGGCAATTTTTTGACCAGGATTTGCATACAAAGAAACATCATGTAAAACTATTTTATCCTCTGTATAGCCAAAATCAACATCAAACATTTGTACATCTCCAGCAAGTTTTGTATAAGTTACTGTTCCATCTTGATGTGGATGTTTCCATGCCCACATTCCTGTTCTTTCTTTACATTCAACAATCTCGCCATTGACTTCTTTAGCATTTACAAGAGTAACATATCCATTATCTACTTCACTTTGTTCGTCTAATAAATCAAATATTCTATTTGTTCCTGCTAGGGCCATAACAACAGAATTTACTTGGTTAGACACTTGACTAACATTTCCTGTAAATTGCTTTGTCATATTAAGAAACGCAACAACAATCTCAATACTTAATATTTCACCAGATAAACTCAAATTAAAAGCATGATTTAATAATAACAATCCCCCAACGAATGCAACAAATACATATAAGATATTTCCTATATTATTTAATATAGGCATAAGCATATTAGCATATTTATTTGCTTTTTCTGATTGATCATATAGATAATCATTAATCTTATCAAAATCTTTAATACTTTCTTCTTCATGAGTAAAGACTTTAATTACTTTTTCGCCATTCATCATTTCTTCAATGAATCCTTCAGTTTTACCAATCGCTTTTTGTTGAGAAACAAAGTACTTAGCACTCTTGCCTCCAACTGTTTTAGTTATAAGAAGTATTATACATACACCACCTATAACAACTAAAGTAAGCCATACGCTGTACCAAAGCATAATCGTAAGAACAGCAATTACAATTACTGATGAACTTAATAGTTGAGGAACACTTTGAGAAATCATTTGTCTTAGTGTATCGATATCATTTGTGTAGTAACTCATAATGTCTCCATGATTATGAGTATCAAAGTACTTTATAGGAAGTGATTGCATATGAGCAAACATTTCGCCTCTCATCTTCTTTAGAAAGCCTTGAGTAATGACTGCTAGTAATTGATTATAAACAATTCCTGCAATTAATGAAATCACATACATGATTCCCAATAATAAAACTAAACTTAATATTTTTTCAGAAACACTATTCCAATCACCAGTTTGATAACTTTCATTAACTATTCCAATAACATTTTTCATAAATACTGCTGGAATAGCTGATACAATTGCATTTATAATTATAAAAACAATTGTTATAGTCATCATTACTGGATAAAATTTAAATAGCATTTTAAATAAACGTTTTAGTTGTTTTGGTTTTTTGATAGGTTTATTCATCTTTGCCACCTACCTTATTTTGAGATTCATATACTTCTTGATATATTGCATTGCTTTTTAGAAGTTCTTCATGTGTACCAATTCCTGATATTTTTCCATTATCCATAACAATAATTTTATCTGCTTCTTCAACACTTGCAATTCTTTGGGCAATTATTAGTTTTGTTGTTTCTGGAATATATTCTTTTAGACCTTTTCTAATCATTGCATCAGTTTTTGTATCAACAGCACTTGTTGAATCGTCAAATATAATTATTTTAGGATTCTTAAGAAGAGCTCTAGCAATACATAATCTTTGTTTTTGACCACCTGATACGTTTGTTCCACCTTGTTCGATGTAACTATCATACTTGTTTGGAAATGAATTAATGAATTCATCAGCTTGAGCTAATTTACATACTTTTACAAGTTCTTCATCAGTTGCATTTTTATTTCCCCATCTTAAGTTTTCTTTAATTGTACCACTAAACAAAACATTCTTTTGAAGAACTACAGCAACTCCACTTCTTAAAACGTCTAGATCATAATCTTTAACATTAATGCCACCAACTAACACTTCTCCTTCATTTACATCATATAAGCGAGATATTAGTTGTATTAATGTACTTTTAGCACTACCTGTACCACCAATAATTCCAATTGTTTCTCCTGATTTAATGGAAATATTAATATGTTCTAATATCATTTTACTTGTAGCATATTTAAAAGAAACATCTTTAAAATCTATAGATCCATCTTTAATTTCCATCACTGGATTAGTTGGATTTTTTAGTGTGCTTTCTTCTTTTAATACTTCTACAATTCTTTCAGCCGATTCGTATGACATTGTTAGAATTACATAGATAAAAGAGATCATCATTAAGCTCATCAAAATTTGAAATCCATAAGTTAGAAGAGCTGACATTTGATGAATACCCAAATCTTTTCCAAATGAACTAATCACTGTTTTTGAGCCAAATGATAGAATTACAATCATTATACCATATAGGCAAATTTGCATAATTGGTGAGTTCCATGCTAAAATTCTTTCAGCTTTAGTAAAGTCTTTACAAACATCTGTAGCCGCTTTATCAAATTTACTTATTTCAAAATCCTCACGAACAAATGATTTTACTACACGCATACCTTTAACATCTTCTTGTATAGAATTATTTAAATCATCATATTTTTTGAATACTTTTCTAAATAAAGGCATAGCTTTACGTGAAATCATAAATAAACCGAATAATAAGAAAGGTATAACAACTACATAAATTAAAGCAACTTTTCCACCCATTATAAATCCCATAGTAAATGAGAATATCAACATAAATGGACTTCTAATGGCTGTTCTAATTAGCATCATATAAGCCATTTGGACATTGCTTATATCAGTTGTTAATCTTGTAACTAATGATGATGTTTGAAACTTATCAATATTTTCAAATGAATATGATTGTATTTTAGTAAACATATCCTTTCTCAAGTTTCTTGCAAAACCACATGAAGCTGTAGCACAGAATTTACCTGCAAGAGCACCACATAATAGCGAGACAATTGCCATTGCAATTAAAATTCCTCCGTATAAGACAATTGCATTTAATCCTTTGTTTGTTTGAATGCAATCTAAAAGCATTGAAACAACAAAAGGAATAAGGCATTCCATGATAACTTCAAAAGAAACTATTATGATTGTAAGAATTGAAGGTTTTTTAAACTCTCTAATGCTCTTAGTTAATGTTTTCAGCATTGTATCACTCCTTTGCAAAAAAGAAACCACATAATGTGGTCAACTTTCATTTACTTAATTTTATCATTAATAATTTTTATTGTCAACAAAATGTAATCGTTATCAAATTTATAATTTATCTTATTACACTTTATGTATTAAAGTATCTAAAGCATCATATTTTTCTTGCTTATCTTTAATATGTAACCTTTTCATCAGTTTCAAGGTTATTGAATTCAATATAATTATTAATAGATATTAATTTTCTTTATATTACAAATCCATCAAATGTTTAATTAAATTCCGCTTTGACGTTTATTTTTTCTTACCTCATCAATTATTGCACATACTATTCCAATTGCTGTGAATACAAATATCATGAACATATTTTTAATAAATTCCGCTTTGAATTCATTTTGAAGCATAGCCTCTTTAAATGCTTCAATGCCTGTTTTGTTTTCAATAAGTACAGATGAAACTTGAATATACATTAATAAACATGTTCCTAATAAGAAGACAAGAGTAACTCCAGAAACAATTGCATACATATATGCATTGGCTTTACCACCAAATTTCTTATATAAAAAGCATCCTAGCCAAACAGCTACTATTCCAGAAATTGTTGCAACATAACCTAATAAGAAAAGGATAAAAGTAATAATTGCACCTACAAGAGCACCAATTAAGGCACCACCTAATCCTTTTAAAATATTATTGGGTTGACTATCAAATTCCTTGTTTCTGCTTTCTATTTCTTGATTAATTTCAGAAATACATTCATTATCTAGCGTTATTCTTACACCATTAATAACACAACACTTTTTGTTTGTTTCATCGAACTTCATGGCACATACAGGACAATATTCAAAATCTAAAGCTTCAGCATTTTTCAATGTTTCAATTGCTCCTTTGATTATGTCATTTAATCTTGTCATTAACTTACCCATTGTAGTATCATTTAAACCTAAAACTAATCCATATCTATCAAATGACACATTTAATCTCTTAATATTTTTTGCATCTAGCTCAGCTTTAACTCTACTTTTTTGTTCATCTGTTATAAAAGTGGAAATGTGCACACGTACAGGATAACTATAATCTTGTTCTAAATAAATATTAACCTCATAACCATTAACAATCCCATAACCAACTTGACCATTTACATCATAGCCAAATTCCTTGCAAAAATTTTCTAATTTCTTGTTCATAACTTTCTCCTTTATTTTACTTTTATTATATAATTTTCTTTTCTTGGAAGTGCTGGTTTTATGCCACCTTCATAAGCATAACCAAGAATGCAATTACCAATACCCACATAATTTGTTGGAATATTCCATTCTTTTAATAATTCTTTTCCTTCTTCTGTCTCAAAAACCTCTTTAGCCCTAAATATATAACAAGAAGCAACTCCCACTGCTTGAGCAGCGTTCATTAAATTACCCATAACAAGGCTACCATCATACAAATATGTTCTTATGCTAGGATCTGCCAGAACAATTAAAAGAGTTGGTGCGTCATAAAATGGATCGCCATTACCTCCCATAACTTTAGCGTTCATTAAGGAAATTTTTTTTATTAACTCTTTATTTTGAATACATACAATAACCGGTGATTGTCTGCCCATTCCTGTTGGAGCATACGTACCAGCTTCCAAAATTTGGTTTAATTGCTCATCAGTTATTTGCTTATCTAAATACTTTCTACAGCTTCTTCTTTCTTTTAAATCTTTTAAAGTTTCAATCATAAAAACCTCCATCGTTAACAATTTATTTTCTTTATTTCTTTGCATGGATTGCCAGCAGCAAAAACATTTTCAGGAATATCCTTTGTTACAACCGATCCTGCTCCTATAACTGTTCCGCTACCTATAGTAACGCCACCACATATAACAACATTAGAACATATCCAAACATCATTTTCTATATTTATAGGCTTCCCCATTTCTCTATCTGTAAGTACACCCTTATCATTAACATACATTCTTCGCTCATCTTTCTTTAAGGGATGAAGCGGTGTTACTATAGATACATTAGGGCCAATAAATACATTATCGCCAATTGTTACTAAACATGTATCTAAAATTGTTAGATTAAAATTTGCATAACAAATTTTTTCAAAAGAAGTATTTATGCCATAATCTATATAAATTGGTCCTTCTAAATAAACATTATTATTTTGAGGAATTAATTTATCTAAAATTCTTTTTCTTTTGCCAGTTAAATGAGTATTATTATACTTATAAAATAGTTTATGGGTTTTATCTCTCGTTTTCTTTAAAAAGTTATCACTTGGATCATAGACTTCACAATTAATCATTTTTTTGTAATTTTCATTCTCAATTTTATTCATATACTTCACTTGATTATTTATGTTTATTATACCATATTATTTCTAAAAAAGAAAGGATTTATTTATTTTAAATTAAAAAATAAGAGCTAAAGAGCTCTTAATAAAATTATTTATTTTTTGTAATTTCATAACAAATACATGTTTTTATCTCTTTTTGATATTCAAATTTTTCTTTTTTTCCTGTATTTACCATCTGACACTTTTCCATAACTTTTTGACTAGCAATATTTCCTTCAAAGAAACTTGCTTTAACTTTTTCATAACCAATACCAAAAAGGTAATCAATAAATATTTGCAGGGCTTTTGTTGCTATACCTCTATTTTGATATGTTGGTAAGATACAATACCCAACTTCGATTTCTTTATTATTCTTTGAAACTTCATTAATTAACCCTACTAGTGTTTTATCATAATATATTCCAAAAACTAGTATGTCTTCTATATATGATAGAGTTTGTAAAAAGGTTGCATATTCAAAAGCTTCTTTATTAGTTTTAAAATCATCTATCATATAAGTTTTTTTGATATTCTCACTTGTAATAATGTCATATAAGTTATTTATAGAACTATCATCAATTGATTTTAAAGTAATCGGGTAGAATTCAATTTTTTTCTCTTTAATTTTTTTAGCTGTTATTACAGTGTAACTATAAGCATTAATAGTAAACAAATAATTTTTAAAATGTACATAATAGTTCTTACCCTTTCTATATATTATAGAATTATGGATAATACTTTTGATGTAATTTATTACATCACCTTCAATACTTGTATTTTTCTTTATACGTTCTAAACCCATTGTAGTTGTATGTATTTTATTTATATTATCTAATACGATTCTATTATTATTCATCATATGTCTATCTCCTCCCCACAAGATAAATATTTTATATTTTTATTTTTAGATGATAAATATGAATAATTCTTTTTACCTGTACAGTGACACGTATAAAAACATGTCTTATAACTATTTAGTTTAGCACCTAAATTATCTAAATATAATTTATCAACACTTTGCTTTGTTATTGGATCATATAAATGAAAACCGCCAATACAAATATCAATAGGTTCTTTGGCACTTTCTAAGATATTAATTACACCATTATGCCCGCAACCCATTATCAAGACTACTTTATTTTCTTTGATTATTAAATTTTGTTCGTGGATAAATTTATCTTTGTTTTTATTTTCGTCAAGTAAGTTTTTATTCATTGGTGAAGGTAGTTCATTACCTTTAGAAGTAAAAAGGCGTATGTTTTCATCAATTTTATAATCTCCATTTATCATAACTATACGATTATTTGTGATATTCTTTAGACCTATATTTATATATATAAATAAAAACTTAGAATAGTATTTTCTAAATGCTGATTCTTGAATATAAATTTTAGCTTTTGAATTAATTTTCAAAAAAGACTTTAACCCTCCCCCATGGTCAATGTGGCCATGAGAGATAATAACTATATCTATTTCCTCTAAATCAATTTTCTTTAGTTTAGCATTTTTGATATATGTTTCATCAGGTCCAAGATCAAATAAAATCTTATGTTTTAATGTTTCTATATAAAGACATAACCCATGTTTAGGCTTTAAGTTTGTATTTGATGTGTTTTCTAAAAGTGAAATAATTTTCATTTATATTTAACCTCCATAAAAAAATATGATATGCAAGCATATCATAATTAATTGTCAATGGAGCAGGTAACGAGAATCGAACTCGCACTAGCAGCTTGGAAGGCTGTTGTTCTACCATTAAACCATACCTGCAATGGTCGGGAAAACAGGATTCGAACCTGCGACATCTTGGTCCCAAACCAAGCGCTCTACCAAGCTGAGCTATTTCCCGAAGAACGATATAAATTATATATCATTTTGTTTAAAAAGTCAAGAAGACTTTTATTTTTTTAAAATGGCGTGCCCAAGAGGACTTGAACCCCCAGCCTTCTGATCCGTAGTCAGACGCTCTATCCAATTGAGCTATAGGCACATAATGGCGGTTCCAACGGGACTTGAACCCGCGATCTCCAGTGTGACAGACTGGCATGTTAACCACTACACCATGGAACCATTGCTACAATATTATAGCACAACCGATATAAATACGCAAGAGTTTTTTTATTTTTTTCATTATTTTTACATAAAAAAGGTATGTTTACCTTTTTTTTCTAAACATACCCTTGATTAAGCTATAATCCTAATTCCTTTTTTAAATTCTCAATAAGAATAGCTGTGTCTTTTCCACCCTTATTAGTTAGTAGAATAAATTCATATTTAATTTTTTCGTTTTTCTTAACGTATCCAATAATCGTATTTGTTCCTATCGTATCACCGCAGTGATAAATTAGGTCCATATCTCCTAATTTCTTTACCCTCAAGCCTAAACCATATTCGATGCTAATTCCGTTGATTGTGTGTGCTTTAATCATTTGCGAGTAAGGTTCTTTAAGATTTTCAATTACTTTTAACCATTTTTTTAAATCAGGAATTGATGAATATATACCACCATCACCTAAAGTAGCACTACACCAATATTGATCCTTTAAGACTAGTTTCCCATTTTGTTCAATATGGCCATATGCCCTTGGCTTGATAACAGTTACTTTTTCTAAATTAAGTTTTGTATTTAATAAACCATTCTTTTCGAAAACTTCTTTTCGTAGGTATTCTTCTAACCTTTCATTGGCTACTTTTTGAATTATTAGACCAAGTAGTACGTAAGCAGTATTGCTATATTGATATTTTTCTCCTGTTTTAAAATATTGTCTATCAGTATTTCTTACAAATTCTAAAACTTCTTCATCTGATACTTGTTTGTAGTTTTCATCTGTTTCTTCGTAGTGAGGCATATCTTCATAATCTAATAACCCAGAAGTATGATTAAGTAAATTCTTTATTGTAATTTCTTTTGTATATTCTGGCATATTAGGAAAAAAATCATATAAAGTATCTTCAAGAGATATTTTATTTTTTTCTACTAATGTCATAATAGCGTAAGCAATAAATTGTTTTGTTACACTAGCTAATCTAAAATTAGTATTTTCTCTTATTGCTTCACATGTATTTATATTTGCAAAACCACTATACTCTTCTACTTCTTCATTTTCACTTTTGAAATAGAATCCATATCCTTGATAGGCATCATCAATTAAACCTTTCAATAAATTTGGCTTTTGTGTCATTACAAATGAATTTGTAAAACTTTCTTCATATGTAGGAGGATAAATATTCTCTCCATAAGATTTAATAACATCCACAGGTAAATACAATTCCCCTTTTTGAGTATTTCTTTTTTCTACTCTTTTTATACATTCTTTATAATTTGTTGGAAAATAATAACCATAGATTTGATAATCTTTAATATATAAGTTTACATTTTCTTTGAAACGATCCCTTACTTTTTTTGTTGTGTTTGTAGCATCAAAAATACAATTATCTTTTTCTAAAAGAATATCACCAATCATTTTATAAACAGTTGGCCATACATCTTTTTCGTCCATTTGTGGATGATTAGCTCTAACGATATCTGTTGAAACAACATCGTATCCTTTTTCACTTGCTAGTTTTTTTACAAAAGTAGTTTTACCACTGCCTGGAATACCTATCATCATGTGTATTGTTTTCATTTTTACCTTCCGTTGTTTATCATTAATATTTCTGCTGACATTGTTCTTAGTAAAGTTCCTGTAGCATCAGAACCATAATCCCAGAACATTATGCCTCCTAAGTTATATTGTTCAGTCATACGACATTTTGTTATAATTGCTTGTGAATCATCATATGTTATGAAATACTCACCATCTGATAAATAGTATGCTCCAGTTGATTGGTCAAATACTTTTACATACTTGCTATCTTTCATCATCTCTACAATTGCAGTATAGTGAATTGTTGTGGCACTTTCAGTGGCTTTGTTTAGAGCTTGTTCTGGAGTAGTTGGAGTTTTAAGTTTTGAAATTTTACCATAGAAAGCAGCACCAATAACTATTTTATTATAATCCATTCCGCCATCATGATATGTATCCATCGCTGATTTAGCCGAGTATGCTCTATTTCCCTTGAACGGATTGCTATGATGTGAAGCAACTCCACTATTGTTTAAATCATATGTCATAATGTGAGCAAAATCTAAGTATTTATTTATTTCACTTACCTCATAAAATCTATCTACGTTAACTCCACCAATTAGGCCAGCAGTTAGTAATAATCCTTCTTTATAGTTATCTAAAGCTTCTCTTAATTCTTTAAGCAACAGTGTAAAATTAGCTTTGTCAACAGGTTTTGAATCGCCTAAGCCTTCCCAACTTGGATATTCCCAGTCAATATCAAATCCATCAAGATTATATTTCTTTAAAATTTCCATCATTGAGTCTATAAATACTTTACGACTTTCCTGTGTTAGGCAGGCATCACTAAATCCATAAGTATCTTTTCCACCGCCACCAATAGAAAGTACCATTCTTACACCGGTGCTACGACGTAATTTTATATTTTCATTCAAATATTTTAATTCACTTATATCACATATTCCATTTCTCACTCTTGCAAAGCAGTAATTGATTACATCTATTCTGCGAGCATCATCTTCTGTCATTAGATGTGATGTTCCTTCATAGAAGTATCCAAATATGTGTTTTTTACTATTATCCCATGGCCTTAAAATAACAGGTCCTAAACCTTTTATTAAAACATCCCATGTGTATGTTTTTTCTAAATACTCATTTTTAATTGTTAGTGTAATAGTTACAACTTTGTCATCATCAAATCTTGTTACGTTACCAGTAGGACTTAAAACATCAGCATTTGATGAAGAATATAACAAAGTAAATTTATATCCATAATCCTTTGAAGATGGTAGATTAATTTTTTCTGTAGCTTCCGTTGGAATGATATCACATAAATCTTGATATATCTTCTCGCTAAGTTCTAATGATTCAAGCATACCAACATATTCTTCATAACCCCATTCAGAATAAACATTTACTGTAAATGTTACTGTTAATGTTTTATCGCCTTCAACATAAGTTCCTGTTATAACAGTTTCAATTGGTTCATCAGTTATATTTTCTTCAAAAGAAGTTGGAGTGCAATTTCCTTTTTCTAATTTAACATCTTTTGTAGTTCCATCGCTATATGTTACTGTAAAAATATAATCTGTTAGATCCAACTCATATTCATATGTATAATAATCTTTTCCAACTTGTTTAACTTCTATTTTTACTGGTTCAATTGCCTTAACATTTATTTTTACCTGTGCAGTTTTTGTTACATCTTCACTTGTATATGATATTGTTATTATTTTTTCACCAGTTTCTTTGAATTCATCTACATAGTCAATCATATCAAGAGTAACTGTTTTCTCTTCTTTTGATTTATCTGAATATATACACTCAATAACATATCCATTAACATCGAACTTTTCCCCAACTAAATACTCTGTTTTACCTTTTTCTTTTACACTTATACTTTCAAGTGTTATTTTTTCTAATGGTTTTACCATAACAATTATTGTCGTTTTTAGTATTACACCATTTTCTTTATATTCAACGTAAATCTTTTTTTCGCCTTCGCTTTGAAACTTATCCACATTAATCATTGTTTCATCTAGATTTACTTCTTTAGTTTTCCCATCTATAGTTACAAGTAAAGTATATCCTTCACATGAAAACCTTTCACCAACATAATATTCTTCTTTACCTTTTTCTTTTAATTCTATTGAATTATTTTTACTCACACATCCTAATAAACTAACCACTAAGGCCATTATTAAAACTAATAGTATCTTTTTCATTAGCTTCACCTCGTTATAATTTTATATACGTTTATTTTATCATATTATTCTCTTTTTTAAAAGATATTTTTTGAAATAACAAATTCCATTTTTTAATAATTTATTGATTAGTATTCTTCAATTGTGATATAATAATTATACAAACTTCTAGGAGGTACTTAATGAATAAATTAAATGTCTTTTCAGAAATTGGACCATTAAAAACTGTTCTTCTGCATGAACCTGGGGAAGAGCTTGAAAATTTAACTCCAACTATCTTATCTGATCTTTTATTTGATGATATTCCCTGGCTGCCACTAGCTATTGAGGAACATCGAAGTTTTGCTAAGGTCTTACGAGAAAATGGTGTTGAAGTTGTCTATTTAACTGATTTAGTTACTGAAAGCTTAGACACAAATCCAAGAGTAAAAAATGAATTTATTAAAGAATTCATTCAAGAAGCAAATATTGCTAGCGAAACATTATCATTTTACACAGAAGAATATTTAAAATCATTTACAAATACAAAGGAAATGGTTAAAAAGACTATGTCTGGTATTAGAAAAGATGAAATACCTAACTTTTCAAAACGTACATTAAGTGATTATATTTCTGATTATCCTTTTGTAACTGATCCAATGCCAAATCTTTATTTTACAAGAGATCCATTTGCAATCATAGGCAATGGTGTATCTTTAAACAAAATGAAAACTACAACAAGATCTCGCGAAACAATCTATGGTAAATATATTTTCAAATATCATCCAATTTATAAAACTAATAATTTATTTTATAATCGCGATTATAAAACAAGTATTGAAGGTGGAGATATAATAGTTTTAAATAGTAAAATTATTTGTGTTGGCATTAGTGAAAGGACACATCCTTCATCAATTGAAAAGCTTGCAAAGAATATTTTTGAAAGATCAGCATTTGAAATTGTCTTGGCTTTTGATTTGCCTAAACGTAGATCATTTATGCATCTTGATACTGTCTTTACACAAGTTGATTATAATAAATTTACTGTTCATTCACATTGTACTAATAATTTTAAAGTTTTTGACCTAACTAAAAATAAAACAGAAGAAAATAAGCTTATTGTTAGAGAAATTAACGATACCATTTCTAATATTCTTTCTAATTATTTAGGAAATGATGTAGTTTTAATCAAATGCGGTGGAGAAGATTCTATTTCTTCTGATCGTGAGCAATGGAGTGATGGTGCTAATACACTAGCTATTGCTCCTGGAAAAGTAATTGTTTACAATCGTAATCATATTACTAATACAATTCTTAAAGAAAATAACGTAGATGTAATCCCAATCCCTTCTAGTGAATTGTCACGAGGACGTGGCGGTCCTAGATGTATGTGTATGCCATTATATAGAAAATAACATGGAGGATAATTATGAATTTATACAATCGCAATCTGCTTACATTACTTGATTATAGTCCTGAAGAAGTTATGTATCTTTTAAACCTTTCTTCAGAACTTAAGAAAATGAAAAAAGAAGGTAAAGAAACCCATGTTCTTAAAAACAAAAACATCGCCTTGCTCTTTGAAAAAGATAGTACTCGTACTCGTTGCTCTTTTGAAGTTGCCGCATATGACCTTGGTATGCATGTTACATACTTAGGTCCTACTGGATCACAAATGGGTAAAAAAGAGAGTATCAAAGATACTGCTAGAGTTTTAGGAAGAATGTTTGATGGAATTGAATTTCGAGGATTCAAACATGAAACTGTAGAAGAATTAGCAGCCTATGCTAATGTACCTGTTTGGAATGGATTAACTGATAGGTATCACCCAACCCAAGTGCTTGCTGATGCCTTAACTATTCTTGAACATAAAGGAAAATTAAAGGGTATTAAAATGGCTTACCTTGGTGATGCTCGTTATAATATGGGTAATTCTTTAATGATTATGAGTGCTAAACTTGGTTTAGATTTCCGTGCTGTTGGCCCAAAAAGTCTAATGCCATCTAAAGAACTTGTAGAAAAGTGTTTAGAAGTATGTAAAGAAACATCTGGGAAAATTACTCTTACTGAATCAATTGAGGAAGGTGTAAAAGATGTAGATGTTGTTGTAACTGATGTATGGGTATCTATGGGTGAACCAGATAGCGTTTGGAAAGAACGTATTGAAATGCTTTTACCTTATCAAGTTAATAAAAACGTTATGGCCCTTGCTAAAGATGATGCCATCTTTCTTCACTGCTTACCTTCCTTCCATAATCTTGAAACAAAAATCGGAATGGAAATCTATGAAAAATACGGGTTAAATGGATTAGAAGTAACCGAAGACGTTTTTGAAAGCGAGCAATCTGTCGTTTTTGATGAGGCTGAAAATAGACTTCACACAATTAAAGCCGTTATATACGCAACAATGGTGAAAGATGAGTAGAGTAGTAATTGCTTTAGGAGGAAATGCTTTAGGTAATACTCCAACTGAACAAATCGAAAGAGCCCATGCTACTGCAAAATCTCTTATTCCTATAATTAAAGCAGGATACAAAGTTGTTTTAACTCATGGAAATGGTCCTCAAGTTGGTTTAATAAATTTAGCTTTTGAAGAAGGTAATAAAATCAATAAAAAAATATCAGAAATGCCTTTTCCTGAGTGTGGCGCTATGAGTCAGGGATACATTGGATATCATTTACAAAATGCTTTATATGATGCTCTCACAAATGAAGGTATTCAAAAAAATGTCGTTCCTTTGATTACACGTGTTGTTGTGTCTGAAAATGATCCCGCCTTTGAGAATCCAACAAAACCTATAGGTTCATTTTATACATACGAAGAAGCAATTACAAAACCATTTCCAACTAAAGAAGATGCTGGAAGAGGTTATCGTCGTGTTGTTCCTAGTCCTAAGCCTATTGATATTCTTGAAGCTAATTCTATCAAATATCTAATGGATTATGCAATTGTTATTTGTACTGGTGGTGGAGGTATTCCTGTCATTAAAAAGAATAATAGTTACTTAGGCATCCCTTCTGTCATAGATAAAGATTTTGCTTCAAGCAAACTTGGCGAACTAATTGATGCCGATATTCTTTTAATTCTTACTGCAGTTAGTAATGTTTGTTTACACTTCAACAAAGAAAATCAAACTGAACTTAAAGAAGTATCCGTAAGTGAATTAATTAACTACAATAACCAAAATGAATTTTCAGAAGGAAGCATGAAACCAAAAGTCGAAGCAGCAATCAAATTTGTTCAAGGTGCAGATCATAGAATAGCAATAATAACTTCAATTGAAAATGCCTATGAATCTCTACTTGGCTTAAAAGGTACAATAATAAAAAAATAAAATGATGTGGCAAAAGTCACATCCTTTATTTTATTCTTAAACTCCCTTTCCCCGAATTAAGAACAATACTCTTTATTCCTATCTCTTTATATGTTTTAAGTAGACATAGCATTAGCTTATCATTATCAACTTCTTCTGATAACTTATCAATTGATATTGTTAATTCATCACCTTGTAGATTAATTTCTTTAACTTCTGTACAGAAAACTAAAGGACTAGTAAGATGAGTTTCAACACTATTCATTTTTTCATTATATAAGCTAAATATTTCGCGATAATCATTCTTATTGGCAATTGATACCTTAACAGCTTTAATCTCCTTTTCTTCATCTAAGAGGTAAAGATCTATTTCCTCTGAATCTGCTAACTTATCAATATAAAAAACATTATAGTTAGGTTCTTTATCATAATAAACAACAAAAATAAAGATTCCCAAACTAAAAAGTAAAATTAATAATAAATAAACATTTTTTAAGTTACCCATAGTAAATTATATTATGTTCATTAAATTATTATGTTATTTCTTTTCATGAAGTTTTTTTGTTAATTCTTTTGAGCATTTAAAAGAAATGCGAAAATATTCATTATTTGATTTACTTCCATCTATTGGAGAAAATTGGTTTTTAGCTTTTATAAATGATTTTTGAAATGTACCAAAACTAGAAATATTTGTTTTCTCATTAGATGCAATTTCATCACTTAATAATTCTATAAACTCATCTATTACATTTTGAACAATATATTTAGGAACGTTTGTTTTTTCACTAATTATTTTTGCATATTCACTTTTTATCATTATATCACCCAATACAATTATAAATAATTTTTTCAAAAATATCAAGATACAATATTATTTAATTATAGAATTTAAAAATATTAGCATATTTTGTATAATATTTATTTGTTATAATCATCTTTAATCATTCATAGTAAAGAATCGGTAAAAAAGCACATTCTTATCTTGAGGAATTAATCATGCACTTCTTTTCCGTTACAATAATCCTATTCGCACAGACTTGTTTATCAAATATTATCATATCCGATTTTAGGTAACTTTAACTTATATTATAAATAACCTTAGAATAATATAATTTTAAAAGTTCATTATATTAAAACCATTATTTTAATGTTCATTTGTTTAAGGAAACTTATTAGATTTTAAACCAAAAAGGAGCTAATCACTCCTTTTATTTTACAGGTACGCATATTACAGGAACAACTCTACTAGTTAAGTTGTTGTACTTAACATTGCAACTGTAGTACACGTTCCAAAGCGATTATCACTTTCATCATTTTCTCACTCCTTATAAATTTAAATATATATTCTTTATATTTTGTTTAGTATTTATAAATTAAACATCGCTATGGCAGTAAATGAAATAGAATCCACTCCATCATATTCTTTATTATCTTTCATTGTTATTAAATTTATATATTTTCTTTTTTCTTTTATTGCTGGAACAAATTCACCAGAATGTCTAGGTTTGCGTGCAAGATAGCATTTTACATCATCGGCAACATTTGCTTCCTCAAACGGGCTACTGTAACGTAATACCTTGTTTCCATCCTTATCTGTTTCATATTTAGCAACTTTTTCTTTGTCTATCCTTACATACATTCCCCTTGTCCATACTCTTTTTTCAAGTCTTCCTCGTCTCGATACTGAATTAATATCTTTTGTATAAAGAGAGTTACTGAATAATAATGACATATCCTTTTCTTGTATTTCTATATAAAAGAATGTATTAAACTCTTCGCTAAAAAAATCAACAACAAAATAAGCTAGTTTATCTTCTTCATTGTAAAGAGGCCTTAATTTATAAGTTACTCCTTCCTTTAAATAGTTTTCTTCTATTATTTTAGATACATTTTTTATATGTTCTTCATCTGTATAATTACTTGCTTTTTTACATCCCATTAAACTTGTAATTAATAATAAAACTATAATTATTAAACTTATTTTTTTCATACTTTTCTTTCCTTTCTTTATATTTACATTACTTTTTGCTTATTTGATTAGTATAAATTATATACTAATCATAAAGACTCTTTGATGATTCTTTTCAAAAACAAATAAATCTTCATTTTGATTCCTCCTCGTATAATATTTTATTATTTCATAAACTAAATAATTAACAAATACGCGAAAAAACCCTTTACCTAAAAAGAGTATAGATTGTGCTACGTATATTGCTGCGGATATTGTTACGTATTTAAGGTGTGTTTTATAGTGTATTATTAATTATTACAACCATATTTTACCATATATTTTTATATAAGGTAAGAAATATTTAATTAAATGTTTAAAAATGCGGTTTCCCGCATCTTATATGTTCTCATCATGGGTTTCTTCGTTTGTATCTACTTCTTCTTTAGGTTTTTCCACACTAACTATTTCTTCTTTGCTTTTATTTCTTATTTTAAGTAAATATTTAATTAAGAAGTAAACAGGAACAGCACCTAAAACCATAATAATTGACCAAAATTGTGATGGTGTTAATCCGGGGATAAATTCTCCACGATAATCATCTCTTAAAAACTCAAGGAAAAATCTCCAAATACCATAAGCACCTAAATATATTGAAAAACCATATTTAAAGTTTTTCTTTAAAACAAGTAATAGTAACACTCCAAATAATACAAATAAGAAGAATGCTTCAAAAAGTTGTGTTGGATAAACTAAGCCTTCCTCTGGAAACTTCATAGCAAGGAAATAGAAGAAATCGCCTTCGACTGCTTTTCTTCCTCCGCAACATCCAGCAAAGAAACATCCAATTCTACCAAACGCATGTGCTACAGTTATACAACATGGAACTATAGGTAATACATCAACGATTCTACCTGTAAGTTTTTTTCTAAATATCATATAGATAACAATAAATGTTCCAGCTCCGCCGATTAATCCTCCAATAAAAGTGATTCCAGCATTCATAAAGTCAAATTTTCCACTATCTATAAAGTCATATACTGCTTGGAATAATTTTGCAAAGAAGAATCCTAACAAAATAGCAACATAAGCAGTTGTCTCTACAAAATCTAGAAATTTTTTGTCAACATTTGTTTTCTTACCTAGCCACCTTAAAACAACGATACATACTAATATGCCTATAGCGATACATATTCCGTATAAGGTAACAAAATCACCAATTAATGGTTTACTATACATTTATTTTCCTCCTTTGCCTTTCTTTAGAAGGTCATCTTTTATATCCCATAGTTTTTGTGATAAATCTACATAATAATTGTGAGGATTTTCAAATCTTTTTACTTCATCCCATAATTCTTTAACTTGAGATTTACAATATTCTTGTATATCTTTCATACTTGGAGTTTCATAGATTACTTCTCCGTCTTTTACAACTTGAACTAGTAATTCTTGAACATGATAATTATCTACCATTTGTCTTTTCCAAGTTACTTCTGGGTCAAATATTTCTATTGGACCTTCTGGAGCTTTTTCATCATATACTGTTATTAAATCAGCAATTGCTTTATTTGTATCATTTGATATTAGTCTATAAACTTTTTTAAAGTGAGGGTTAGTTATTTTTTCTACATTCTCACTTATTTTAATCTTTGGAATGATAATATTATTTTTCTCAACAGCAGCAAGTTTATACACTCCATCAAACACAGGACTATTTTTACTAGTGATTAGTCTTTCACCAACACCAAAAGAGTCAACTTTTGCATCTTGGAAAAATAAATCTCTAATTATGTATTCATCTAATGAATTTGAAGCAACAATCTTACAATCTTCATATCCAGCTTTGTCAAGCATTTCACGAGCTTTACGTGAATAATAAGCAATATCACCAGAGTCAATTCTAATTCCTTTAGGTCTTTTACCTAATGGTTTTAAAACTTCATTGAAAGCTTTTATAGCATTTGGTACACCGCTTCGCAAAATATCAAATGTGTCAACTAATAAAACTACATCATCTGGATATACTTCACAGTATTTTTTAAATGCTAAATACTCAGTGTCAAACATTTGCACCCAAGAATGTGCCATTGTTCCTGTAACAGGAACATTAAACAAATAATCAGTTAATACATTTGATGTACCAACGCAGCCTCCAATATAAGCTGCACGAGCACCATATGTTGCCGCAAGTGGTCCGTGGGCTCTTCTAGCACCGAATTCTGAAATTGCATGTTTATTTGAAGCTCTAACAATTCGATTAGCTTTTGTGGCAATTAGTGAATTATGATTTAGTGCTGATAAAACAAATGTTTCTAGAAATTGTGCTTCAATAGCATTACCTCTAACAATCATAATTGGTTCTTTAGGGAAAATAACTGTTCCTTCTTTTACAGCATAAATGTCACCAGTAAACCTAAATGTTTTCAGATATTCTAAAAACTCTTCAGAAAAACATTTTTTGCTTCTTAAATATGCTATTTCATCATCTGTAAAATGAATATTCTTTATGTATTCTAAAACTTGTTCAAGACCAGCGGCAATAGCAAAACCTCCACCATCAGGAATAGTTCTAAAAAAGACATCAAAGTAACAAATTTGATCTTTTATATCACTTTGAAAATAACCATTTGCCATAGTTAATTCATAGAAATCACACATTAGAGTAAAATTATAATCAGTCATCTTTTTAACCTTCCTTCATTTTATTTATTGATTATGTATATTATACACTATTTCAATGATTATTAAAAGTTTTTTATTTTTTATCTTATAATTGGAAATGTTTTCATACACATTTTGTCTAAAAAAGTAATATAATATTTGTTGGGTGATTTTATGATACTATTAACAAACATATTTCAAAATATTGACACAAATAGTCCGTACTACTATCTGACTATGTTATGTCTTATGATTCTTTTAGGACTTGTGCTTGGTAAACTTGCTGAGAAAATAGGTATTCCTGCAGTTACTGGATACATTTTAGCTGGTGTAATTGTTGGTCCAGTTTTAAAACTGGTTACTGAGAAGGTTGTTGACGGACTAGAAATTATTTCAAACATTGCTATCGGTTTTATTGCATTCTCAATTGGAATGGAACTTTGGTTTCCAAAATATAAAAATAGTTCAAAACAAATATTAATTATTACTGCTGTACAGGCAATAACTACAACCCTTGTTGTTATTGGAGCAACATATATTTTTAAACAAGACTTGCCATTATCACTTATGCTTGGTGCAATAGCTTGTGCTACTGCTCCTGCCCCTATAATGATGATTGTAAAAAGATACAAGGCTTCTGGACCTGTTACAGATACACTACTTCCTGTAGTCGGCTTAGATGATGGCGTTGGAATTATTATCTTTGGTGTTTGCTTGTCAGTTTCTAAGGCTCTAATTGGTGGCGGAGAAGTTAAAATTGGCGAAGCTATCCTTAAACCTTTATTAGAACTAGGACTTTCAATAGTTTTAGGAGCAGTTATTGGTTTTATCTTAGGTATACTTTCTAACAAACTAATTAAAAAACTTGGAAAACACGAAAGAAATGATACTTACTTAACCGTTTCCTTAATTAGTGTTTTTATAAGTGTTACTGCTGCACATACTTTCAATCTTTCTTCAATACTTGTACCGATGACAATAGGTATTGTATTTACGAATATGATAGATAAGGAATCTTTCAAAACTGAGTCTAAAGTCGTTGATAAATTTACTCCTCCACTAATGATTGCTTTCTTTACTCTTGCTGGTGCCGAGTTAGACTTTAAAATTCTAATAAGTGCAGGATTAATTGGTATCGTATATATTATTGCGAGAATTATTGGTAAGTTTGGCGGTGCATACATTGGATCAGCAATTTCTAAAAGTGACAAAGTAATTAGAAATAACTTAGGTTTTACCTTACTACCTCAAGGTGGTGTTGCTATAGGTATGGTATTCTCTGCTGGTAGTGAACTTGGTGATTTAGGAAGAACTATTCAAACTATTGTTTTAGCAGGTATTTTCATTTATGAATTATTTGGGCCAGTACTTGTAAAATACATCTTAACAAAAATTGGGGAAACACATGACAAAGATGTTGCTTGTGATGAAACGATTACCCCAGTAGAAGCAAAATAAAAATCTCTTTCACAGAGATTTTTTATTTTTCTTTATTTGGCAGAGTATAATCTAAAATTAATGCCACAGCAAAAATCATAATAATATAACTATTTCCAAGTGATTTAATTATATCTGGAGCTTTATCGAAGCAATTAACTAGTGGTAAACCAATGCCTATTACTATTGATAGTGATATAATAATGAGATTTCTATTTGTAAATTTACACTCGCTTATCATCTTTATTCCTGTTACAATAATTGAACCAAAAAGCATTAACATTGATCCACCAATAACAGCACTAGGTATAGTTCTAAACACTGAGCCTATAGCAGGAAAGAAAGAAGCTATTATGACAATTATTCCACACCACAAAAAACATTTTTTATTGATAACTTTTGTATTGTTCATAAGAGCAACATTTTCCCCATATGGAGTAAGCGGAAAAGCTCCAAATAGAGCTGCTACTGAACTTAATAATCCTGTTGCCATAATACTTCCACCAATTTGCTGCGGAGTAGTTTCTTCATTTAATATACCTTTGTTTATTGTATATGTATTACCAACACTATCAGTTGTCCCTGCAATGTATATAATTAATATTGATAGAATACTTGCAAAGTCAAAACTAATTAATGAAAAATCAACTAATTTTGGATATGTTATTACAGAAACATTTTCCATACTTGAAAAATCAACAATACCTAATATTAATGAAAATATATACCCAACAATTATTCCAAAAAGAACATTTAATTCTTTTATCATGCCTTTACCTAAGGTGTGAACTAAAAGGCACGTTATTAGTGATATTGTTCCAACTAAGATATTTTTCCAAGATCCAAAGTCGCTACTTCCCTCTCCACCAGCAAATGAACTAGCCCCAACTTTTAAAAGTGTGAACCCTATACCCAAAACTACTAGGCCAGAAACAATAGGACTTACTAAATTTTTCCAGAACTTTCCAAAAAGCCCTAATATGCCTATTATTAATCCACCGACAATACAAGAACCAATTGCAGTCCCATAACCATTTGTTTTTCCAATTGAAACAACAATGGCAATATATGCAAAGCCTGTCCCCATAACAAGTGGAAGTCTAGCTCCTATCTTCCAAAGACCATATACTTGTACTATCGTACATATCCCAGCAACAAATAATGAGTTTTGAATGATATCTATTGTATTCACTTCTTCAGCATTGATTTGACTTAATATAATAATAATTGCACTAATATTTGATATTATCATTGTCATTGCATGTTCAATTCCAAATGGAAAGGCTTTTTTAAAGCCTATTTTTTCATTTAGAGTATATATGCCATCGACTTTGTTTTCGTTTTCCATGTTCATACCTCATTTCATTCTTTAAAGTAGGAATAGTATTATATCACAAATCATCTTAAAAGTATAGAATTTTTTTAAAAAAGGCTCATTAAATAAGCCTTTAAATCATTTTATTCTTAACAATATATTGAGCTATTTGAACAGCATTTGCAGCTGCACCCTTTCTAACGTTATCAGCAACACAGTATAAAAGTAATCCATTTTCGGTGCTTAAATCTTTTCGTATGCGCCCAACATATATTAAATTATTTCCTGTAGATAGAATAGAAACTGGATATTTATGGTTCTTTAAATCATCAACTAAGATAAGTCCTGGATAACTTGCAATTTTCTTTCTAACATCTTCTATTGAAAATTCTTTTTCTAGTTCAACTTGAATAGAAACTCCATGAGAATTACGAACAGGAACACGAACACAAGTTGCTGAAACAGGTAAATTAGGCATATGCAACATTTTTCTAGTTTCATTCACCATTTTCATTTCTTCTTTTGTATAACCATTTTCTAGCCAGGAATCTATTTCAGGAATACATGTTTGGGAAATTGGATATGGATAGAATTCATTTTTCTTTCCTTCAAGAGTGTTTTCTAAATCTTTTATTCCTTTCATACCACTTCCACTTACTGCTTGATAAGTTGTATAGTTTACCCTTTTAATTCCATATTCTTCTAAAGCCTTTAAAGGGACAATTGATTGAATTGTAGAACAGTTAGGATTTGAAATAATTCCATGATTACGAATATCTTCAGGATTTACTTCTGGAACAACTAAAGGCAAATCTGGATAGTTTCTAAAAGTCGATGAATTATCAATAACTATAGCCCCTTTAGCTGCTGCAATTGGACAATATTCTAACGATACTTTACCTCCTGCACTAAATAAAGCTATATCTATATTTTCAAAAGAATCTTTGTTTAATTCTTCAACTATATATTCTTTGCCATCATATATTATTTTTTTGCCCGCACTTTTGCTACTTGCAAGTAATCTTAAATTATTAATGGGGAACTTTTCTTCTTCGAGCACTTTTAAAAAAGTACTTCCGACTAATCCAGTTGCCCCTACAATTGCTACATTATATTTTTTCATTTTACTCTCCTATTCTTGCGTAAAAATAAACATCTTTCAATAAGTCTTTTATTACGCTAAAATTTACTAATTTTGTTATGATTTGATTATTTTCTATTGTTTCTATTATATCTTTGTTAACTAAATTAATATTTTTTACTCTGATATAATATCTATTTTTTTCTTTACTATCTTTATATGTTTTTTTGCTATTTTCATAAAAACTATAGTTTTTATCATTATTCTTTATCATTATTAAGTCATTAACTATTGCATTTGCAGTAGGATATCTTCCAGCTCCTTTTCCAAAGAATGACAATTTATCATTTATTGATGCATTAACCTCAATTATATTATTTTCATCATTTACATGTGATAATAAATTAGATTTAGAGATAAATGTTGGCTCGACTTTTAATTCTATATTTTCATTGACATTTGTTGATGAAGCAATAAACTTAATTACATAACCATATCTATCAGCAAATAAAATGTCATTTTCTGATATAGTACTTATTCCGTAATGCCAAATTTTTTCAATAGGTATTTCTGTTTTATAAGCTATACTAGATAATATACTAATTTTTCTAACCATATCAAGACCTTCTAAATCAGCTGTTGGGTCACTTTCTGCGAAGCCTAACTTTTGAGCCATTTTCAATGCTTCTAAGAAAGTCATTTTTTCACTTGTCATTTTCGATAAAATATAATTTGTGGTACCATTTATTATACCTTTAATTGAATCAACTTCATTTGTTTCAGCAACCATAAACAAGTTTTTGATTATTGGAATTCCTCCACCAACACTTGCTTCGTAGTATAAACTTACTCCCATTTCATTTTTAATTTTAGTTAATTCTTTTATATGTTCAGCAACAACTTCTTTATTTGCTGTAATAACATTTTTTTTGTGTTCTAAAGCTTCTTTTATGCATTTATAGGAAAAATCTTTAGCACCCATGCATTCAACAACTGTATCTATATCATTACTATTTAGTATATCAATAAATGAATTTGTCACTTTTTCAGGAATAATTCTTTGTAACTCTAAATTTCTATCTAATATATATTTTATTTCGATATCTTTCAAAACTTCTGTTGTTTTGATTATATCATATACACCATATCCAACTGTTCCCAATCCTAAAATTGCTATTTTCATAATTATCACTCCTATTCTATAGCGATAAGTTCAGCACTTATTACTCCTTCAGCACCTCTTAATTTCTTTAACAACTCATCAATGTTCATCTGCATATCAAGAACATCAACTGATATATTTACATATGCTAAGTTATTTATAGGCATTTCTTGATTTATTGATAATATATTGCCAGACTCATTTGCTATGTGATTTAAAAGATTTGAGAGAACACCTTTTTTGTTATTTAAAGTAAATGTAAGAATTGCTCTTTTTCCAAGCTCTGATGATGGCTCAAAAACATAATCTTTATACTTGTAATAAGTACCTCTACTTATACCCATTTTCTCACAGGCTTCAGAAATACTCATTTTTTGGGCATTTATTAGCCTTCTTGCTTCAATTACTTGTTCATAATTTTCTCCGCATATTTTTTTGTGTACTACTAAGAAATCATTCTTCATATATTTTACCACCTTTTATTGATGCTTTTAATTCTAAAACTTCATATTCTTTATTTATATCAGTGATTTTTTCTATAATAGAATTTTCAGAGATAAAAAGCATGCATGAACCACTTCCACTAATACAGAATGGTATTTTGTTTATTCTTGAATATTGTAAATATTTTTCACTATCAGGTATTAAAGGGAAACGATATGGTTGATGAATTTTATCTTTAAGCAATTCATATAACATTTCAATGCTTCCTTTTCCTATTGCCTTCGGAAGATTTATTGCTCTACTTAAGCTATATATGGCATCTTCTAAAGGTAATTCTTTAGGTAATACTTTTCTTGCTTCACTCGTTTCTAATTTTACTTCTGGTACTACAATAGTAAAGATTAATTTAGGGTTAACGTAATATTTATTTGTTATTATTTTATCACAATTAACTGTACCCACAAGTGCACCTAATACCGCTGGAGCAATATTGTCTGGATGCCCTTCTATCTCTGTACCAATCTTAATAATTTCTTCTGGCAATAATTTTTTTTCTGAGAAGTAACTAGCAATGATTATTCCTGCTACAATACATGTTGCACTGCTTCCAAGCCCTCTAGTAGAAGGAATGTTACTTTTTATTTCTAGAGTATATTTTACTGGTTTAATATTTAAATATTCATATGTTTTAAGTGATGCCCTTATAACAAGATTGTCTGTATTAGAATACTTTTTAGGCATATTAACAAACGCAAACTCATTAGATTTTTGAAAATAAAATTCATTATATAATGTTAATGCTATACCTAATGAGTCAAAACCTGGTCCTAAATTTGCTGAAGTTGCTGGGACTACTACTTTAACCATTATTACACTCCTTTATTATACTTTTTATTTTTTTTGAAGCATCGTCTATACTTAATATAGTTTTTTTATTTTCTTTTAAATTTTTAAGTTGTTCTGGTTTTTTTACTTTAAGTTCCTTTTCTAAAAAATCAATTGCTTCATTTTCATCTTCAAAATCAAATCCAAAAACCTTAGAAACTGTTTTCGAAAACTTCATTGGATGTGCTGTAGAAAGAATTAATGTTTTAACCTTATTCTTCTCCCTGTTATGTTCAGTCTGATATTTTCTAAAAGAGCCATAAGCAACTGACGTATGTGGATCTATCACATAATCATAATAATCATAAACTGATCTGATTCCAGAGAAAGTTTCAAGTTCAGAAATGCTTTCGCCAACAAATTCATCCATATCTAAATGAACTTCATATACCTTTTTATTTTTTAAATCATTCATTAATTCTTTGATAACTTTGCAATCTTTTAACTTATAATATAAAAGTCTTTCTAAGTTTGAAGAAATTAGTATATCCATTGATGGTGATATTGACTTTTTAAAAGGTCTATTAATATCATACACACCTGTTCTGATAAAGTCTTCCAAAACATTATTTTGATTTGAAGCACAAATTAATTTTTCTATTGGAAGTCCCATTTCTTTAGCTATATAACCTGCAAGTATGTCTCCAAAATTCCCTGTAGGAACAACAACATTTATTTTTTCTTTTTTTCTTGCTATTCTAAAATATGCATAGAAATAATAAACTATTTGAGGAATTAAACGTCCAATATTAATAGAATTTGCTGAGGATAAATTTTTATTATTCTCCTCACTAAATATTTTTTTAACTAAATTCTGACAGTCATCAAAGTTTCCCTCGACAGCATATATATGCCTTGTTTTACTTTCATATTGCAACATTTGTTTTTCTTGGATTTCACTTACTCCTTGATTAGGATATAAAACAATCATTTCTACGTCTTCTTTACCTTCAAAACCTGCTAGAGCAGCACTACCAGTGTCTCCTGAAGTTGCGGTGAGAATAATTGTTTTCTCATTTATGTTATTTTTTTTCTTACTTACTGATAACAAGTTTGGAAGTACCTGAAGAGCAACATCTTTAAAAGCTAGTGTTTTTCCGTGAAATAGTTCTAAAAAATAAATTTTATCTTTTGCTTTTTTCACATTTACGATACTATCAATATCAAAGGTTTTATCGTATGACTTATATACAATATCGGTTATTTCTTCTTTTGTAAAATCATCTAAGAACTTTTCTAATATTTCTACTGCTAAATCTTTGTATGATAATTTCTTTAATCTGTCAAAATCCTTTTGACTATATGAAAAATCTATATCTGTAACATATAATCCGCCATCACTAGCAATTCCATCAATAATTGCCTTACTAGCATGAATGCCTTCTAATCCTCTTGTACTTTTATACATGTTCATCACTCCTATACATTTGTTTATAAATATTATACAATACTTTTAAAAACAATGCAATAAAAAAATAAAATAAGTGTCATAAAATTAACACTTATTTTGAAATAACTATTTTTTTATTCTATCACAAATTACTCGAGCAACCTTTACACCATTAGCACCAGCTTGAGCTAAACCTCTAGTAATACCTGCACCATCTCCACCAACAAATAGATTTTTGATTTGTGTTTCAAACTGATTATTTACATCTACTCTATCAGAATAAAATTTAGCTTCTACTCCATAGAAAAGTGTATGAGCGTTAGCTATACCAGGAGTGACATAATTTAATGCTTCTATCATTTCTATTAATGATTTCATTGTATTATATGGCAAAATTAATCCGAGATCACCTGGAACAGCTTCTTTTAAAGTTGGCTTAACAAATCCTTCATCAATACGTTTTTTTGTTGATCTTCTACCTTTCAAAATATCTCCATATTTTTGTACAATTACACCACCATTAGATAATTTATTAGCTAAATGAGCTATTGATGTAGCATATTCATTAGGATTCTTAAAAGGATCATCAAATTCATGTGAAACAAGTAGTGCGAAATTTGTGTTTTTTGATCCTAAATTTGAATCATGATATGAATGACCATTACATACCATAATTCCTTCATGATTCTCAACAACAACATGACCACTAGGATTAGAACAAAATGTTCTTACTGTTGTTCCAACACTTGTATTATATATGAATTTTCCTTCATAAAGGTTTTTGTTAATATTATCCATTATTATGTCATTAGTTTCTACACGAACACCAATGTCAACACGATTATTTTTAAAATTAACTCCAAATTTTGTTAGTGTCTCATTTAACCACTCCGAGCCGCCTCTTCCGACACCAAGAACAGTGCATGTAGCATATATTTTATCGCCATTCTCACAAATGACACCTTTACATACTCCATCTTCAATTATTAAGTCTTTTACGAGAGTTTCAAATTGTAAATCCATATGTTCTTTTAATTTTTTATTTATACTTGTCAATACTTGCAAATTAATTTCTGTTCCTAAATGTCTAACTTGACTTTTAAGAAGTTTTAATCCTACGCTAATACCTTTTCTTTCTATTTCATATACTTCTTTTGTAGTTGGATCAGTTAATTCTTTTGGTGCCCCATGCAACAAATTAATATTGTCTACGTATTTAATTAATTCAAGAACCTCTTCATCTTCGATATATTGATTCATCCATCCACCAAATTCATCTGTTATATTAAATTTACCATCTGAATATGCACCACATCCACCAAATCCACTTGTCATAGAGCAGCTAGGGTGGCAACCACTGTGACCACTTGCATCTTTAGGACATTTTTTGATTTTTTTATTTAGTATTGGACAATTACGATTCATTATGTCATGTCCCTTATCTACTAATAAAACTTTTAAATCAGGTCTTTTAAGCATTAATTCATAGCATGCATAAATTCCAGTTGGGCCTGCACCAACTATTACACAATCATAATATTTATTCATAAGGTTAAACCTCCTTACTCTTAAATATTATATCATACTTATAATAATTTGTAAATTTTTTTATTTTCCTATTGCAATTTTAAAAATATGTGGTATAATATTAGGGCAATTGCGGGTATGGCGAAATTGGCAGACGCGCTAGACTTAGGCTCTAGTTCTTACGAGTGCAGGTTCGACTCCTGTTACCCGCACCATTTGTTTGATTATTTAAACTTGTATAAAACAAGTTTTTTATTTTACATAATTACTCATACAATAAAAAAGGATGCCACTATGGATAAAAAATGGAATGAACTTTATGAAGCAGCACTTGATGTTTTAAATCCTCACGTAATCTCAGAATGGATGGAAGCAGGTGGAGTAGCCGCTGCCATTGAATCTGTGTCAGGAAAGATTTATGTCGGTGTTTGTATTGATGGTGCTTGCACTTTAGGAATATGTGCAGAAAGAAATGCTATTTTCAATATGATTACAAATGGTGAGAATAGTATAAAAAAAGTTATTGCTGTAAACTGCGATAAAAAAGTATTACCTCCTTGTGGTAGTTGCCGTGAGTTGATGACTCAATTAATGCCACATGATTACCATAAAATTGAAATAATGCTTGATTATGAAAAGGAAATCATTACAACTTTAGATAAGCTTACACCTAATTGGTGGATTTAATTTAAAAAAGGCCCGAATAGGCCTTTTTGTTTTACTCTTCTGTCATTTTTGCAATTTCATCACTTATTACAGAACATAAATTATTTTTTTCCATTTCATATGCTTGTAAGATACAATTCTTTATAGCTTTTGTTTTACTACTTCCATGTCCTTTTACGATAATTTTTTTCGTTCCAAGCATTACTCCTCCACCATAATTGTTATAGTCCATCATATCTTTAATATCATATAAAGATTTCTTTAATAGAAGTCCTCCAAGTTTATTTTTAAATGAACTATTAATTGTTTTCTTCACAAGTTTAAGCATTTCTAAGCATGCGCCTTCAGTCGACTTAATTAAAACATTGCCATCGAATCCATCACAGACAACTAAATCATAGTTTCCAGAAAGTAAGTCCCTACTTTCCATATTACCAACAAAATTAATTTGTTCTGTTTCTTTTAATAATTGATATGCTTCTTTACTTAATTTGTTTCCTTTTTCTTCTTCTGTGCCTATATTTAGTAAAGCAACTCTTGGTTTTTTGATACCATATGCCTTTTCTAAGTATAAACTGCCCATGATAGCAAATTGCTTTAAATTTATAGGATCACAATCAACATTAGCTCCACTATCACAAATACCAACTATTCCTCCATTCATTGTAGGTAGAATAGGGCAAAATGCTGGCCTTTGAACTCCTTTAATTCTTCCAATTCGTAAAACAGCCCCAACTAAAACTGCACCTGTAGAACCTACACTAACTAATCCATGTACATCATCATTATCATGCAAGTGAATTAAAGCCTTCACAAGGGAACTTTCTTTTCGATTTCTTATAGCCTCTGTAGGTTTTTCATTACACGAAACAACTTCTTTAGCATCAATTATTTTAAGTCTATTTTCATCATAAGTGTATTTTTTAAGTTCTTCTTTGATTTTATCCTCATCACCAGTTATTATTACTTCTAAGTCTTTTTTTTCATTTAGTGCTAATACAGAGCCTTCAACGTTAACTTGTGGACTATTATCTCCACCAAATCCATCAACAATTATTTTTATCATATTATTATTCTCCTCATATAGTTTAAATTCCCATTTCTTTTATTCCTATATTTATTTTAAACCTTTTTTAATCTTTTTTCAACAATTTTCTATACAATAACTCATTTAAACCTTTTTGATTTGACTTTTAGATAAAAAAAATATATAATTAATACATCTAAATATTAAAAGGAGGCTATAATGATTAAATTATTTACTGACTCTGATACTGATTTAACTTTATTAGAAGCAAAAAAATATGGCTATGAATTAATTAGTATGCCATACGTAATTGATGATAAAATATATTATCCATATAAAGAGTACGAAGTTTTTGATTATAAACCATTTTACGAAATGTTAAGAAATGGTGTTATACCAAAAACATGTGCTCTAAACATTGAAGATTATCGCAACTATTTTGAAAAAGTATTTCAAAATGGTGATGATATCTTATATGTTCATTTTTCTCGAGCAATGACAGCAACTTTTGATTCTATGGATGCTCTTATTTCTGAATTAAAAGAAAAATATCCCGAAAGAAAATTTTATGCTATAGACACTAAAGCTATTACCATTGGAAGTAATATTATAGTTAAAGAAATCGGTGACATGTACTTAAAGGGCGAATCAATCGAAAATATTATGAAATGGGCTGAAAAAGAAGTTGACAAATTTGCTTGCTACTTCTATGCTGACGACTTAAAATTCTTTAAGGCTAGTGGAAGAGTTAGTAACTTAGCTGCTGTCTTCGGTTCATTGATTGGTATTAAACCAATTATTTATATTGGTGCAGATGGAAAAATGACTAATATAGGTAAAGAGCATGGACGAACAAAAGCCCTTAAAAAACTTGTTGATACAATGGAAGAAATTGGTGATGATATTAAAAACCACAGAATCGTAATTGGACATTCTGATGCTTTAGATATAGCTTTAGAATTAGGAAAGATGATTACAGAAAAATTTGGTGAAGGATTAAACATTGAGTATGTTGTTGTTAACCCTACTGCAGGAAGCCATTGCGGCCCTAGTGGTGTAGGTGTTGCTTTTCACTCAATGCATAGATAATTTATGATTACAATAAAAGAAGTAACAACAAGAAAAGAGCAAAAAGAATTTGTTAACTTTCCATTAGATTTATATAAAAACAATCCTTACTTTGTTCCTCCTCTTTATGGCGATGAATTAAAGATTTTTAAGAAAAATTATATATATAATGATACTTGTGATTCCATCTTCTTTTTAGCTTATGATGGCGAAAAAGTTGTTGGTAGAATTCAAGGTATTCTTCAAAGAGCATCAAATGCAAAAAGAATAGAAAAAAGAGTTCGTTTCACAAGATTTGATGCCATAAATAATAGAGAAGTCTCATCAAAACTTTTTGAAGCTTTAGAAAATTGGGCTTTGGAAAAAGGTATGGATACTGTTTGTGGGCCATTAGGTTATTCTGATTTAGAACGTGAAGGTCTTTTAATTGATGGTTTTAATGAACTTGCTACATTTGAAGAACAATATAATTACCCTTATTACCAAAGTTTAATTGAAAGTTTGGGATATACTAAAGAAGTTGATTGGATAGAAAGCAAAATTTATGCACCTGATGTTTATGATGAAAAATTAGAACGTGTAAGTGGACTTATGCTCCAAAAATACAACTTGAAATTTGCTGAATTCAAAACAACAAATGAATTATTAAAAAAATATGGCAAAAAGATTTTTGCACTACTTGACGAAACATATGAAAACTTATATGGAACTGTTCCATTTACTGACAAAATGATCAAAAACACTTTAAAGACTTTTAAGTTAGTCATTAAACCTAATAATGTTGGACTAATTGTTGATGAATATGACAATCCTATTTGTTTTGCACTATGCTTCCCTTCTCTTGCAAAAGCCGTTCAAAAATCAAGAGGTCATTTAACTCCTCTAGCTCTTATAAAAATATTACATGCCCTTAACAAGCCTAAAATCATTGACTTTTGTTTATTCGGTATTAAACCTGAATATATGAACAAGGGTATTAGTTCAGCAATCACTGCTTACGCAATGAAGATGCTTATGGATCCAAGGGTTGAGTACGCAGAGACTAATCTTAATCTCGAAGATAATCATGCAATTCTTAATCAGTGGAAACGATTTAAAACTATTCAACACAAACGTCGCCGTGCTTTTGTGAAGAAATTAAAATAAAAAGCCCTTTTGAGGCTTTTTTACTTTTTTACTAATATTATATCTAAGAAAGATACATTTATTATTGATAGTTTATAATATTCATTATTCTAATGTTTCACGAATAAAACGAGCCTGAATTTGACTTTCTGTAACTAAAACTGATTCTTGGTGAAAAAAAGCACACAAATCTTTTGCAATATCGTCAACAATACTTTTTTTTGCATCAATAAGTGTAAGAACGAGACTTGTTTCACGTGCATACTCTCCACTTTCATAAATATATCCTCCTTCTTGTATACTGAATGAAAAAGGAACTTTGTATGAATAGCAAACATTTCTCAGTATCTTTATATACCTTTCGTTCTCAAAAAGTTGAGTGTTAGTTGTTAGATCATTTAATCCAATATATATTTTGACTCAATCATATTTATTCTCCTCATATATTATTATAATTTATCTTTGCTAGTTTTTTCAAGAAATTCATCAACCGTTTGAACGTATTTATCTTTATCATATAAATAACTTGTTCCATGACCTGCATTAGGAATAGTTAATAATGTTCCATTTTTATTAGCATATTGATAATTTAGTCTTCCCATGCTCGAAGGAACCATTTTATCGTTTTCGCCATGAATAATTAAAATAGGAACTTTATTATTTTTAAGAGAATTTAATGTGTTCATTGATTTAAGAGATTCACCATTTTTTGTTATGAAAATCAAACTAACCATCGGTAGTAATAGTTTTCCCAGGCCTTTTGCCTTTTTTGAAGCCATGTATTTTAGTTCATCATAAGGCACTGTATACCCACAATCACAAAGTGCTGCAGAAACATTTGTTGGAAGGTCTAATCCTAATGTATACATAACTGTACTAGCACCCATAGATATTCCGCATAAAATAATATTTTTTTTAAAAGAAAATCTCATATTTATATAATCAATCCAATTTTTTAAATCCAATCTTTCCTTTATTCCAAAAGTTGTGTATTTACCTTCACTTTTTTGATGAGCTCTTTGGTCAATAAAAAGAAGATTATATCCTTTTTCATAAAAATCTACTCCACTTAGTGAAAAATCAAATTTGTATGAAGAGTGAAATCCATGGCAAAAGATAATTATTTTATTGTTATTTTCATTTTTTATGTTTTTGTTAATGCATAAATATCCTTGTAATCGAAAATTATCATAACTACTAATCATAACTTCTTCTTTGGAAATATGTTCTAATCTATTGATATTATTTTTGATTTCTTCTCTGAAAGTTTCATTTTTGATTTTTTCTAACCATAAATTAATATCTTTATCTTGTAAATTACTACGTCCAAATATTTTTTTGAAAACAACCATAGCTATTAAGTAGTACAAAATAAGAATAATCGATAATACTAAAAGACATACTACATACCATTTCATATAATCACCTTTGTAAATATTTAATATTTGATTCAATACTTTATTTTACACTATTTGAAAAATAAAGTAAATAATTTATATTATAAAAATTTTTAAAAAAATAACTTGCAATATTCAATAAAATCTAGTATAATATATGAGCGTACTCGTAGGGGTATAGTTCAATGGTAGAGCAGCGGTCTCCAAAACCGTAGATGAGGGTTCGAATCCTTCTACCCCTGCCATTATAATTATATGGCGAATATGGCGAAGTGGTTAACGCACCGGATTGTGGCTCCGGCACGCAAGGGTTCGATCCCCTTTATTCGCCCCATTTCGGAACAATAGGTTTGAATATTATTTCAAGCCTTTTATTTTATTTAAAAAACTAACCCTGTTTTAAGGATTAGTTTTTATTTTTTATTTGAAAGTCATTAGCATTATATATAATTGTTTGATTTGCTTCTATTGATTTAGTTATAAAAGCATTACAGCCAATAATAACATTATCATTAATTACAGTATTACCACCTAATATGCAGGCTCCACTATAAATAGTGACATTATTTTTTATAGTTGGATGCCTTTTTACACCTTTTAGTTTTTCCGCATCATTTATGGCTATTGCTCCAAGAGTTACTCCTTGATACACTTTTACATGGCTTCCAATTGATGTAGTTTCACCTATTACAATACCTGTTCCATGATCTATAAAAAAGTGATCTTCGATAGATGCTCCTGGATGAATATCTATTCCTGTTTTTGTATGAGCTTCTTCTGTCATTATTCTTGGTATATTAGGAACATTAAGTTTGTATAATTCATGAGCAATGCGATAAACACTTATTGCATATAATCCTGGATATGATAGAATTATTTCTTCTGCCGATTCTGCTGCAGGATCACTTTTTAAGTATGTCTCTACATCCATCTCTAAATATTTTTTTATCGTTGGAATGCTTTTTATAAATTCTTCAATTTTAGATTCACGATCATCTGTTGCATCCATATTACATCTCAAAAGCATTTTTATTGTTAGTAATTTTCTTAAAAAATAATCTTCTTCGTCTTCAATTATTTTTTCATAAAAATTAGGAAAAAGAACATATCTTACTTGATTTAATAAATCAATTACTTCATCTCTTTTAGCTTTTGAAGTTCTTTTAAAATTTGTTTCTTTAAGTTCGTTAATTATTTCTTTCATTTTACACATCCATTTTTGATAAATATTTGATTCCTGAGTCAGGGCTCAAAATTACGATATTTTCGTTTTTACATCTGGTACTACTAATTAACTGTTTAACTGCGCCAAATGCAGCACCGCTCGAAAATCCGATAAAAAACGCCTCTTTACGAAGTAGTTCGTCACAATTTTTCTTTGCATCACTTGTTGAAACCATAAATACTTTGTCAACAACATTTAAGTCAAGAATTTTTGGGATAAACCCTGCCCCTATTCCTTCTATTCCATGAAGACCTTTTTCTCCCTTATTTATTACCGGACTTTCCTTAGGTTCCGCTCCAATAATTAAAGTTTTTCTATTTTTCTCCTTGAAATATTTACCGATACCAGTGATTGTTCCACCAGTACCTATACCTGCACAGATTGCATATATATTATCTAATTCTTCATCAATTTCTCGTGCAGTAGTTTCATAATGTGCTAAAACATTACTTTCATTTTCAAATTGCGAAGGAATAAAATAGTCAGTCATATCTTTAGTTAATTCCTTAACTTTATCAATTGAGCCTTGCATACCCTTTTCTTTTGGAGTTAAGTAAACTATGGCTTTGTACGCCTTCATTATTTTTATTCTCTCAACTGATGCACTTTCAGGCATAACAATTATTAACTTTAAACCTTTATACAAACAAACACCAGCTAAACCTATTCCTGTGTTTCCGCTTGTTGCTTCAATAATAGTTGTATTTTTATTTATCTTTCCCTTTTTTTCAGCATCTTCAATCATTTTTAAACTTACACGATCTTTTACACTTCCAAAAGGATTTTCGCCTTCAACTTTTATATATATGTTATTATTATATAGTTCACTAATTCTTTTTAAATGGACAAGGCTTGTTTTACCTATCATTTCCAAAACATTTTCTTTAATCATTTTCTCACCTTCTGTAGGTATTATACACTATTTTCCTTTATTATTCAAATTAAATGTTTCTTTTTATCATAATATATGATAGAATATATCCTATTAGAACACAAAAAGGATATTTATATTATGAAAGAAACAAAAAAATATAAACTACTAACAACAATTCGGTATTTAGGTGATGCTTTTTTTTATCCCTTTTTTGCTTTATACTTAAAAAGCATAGGGCTTATAGAAAATAAAATAGGATTCATTTTATCTATTTCCCCTATTTTATCTATATTATTAAATCCTATATATTCTTATCTTTGTAAAGAAATTAATAAAACTAAAACAGTTTTAGAAATCATTACTATTCTTGAGGGAATAATTATTATTCTAATTTCCTTTTCTAGTAACTTCTATCTTGTTTCCTTTCTAACAATATTACTTGCCATATTTGGATCATGCCATTATGGTATTCTTGACTCTATAACATCATTTTATGCTTGTAATACTAATATTAACTATTCAAGTATAAGAATATTTGGCTCATGCGCATACATTGTTGGAACAACGCTTGGCGGCTATGTAACAAAATTCTTTGATTTTAAGGTTTGTTTTATAATTGCTGGTATTTTGTTTATTATTTGTGGAGGAATTTATAAATCTTTACTAAAATTTGATAATGAAGAAATTGTTTCTAAAAAGGTAGATATTAAAAACACTTTAAAGTATTTATTCAAAAATAAATCTTTCATCTTTTTCATTATCTTCTATTGTCTTCTTATGGGAACACAAGCTACAACCGATTCATTCTTTTCTTTGTATTTAGAATCAAGAGGAATTAGCTCCGATCAATATGGCTTAATTTATTCATTCTTTGTTTTATTTGAAGTTGTTACTCTTTTTATCTTAAACAAAACATTTAAAGAAAGTAAAACTAAACTAACTTATCCGCTTTTGTTCGTTTCAAGCGTTCTTCTTTCAATTAGAATGCTCGTTAACTTTTTAGATTTAAACATATATGTTGTTATCATCTTGTCATCTTTTAGAGGAATAGGTTATGCCTTTATTTTGCACACAGTCTTCCCATACGTTCAAAAAATTGTTAAGAAAGAAGCCGCAAGTGTTGCTGTTATGATGCTTACATTTTTCTATTCCATCTACTTAGCTTTATGGAATAACATAAATGGAATCATTATAAAAACTTATTCCTATAATACCTTCTATTTTGTCTCACTTGTTTTAGCAGTATTTGCTATAGCATTAAGTTTATTTAAATTATTTAAAAAGGAGTCTACCAATGAATATTAAAAAATATATCGGTAATAAAACATTTTATAAATCTATCTTTGCATTAATCATCCCAATCATGCTTCAACAGCTTCTTATTTCTGTTGCTGGATATATTGATAATATAATGATTAATAATTATACACCGAATTCCATTGCTTATAATGGTGTTTCAGCTGCAAATCGCTTAACTTTCGTACTTAATTTCATTTGGCTTGGCTTTGCCACAGTATCAAGTATTTTTATTGCACAATTTTTTGGATCTGGAAATCGCAAGAAAAACGAAGAAACGTTTAGACTTGGATTTTACATTTCCATTATTGTTGGTATTCTTTCAACTCTTGTAATTATATTCTTTGGTAATAATGTCGTTGACGCCTATATCGAATCTAGTGAATCACGAGCTTATGGTTATGAATATTTGAAATATATTAAATACGGAACAATTATTACAGTTCTCAATATTTTCTTTGCTAATTGTTTTCGAACAATTGAAAAAGCAAAAATTGCCCTTGCCTCTTCAACAATAGGTATTATTACGAATATATTCTTTAATTATTGTTTTATATATGGTAATCTCGGATTCCCTGAACTTGGTGCTGGTGGAGCTGCTATTGCGACAACAATCTCTCGTGTTTTTGAATTATTGGTATTTGTTTACTTTTTATTCATTAATAAAAATTCTTATTTTAGAAATTCTTTCAAAGCGTTCTTTGTAACAAAATTATTATTTATTGATTATATAAAAAAGGGAATTCCCCTTGTTCTTAATGAAGTATTTTGGTCAATGGGAATGGTACTTCTTGCAAAATTCTACACTTATAAAAATGATATTTGGTATGCTGCTTATAGTTACTCACAAAATATTAGTGATTTATTCTTCATTATCTTTGCAGGCTTGGGCAGTGGAACTGCTATTGTTATTGGAGCTGACTTAGGTCAAGATAATTTTGATAAAGCTTTAGATGATTTTAATAAACTTAAAGGTTTATCAGTTTTCTTAGGTGTTACTTTGGGATTATTAATGATTGCTTTAAGTCCACTAATAATTAAATTATTTAATCCAACCGAAGAAATTAGAAGATTGACTATTTATCTTGTGATGATTACTGGAATATTTACAGGCATTTATTGCTATAACTCTGTTTCTTTCTTTACAATGCGTGCTGGTGGTGATAGCATAAGAGCTTTTATTCTTGATGAAACACCAACATATTTGATTAGTTTACCATTAGCTATTTTCTTTGGGATGAATGCAGAGAAGTTTGGGTTAAATGTCGTTACTGTATATTTAATATCACACTCAGCTGATTTATTTAAACTATGGCTTTCAAATTTCTTTACTTCAAAGAAGAAATGGCTTGTTAATCTAACATTAAAACATAAAAATGTTGAAGAATGAAAAAGGTTTCTTTAACCTTTTTTCTTTTTTTATTGTTTCTATCAGAAAAATGTGATAAAATAATCTTAAATTTGAGGTGATATTCATGAAAAACATTTCCTTTAACAATAATATGTATTTGAAACTTCAAAGTGAAAAAATTCTTGAAAGAGTATCAATGTTTGAAAACAAATTATATCTAGAATTTGGTGGTAAACTTTCTTGTGACTATCATGCTTCTAGAGTATTAAGAGGTTTTGAAATTGATTCAAAAGTTAAAGTTCTTTCAAAGTTAAAGAATAAACTTGAAGTTGTTATCGTAGTAAGTGCTGAAGATATTAAAAACTCGAAGACAAGAAGTGACACAGGCTTAACATATGAAAATGATTGCCTGCAACAAATAGATTTTTTTAAGAAAAATGATTTGCTTGTTGGAAGTGTTTGTATTACTAAATATAATAATCAAAGTCAAGCAAATGAATTTATAACTAAATTATCAAATCTAAACATTAAAACATACAAACATTATGCTATCGAAAACTACCCATATGATGTTAATAAAGTATTAAGTGATGACGGATTTGGTAAGGACGATTACATTGAAACTACTAAACCAATAGTTATTGTAACTGCTCCTGGACCTGGAAGCGGTAAAATGGCTGTATGTTTATCACAACTATATAATGAAAATAAGCATGGAATTAAAGCTGGTTATGCAAAATACGAAACTTTCCCAATTTGGAATTTACCTCTTAAGCACCCTGTAAACTTAGCTTATGAGGCTGCAACTACTAATCTTAATGATGTTAACATGATAGATTATTTTCACTTAGAAGCATATGGGATAAGTAGTGTTAACTATAATCGTGACCTTGAAGTTTTTCCAGTTTTGAAACAAATGTTTGAACAAATATATGGCAAAAGCCCTTATCTTTCACCAACAGATATGGGAGTTAATATGGTTGGTTTTGCTATTACAAATAATGAGAACGCTGAAAAAACAAGTAAAGATGAAATTATTAGAAGATATTTAGATGCAAAATGTTCTTTAAAATTAGGAAAAGATAGTAATGAATCTGTTGATAAACTTCTTCTAATTATGAATAGCTTATCAATTTCTGTTGATGATCGCAAATGTGTTGCCGCTTGTTTACAAAAAGCAAAAGAAACTAATGTTCATTGTGTTGCTATTGAACTTGATAATGGAAAAATAATAACTGGTAAAAAATCAGATTTGTTAGATGCTACAAGTGCAGCAATTATTAATGCTTTAAAGTACTATGCCAAAATAAATGATAGTATCCCATTACTTTCTCCAGGGATTATTGAGCCTTTACAGAATTTAAAAACAACTTATTTAAATAACCAATCAAATATACTTACGCTTGATGACGTTTTAATTTGCCTTGCTATTACCGCAAAAACAAATGCAATGGCCGAAAAAGCCTTATCCCAAATATCAAAATTAAAGGGAGCACAAATGCATTCAAGCGTTATGCTTAACCCTGATGTTATTTCTATTCTTAAAAAGCTACGAATAGATGTAACTACTGAAACTGAACAAGACACTATGTTACTATAAGGAGGATTTATGTATAATTTTAATGTCAGTGATGCTACAAACAAATGCATTGAATGGATCAAAGAATGGTTTGAAAAAAATGGAAAAGATTGTAATGTAATAATCGGTATTTCTGGTGGTAAAGATAGTAGCGTATGCGCAAGTCTTTGCGTAAAAGCTTTAGGAAAAGATCGTGTATTTGGAGTTTTGATGCCCCAAGGTGAACAACATGATATTGAATACGCCTATGAACTTTGCAATAATCTTGGTATTAAATATAAGGTTGTTAATATTAAAAACACTGTCGAAGCATATTATGATGCTTTAGGAAGTGATTTTGAACTAACAAAGCAAACAAAAACAAATCTTCCTTCTCGTGTAAGAATGGTTACTCTTTATGCTATCTCACAATCGATGAATGGACGTGTTGCTAATACATGTAATATGTCTGAAGATTGGGTAGGCTATTCAACAAAATATGGAGATGCTGCTGGTGACTTTAGCCCTCTTTCAACATTCACAGTTACTGAAGTTAAAAAAATAGGTGAGTATTTAGGCTTACCTCACAGACTAACACATAAAGTTCCTATTGATGGCTTATGTGGAAAGACCGATGAAGACAATCTAGGTTTTACATATGATGTATTAGATAAATACATTCGTGAAGGTATTGAACCTGAAAAAGAAATTAAAGAAAAAATTGATGATATGCATGTTCGTAATCTTTTTAAATTACAACTTATGCCAAGTTTCAAGTATGATCCATATATCTAATATACAAAAGAGGTATTTTCCTCTTTTTTTTATAAAAAAAATCACAGATAAATATAAAATCTATCTATGATTTATTTATTCTTTTCTAATTATTTATTCTTTTCTAATGCTAAAGCAACTTCAACTGCTACTGCTACTGTTGCTCCAACCATTGGGTTATTACCCATACCGATT